>Ga0070696_100003653_pt1 | contig 10260 bp, 10 predicted proteins | sample KBSK1253metaG_FD_65474 | JGI IMG/M metagenome (GOLD analysis project Ga0070696, IMG submission 65474) | Corn, switchgrass and miscanthus rhizosphere microbial communities from Kellogg Biological Station, Michigan, USA - KBS K1-25-3 metaG | ecosystem: Host-associated > Plants > Roots >... | reverse complement strand
CATGGCGATAGACCCAGACCGAGATGACGTCCTGCACCAGCAATATCGGCAGCACAATCGCTGCCGCCTGCACCGGTGGCACCACGAGCGAAAGTAACGGGGTCGCAACAAGCCCAACGCCCGCAAAGCCACCCTTCGCGAGACCGAGAAAGGTGACCGCGACGACGGCCGCGAGATAAAAAATCGGATCGGTGAGCACGGGAGCCGGATCTTGAGGCGGGGAGCGCAGTTAAAGCCGATTGCAAGCAGTCGAGCCAGCCCTGCCCACGCATGGCAAAAATGATAAGCACGCAAGGCTTGCAATGCTCGCGCGCCGCCGCACAATCGGTCTAAGGCGAGGATACGCCGGGGAGGACGCAATGGATGCGAAGGTGAAAAGCCGTTACCCGGAAATCTACGCGCGTTCGCTACGCGACCCGGAGGGTTTCTGGGGCGAGCAGGTCGAGGCCCTCGACTGGATCGAAAAACCAAAAAAGGTGTTCGACCCAAAGGCCGGCATTTATGGCCGCTGGTTCACCGATGGTGTCTGCAACACCTGTTGGAACGCGATCGATCGCCATGTGAAGGCCGGCCGCGGCAAACAGGCCGCGTTCATTTACGACAGCCCCGTCACCAACACGAAACGCACGATCACCTATGCCGAACTGCTCGACGAGGTGAAAGCGCTCGCTGCGGTGCTCCGCGATTTCGGTATTCAGCAGGGCGACCGAATCATTCTCTACATGCCGATGGTGCCGGAAGCGTTGATCGGTATGTTTGCTTGCGCCCGCATTGGGGCGATTCATTCGGTCGTATTCGGTGGCTTCGCGCCGAAGGAACTTGCGACCCGAATCGATGACGCAAAACCGAAACTCATTCTCACGGCCTCATGCGGCATCGAGCCTGGCCGCATCGTTGCCTACAAACCCCTTCTGGATGAGGCGATCAAACTAGCAAAATCGAAGCCCGATGGCGTGATTTTATTGCAGCGGCCGCAACTGGAAGCGCAAATGATCTCCGGCCGCGATCATGATTGGGCGGCCCTGCGTGCCGCAGCCATCCGCGACAAAAAAACTGCCGATTGCGTGCCCTGCCTCGCCACCGATCCGCTCTACATTCTCTACACATCGGGCACGACCGGAATTCCAAAAGGAGTCGTGCGCGATCACGGTGGCCATATGGTCGCGCTGAAATGGTCGATGAGCGGCGTCTACGGCATTCAGCCGGGCGAAACCTGGTGGACCGCGTCCGATATCGGTTGGGTCGTCGGCCATTCCTACATCGTCTACGCGCCGCTGTTTCATGGCTGCACTTCGATCGTTTACGAAGGAAAACCAGTCGGCACTCCGGACGCTGGCGCTTTCTGGCGCGTTATCGCTGAGCACGGCGCCGTCGCGCTGTTCACCGCACCGACCGCTTTTCGCGCGATTAAGAAGGACGATCCACAGGGAAAGCACGTCGTAGGCAAGGACCTATCGAAATTCCGCACGCTGTTTCTCGCCGGCGAGCGCGCAGATCCCGACACAATCAAGTGGGCGGAAAATATTTTGAAGGTGCCGGTGATCGACCATTGGTGGCAAACCGAAACCGGATGGGCAATCGCGGGCAATCCGATGGGGCTCGGCCCACTACCCGTGAAGCATGGCTCACCCACCGTGCCGATGCCCGGCTATGACGTGCGCATCGTCGATGAACAAACGAAAGAACTGGCCGCGGGCAAAATGGGCTCGATCGTGATCAAGCTGCCGTTGCCGCCCTCTTGCTTGCCGACCTGCTGGCAGCAGGATGAGCGCTTCAAAGAAAGCTATCTCGCGGAATTTCCGGGCTACTACAAAACCGCCGACGCCGGCTACAAGGACGAGGATGGCTATCTCTTCATCATGGGGCGCACCGACGATATCATCAATGTCGCGGGGCACCGGCTTTCGACCGGCGGCATGGAAGAAGTTTTGTCCTCCCATTCCGACGTCGCGGAATGTGCGGTGATTGGCGTCGCCGACGAACTCAAGGGCGAAGTACCGTGCGGCTTTATCGTATTGAAGGCCGGCGTGACCAAATCGCCTGCCGACATCGAGAAAGAGATCGTCGCGCTCGTGCGCGAGAAGATTGGCCCGGTCGCGGCCTTCAAGCTCGCCATTACCATCAACCGGCTGCCAAAAACGCGTTCGGGAAAAATCCTGCGCGGCACGATGAAGAAGATTGCCGACAGCCAACCGTGGACCATGCCTGCAACCATCGACGATCCGGTGGTTCTGGATGAGATCGGAACTGCGTTGAAAGGCCGAGGCTTAGCCGGCTGAAGGAATGAAACGTCTCGAAGGAAAAGTCGCCATCATCACCGGCGCCGCGAAAGGCATCGGCCTTGCTTGCGCCAAGCGGTTCGTTGCCGAGGGCGCCAAAGTCGTACTTGCGGACATCAATGAACAGCAAGGAACGGCCGAGGCGAAACGCCTTGGCAGCTCGGCGGATTTTGTCCGTTGCGACGTCGGCGATGCAAAAGACGTCGCAAATCTTGTCACTGAAGCGGGCAAGATTTTCGGTGGCGACATCGACGTGCTGGTAAACAATGCAGGTATTATTCACAGCGCCGACTTTCTCGATCTGAGGGAATCCGACTTCGACAAAGTGCTGCGCGTCAATCTGCGCGGTGCATTTCTTGTCGGCCAGGCCGTTGCGAAAAAAATGGTCGAACAAGTGGCGGCAAAGAAAAACCCGGGCACGATCGTGAATATGGCGTCGATCAATTCGACAGTGGCGATTCCGAACCAGGTCCCCTACTCAGTTTCCAAGGGCGGGCTTTTGCAACTTACCCGCACCATGGCGCTTTCGCTCGCGCCTCACGGCATCCGCGTCAATGCCATCGGCCCCGGCTCGATCATGACGGAAATCCTGGCGGCGATCGCAACCGACCGCGACGCGAAGCGGCGGATTCTTTCGCGCACGCCGCTAGCGCGCATCGGCAAGCCGGAGGAAGTCGCGAGTGTCGCAGCCTTCCTCGCATCGGAGGATGCTAGCTACATCACGGGTGAAATCATTTACGTAGATGGCGGCCGGCTCGCACTCAATTACACCGTACCGGTGAAGGACGAGGCGCTCGATTAATAGATCATTCGCCCTTTTTCGAGCCGCCCAGTTTCGCAAACACCGACTCGACATCAACTGGCGCCTCTTTCTTGGGACGTCCGCTCTCTTCCTCACGTTGAGCGGCGGCAGCCGCAGCCGCCTCCGCGCGTGCGGTTGTCTCCGATGCGGGCAGGAGCGTGGAATGTGCTTCGGCGGGCGCGGGCTTTTCCTTCGCCGCACGCTGAACTTCACGATCGAGATCGATCTGCGTTGTAAGTCCAAGCGTAACCGGATCGAGCGGCTGCAAGGTCTGTGCATTCCAGTGCGTGCGGTTGCGCACGGCCTCGATCGTCGACTTCGTGGTGCCGACGAGACGCATGATCTGCGCGTCCTTCAATTCCGGATGATTGCGTACAAGCCACAGAATCGCATTCGGCCGGTCCTGCCGCTTCGAAACTGGCGTATAGCGCGGTCCCTTTTTCTTTTGTTTTGGTTCAGGCAGCGTGATCGAAGTTTCGGCGCGCCTGAGCTTGTGGTTAGGATCCTTCTGCCCCGCTTCGATCTCGTCCCGCGTGATCTGATTGGATGCAACCGGATCGAGGCCCTTGATTCCCTGCGCCACTTCGCCGTCGGCAATACCCTTCACCTCAAGCGGATGGAGTTTGCAGAAATCGGCGATCTGGTCGAACGTCAGCGTGGTGTTTTCGACCAGCCATACGGCGGTTGCTTTAGGCATCAGAGGTGTTTCGTGCATGACAGTTCTCTCGGAAACGGGCTTCAGATAAGGCTTTTCGGGCTCCGTCCGCCCTTTCGGACAGAGCCTCGGTTATTCTCGAATTCACCGGGGTTGGCCGGTATATAGGGTGAGATAAGCCTGGACGCAAATGATGTCTGAGAAAATGCTGAACACCGAAAAGCCCCCGCTGCGCATCCTTTTATGTGCGCCGCGCGGCTTTTGCGCGGGCGTGGTGCGAGCGATCGATGCGGTCGAGCGTGCGATCGAAAAATACGGCGCGCCGGTTTATGTTCGTCACGAAATTGTGCACAACAAATATGTCGTGGAGTCGCTCCGCCAGAAAGGTGCTGTCTTCGTCGAGGAACTCGACGAGGTACCGGAGGGCGATCGGCCGGTGATTTTCTCCGCCCATGGAGTACCAAAGGCCGTGCCTGAGGAAGCTGGAAGGCGGAAGCTGTTCGCCATCGATGCGACTTGCCCGCTGGTAACCAAAGTGCACCGTGAAGCGATCGTACATTTCAAGCGCGGCCGCGAAATTGTGTTGATCGGTCATGCCGGGCATCCGGAGGTAATCGGCACGATGGGGCAGTTACCGGCAGGTGTCGTCGTACTGATCGAGACCGCCCGCGAGGCCCGCATTTTTCAACCGCGCGACACTGAGAAGATCGCCTACGTGACACAAACCACGCTTTCAGTCGACGACACCGCCGAGATCGTCGCGATTTTGCGCGAGCGTTTTCCCTCGATTGTCGGACCACATAAGGAGGACATCTGCTACGCCACCACCAACCGCCAGGAAGCGGTGAAGCGCGTGGCGCCGCAGGTCGACGCCATGATCGTCGTCGGCGCACCGAACAGTTCCAATTCACAGCGTTTATGTGAGGTCGCCGAGCGCTCGGGCTGCCGCAACACCGTGCTCGTGCAGCGCGCCGCAGATATCGACTGGTCGGTGTTCCGGAACATCAAAAGTCTTGGTCTCGCCGCCGGCGCTTCAGCGCCCGAAGTGCTGGTCGAAGAAATCATAGACACTTTCGCCTCACGCTATGGCGTCTCGGTCGAAAATGTTTCCGGTCCGGCTGAGGACGTTTTCTTTCCGCTTCCGCGCGAGTTGCGCAACGACGCGGCGGAGTGAGCCATGGCCGTCTATACCGATGTCGGCGAGGAGGAACTCGCGAGCTTTCTAGCGAATTACGATCTCGGCGGACTGATGTCGTTCAAGGGGATCGCTGAGGGCGTCGAGAACACAAATTTTCTGCTGCATACTGAGCGCGGCTATTTCATCCTGACCCTCTATGAAAAGCGCGTCGCAGCGGACGACTTGCCGTTTTTCATCGGCCTGATGGAGCACCTTGCCGCGCGCGGAATCACTTGCCCACAACCAGTGAAGAATCGCAAAGGCAGCGCGCTCGGCGAACTCGTGGGGCGCCCTGCGATGATCGTCACCTTTCTGGAGGGTGTGTGGATTAGGCGGCCTAACGTCTCTCACTGCACCGCACTCGGAAGTGCAATGGCGAAACTGCATCAAGCAGGCGCGAGCTTCGAACTGCACCGTAAGAATGCGCTCGGAATCGACGGCTGGAAAAACCTTGCGCATTTAGCCGCGCCACGAGCGGATGAAGTTTCACTGGGCCTCGCCCAACTGATTTTGGAGGAATTGACTCATCTCGAAAATAACTGGCCGCGCAGTCTTCCCGCCGGGATCATTCACGCCGATCTTTTCCCCGATAACGTGTTTTTCCTCGGCGACCGGCTTTCAGGCCTGATCGACTTCTATTTCGCGTGCAACGACCTTCTTGCATACGACATTGCGATTTGCCTCAATGCATGGTGTTTCGAAATCGATGGCTCATTTAATGTCACCAAGGGCCGCGCGCTGCTCGCGGGCTACAACGGCGTACGCAAGCTCGAAAAAAGGGAAGCGGACGCTCTTCCGCTTCTGGCGCGCGGAGCGTCGCTCCGTATTCTGCTCACCCGCACTATCGATTGGCTGAATGTTCCGCCCGGCGCATTAGTGCGACCAAAAGACCCGCTTGAATACCTGAAAAAACTTCGCTTTCATCGTCGTATCGATCACGCGCGCGATTATGGCCTCGCCGCATGAGCAAAATCATCATCCACACCGATGGCGCGTGCTCAGGCAACCCCGGACCTGGCGGCTGGGGCGCGATCATTCGCGACGGCGATAAGATTCGAGAAATGACCGGCGGCGAAGCCGCGACGACAAACAACCGAATGGAATTGTTCGCGGCCATATCGGCCCTTGAATCGCTTCCTGACGGCACGCCCGCCGAACTTCACACTGATTCGCAATATGTGAGGGACGGCATCACCAAGTGGATGAACAATTGGAAGAAAAACGGCTGGCGTACTAGCGACAAATCGCCGGTGAAGAATGTCGATCTGTGGAAGCGTCTCGATGCGGCGGCCCAGCGCCATAAGATAAGTTGGCACTGGGTGCGCGGCCACATCGGACACGACGAGAATGAGCGTGCCGACGAACTCGCACGCGAGGGCATGCAGTCGTTCTTGAAGCGCTAGCGCGAGTCGCTGCGTCGTTCGCGCTTGCGCTCGTACATGGCTTGATCGGCGCGCGCGAGCGCGGTTTCACTCGTGTCATCGGCGGCCAGCATGGTAAGCCCTGCAGAGAGCCCAACCAGATAGCGCTTGCCGCTCTGTTCGAATGGCGAGTTTGCAATCAATTCCTCCAGCGCACGCGCCTTCATCTCGGCCTGCGCTGTACTCAAGTTCCACAACAGCACGACAAATTCGTCGCCCCCGACGCGTCCGGCGACATCGGAGGCACGCACGTGGCCACCGATTAGGCGCGAAACACGCCGAAGCACCCAATCACCGGCTACATGGCCATAGCGGTCGTTCACCGCCTTGAAACCATCGAGATCGAGAAATACCAGCGCTGCCGTACCGCCATAGCGCCGCACATACGCCAGGGAGCGTTCCAGCGCCTTTACGAAGCCCCGCCGGTTGAGCAGTCCGGTAAGGGGATCCTCGTCTACGCGCGTCTCCAGTACCAAGAGCCTGGCCCGCGCCTCGGCGAGCTCGTTCTTCAATTCCTCGATTTCCTTGGCGAACCGTGTCGCGGCCGCGCTCGCCTTCAAAGCGGCCTTCGCATTCGGAGCGGATGGCGCCTGCTCGCGCAGAGCATCGTTCGCCGGCTTACGTCTCTTGCTTGCCGGCCCGGCTTTTTTGGCGTCCGCTGCGCGGCTTCTGCTCATGCAATTAACCCCAAGCCCGACAAGCCCGATCGCTGCTTGCCAGCCCCCGCCCACTCCTATAATCCGGCGCTTTCTCGCGCCAGGGGGATCTGGAAAAATCATGTCCGCAAAGCGGTCTGTCGCCATCATCATGGGCAGCCAATCCGACTGGGAAGTCATGCGTTTCGCGGCAGCGGCGCTCGACGAGCTTGGTATCAAACATGAATCGCTGATTGTATCGGCGCATCGTACGCCAGATCGGCTCTACAAATTCGCGAAGTCGGCGAGAAAACAAGGCTATAAGGTAGTGATAGCGGGCGCTGGCGGTGCCGCTCACCTGCCCGGCATGACCGCATCCCTCACCTCGCTTCCTGTTCTTGGCGTACCCATGAAAACCACGGCGCTTGAAGGCAAGGACAGCCTGCTTTCGATCCTGCAGATGCCCGCGGGTATACCCGTCGGCACTCTCGCTGTCGGCAAGCCCGGCGCGATCAATGCGGCGCTCCTCGCTGCAGCTGTATTGGCACTTTCCGACAAAAAGCTCGCCAAACGACTCGATCAATTTCGCACGCGCCAGACTGCATCGGTCGGCAAGCGTCCGAAACGCTGAACCGCCGTCATGGCCGCCGATTTGCCCATTTTGAAACCGGGCTCAACCCTCGGGATTCTTGGGGGTGGCCAGCTCGGACGCATGCTTGCACAAGCTGCAGAGCGGCTCGGGATTCATTGCCATGTCTTTTCGCCGGAGAAGGACTCTTGCGCCTTCGATGTGGTGCGCGAGAAAACCTGCGCCGCGTTCGACGACGAAGAGGCGCTCTCACGATTCGCCGATAGCTGCGATCTGATTACGTTCGAATTCGAGAACGTGCCGGCGGAAACCGCGGACTTCCTCGTCACTAACCGGAAGTCGGTTTTGCCCGATCCCGTAATCCTTGCGACCACGCAGGACAGACTTGCGGAGAAAAACTTTCTCACCGACTTCGAGATTCGCACTGCGCCCTTCGCTGAGATCGGATCGGATGTCGATATCTCGGTCGCCGCCGTGCAGATACCGTCACCCGCAGTCATGAAAACGCGTCGCCTCGGCTATGACGGCAAGGGCCAGTCGATCATCAAGAAGGGCGGCGACCCGAGGGCGGCGTGGAGTGAAATCAAGGAGGTACCCGCGATTCTTGAGGGCTTTATTGAGTTCGAACGCGAGCTTTCGGTCGTAGCCGCTCGTGGGCGCGATGGAACCTTTGTTGCTTACGATCCTGTCGAAAACGTTCACCGCAATCAGATCCTGCATCAATCCTATGTGCCGGCAGGTATAACTCCAGTGGTTGCAAAAGATGCGGTAGCGATTACGAAAAAAATCGCCGATGAGCTTTCCTATGTCGGCGTACTTGCCGTGGAGATGTTCGTTGTAGCAAAGGACGATAGGCACCAGCTGCTCGTCAACGAAATCGCACCTCGCGTGCACAACTCCGGCCATTGGACCATTGACGGGACGAGCGCCAGCCAATTCGAGCAACATATCCGGGCGATCGCTGGTTGGCCGCTCGCAAAGCCGCGCCGCCTCGGCAAAGTGGAAATGACCAATTTGATCGGTGACGAAATCGAAGGTTGGAAAAAGTATCTCACACAGCCCGGCACCGCGGTTCATATTTACGGTAAGCGAGAGGCACGCCCGGGTCGCAAGATGGGACACGTCACGAAAGTGACGCCAGAAAAGTAAGCGCCGATTCAGCGAAGCGATGCCGTTTCCAGAAGCGGCTTCATCACCGCATAGAGATCATTCTTCGCTTCAAAACCGATGCCCGGAATATCCGGCATTTTCACACGGCTATTCTCAACCGGCATACCATCGGCAAAACCGCCAAAGGGTGCGAATACCTGCGGGTAGGATTCGTTGCCGCCAAGCCCTAGGCCGACGGCGATATTGAGTGCAAATTGATGTCCGCCGTGCGGCACGCAGCGGCGTGGCGACCAGCCGTGCCCCCGCAACATTTCGAGCGTGCGCAGATACTCGACGAGTCCGTAAGACAACGCCGGATCAAATTGCAGTACGTCGCGATCGGGTCGCAGTCCGCCGTGACGCACCAGATTGCGCGCGTCCTGCATGGAAAAAAGATTTTCGCCGGTGGCGATCGATCCTTTGTAGTGTTTTGCAAGCTCCGCATGGAGCGCATAGTCGAGCGGCTCGACCGGTTCCTCGTACCAGCGCAACCTCAGAGGTGCGATCGCGTCGCCATAGGCGAGCGCTTCGCCGAGATCGAAACGCCCGTTCACATCGACACAGAGATTTTCACCGCGTCCGCCAAGAATTTTCAGCACTGCTTCAATCCGCTTAAGATCGACGGCCAAATCGGCGCCACCGATTTTCATTTTGACGGTCGAATAGCCGCGATCGAGATAACCGCGCATCTCGTCAGACAGGCTTTTCACGTCTTCACCGGGATAGTAATAACCCCCGGCGGCATAGACCCATGCACTCTCGTCGGCTTTTCCGTCGTTGTAGCGATCCGCCAGCAATCTCCAGAGTGGCACACCCTCGGCCTTGGCGAGTGCATCCCACAACGCCATGTCGAGAACCCCAACTGCGACGGAACGCTCACCATGGCCGCCCGGTTTTTCGTTCTGCATCATCGCGGTCCAAGCCTTGGCCGGATCGATCAGACCGCGTGTGTCTTGCAGCTCTTCCGCCTTCGCCGATTGGAGCCGTGGAATAAACCGTTCCCGCAACAACGCCTGTTGACCGTAACGGCCGTTCGAATTGAAGCCGAAGCCTATGACCGGGCGTCCGTTCCGCATTACATCGGTGAAGACAGCGACAACACTCGCGGTCATTGCCGAAAAATCGATATAGGCATTCCGGATCGAAGATTTGATCGGAACGACAATGTCGGCAATGTCTGTAATACGCATGATTGAACTATAACTCGGCCGGGGGCCGGTCTACGTGGACCGCAATAGCTGTGCTGGTGGACTTTTCAACCCGGTTCTGGTACGCAGCGCGCGCTCGGCATGGCCCCCTGTTTCTTATCAGGACCTTAGCCGAAACCCGATCCAACCCGTTCAAAGAGGCAAACACGTGCAGGTTCTCGTTCGCGATAACAACGTCGATCAGGCTCTCAAGGCGCTGAAGAAGAAAATGCAGCGCGAGGGCATCTTCCGCGAAATGAAACTGCGCGGCCACTACGAAAAGCCATCCGAAAAAAAGGCCCGTGAAAAGGCGGAAGCCGTTCGCAGGGCTCGTAAGCTGGCGCGCAAGAAGCTGCAGCGCGAAGG
>Ga0070696_100003651_pt1 | contig 10260 bp, 7 predicted proteins | sample KBSK1253metaG_FD_65474 | JGI IMG/M metagenome (GOLD analysis project Ga0070696, IMG submission 65474) | Corn, switchgrass and miscanthus rhizosphere microbial communities from Kellogg Biological Station, Michigan, USA - KBS K1-25-3 metaG | ecosystem: Host-associated > Plants > Roots >... | reverse complement strand
GCCGCGCCGGCGCGATCGCGCCGCGGGCATGCCCATCGAGCGCAGCGAGCGCCGTCAGCGCGCCCGCCGATTGCAGGAAGCGACGGCGAGAGGGATCGGACGGATGCATTCGCAGGGGCTGGCAGGGATTGGCAGGGCCGACCTGCCGTCATTCTGCAGAGTGGCTCGAAACCGCACAAGCGCCCGCCAGGATGGATAATACGAACGATCACGCCATGAACGACGACAACGACAAGAAAAGCGCGCGAACGCAGACGCCGCCGCGTAACCCGTTCGACCTGTCCGCACGCATCGCGCTCGTCACCGGCGCGCATCGCGGCCTGGGCCTGGCAATCGCGCGCGGTCTCGCGGCGGCCGGCGCGCAGGTCGTTGTCAACGGTCGCCATGCGGACGCGCTCGCCGATGCCGTTTCGGCGCTGACGAGCGAAGGGTTCTCGGCACATTCGGCGTTGTTCGACGTCGCCGACGCCAGCGCCGTGCAGGAAGGTGTCGCCACGGTTACGCGGCGGATCGGCGCGATCGACATCCTGGTCAACAATGCCGGCATCCAGCGCCGCCATGCGCTCGTCGACTTTCCGAAGCACGAATGGGACGAGATCATCGCGACCAACCTCACTGCGCCCTACCTCGTCGCGCAGGCCGTCCTGCCGGCGATGATCGCGAACCGGCGCGGGAAGATCATCCACATCGCGTCGCTGCTGTCCGAATTGGCGCGGCCGAGTGTCGTTCCGTACATGGCGGCGAAGGGCGGCATCCGCCAGCTCACGCGCGGCATGGCCGTCGAGCTCGCGCCGCACGGCATCCAGGTGAACGCGATCGCGCCCGGCTATTTCGCGACAGAGATGAATCGCGCGCTGCTCGACGATCCGACGTTCGACGCGTGGGTGAGAAAGCGCACGCCGGCGGGGCGGTGGGGAGATCCCGACGAAATCGCCGGACTCGCGGTATTCCTCGCGTCGCCGGCGGCGAATTACATCACCGGCCAGATGATCATGATCGACGGCGGGATGAGCGTCGCGCTGTAAACGGGGGCAGAACCGGTGTCGGAGGTGTAATTATTCGCCAAGCTGTGCGCGAATAATTACACCTCCGACACCGGTTTAATTCGCTCTGGCCCCATTTACAGCGCGCTTGCAGCGCGAAACAGGTTCGCCGTCCGCGTGCCCGATCGGCAGAATCCGAGCACCGGCTTGGGCAGGTTCTGCAGCAACGCATGCATGCGTGCGATTTCGTCGGGCGTCTGATACTGCGATTGCACCGGCAGAAACGCGTACTCGAGTCCGGCGGCGCCGGCGGCCTGCTGCATTGCCTGCGACGTCGGCTGCGACGGGCCGCCCTCGAAATCGGGTCGGTTGTTGACGATGCTGCGAAAGCCCGCCGCCGCGGCTTGTGCAACGTCGTCGGCCGACAACTGCCCCGCGGTCGCGAAATCGGGCGTGAGCCAGGTGAATGCCAGTGCCATTGCCGATCCTTTCTTCCTCGAGCGATCAGCCAGGCGCCTTGTGCACGGCGGGCCGTCGATCGAGCAATCGATAAAGCCAGGTGAGTCCCGTTGCCGTGCCCTTCGCCGGGTGGTATTCGCAACCGACCCAACCATCGTACTTCGACTCGTCCAGCACCTTGAAGATGTAGCCGTAGTTCACCTCTCCTGCATCGGGCTCGTGCCGACCGGGCACGCTCGCGATCTGGACGTGACCGATATGCGCGGCGTGGCGGCGAAAGGTCTCGGTGAGATTACCCTCGACGATCTGGGCATGGTAGAAATCCATCTGCACCTTGAGGTTGGGCGCGCCGATTTCGGTGCGCACGCCGTGCGCCTGCGCCTGCGTCGTGATCAGATAGCCGGGCATGTCGCGCGGATTGATCGGCTCGACCAGCATTGTCACGCCCTGTGCCGCAGCCTCGGCGCAGGCGAAGCGAAGATTGCGCACGTACGTCCGCATCCGGCGCTCGCGCTCGGCGTCGTCGGCGCCGTGCGGCACAACGCCCGCCATGACGTGGATGCGCGTGCAGCCGAGCGCTTTCGCATACTGCAGCGCGTTCGCGATGCTGGCTACGAACTCGTGCTCGCGACCCGGCAGCGACGCGAGGCCGCGATCGCCGGCGTCCCAATCACCCGGCGGCGCATTGATGAGCACGACCTCGAGGCGATGCTGGCGTTGCTGTTCGACGAGTTCGTCGATCCGGTAGTCGTAACCGAACGCGAATTCGACGGCGCGAAACCCCCCGTGCGCCGCCTCGCCGAAGCGCTCGAGGAACGGCACTTCATCGAAGAGAAACGACAGGTTGGCGGCGAAGCGCGGCATCGTGGGTTCGCGTCGAACACATGTGCAGTCGGCTACAATTGTGCCTGTCATTGTGCGCCGCGAACGCGGCGCGCTGCAATTCGCCTCCGTACCGATGTTCACCGTACCGCTTCCCCTCGTTTTCGCGAGCCCGCGCGTCTCCTCGAATCGCCAATTGCAGCGTGAGCTACTCACGGCAAGTGTGGCAAAACTGCAACGGCGACGCACCCGTTCATCGGTTTTCGCCAACGCGACGCACGTTGTGGACAAGACGGTGGATACCCGGTGCAGCGATCGGTGATCGTTCGCGAAACCGCCGTTAGCGCGCTGTTTTCGCGCCGGTTTTGCCGACGCTTCCTGTGGAGCAAAAAAGACTTGCGCCGGCCCCCCCGAGCTACTATGCTTGGTGTTGAAAACGCGGGCCGACACAACATATAGTAGCTTTACGGTCAGAACGATTTTTTCCTGGCGCCGCCTTGGCGCCGGTGGCGGACGGCAGTTGGACCGACGCCAGCCTTCGCGGGCCGCTGCCCGGAAGACCGCGCCCCTGGCGCCCCGACAACCCGCAGCCGTGATGACGCTGACGACGTCAGCAACAGCAACAACAAGGAGCCAATCTCATGCGTATCGCCGCCACTTCCAACTTTCCCTCCGCAACGCCGCCGCGCGACGTGATGATGGGAGAACCTGGACGTGCCGCAGCGAGCAGCGCCGATCCCCGCTTCGAGCAGTTCAAGGTGATTCGCCGCAACGGTTCGGTCGTCGCATTCGAGCCGGCCAAGATCACGATCGCGATGACAAAGGCGTTCCTCGCCGTCAACGGCGGCCAGGGCGCCGGCTCGGCGCGCATCCGTGACGAAGTCACCCGGCTGACCGGCGCCGTCGTCGCGGCGCTCCTGAAGCGCAAGCCCGACGGCGGCGCCATCCACATCGAGGAAATCCAGGATCAGGTCGAGCTCGCCTTGATGCGCGGCGGCGAGCACGAAGTCGCGCGCGCGTACGTGCTGTATCGCGAGAAGCGGGCGCAGGAACGCGCGCAGGAAAAGCTGCAGAAGCACGCAAAGATCGAGGACACGACGCTGCACGTGCTCGACAACGGCGTGCGCAAGCCACTCGATTTCGAACGGCTGACCGATCTTGTCAACGAATCGTGCGCGGGCCTTCCCGATGCGCAGCCGAACCGCATCCTCAAGGCGACGCTGAAAGATCTCTACGACGGCGTCCCGATGGAGGAAGTGCGCAAGTGCGTCGTGCTCGCCGCCCGCACCCTGATCGAAAAGGATCCGGCCTATTCGTACGTCACGGCGCGGCTGCTGCTCGATGCGCTGCGCTTCGAGGCGCTCGGCTGCGAGGCGACGCAGGCGGACATGGCGACGAAGTACGCCGAATACTTTCCGCATTTCGTCAAGCACGGCATCAAGATCGGATTGCTGAGCGAGACGCTCAGCCAGTTTGATGTCGCGAAGCTCGGTGCAGCGCTCAAGCCCGAGCGCGACCTGCAGTTCGGTTACCTCGGCCTGCAGACGCTCTACGACCGCTACTTCCTCGTCGACCAGTACGTCGGCGGGCGCCGGTTCGAATTGCCGCAGTGCTTCTTCATGCGCGTCGCGATGGGACTCGCGCTGAACGAAGTCGAGCGCGAAGCGCGCGCGATCGAGTTCTACGACGTACTGTCGACGTTCGATTTCATGAGCTCCACGCCCACGCTCTTCAACGCCGGCACGCATCGCTCGCAGCTTTCGTCGTGCTACCTGACGACGGTGTCCGACGACCTCGACGGCATCTACGAGGCGATCAAGGAAAACGCGCTGCTGTCCAAGTTCGCCGGCGGCCTCGGCAACGACTGGACGAACGTGCGCGCGATGGGCTCGCACATCAAGGGCACGAACGGCAAATCGCAGGGCGTCGTCCCGTTCCTCAAGGTCGTCAACGACACGGCGGTCGCGGTGAATCAGTGCTTCGCGCCCGACACGCCGGTTTACACCGCGCGCGGCGTCCTGCCGATTCGCGACGTGCGCGAAGGCGATCTCGTTCTCGGGCAAAGCGGCGTTTATCGGCAAGTGACGGACAAGCTCGTCTACGAGCAGCGCGGCGCGATGCTCGCGATCGATGTCAAACACGCGATCACCCCGATCGAAGTAACCGACGCGCATCCGTTCTGGGCGCTCACCGGCGTACCGCTCGAGCAGTCGAATCAACGCACGCACGACTGGATCGCCAAAGGCAAGATCGCGCCGCGATGGACCGATGCGGGGCAGTTGCGGGTCGGCGACTACGTCGGTCTCACGATTCCCACCGAAATCGCGGCGGTCGATGGATTGACCGAAGAAGACGCACGGCTGTACGGCATCCTGCTCGGCGACGGTCACCTTTCGAAGGAGGGTCAGCAGTGGGGCGTGTCCGGCAATCCCGCGCACGACGAACACCTCGCGTTCGTGCGGGACTACCTGCAGCAGCGCGGCGTCCACTACTGGGAAACCGCGCGCGGCGAGACGTACGCGCAGGTGCGCTGGGCCGCCGGCCGGAGCGTCGTGCGCGACGCGACGACGGGTCGTATCGCCGGCGCCGGTCCGCAGACACTGCCGTTCACGTATGCCGATCTCTACGACGAGCAGCACCGCAAGCGCATCGCGCCTCGCCTCGCGCATCTGCCGCGACCGCACACGCTCGCGATGCTGCGCGGCCTGCTCGAAACCGATGGCGGTGTCTCGCGCGGCGCGGAGATTTATTTCACGACGGCCTCGCCGCCGCTCGCCGAGGGTGTTCGTTATCAGTGCCTGCGACTCGGCGTGCCGGTCAGCGGCCAATGCCGGCGCCGGGATAGTGCACACGCCGGCACGCGGTCCGATGGATCGGCGATCACTTTCCGCGGCGTCGCCGCTGCATTCGATCTGCGCATCCCGGCCGTCCCGGAAATCGCCGCGCTCACGAACTGCAAGCCGATCGCCAAGCGCAACTGGATCACGCTGGGCGGCACCGTCTTTACGCGCGTGCGCTCGCTGCGGTCGATCACGCCGAAGCCGCTCGTCGTCGATCTCAAGGTCGACGTCGACGAGTCGTACATGACTGCGGCCGGGCTTGCGCACAACGGCGGCAAGCGCAAGGGCGCGGTGTGCACCTACCTCGAAACATGGCACCTCGACATCGAGGAGTTCCTCGAGCTGCGCAAGAACACCGGCGACGATCGGCGCCGCACGCACGACATGAATACGGCGAACTGGGTGCCCGACCTCTTCATGAAGCGCGTCGTCGAAGGCGGCGACTGGACGCTGTTCTCGCCGTCCGACGTGCCCGATCTGCACGACCGATGGGGGCGCGCGTTCGAGGAAGCGTACGTCCGCTACGAGGACAAGGTGGCGCGCGGCGAGCTCAAGCTCTTCAAGCGCATCCCGGCCGTGCAACTCTGGCGCAAGATGCTCTCGATGCTGTTCGAGACGGGGCATCCGTGGATCACGTTCAAGGATGCGTGCAACGTGCGCTCGCCGCAGCAGCATGTCGGCACGGTGCACAGCTCGAACCTGTGCACCGAGATCACGCTCAATACGAGCGAAACCGAAATCGCGGTGTGCAATCTCGGCTCGGTCAACCTCCTCGCGCACATGCACGAGGTGGACGGTCGCTGGACGCTCGATCAGGCGAAGCTGAAGCGCACGATCACGACGGCAATGCGCATGCTGGACAACGTGATCGACATCAACTACTACGCGGTCGCCAAGGCGCGCAATTCCAACCTCAAGCACCGGCCGGTCGGCCTCGGCATCATGGGGTTCCAGGATTGCCTGCACGTGATGCGCGTTCCCTATGCATCACCGGATGCGCTGGCGTTCGCCGACACGTCGATGGAGGCCGTCTGCCATCACGCGTACTGGGCGTCGACCGAGCTCGCCGAAGAGCGCGGCCGCTACGCGTCGTACAAGGGCAGCCTCTGGGACCGCGGCGTGCTGCCGCAGGACACGCTCGCGATGCTGCGCGACGAGCGCGGCGGCTACGTCGAGATCGACGATTCGTCGACGCTCGACTGGGCACCGCTGCGCAAGCGAATCGCCGAGCACGGCATGCGCAACTCGAATTGCGTGGCGATTGCGCCGACCGCCACGATCTCGAACATCATCGGCGTCGCCGCGTCGATCGAGCCCGAGTACCAGAACATCTACGTGAAGTCCAACCTCTCCGGCGAGTTCACCGTCGTCAACGAGCAGCTCGTCCGCGACCTGAAGGCGCTCGGGCTGTGGGACGACGTGATGGTGTCCGACCTCAAGTACTTCGACGGCTCGCTCGCGAAGATCGACCGCGTGCCGGCGCAATTGCGTGAAATGTATGCGACGGCGTTCGAGGTCGAGCCCGCCTGGATCGTCGAGGCCGGCGCACGGCGGCAAAAATGGATCGACCAGGCGCAGAGCCTCAACATCTACATGGCGGGCGCGTCGGGCAAGAAGCTCGACGACACGTACAAGCTCGCATGGATGCGCGGTCTGAAGACGACGTACTACCTCCGCTCGCTCGCCAAGACATCGGCGGAGAAATCGACCGGTCACGGCGGTGAGCTCAACGCGGTGTCTGAATCGGGCGGGACCAAGTCGACGAGCGCACCAGGCCGGGGCTCGGATTCCGCGCCGGTAGACGCCGAGCCGCAGTTCTGCGCGATAGACGATCCCAACTGCGAGGCGTGCCAATAACACCGCCCTTCTCGAACCAGTGATGACAGCGGCCCTAGCGATTTCGATTGCGCCCGAAACGGTGCAGTCGGAGGCGCTCCGCGAGCGCGTGCAGGTGCTCGAATCGCGACCGGGTGTGCGGCAGGTGCTCCTGGTCACCGAAGGACATGCGCGCTCGTTCGATGAACAGCATGCCGTCATCGTGCTCGGCGGCGGCGGCGGTGGATTTGCCGTGACGTCGCGCGATGGCGTCACGTTCGTGCATGGCGGCTTGCCGCTGGCGCAACGGCAGCGGCTGGCAAATGCAATCGGCGGATCGGTCGTCGCACTGTCACCGCCGACGGACCGGCCGGTGATGGATCGCACCTGGCGGCTCTCGGACGATCACCTCGCGGATATCCATAACGCAGTAACCTGGACGAGGCAGCAATGGCCGCTGGCGCAGACGTGGGTGCTCGGATTGAACAGCGGCGCGCTGTCGGCGGCGGTGGCCGCGGCGAGCATCGACACGCTGGCCGGCGCGGTGCTGTTGTCCTGCGTTGACGAGGCGCTCGATCAGCCGCAGAAGTCGGATCGCATGCGGGTGCTCGCCGTACGTCACCGCACCGACACCTGCGCATCGTACGCAACGCTTGCGCACACGCGCTGGCGCAAGACGCTCGTCACCGTGCATGACGAGCGGCAGGTAAGGCAGGAGCCTGGACGTGACGGCGACGGGGTGAATGCGCCGTCGTTCAACGGCAAGGAACATCAAGTGGTGGATGTCGTGGCCAGGTGGATCGTCACCGGCGCGGCGCCCGACGAGATTCGGTGAACCGGTGACGCGACAGACAGCGATGCCTTCAAGAGCATGGCGCGGCGGCACCGGGACGATGGACCCGCGCGAACCCGGACAGGACGCGAAGTTGGCGTGGACGCGCCAGGGACCGGCACGACCGAAAGGGCCGCCAACGGCCCGCAGTGGTTCTACTGGGGGCGCGCGGCTGTCGTCGATGTCGAAGCCGCCGCGCGCCGATTTTTCCCAGCGCTGGGTTCCCGGTGTGTGCGGCCGGACGGCACGTGCGGTATCGCACGCGCATCCACCCGGCTGCGCAGGTCATCCACTTCGCGAAAGGAGGTTCCTGTTGGCCCGGTACGAGTACGCGCCGCGACACGTGGTGGACGCACGTTACCTCGGTGACTACAAGGTCTGGCTGGAATTCAACGATGGACGCAAAGGCATCGTCGATCTCGTGGACGAGTTGCACGGCGAAGAGCTCGAGCCGCTGCGCGATCGCGATCGCTTCTCGCAGTTCTACCTGGACTACGGACTTGCGTCGATCGCCTGGCTCGACGGCCAGGATTTCACGCCCGAGTTTCTCTACGACAAGCTGACGCCGATGCACTGAAATGAAACGTCCCCCCACGCTCGCTCCGCTCGCTGCCCCCGGGGGGCTGGTCCGTCGGTCGGGGCGGCCCTTCCCGACTGACGCCGCGGAAACCCGCTGCCTCTCCTGCATGACCAATGGAGGGGCAGCGCCGCCGGATGATGCTTTTGCTTTCGCACCAATATAAGAATGAATGCCGGAGCTACCGCCATGCTGAGTTTCGACGACGATTTCACTGCTGCCACCGCGCCCAAGGCGATTCCGCCCGCGCCGGAGACGATCCGCGCGCACGGAGCGGGCGGCATTTTGTCGCGTACGCTGTCCGACGAGGCCGTGCACGACCCTGACACCGAGCGGCAGGCGATGCAGAACGGCTTTCGCCGCGTGCGGGTAGAGGACAAGCGCGTCATCAACGGCCAGGCGGACGTCAACCAGCTCGTGCCGTTCAAGTACCGGTGGGCATGGGAGAAGTACCTGGCCGGCTGCGCGAACCACTGGATGCCGCAGGAAATCAATATGCAGCGCGACATCGAGCTGTGGAAGAATCCAGCGGGCTTGACCGACGACGAGCGCCTGATCGTCAAACGCAACCTCGGCTTCTTCGTCACCGCCGACAGCCTCGCCGCCAACAACATCGTTCTCGGCACGTATCGGCATATCTCGGCGCCCGAATGCCGGCAGTATCTGCTGCGCCAGGCGTTCGAAGAGGCGATCCACACGCACGCGTATCAGTACATCGTCGAAAGCCTGGGTCTCGACGAAGCGGAGATCTTCAACGCGTATCACGAGGTGAAGTCGATTCGCGACAAGGACCAGTTCCTGATTCCGTTCATCGAGACGCTGACCGATCCCAACTTCAAGACCGGCACGATGGAGGCCGACCAGAAGTTGCTGAAGAGCCTGATCGTCTTCTCTTGCATCATGGAAGGATTGTTCTTCTACGTCGGGTTCGTGCAGATCCTGGCGATGGGCCGCCAGAACAAGATGACGGGCTCGTCCGAGCAATACCAGTACATCCTGCGCGACGAATCGATGCACTGCAATTTCGGCATCGACCTCGTCAACACGATCAAGATGGAAAACCCGCAGCTATGGACGCCGGAGTTTCGCGAGGAAGTTCGCGCGCTGATGAAGAAAGGCGTCGATCTCGAATACGCGTATGCCGAAGATACGATGCCGCGCGGCGTGCTGGGCTTGAATGCGCCGATGTTCAAGGAGTACCTGCGCTTCATCGCCAATCGACGTTGCCAGCAGATCGGCATCGACCCGCTGTTCGAGAAGGCCAGCAACCCGTTCCCGTGGATGGCGGAGATGATCGATCTCAAGAAAGAGAAGAACTTCTTCGAGACGCGCGTGACCGAGTACCAGACCGGCGGAGCGCTGAGCTGGGATTGACGCAACGTCCTTCTCTGCGCGCAAGTTCAAACGGGCTCGTCGCGGAGCCCCAGTTCTTACCCTTCGCTGCCGTCATTGTTGTCCGGCAGACGATCCAGTGGACTCGCGACGCCGCGGCCGCCACGATTCAGGACATGCGTGTACACCATTGTCGTGCTCACGTCCGAATGGCCGAGCAACTCCTGCACGGTACGGATGTCGTAGCCCGCTTCGAGCAGATGCGTCGCGAATGAATGCCGCAGCGTGTGAGGCGTCGCGGGCTTGGCAATGCCTGATGCACGAAGCGCCTCTCGCATGGCGCGCTGAAACGATTGATCGCTGATGTGATGACGGCGCATGATGCCGGTGCGTGGATCGGCCGATCGACGATCGGCCGGGAATACATACTGCCAAGCCCATTCATTTGCGGCTGTCGGATATTTGCGGGCCAGCGCAAAAGGCATCCACGCAGCGCCGAAGCCATCCTGCAGATCCATCCGATGCAAGCGCTTCGCCTCGATGAGATGTGCCCGCAGGACCGGGAACAGTCGGTCAGGAAGCATCGTGACGCGGTCCTTG
>Ga0070696_100003650_pt1 | contig 10262 bp, 9 predicted proteins | sample KBSK1253metaG_FD_65474 | JGI IMG/M metagenome (GOLD analysis project Ga0070696, IMG submission 65474) | Corn, switchgrass and miscanthus rhizosphere microbial communities from Kellogg Biological Station, Michigan, USA - KBS K1-25-3 metaG | ecosystem: Host-associated > Plants > Roots >... | reverse complement strand
CCTACGCACATAGCGTGCGCGAGCAAGGTTGGTCTCGCTCTCGGTCAGCGATCGTCCTTCCGCGGCCGACAAGTGCGCGGCCTGCGAGAAGATCAGGAGCTTGTTGAGGGTATATACACTCAGGCCGTCGATCAGTTTCAGCCCGACCGCCAGGCGCACGCCGCTCAGATAGTTCATCGCCTCGTCGAACGTGAGGCTACGGGCATATCGGAGCGTTCCGTACGCGCGCCAGAGCTTGTCTTCAATAATATAGCCCGCGTCGCGCAGCAATACTTTTCTTGCTTCCTCTTCCCTTTCGATGACGTGCGCGACGACTCGGAGCAACTTATCCAGCAATTCTTCCTCGGCGCTGCCCAGCGTCGTCTGATTCGATATCTGGAAGAAATTGCCGACGACTTCACTGCCCTCCCCGTATAAGCCACGGTAGGTCAAGCCCATCTGCTGGAGACCCGCGAGCACTTTTCCGATCTCCTTCGTGAGCACCAAGCCGGGCAGATGGATCAGCACTGACGCGCGCAAGCCGGTGCCCACGTTCGTGGGACAGGCCGTGAGATAGCCGAACTCCGGGTGGAACGAGAATGGGACCCGATTGCCCAGTGCGCGCTCCAACGTGTCGAGTGCGGCGTACGCCTGTTGCAGGGCAAACCCCGACTGTAGCGCCTGCAGGCGGAGATGGTCTTCTTCGTTGACCATCACCCCGAGTCGGTCGCCGAGAAATACGGCCGCGCCGGTTCGCAGTGGATGCTGCGCGTCGAGACCCGCGAGCTCCTTGCTCACGAGGTGACGCTCGTGCAGCAGCGCACGATCCACCGGCGGGAGCTCGTCGATACGAAACAGCACGTTTTCCGACATCCCTTCGATGCCGGGCAGCGCCTCGCGCACCTGGGCCAGCACGCGCAGTCGCTCGCCATCGCGCGCGCGACCTGTGAAGGCGAACCCTTCGATGTTGCGCGCCAGCCGGACTCTCGTGGACAGCACGATGTCGCCATGCGGCCCCGACGCGTCGAGCCAGCGCACGCCTCCGTCTGGGAGTAGCGAGAGGTCGATCATTGGAAAAAGCGGAATGGGAATGGGAATGGGAAATGGGCTTGGTCACAGCCTCGGCTGGGCGCCCACTCCCATTCCCATTTCCGATTCCGCCGTTCAGGTCTCATTCCATCACCCGTATGCGATCGCGCAAATCGGCGGCGAGCTCGAACTGCTCGCTTTCGATCGCGCGGCGAAGACGTTCCTTCAGCTCTCCGAGTATGGTGGCGCGCTCGTCGAGCTCGGGCTGAGGCGCCTGGTAAGTATGGCCGCCGTGCCTGGAATTTCCGTGAACGCGACGCAGGAGCTCGCGCATGCTCACCTCGAACGCGGTGTAACAACGGGCGCAGCCCCAGCGGCCGGTGGTGCGAAAATCGTTCATCGTCGCGCCGCAGAACGTGCACCGCCCATTCTCCGTGGTCGGCGTCAACGCCTGCTGCTGCACGGCGTGCAGAAAATCGCCGAGCGGATGCTTCGGAGCCGCAACGGTGGTCTCGACGCCGCGCTCGGCCGCGCACTTCTCGCACAGATGCTGCTGTCGCACCTCGTTGTTCACGATCGTCGTGAGGTGGACCGCCGCATCGCGCTCGCCGCAGTTGTCACACAGCATCAGGGCACCGACTCGCCGACATTGCTTTCACTCAACCTTCCATCCTCCAGGAGCAGCACGCGATCGGCGCGCGACGCCAACGCGCGATTGTGTGTCACGATCACCATAGCGATCTCCAGATCGCGCGACAGCTCTTCGAACAGGTCGTGCAGTCGTTCCGCATTTGCGTGATCGAGATTGCCGGACGGCTCGTCCGCCAGCACGATCGCAGGATCGACCGCGAGCGCACGCGCGACCGCCGTCCGCTGTTGTTCGCCGCCGGACAGCGCCGAGGGCCGGTGACTCATACGACCACCCAGGCCCACGCGGTCGAGCAGCTCTGCCGCGCGCCGACTCGCCTTCACGGAGTCCCATCCGCCGATTCGCAGCGGGATCGCCACGTTTTCGAGCGCGCTGAACTCGCGCAGCAGGTGGTGAAACTGAAACACGAAACCGACCGAGCGATTCCGCAGCTTCGCCAACGATTCGTCGTCCACACCATCGAGCGCCGTGCCCCGAATGAGCACGCGTCCGCGCGTCGGCCGATCCAGCGCACCCAGGAGATGCAGCAACGTGCTCTTGCCCGCGCCGCTTGCTCCAACGATGGCGACCATCTCCCCCTGCTCGACTTGTAGGGAGACGCCATCGAGCACCGTCAGCAGCCCGCCATCGCCGCCAACGAATGTCTTCGTGAGATCGACCGCCTCCAGCACCGTCATTCGTGTCGAATCGCCTCGACGGGATACAAGCGCGCGGCCTGCCGCGCGGGATACAACGTGGCGAGCGCCGCTATCGCGAGACTGGCGAAGACAATCAGCGCAACATCCAGTGGACGTGAGTCGATCGGCAGGTGATCGATGAAATATACCGACGGGTCCAGCTTGATCAGCCGCAGCCGATCCACGGCGAGCGCCGCGACCATGCCAAGCGCCAGTCCGCTCAATGTACCGACGAGTCCGATGACGATCCCTTGCGCGAAGAAAATCCGTCTCACCGAGCGGGAGGACATGCCCATCGTCTTGAGAATCCCTATCTCGCGCGTTTTGTCCGTGACGACCATGGTGAGCGTGCTCACGATGTTGAACGCCGCGACGAGCACGATGAGGAGGAGGATGACCGTCATTCCCAGTTTCTCCAGCTTCAGCGCCTGGAAGAGCGACGAATTCTGTTGCTGCCAATCCTCCGTTCGATACGGAAAGCCCAGCGAATCGGTGAGCTGCTTCGCCACGCGCGGCGCCTCCCAGCGATCGACCGTTTTCACCTCGATGCCTGTCACCGCTTTGCCGAGCTGTGCCAAGTCCTGCGCGGCCGGCAACGCCATGATGACGTACTTGTCATCGTACTCATACATGCCGGTCTCGAAGATGCCGGTCACTTCGTACTTGCGGATGTTCGGCGTGAACGTGCCTGTCACGGGGCTCAGCTTCGCCGATCCTGGCGATATCAAGGACACGGAGTCCGCGCCGATGGCGATGTTCAACCGATTCGCCAGGCGGCTTCCGAGGATGACGCCCTCGCGTGCACCGCGGCTATCGCGAAACGAAAAATCGCCGGCGCGAGCGGTTCGGCGGATCGAGGTGACTTCGCGCATCTCTCCCCCTGGTTGCACCGGGAGAATGCCCATCACCATGACCCCCTCCGTATAATTGTGGCCCGAATTGATCAGGGCCTGCGTATGCACGAACGGCGCGGCGGCGACAACGCCGGGCGTCTTCTGTACGATTTTCACGACGGTGTCCCACCCGGCCATCGCGAGATCTTCACCGTACGTGAGCAGGCGGATATCCGGGCTGCCGATGAGAATCTTCTCGCGAAGATCCTTTTGCAGTCCGTTCATCACACCGATGATCAGAATCAGCGCGCTCACGCCAATGATGACACCACCGATTGCAATGACGCTGATCAGCGAGAGCAGTTTGGATCCTCGGCGGCTCCGGAGGTAGCGCCAGGCGATGTGCAGCTCCAGGGCGCTCATCATCACTCGGGCCTCAGCGTCGGAAAGAGGATCACGTCTCGAATGTTCGCGGTATCGGTGAGATACATGAAGAGCCGGTCGATGCCGATGCCGACGCCGCCCATGGGCGGCATGCCGTACTCCATGGCGCGCAAGTAGTCCTCATCGACTCCGGGCGCCTCTTCGTCGCCGGCCGCGCGCATCGCCGCTTGCGTTTCAAGCCGGCGCCGTTGATCGACCGGGTCGTTGAGCTCACTGAACGCGTTCGCGAGCTCCTTCCCATTCGCGAACAGCTCGAATCGCTCGGTCAACGTCGGATTGCCACGTTTGGGCTTGGCGAGCGGGGAGAGCGCGACCGGATAATCGACCACGAATGTCGGCGCTTGAATGCGTCGCTCCACCACCGCTTGGAAAAGTTCATCGAGCAGCTTCGGTCTGCTCAACGTGTCCACGCTAGCGACACCATGATCCCGCGCGGCCTCTCTCAGCCATGCCTCATTCTGAGCCATCACGTCCATTCCGATCGCCGCATTGAGCGAATCCACCCACTTCATTCGGGGAAAAGGCGCGTTGAGCGTTGGTACCCGATCGCTCAAAGCGGGGTCCGATGCGACGGCCTTGGCGGCACCCGTGATGAGCGCCTCCACAGCGGCCATCATGTCCTCATAATCCGCATACGCCTGATAGAACTCGAGCATCGTGAACTCCGGATTGTGCGTCCGGTCGATGCCCTCGTTGCGGAAGTCGTGTCCGATCTCATACACACGGTCGAAGCCGCCGACAACAAGCCGCTTCAGGTACAGCTCGTCGGCGATTCTCAGATACAACGGCATGTCCAGCGCCCGATGATGCGTCACGAACGGCCGTGCGGAGGCGCCGCCGTACTGCGGCTGCAGCACTGGCGTTTCGACTTCGAGAAAGCCGCCTCGATCCAGCATCTGACGCAGCCCGCTTATCATCCGCGCGCGCGCCCGAAACAGCGTGCGGACTTCGGGGTGCACCGCCAGGTCCGCGTACCGCTGACGATAGCGCTGCTCTGGATCCGCAAATCCGGAGTGCCGGATGGTCTTCCCATCCACGACCTCTTCCTTGCCAAACGGCAGGGGCCGCAGCGATTTCGCGAGCAGCTCGTACCGGTCGACGCGAACGGTGACTTCACCCGTTCGCGTTCGGAACAGAGGGCCGTGGACTCCGAGGATGTCGCCGACGTCCAGCAGCTCCAACGCTGTGAATCGTTCTTCGCCCAGCAAGTCGCGCTTGAAGTAGAGCTGGACGCGCCCGCTCTCGTCGGCGAGATGGGCGAAAGCGGTCTTGCCATGTCCGCGCCACGCCACGAGACGTCCGGCGACCTGCACCTCGGGCCCTTCGTCTGTTCCCTCCGGGAGCGCGGTCGCGGCCTGTCCCGCGCCATGTGAACGATCGAAACGATAGGCATATGGCGCTATACCCCGCGCGATCAGCTGGTCGAGCTTTTCACGCCGCGCCTTCTGTACGAAGTTGAGATCCTCGTGCTCGTCGGTCACGCGACCGCCGTCGTCTGTTGCTTGAGGAATGCTTCGATGAACGCGTCGATGTCCCCGTCCATGATCCGTTGGACGTCGGGAATCTTCAGCTCGGTGCGATGGTCGTTCACCATCGTATAGGGCTGGAAGACATAGCTCCGCGCCTGGCTGCCGAAGCTGACGTCCTGCTTTGCGGAATCCATCTCGGCTTTCTTCTTGGCCTGCTTCTCGGCTTCGAGCTGGTACAGTTTGTTCTTCAGGATCTTGAGGGCCGTCTGCTTGTTCTTGTGCTGCGACCGCTCCTGTTGCGAGGCGACCACGAGTCCGCTCGGGATGTGCGTCAGGCGCACGGCGGAACTGGTCTTGTTAACATGTTGGCCGCCAGCGCCCGAGGCACGGAATACATCCATCTTCAGATCTTCGTCGCGGATGTCGATGTTGATTTCCTGATCGACCACCGGATACGCGAAGACGGACGCAAAGCTCGTGTGACGTCGCGCCTGCGAGTCGAAGGGCGAGATGCGCACGAGCCGGTGAATGCCCGCTTCGGCCTTCAGGAATCCATACGCGTACGGACCCTTGATCTCGAGGATGGCCCCCTTGATCCCCGCCTCTTCGCCGTCACTGATGTCGAGAATCTCGACGCCGAATCCTTTTCGCTCCGCCCATCGCGTGTACATGCGCATGAGCATCGCTGCCCAATCCTGAGCCTCGGTCCCTCCGGCACCCGCGGCGATCTCCAATTGAACGTCACGCGCGTCGTCGGGGCCGCTGAGCAGCGAGCGGAGTCGGAAGTTTTCGAGATCCGTCGAGAGCGCGGCGATGTCGCGATCGAGTTCGGCTGACATCTCGTCGTCGCGTTCGGCATCCAGCATCACCGAGAGCTCGCTCGCGCTGCGCAAGCGCTGCTCGATCGCCCCGAATGATTCGACCCACGACTTGAGGGACTTTACTTGTTGCACGACGGCTCGGGCTTGCTCCTGGTTGTTCCAGAAACCCGCATCCGCCATCTGCGTCTCGAAACGGGTCAGGGCGTCGCGCTTGGCCGTGATGTCAAAGGTACCTCCTCAGCTCCGCGAGCTGTTCCTCGTGTTGTCGCAGCGCTCGCGTGCGCTCACTCTCCGCCATGTACGGCTCCCGGTTGTGACACGAGCCGTCGGCGCAAGGCGGCGGACGGCTCGTGCGGTGCACTTGGAGTAAGATAGCTTCGTCGACGAGCCTACTCTACCCCGCTTCTCCCGCCGGTGAAGACTTGCTGTCCGCTGGCGAGAATGTCGTTGAGCGCGTCCTGAAAGTGTGTCGTGGTTTCGGCGAACTCGCGTCCGATCTGTTCGACGAATTCCTCATAGCTCTTCTTGATCTCTTCGCGGAAAAGCTGTTTTAGCGTTCCCTGCCGCAGCCCCTCTTCCTTCTTCTGTGGGAAGTAGGAAACGAGGTCGGAGACCAATGCGCGCGCCAACCGACGAGCTTTCGCGTTCGGATCGTTGGCGAGAAAAGGATTGATCGGCCTGGCGCCACCTGAGCCGGAGGGGCGAGGGGCGCTCGGCTGAGGTGTTGCCGGCGGCGCCGACTGACGTGGAGGCGCCGCTGGAACAGCGGACGGAGCCGGTGCCATCGGCGGCGCCGCGGTTGGGCGTGCCGCTGCCGGAGGTGCCGCGGCCGGAGGCGCTGGTGGAAGGGGCGGTCGGATCGGTGGCATCGAGGCCACCCCGGTCGCCTGACCCGCCGACGCCGCCGAAGGGGGCGCCATTGGCCGCGGCGGCATGATTGGCACTGCCACCGGCGCGGCAGTCGCCGAAGCAACCGAAGGCGGTGCCACCGGTGCTGCGGCCGGTGCGGCCGGACGGATGAACGGTGGCGGTACAGGCGGTCGTACTGGCGTCGGTACCGCTTGCGCCGGCATTCCAGGTATCGATGGCCGTCTGAACGCTGGCGCCGCTGGAGTTGGAATGCCTCCCCCCACGGCTGGGTTTCCGCCCGGAAACCCTGATGGACGTGGTGGAAACGCCGCGGTACTGATCGGTGTCGGCGAAGACGACGTTGGCATCGCGGGCGCCGCAGGAGGGATAGTAGAGGACGCCGATGGTGTTCCAGCCGGGGGCGGAGCGGGAGGGGTGGCAGCGACTGCGGGACGCGGCGGAAGCGGCGCTGGCCTTGGCGGAACGGCGATCGGCCCTGGCGCAGCCGGCTGTGGCATTACAGGGGTCGGCACCGTTCCGAGATTGAGCGCGGGCACGCGAGGTACTGATGAGGGCGTGAACTCGTCAGAGGCCTCGCCGAGGGTGCCGTCCTTCGCAATCGTGATGACTCCACCGCACACCGCGCATCGCGCGCGAACCATCGCCCCGGCAATCCTCGCCGGATCAATGCGAAATACGGAGCGGCACTCCGGGCATGCAACGTTCACCGGTGCTCCGTACCAAACGCCCCAGCGCGGGCCAGATCCTGGTCCGGAGCTCCGGGCGCATCGGTGCGCCGATCGATGGAGAACACCGATCCCGGCAACGTCTTCGCGTAGCTCTTCATTTCTGTCGCCAGTTCGCTCACTTGCGCTGCATGTGTGAAGTGTCGCCGTTCGTTGGTGACGACACCGATCGAGACGGTCATCAGAGGTACGCGGTGCAATTGTCCGCGCCGATCCTTCCCAAAAAAATAACCGGCGCGGCGATCCTGCTCGGAATACTGAAATGGAATCAGCGTGTCGAAAACCGATACCACCTCGGCGCAGACTTCGTTTACCGACGCCACGGGGATGACGAAGATAAAATCATCACCCCCGATGTGACCGACGAACGCCGCCTCACCACTCAATCCCTTGGCTACGTCGTGGAGGATCTTCGCGACGATTCGGATGACGCGATCGCCGTCGTAATAGGAATAGCGATCGTTGAATTCCTTGAAGTGATCCAGATCGGCGTAGCACATCGCGAACGCCTCACCCTGGGAGAGCCGGCGCTGCACTTCCGCCTCGATCTCCACCGCTCCGGGCAACCGCGTGGACGGATGCACCGTCAAATCGCGATCCGAGCGGCGCAACATCGCGTCGAGTCGCGTAGTGGTTTCTTCCGCCGAATCGTCGCTCGACACGACTTCGTCGGCACCGGCTTCAAAGGCCGCTCGGAAATCGTCACGCGATTCACCGACCACGATGAAGCACGGCACGACACCGGTATACGAGTCCTGCTTGAGGCGCCGGCAGCCTTCCCAGGTTAGCGCCGAAGCTTCACGCGCATCGAACGCGACGACACGCGGTCGGCCTCGCAGTGCCAGTGACATGAGCTGATTCGCGTCCGCAACGCGGACGATGGGTAGGCTCAACCCGGCCACCCAGCCATGCAGCGCGTCCGGCAATGGGTGACCGCGTGGTGAAAAGACGACCGCGATTGGCTTTGCCACGCTCACGGCGGTAGGCGCTGAGGAGGATGGTCTGCGATTCGCGCAAGATACGGGTGTAGCGCGGCAGCGTCAAACCTCAGTCCTACTTTGACTTGCACCGGCTAGGGAAGTGGGGTCGCCTCATCGATGAGCATGATCGGGATACCGTCCCGCACCGCATAGCTGAGCCTGCAATGCGGACACACCAGCGCGGATTCCTGTTCACGGTATTCCAGTTCACCTCGGCATTTCGGGCAGACCAGAATCTCGAGCAGTTGTCGTGGGACTGTCATTGTTGTCGCTCCTCCTCAACCCGATACCCGAATCGCGCGAGCGCGTGAGCGTTCTTCCGCCAGTTCGGAAGCACCTTCACCCACAAGTCGAGATAGACGCTCTGTCCGAGCAGAGATTCGACCTTGATTCGCGCCGCCTGTCCAATGCTGCGAATCCGTTGACCCTTGGCGCCGATGAGGATTCGCTTTTGGCTGTCCCGTTCGACGTGCAGCACCGCCCGAATATAGACGGGTTGTTTCTGCTCCCGGAATTCTTCGATCTCGCAGGCCATGCTGTACGGCACCTCGTCGCTCAGCTGCTCCAGCGCCGTTTCGCGAATCAACTCGCTCACGAAGAAGCGCAAGTGCTGGGTACTCACCTCATCCTCGGGATAGAGGAATGGACTTTCCGGGAGATGCTGCGCGACGAACGAGAGGAGCTCCGGGACGCCTTCGCCGGAGATCGCCGAGATCAAGCGAGCGTCCGGCGAGTTCAGGGCGAGCGCTCCGCGCTGGGCGGCGGATAGCAGATCCACCTTGTTGAGTGCCGTGATGACGCGCGCGCGCGGGGGATGCTCGAGGGCCGCAGCGACATGCAGCGGTTCTGGCGAATGCTCACCGACATCGACGAGGTGCACGATCACGTCCGCGTCCTTCAAGGCCTGTAGCGCGGTCGAGCGCATTGCGCGCTGGAGCGCGTATTTCGGATGGAGGAGACCCGGGGTATCGAGGATGATCATCTGCACGTCGCCATCGCTGTGAATGCCGACGACGCGGTCCCGGGTCGACTGCGGCTTGGGGCTGACGATGGAAAGCTTTTGTCCGATGATGCGGTTGAGGAGCGTGGATTTCCCCGCATTCGGCTTTCCGACGACGGTGACAATGCCAGCGCGGGTCATAGCAGATAGTTAATCGGAACGGGGATCGGGGACTGGGGAACAGTTGAACGACAACTGCGGGAATGGGCGAAGGGAAAGGATCAGGGGACTCGCTTTCCCTTCCTCTGTTCCCTTCATCCTTTCCCGCCGCTGCTGTTGAACCATTCCCTGTTCCCGGTTCCCTGTTCCCCAAAAGAAAAGGCCCCTACCAATGTGGTAGAGGCCTTCTCAAAGAGATGCCGGCGACGGCCTACTCTCCCGCGCCCTCTCGGGCGGAGTACCATCGGCGCTGCAGGGCTTAACGGCCGTGTTCGGGATGGGAACGGGTGTGGCCCCTGCGCTCTAGTCGCCAGCGTTAGAAGTACGGAAGTGTGGTCGATCGTGGAATTGCGAATCCGTTTTAGATCAATTGCATGCTTTGCTTTCGTACGCCTAGTTGGAACTAGGGAGTAGTCAAGCCACACGGGCGATTAGGATCGCTACGCTTGGAGCGCGTTGCCGCGCGTCCACGGGCGACCTATCGACGTCATAGTCTCTGACGGCCCTTCAGGGAGCTCAAGGCTCCGGGAGAGTTCATCTTGGGGCGTGCTTCCCACTTAGATGCATTCAGCGGTTATCACAGCCGATCATCGCTACCCGGCGTTGCAGCTGGCGCCACAGCCGGGA
>Ga0070696_100003648_pt1 | contig 10264 bp, 7 predicted proteins | sample KBSK1253metaG_FD_65474 | JGI IMG/M metagenome (GOLD analysis project Ga0070696, IMG submission 65474) | Corn, switchgrass and miscanthus rhizosphere microbial communities from Kellogg Biological Station, Michigan, USA - KBS K1-25-3 metaG | ecosystem: Host-associated > Plants > Roots >... | reverse complement strand
CGATGGGCTTCCGCATCGGATTGTCGCAGCTCGCCGGCTGGCTCAGCGAGGGCCTGCTCCTCAAGGGCCGTCTCGACGAGGCGATCACCGAAGCGCAGCGCGGGATGACGCTCGCGATGGACTGCAACGAGCGGCGCGTGCAGGCCACGCTCGAGCAGGTCCTGGGTGACCTCGCCGCGCACCGCGATCCGCCATCGCTCGATCCCGCAGAGGCCCACTATCGGCGAGGGCTGGCGATCGCCACCGAGCTGGGCGCCCAACCCGTCATCGCCCATTGCCACCGCGGCCTCGGCGTGCTCCATCGGCGCATCGGCGATGGCGACCAGGCGCGTCGGCACCTCACCGCCGCCACGGCTATGTACCGCGAGATGGCGATGACGTTCTGGCTGGAAAAGGCAGAGACGGAGCTGGTGAACTAGTCCGTCGTCCGGTACTGGCTCGGCGGCACCAGACGGTACTTGAGCGGGTCCGACTTCACCAGCGAGTCGGCGTAGTCGCGGTCGAAGTTGGCGCGTTTTCCAGACTGGGTGTTCTCGAGCACCTCGAGGCCGCGCATGTAGTAGCTGAAGCCCTTGTTGGCGCGGTCGTAGGCCTCGCTCTGCCCGCGCGCGGCCGAGCGCAGGATCTCGCCGGTCTGGCGCATCTTGTTGGCGGCGTCCTGCATGCGGTCGCGCAGCATCTGCTGATTGAGCGACCACGAGCGCCACACGTTCAGCATCAGCGTGAAGTCGCGCTGGAAGACGCCGTCGGGCGCGGCCACCGTGGAGTAGTAGTAGGCCCAGGAGTTGTTGTCGATGGGCGCCGTGTTGACCAGGCCGAAGTGGTAGTACGGCCGGCCGGCGATTCGCGAACGGGCGAGGATATAGGCGGCCTGGCCCGCGCCGGTGGGCGGCGGGGTGTTGTAGCGCTCCAGCACCTCGACATTGGTGGTTCCCTGCCCGCCCCGGGCCGCGGTCTGCTGCGAGATCGCCTGGCTCACCACTGGCACCGCCGCCACCGGATCGGCGATGAACGGCAGGTAGATCGCCCCGGCGACGGGGCCCACGAAGCTGGGCCGGACGATGATCGGCAGGTAGATGCCCACGTCTACGAGCTGGCCCTGCGGGCCGGCCACGTCCACCGCGCCGTTGGCGTAGCCGCTGATGCGCCAGCCCGGCGGCACGCCGATGGCCGCCTTGCCATCGGGCGTGGTCTGCTGCTGGAGCTGCACCGGCCGCTGGGCCGGCCCGCCTCCGGGCACCTGGATGCTCCCCAGCTGCCGGGCCATGCCCGGGAACGAACGGGCGATGTCCGCGGGCCGGTCGAAGAGGATCGCGACGCCGCCCCCGCCGCCGTCGTTGAGCTGCACGATCACGGCGCCCCGCACCGGCGTGCCCTGCAGGCGCGCGTCGAAGAAGGCCATGATGCCGCGGTCGGCAGGATCGCCGACAGCGCTCGACACCACCGGCGCGCCGTCGAAGTAGCCGCGCAAGGCGCCCAGCATGCCGCCCAAAACCGCGCCGGCGGAGCGGGCGTTGCCGGTGAAGGTGCCGGCGAGGGTCCGGCCGCCACTCGGGCCGTTGACCGAAGCGAACCCCGAGGGCGGCGTCCGCTCCGGCAGTGGTGCCGCGCCCACGCCGGTCGCGGCGAGGAAGATCCCTATCGTGAGGGCGGTGAGGAGGAGGCGCTTGCTGGTCACGCTCGATCCGGGAGCGCCATCCTAGGACGGCACCCCCGGCGAGTCAACGGCTACTCCTCGGCGACCGTGACCGGGATCACCTCGACCTCGGCGTACTCCGTATCGCAGATCGGCTGGCCGACCGGCTCGCCACCCCCCGCGTTGATGATCTGCCGCACGTGCCGGGCAAACATGTCGCGAACGAGACGCCCCACCACCTGCCCTACCCGGTTGACGTCCTCCGCGACAAAAGCGGCTCGGGGATCTACACACCCGAACGAAGTGTTTCCACACAGCTCGGTCTCCTGCCCGTTGTCGTCCCGGACGAAGGTGATGAGATTGACCCCGTACATTACGTTCACGAAATCCGCCAAGCCGTCGCCAAGCGGAACGCTCCGGCGAAAGAACCCATTCGGTTGGTGAGTGAAGAGCGGCACCTCCGTGCATGCCTCGATTCGCTCTGGCCACGCGGCCTGGATCAGAGGCACCGGGATGGTCACCTGTCGCTGCGCGTCCAGGTCCGTCGTCTGGACGATCCGGCCGCCCTCGATGCTGCTCGAGAAGGTACTCGCACCCGCCCAGTACATCGGGAAGAAGTTGACACTCGGGATGAACAGGACCGTCCCGCCAGGTTTCCAGGACAGCTCCGCTCGCCCGTCCTGGTCGGTGATTCCCGAGTCGAGGATCGCGCCACTCTGCACGTCGATTGCCTGGACGGCCGCCCCGCGATGGGGCGTTCCGTCGCTGCGCTTGACCAGACGCGCCACTATCACCGAGTCTATGAAGACCTGACGCCCCACCACCGCGTCGCGCTCACTCCCGAGGGCCCCGCGAAACACGAGCATGTACTTCCCGGGCTCCTTGGCCGGCGGGCTGCTGGGTGGCGACACGTTGAGCTCTTCGACGACTCCGAGCGGCGCCAGAACCCTCGTCCACTGAGCGCCCGGAACCGGGCGCCGCACCTCGCCCGCGTCGTCGTAGTACAGGGTGAACGTCCCGTCCATGGTCTCGTCATTGCCATTCATGAACCCGAACGATCGATCGTTCCCGAAGGGCATTACGACCCCGCGGAAGAAGTAATCCAGGAGCGCAGTGGAGTACGCGACGGCTCGGGGCACCAGTCGCTGGGCATAGTCCCGGTAGACGGCCTCATCGAGCGCGGGGCTCTCCCGGAACCGCGTCCAATCGAGATTGAAGCGCTGCTGGTAGTCCCGGAGCAGCCCGACGGTGGCCAGGCGATAGCCGGTGGCGCCGTCGGCGCTCTTGACGAAGTAGCGGCGCTTGACCATCGCGCCGTTGATTCTCACGTCGAAGTCTTGCTCCGTCACGCTCGATCGATTCGGATACGGAAAGCGCCTCAGCGGATCGCTGTCGTTCTCGGTGAAGACCCGGTCTTCGCTCAGGAAGTTCGCGTTCGTGTATTCCGCGAGGCCGATCAACGCGCCCGTGGTAACCGCGGGGTTCCCGCCCACGTATCGATCGGTATCGATCAGCCGCGCCGTGGCCACCGGCGCCAGCGGATTGCCGTCGAGCACTCTCCAGCCAGGATCGGGCGCAGCAGGTGTGTCCGGTGAGCCAGCGAGCCACGTATTGAAGGTCGTCTCGTCCTTCTCTCGAACGTCATCGACCAGCGACTCGTAGTTGTAGAGCGCATGAGGGTCGTTCCGTGTGTGCGCTGGTGACGCTGCATCTTGGACGAGATGCGCCTGCCGCCCAAGACCCTCGAACGCCCTCGTCAGCTTTGATTCGCGGTCGGAGCGAGTCGCCCTAGTGAGAGCTTCGAAGTACGCGTTACGGACGTCATGCCATGACCAGCCAGATAGACTTGTATTCTGTCCCCAAAGTATGGACGACTGGCCGACACTCCCCAGCAGGCCTGCCGCTGACCACTCTGCGATCGGGTTGTGGAAATGGTTGAGGAATCGGAGGAAGTCGTCTTCACGTCGTCCGCCCTGGGCCAGCCATTCCGTGAGGCCCTGACCGCGAAGGATCGTGTCAAGACCGCCACTGACTCCGAGTCGAGACCGGAGAACCTCATCTAGAGATGACTGCTTGCCAGCCGCTCGCGTAATCTCGTCGTGCGTCGGGACTTCATATCCGCTTGCCCCACCCGGCAACAGCAGGAACACAACTCCGAGCATTGTCAGCAGGATGTGACTTCTCATAGCTACTACTCCGATGAGTAGGGTTCGAGGCCGATTGCGGCTCTTTCCACATTGATACGTCTCATGAGCTCGGGGAGGTCTCGGAATGGCTTGTCCGAGTAACTGTGAGGGCCAAATGACCATAGGTGCTTCCGGCGCTCCTCTCGGTCCAAAAGGCGTGGCAACTCGACGACCGTTTCAGACCGTTCGAAAATGCCCCCGGTAAATCCCGTCGGGGAGACATGCTGTTTCGGGTAAGACCCATATCCAGGTAGAAAGATGAGAAATCCCGGACGGCGAGTCCGACTCGGGGCTCCCTCCTCCACATCCTTTACGTCCAGGAAGAAGCGGCCTTCTGCGTCGGTCACCGCTTCACGTACGGCGTGGTTTTCCGCGACCATGTGAAACGGAGAGACACGGTCGCGTAGCCAGCGGACGACCACAACAGCCCCAGGTAGCGGAGCCTTGGTCTCGGCGTCTATCACCTGCCCACGATATGGTCCCCGCGGCCGGTCCAGGTATCGATCCCAGCCCTGGGTCTCCTGCGACCAGACCGCTGACGCCCCGGTCATCACCAAGACCCCGCAGAACGCTACCACCCGAACCCACGCCCTCATCGCCCACCCGGAGCAGCCGGCTTCATGGGCTTGCCGCCAAGGCTCTCCAGCTCGAAGCGGATCAGCTCCGACGTCTCCGGTAGCTCCGCCGCCGGGAAGAGGTGCGCGGCGCTCAGCATCGCGACGAAGGTGTTGAACGCCTCCGCGCGATCCTCGTAGTCCGTGACCGGCGTGAGCCGGGCCGCTGCCCCCGCCTCGGTGAAGCGCGCGGCGGCGACGCCGGGCGGGAAGAGCTGGGGCTGGCTCGGCAATGGCGCGTAGCCCGGGTGGAAGATCACGATACGCGGGGCGAACGTCCTCGGCGGCAGGCGGCCTTCCACGCTCGCCACGTCGTGCACGAACTCGCCGTGCTCGTTCGTGAAGACCTCGCGCGCGCCGGAGAGTAGGCGCAGGCCCTGGACCTGATCGTCGAGGCGCTGCCAGAGGATGATCACCGCGGCCGACAGAAGGGGCTGCCCCGTCTTGTCGTCCACGACCACGCCCCGGTAGGGCCCGGCCGAGGGTCGAAGCGGGGTGTCGTCGTCCTGCGCGGCCCCCGGCCCCGCGTTGACCAGAACCACGAGCGCGAGCGCGGGGATCAGAACACGCGGAGTCGCCATATCCCGTCCGTGTCGATGACGAAGAGCACGTGGAAGGAGTAGAGCGTGCCCCGCTGGACCGCGCGCAGCTCGTAGGCGGCCGCCCGGTCGAGCACCTTGACCGGGGTGATGGCGCCGAGGGCGGCGGCCACCTGCGGCAGTGCCCCGACACCCGCCAGCGAGGTGAGCTGATCACGGTAGGCGTCGCGAGAAGCGTCTGCGAAGAGGGCGACCGCGGCCGTCACATCGCTCCGGGTCAGCGCGTCGCGGAGCCCGCTCCAGCGCGCCTGAAGTACCGGCTCGAGAGCGCCCGGGTCGAGTACCTGCACCAGACCGGTAGCGGTGAAGACTGCGCCTTGATCGTCGACGACGCGAACCTTCGGGAAGAACAGCCCTGGCGTCGAATAGGTGAACGTCTGGCCCTCGAGCGTGGCGCCGTCGAAGTCCGTCCGCCCGTCTCCATCGAAGTCCAGCTCGATGCGCGCGGGAACGGGCCCGCCGATCAGGGAGAACGAGGTCGTCAGCGGCACGCCTCCCGTCCCGGGATGAGCGCGGAGCGCCAGAGCGTTCTCGCCGAGGTCGGACACGCCAACCGTGACGGTGTGGGTGGCCGTGCCTCCCGACTCGGTCGTGGCCACGGCGGTCAGCGTGGCCGACGGGGCCGTCACCGGCACCATCGCCGCGAACGAGCTCCCCTGCCTCGCCGCCACGACCCCATTGACGGTGACACCTGCATCGATGCCACCTGGAGCGACCGTACCACGGACCAGCAGGACTCCCGAAGGAACGGACACCCCGCCGGCGGGGTCCGTGATCGCCACCTGCACGCTCCCGGCCACCGTGAAGGTACGGCGCGCCGGGGAGGGATCCTCGTTGCCGGCCAGGTCGCGCGCTTTCACCTCGAACGCGTGTGATCCGGCGACCAAGCCGGAGAGCGTAGCGCTGGTCACCGCGGCGAACGGGCTGAAGGCTCCCCCGTCGAGCCGCCACGCAAACACCAGCCCGGCCGCCGGGCTCAGGTTGTCCGTCCCCGTGAAGGTGAATGTCGCGGAAGGCGTGGTAACCGGATCCGGCGGGCCGTCGCTGATCTGCGTGTCCGGCGGGGTGTTGTCGACGATCACCGACCGGCTCGCGGTCCCCCCGTTCTGGCCCTGATCCGTAGCCGATGCCGTCAGCGTGTGCGTGCCGTCCACGACCGAGGTCGTGTTCCAGGACGCCGCGGCGGTGACCGAACTGGCCGGTGGCGGCGGAGCAAGGGTCGTGGTCAGCTCCTGGCTGTCGCCTCGCAGGACCACCGTCGCCACCGCCCCGCCCGGATCGGTGACCAGCGCCTGGACCGTGACGGTGCCGCGCAGATGCGCATTGGCGGCGGGGGCCTGGAAAACCACCGTGGGCGGCTGCGCGTCCCGCCGCGCTTCCGCCGCGCCGATATCGAAGCGCGCCGGTCCGCCGGCGCTCCCCGCCGCCGGCCGCACCGATTCGTCGAAGTAGTCCGCCTCGAACCGCGCGTTGAGATCGGCGGTCAGCAGCGTGCGCGGATCGAGGCCGCGGTCGATCAGCGGGGACGCCGCCGCGGGCGTCGGATCGTCGTCGAGCGTACGCAGGGCATGGTCGGCGCCCGCCAGGCTCCGATAGACGAGCGCGGGATTATCGCATCCCGGGCTCGCGGTCACCCCGGGGCCCTCGTTCCCACCGGGCGTGAGATTGGCGCCGTCGGCACCGTCCAGCACCGGACCGTCGATCTCGCCGAGGCGGTTGCCGCAGACCAAGTTGTTGCGGAGCACGATCGCGAGCGGCAGCGGCGCCGTCTCCCGCTTCACGCCCGCCCGGCCCCCGGTGGAACCGGTCTGGGTCCCGTTGCCGGTGATCGCGTTGTTGACGAGCAGGAAGACGTGCGACCGGGTCGCGTTGATCCCGTTCCAGCCATTGCCGTGGATCGTGTTCTGCACCAGCGTGTGCGGCCCACCTTCTCCGTCCCCGGTCGCGATGCCGTTGCGCCCGTTGGCGAGCACCAGGTTGTTGACGATCACGGTGCCGACGTTCCCGGCGCCGATCGTGATGCCCCCGTCGCAGCCGGTCCCGCCGTTGCCCACGATGCGGTTGCGCTCGATGTGCACCGCGAGATTGCGATCGCCACCGCCCGCCAGCGCGACCGCGGCGCCGCCCGCGCCGGTGATGCTCAACCCGCGAATGGTGATGAAGCGCGACTGCCGGATCTGGATGGCGTGCCCGGCCACGCACTGCGTGACCGCGCCATGCAGCACCACGCTGCCGACCGGCGCGGACGGATCGGCCCGGATCACGATCCGCGTCGCCGGATTCGTCGCGCCGGCGTTCTTGGCCGTCACGCTCACCTGCTCGACGTAGCTACCCGCCTGGATCAGGACGGTGTCGCCCGGTTGGGTGGCGTTCACCGCGGCCTGAATGCTGCCGTAACACGGTGACTGTCCGCCGCAGGTGGCGTCCGTGCGGTTGACGTGGCGCACGATGCCGGCCTCGGCCGAGACCGTGAACAGGAGACCGAAGAGAAGCCCGATGAGCATTCGCATGCCGTCGAGAAAAGCAGCACGCGTGCCAGCGCACGCGGCGATCGACCCGCCAGGCGTGGCGCGGGTTTGACTCGTCGACACCGACGTCGCTTCACAGCGGGCAGTGCACTGAGCCGGCGTTCAGTGCCCCGGGCGCGGGGCACTCGACGGCTGGCCCCGGCGGTGGCCGAGCGCTAGCCGTTGCCGTACACTCCGCGAGGGAGGAGAGAGCCCGGTGAAGCTACCCCGCGACCGCTTCGACTACTCGCCCATCGCCGCCCGCAAGCCCTGGTCCCTGCCGAAAGGCGCACGCATCGCGGTGTGGACCATCGTCAACATCGAGGAGTGGGACATCGAGAAGGGAATGGCGCGGCAGTATCTCACCGCGCCCCAGGGCGTGGCCACCGTGCCCGACGTGCCCAACTGGGCCTGGCACGATTACGGGATGCGGGTGGGGTTCTGGCGGCTGCTCGACGCGCTGAACAAGAGGAAGATCCGCGCCACCACCGCGATCAACGCCCACGTGGTGGAGTCCTACGAGCCGGTGGCCCGCGCCATGCTGGACGCCGGCTGGGAGTTCATGGCTCATGGAGTGGTTCAGGGGGCGATGCATCTGCTGCCCGATCAGCCCGCGGCCATCCGCCAGGCCATCGAGCTCCTGGAGAAGTTCACCGGCAAGAAGCCCAAGGGCTGGCTCGGGCCCGGCCTCACCGAGACGTGGGAGACGCTCGACCACCTGGCCGCCGAGGGCATCGAGTACGTCTCCGACTGGGTGAACGACGACCAGCCCTACGAGATCCGCACCAAGACGGGGCCGCTCGTCTCCGTGCCCTACACGCTCGAGCTGAACGACATCCCGATGATGGTGATCCAGCACCATTCGTCGGGCGAGTGGCTGCAGCGCGCGAAGGACCACTTCGATCGCCTCTACGCGGAGGGGGCGAAGAACCCGCGCGTGATGGCGCTGGCCGTGCATCCCTATATCTCCGGCGTCCCGCACCGCATCAAGTACTTCGAGGCCGTCTACGACTACATGCGCAAGAAGCCCGGCGTGTGGTTCACCACCGGCGAGGAGATCTACGAGTGGTACCGCCGCGGGCGAAAGTGAGACTGGCCTTCGCGCTCCTGCCTGGGCTGCTCGCGTGGCCGGCGGCCGGCGGCGCGCGGAACGAGCCGCCGCTCAAGGTCCCCGCGGGCTTCGCCATCGAGGTATTCGCGGCCAAGGTGGGCAGCCCGCGCTTCATGGCGGTGGACCCCGCGGGCACCTTGCTGGTCTCCGAGCCGGCGAAGGGGCGCGTGCTGGCCCTGCCCGACAAGAAGGGCCGAGGCATGGCCGACGGCATCCAGACGGTGGTGGAGGGCCTCGACCAGCCCCACGGCCTGGCTTTCCGCGACGGCGCGCTCTACGTGGCGGAGAACTCGCGCGTGCAGCGCTTCCGCTACGACCCGGCCACGATGAAGGCCACGCAGCCCACCGTAATCGTGCCGGGCCTGCCCGCGGGCGGCGGGCACTGGACCCGCACCATGGTCTTCGGCCCTGACGGCGGCCTCTACGTCTCGGTGGGCTCCTCCTGCAACGTGTGCCGCGAAAGCGACAAGCGCCGCGCCGCGGTGCTGCGCTACAACGCCGACGGCTCGGGCGAGCGCATCTTCGCCTCCGGGCTCCGCAACGCGGTGGGCCTCGCATTCCAGCCGGGCACCGGCGCGCTGTGGGCCACCGTGAACGAGCGCGACTGGCGCGGCGACGACGTGCCGGCGGACATGATCACCGAGGTGCGCGACGGCGCCTTCTACGGCTGGCCCGACTGCCTGACCGTGGGCGGCAAGACGATTCCCGACGATCGCTTCGAGAAGGGCGCGCGCTGCGACCGCGTGACGCCGCCCACCGTGGAGATCCAGGCGCACTCGGCGCCCATCGGCCTCGTCTTCTACACCGGCACCCAGTTCCCCGCGGAGTATCGCGGCAGCCTCTTCGTGGCCTATCGCGGGTCTTGGAACCGCACCGTGCCCACCGGCTACAAGGTGGTGCGCGTGCGCTTCCGCGACGGCAAGCCGGCGGGCGTGGAGGACTTCGCCACCGGTTGGCTCGAGGGCGCCTCGTCGTGGGGGCGGCCGGTGGATCTGATCGTGGGGCACGACGGGGGACTCTACCTCTCCGACCAGGGTGCGGGCCGCATCTATCGCATCAGCCACCGGGCCTGACCCGATCCCCTCATAATCTTTCCATGACCCAGACCCAGGTGGCGGTCTCGCTCACCGCGTTCGGCTTCGCGCCGCGCCCGGCCACCGCGGTGGTGATCGAGCAGTCCACCGGCGAGCGGGTGGCCCGCGCCTTCGCGGGGCTCGGCATGTTCTGGGCGCTGGCCCTGGGCGGCCTGTTCATCCCGGTGGCGCACTTCATCCTGGTGCCCACCTTCCTGACCGCCGGCATCATCATGGCGGTCAAGCGCTCGAAGGAAGACCGGCGGCTCGCGGAGGTGTCCGGTCCCTGCCCCCGCTGCGGTGCGGAGCAGACGTTCAAGCCGGGCGGCCGCTTCGCGGACAGCCGGAGCCTCGACTGCCCCGCCTGCCACGGCACCTTCGCGCTGGCCGTCCCGGGAAACGCGCGGTGAGCCAGCGCTGGGCGATGCTGCTGGTGGTCTTCTTCACCCGCACGTCGCTCGGCTTCCAGTTCCAGTCGATCGCCGCGCTCACCCCGTTCCTGGTCACCGCCTTCGACTTCTCCTGGGCGCAGGTGGGG
>Ga0070696_100003647_pt1 | contig 10265 bp, 8 predicted proteins | sample KBSK1253metaG_FD_65474 | JGI IMG/M metagenome (GOLD analysis project Ga0070696, IMG submission 65474) | Corn, switchgrass and miscanthus rhizosphere microbial communities from Kellogg Biological Station, Michigan, USA - KBS K1-25-3 metaG | ecosystem: Host-associated > Plants > Roots >... | reverse complement strand
CCGGTGCGGCGCGACCACCCGCCGCAGCGCGGCCCGGATTCCTCCCGGCTCGTCCGGCTCAGTCATCCGCGCGCGACGGCGGCCGCTGGGACCGCTCCCAGAGACGCGCGTACTTCACGAAGACGACCCAGGTGTCGATGCCGGTGATCATCAGCCCGGGAATGCCGTCCAGGAACCCGAGCTGCAGGACGTAGCGCTTCAGGAAGCGCGCGGGGGGCCGCAGCACCAGGTCCAGCAGCGTGGCGCTGCGTCCCTTCTTGAGGTACTCGTCGGCGCCCCACGACGTGTAGCGATCGATCTTCATCAGATAGGAGTCCCACGAGCGGAACGTGATGTGCAGCAGCGGGTGCGTCAGCTCCCCCACCGATCCTTCCACCTCCACGTCGGCGTGGACCTCCTTCTCCTGGTAGCGTCCGGTCCGGCGATCCCAGAAGCGCAGCACGCGGTCGCGCGCCCAGCCGCCGTGGTTGATGCGCCGGCCCAGGAAGTGGTTGACACGTCGGATGACGTAGCCGCTGCGCTTCGGGCCCCCGTCCAGCAGGGCGCGGATCTCGTCGCGCAGTCCGGGCGTGACCCGCTCGTCGGCGTCCACCACCATGATCCAGTCGTGCCTGGCCTGCGGGATGGCCCAGTTCTTCTGGGAGGCCGAGTTGACGTACTCGCGCTGCAGGATCCGATCGGTGAAGCGGCGCGCGATCTCCAGCGTGCGGTCCTTGGAGAATGAGTCCACCACCAGGATCTCGTCGGCCCAAGTGACCGACTCGAGACACTCCTGGATGTTCTCCTCCTCGTTGAAGGTCGGCACGATGACCGAGATCGGCGTCACGGCGTCACAGAAGGGGGTTGCGTCCGCGGGTGCGCGGGAGGTCTTTCTTGCGGTTGAAGGGCCACAGCCGCCGCAGCCTCTTGAATCGCCGGTGCGAGGCCAGCTCCTCGTCCGTGAGCTCGCCGGGAGCCAGCGCCACCTTCCACTTCAGCAGCGCGCGCCGCTCGGCCCGCACGAACCGGGGAAAGAGCACGCGGTGGGACCAGGTGCCGGGCGTGAAGACCGCTGCCGAGGAGAAGTCGATGAGATACAGGTCGCCGCCCGGCGTGACCAGGATGTTGTCGCGGGATCTCAGGTCGCCGTGGATGATCCCCCGCTCGTGGATCCTGTCCAGCAGCTCGCGAATCCGCTCCGCCACCCGAGGGACCCCTCCATGCCGCGCGTGGAACTTCGGAAGCCGGATACCGCCGACATACTCGATGATGATGGCGTCGCGGTCAAGACGTCCGTGGAAGCGCGGCACGCCCGCGACACCCCGCAGCCTCCCGTAGGCGCCCACCTCGCGCGCGAGCTGGAGGGCCCCGCTCCATCGCACCAGCGCGTTCTTGGCCGCGTAGTCCTTGACGGCGAAGGTGCCGTCCGCCAGCGTCACCAGCAGGATGTCGGCCTTGTTCCAGGCCCCCTTCTTCACGTAGCCGGAGAAGGCCGAGGGAAGCAGGGCCCGCGTGAGGGAGGCGACTTCGGGCGGGGTCGGCACGTCACCCCTCGATTTCGATTTCCTCGTCCACCTTGCAGTCGCGGCAGAGGTCGATGGTGTGGATCATGCCCCGAGGAAGCGGTGGCGGATCCCGACGGCCTTCTCGCCGTTCCACACCTCGCGGATGGAAGAGTTGGTGATGTTGCCCAGCACCTGCTTGCGCGAGTAGTCCGTGCAGCACAGCACCATGTCGCCGTTGAAGTTGATGTAGCCCTGCTTGAACAGGCGCGTGCAGGTGGAGAAGTACTCCATGTGCCCGGATCGGGAGAACGATTCGGCGTCCTTGATGTTGCCGCCGCGGTTCTCCAGCGCCGTGTACTTGGAACGCACGCCCCGTTTCTTCCAGTAGGCCACCGCTTTCTTCGCGTCGATGATGTCCGTGGAGACCATGGTGATCCAGACCTTGGGCCAGTCGGTGCCGCGCCGGCGCTGCTGCTCGATCAGGTAGTTGACGTTCTCCATGGTGTGCTCGAAGTGCATCGCGCCACGCATGGTCTTCTCGTAGGCTTCCTTCTCGATGCCCTGGAACGAGACGTAGAGGGCGTGCAGCGCCTCCCCGACGTCGAGCATCTCGTTGACGCGGTCCTTGGTCAGCAGCCCGCCATTGGTGGTCACCACCACCTTGCTGCCGGGGATCTGCTCGTGGATGTAGCGGACCTTGTTGAACAGATCCTTGTCGATGAACGGCTCGTTCATGAGATAGGGGCTGATGCGGCGCACGCCGTGCTGCTTGGCCTCCTGGATGATCCTCTTGAAGAGGTCGGGATCCATCCGCCCCTTGGGCTGGAAGTCGAAGGTCTCCCCGAACGGGCAGAAGATGCAGTCGGCCTGGCAGCCCGTCACAGTCTGGATCTGCAGGGTGCGGGGGAAGTCGGGCACGGGGCGGCGCGTGAAGCGCTTCCGCATGATGGTGAGCAGACCATCACCCGGCTCGTCCATGTAGTATTTGTTGAGCTTGATGGACTTCACGGCGGTAAGGTCGTCCTTCCGGTGAGTGACACGAGGCCTGCGCATTATAGGGGCCGTCCCTCGCGAGGTCAAACCCGGCCGGGCTGGCCCGACACGCGCCGCCTGTGGTAATTTCGCCGCGACATGAAGTTCCTCTATTTCTACCGCGTCCCGCTCCCCGACCCGCGAGCCGATGCCATCCAGATCGTCAGCACCTGCGCCGGCATCGCGCGGGCCGGTGGCGACGTCGATCTGTGCGTCGAGACCCTGCGCACCGGAGCCGCCGAGTGCCTCGCCTATTACGGCGCGAGCCCGGGCCGCGGCGAGGGCGGTGGCCGCGTCGACATCGCCGCCATCGGCACGCACTGGTCGTGGCCGCTGTTCGACTGGAAGACGCGCGCATCGGAGCTGAAGCGCCTGGCGGGGCCGGGGGGCTTCCTGTTCGTGCGCGAGGTGCGGCCCTACGTGCCCGGTCTGATGGCGCGGGCCCACGCCGCGGGGCTCAAGGTGCTCTTCGAGGCGCACAACGTCTCCGCGTCGCTGGTGCGCGAGAAGGAGCGCAAGGCATCGGAGGCCGCCGCGTCACCCGCTCCCCGCACCTTCTCGATGGTGTCGCCAGAAGGCAAGACCGCGCTGAAGCTGGTGGGAGAGGAGGGCGGCCATCACGACGACCACCATGACGACCATCACGACGAGCCCGAGGCGACGCCGCCCAACGTCGACACCACGCCGGCCCCGCCGCCGCCGGAGGCGAGCGTCAAGGAGACCCGGCGTCTGGCGCGCAAGACCGGGGAGCGCACCGCGCTGGAGCGGGCTATCCTGGCGGCGGCCGACGGCCTCATCTGCACGCAGCGCGCGACGCTGGACGGGCTGAAGCCTCTTCTGAAGAAGGGCGCGCCCGCGACGGTGCTGGGCAACGGCACGCGCCTGCCGGGATCCGTCCCCGCTTCCGAGGGCAGGCCGAAGGACATCGACGTGCTTTATTGCGGCTCGCTGAAGCCGTGGAAGGGCGTGGACACGCTCGTGGCCGCCATGCAGACCGTCTTCCCGTACAAGCTGACGGTGGTGGGGCCGGGCACCAAAGATGATGTCGCGCGCCTGCAGCAGGCGGCGCTGGCCGTCGGCGTGCTGGAGCGGCTGAAGATCCTGCCGCCGGTTGCGCCGACCGAGGTGTGGGGACTCTACGCGCGGGCCAAGGTCGGAGTCATCCCGCTGCCGGACCAGGGGTACGTGGAGGCCCGCGACTTCACCTCGCCCCTCAAGCTGTTCGAGATGATGGCCGCGGGCCTGCCGATCGTCTGCAGTCGTCTGAAGTCGCTGCAGGAGTACGTCAACGACGGCCGCGAGGTGCTCATGGTGACGGCCGACGATCCCCGGCCGCTGGCCGACGGCCTCAAGCGCCTGCTGGCCGACGAGAGGTTGCGTGACGCCATGTCGTCGGCGGCCCGCGCGCGCGCCAGCGAGTTCACCTGGGACGGCCGCGGCCGCAAGATCGTCAGCTTCGCCGAGGCGATCTGACGGGCGGCCCGTCCTCCCCTACTTCTTCCTGGTGAAGTTGAAGGTCCAGGGCGTCTCCTTGCCGTCCTTGCTGTTGGTCCACTCCTCAGTGAAGTGATCCGCGTCCAGGAAGGTGATCTTCAGGTGGTTCATCATGCCCATGCTGGAGGCCGAGGCGTTGGTCGCGTCGACGAACTTGAAGTTGAGCTTGTTGCCGTCCTTCGAGAGGCCGGTGGCGCGCATGCGCGGCTGGTTCTTTGCCATGCAGTAGTGGGTCATCATCACCGCCGCGTCGTCGGGGTGATACACGCTGATCATTCCGTTCTCCATCTCCTCCACCATCGCGGAGTCGCCGGAGACCATCCGGTACGTGACCGCGAAGGGCTTGCCGTTCTCGTCCTTCGTCTCCCAGGCGCCGACCAGATTCTTGAGCTTGTCGAACCCCGGATTCGGCGTCTCGGCCGCCGCGGCGGCGCCGGCCGGGCCGGCCGCCAGCAGGGCGGCGATGGCGGCCATCATCACGAGCTTCTTCATCGAGCGTCCTCCATGGTTGGTGGGTTGGGCTGTCAATCTACCATTAAACATTCCCGGCGGATTCCTTTGACCGGCGGCCGCCCGAAGGGAAGGAGAAATGCGGTAGGATGGCCGCGGTTTCCCGGTCTGGCCTCGCTGGCCAGGTCTCATTCCTACCTCATCTCGAAGGATGCGGTCTGCAGTCAGAGACACGGCCCTCTCCATGGACAAGACATGGCGCCCTCGTGGCTGCGCTGCTGGCCGCGGCAGCAGCTCTTCCGGCCCTGCGCCTTCCGTTCCTGGCGGACGACTGGATCAACCTGTCGACCGTGGCCAGGCATCAGTTCTTTCGGACTCCCTTTGGCTACTTTCGCCCCCTTTATCTCGCCACGTACTGGCTTGATTGGACGATCTGGGGTCTGACCCCCTTCTTCTTCCACGTGACGAGCGTGATTCTCAGCGCTCTTGCGGCCGGGCTTGTGGTCACAGCAATCCGGAAGTACTCAGAAGACGACAGGCTGGCGATTCTGTCCGGCGTTCTCTTTGCCCTTCAGCCATACCACTTCCACAATGTCGCTTGGATTGCGGCACGCGGGGATACGCTCTGCGCTGTCCTCATCCTTGGCAGTGCCATCTCCTACCACTCGTGGCGCGGACGACCACGGGGGGGCGCGCCGTGGCTCTGGCTCGCGGTCGCCTTCTTCGAGGCGAGCTTGCTCGCCAAGGAGGCCGGCGCCGCATTCCCTGTGGTGCTGACGATGATCTGCCTCGCCTCCCGGAAGCAGGGGGAGCGTCTTCGGGGGCTGCTTCCCTTCTATGCGGTCGCTTTGATGCACTTTCTCGTCCTCAGACCATGGGCCTTGCAGGAGTTGGGCTTGTCTCGCCTGGGTGGAGCGAACCTCGCATGGGTCTGGAAGTTGTTCGGGTTCACGGCATCCGCGCTGTTCCCCGTTCCCATCGACCTGCTCGAAGCCCGGCCACTGTTCTGGGGAGGGGTGGCGGCCGTCGGGGGAGGAAGCCTGCTTCTGTTGTCAAGAGATGCTCTCAGCAAGTCCGGGGCTCTTCTCCTGCTCGCGGCGACGTGCTTCGTCCTCTTTCTGGCTCCCTCTCTGATCTCGTTCCAGGAGAGATACTTCTTCCTGCCGAGTCTGCCGGCGGCTGTGGCCCTCGGTGCGCTCCTGACACCCCTTCGGCCACGGTTTCGCGCGGGCGCGCTCGCGGTCCTGCTTCTCGTCTGGCTGCCCTGTCTCGCGTGGCAATGGTTGGCGTGGATGCAGGCCGGATCGGCGAGCCAGGCCCTCGTCGACGGCCTGGTCGTGGCAAGCCACCGGCCCGGCGTGGAAGAGATCGCGCTCACGAACCTGCCCTATCGCGTGGGCGGCCCGCCCGTGGTCGGCGCCTTCGAAGAAGCGATTCCCCTCATGGGCGGACGCCGCGTGAGGGTGTGCGCGGCGACCTCCATCGACTATCCCCGGGCAGCGTCCGAAGCACTTGATGGGCCGCCCGGCACGGCGGTTCGCGTGACTGAGGCCTCCGCCACCGTGAGGCTGCGAATCCCCACGGGCGTTTTTTCGCGGTTGGACGACCCGCACTTTGCGCCAGGGACGGTAAGCGCCTCCTCTTTATGCGGAACTGTCACGCTGCTCCAGCCCGGCGTTTTCAGCGCCGAGGTCCCACGCGCCGCGGACGGCACCCGTGCCGCCCTCTACTGGAATCGCGGAAAGTTCGTGTCGCTCTTCTGAACTCCATCGACTCTCCGGCCACCAACGCCGTGCGCGCGAACACACGATCGGCTGCGGTGGGATGACGTGGGGCGCGAGGATCGTCTCGTGGCGACCATGTCGGAGCCGGCGGGGGCCCGACCGGGCGAGCAGGACACCGGGAGTCGCCCGCGCTGCTGCGCTTGGTGGAGCTGGTGCATCCCCGACGGGCGCGGGAGGCGTCCTGATCGCCCATGGTCGGGCCAGCGGCGAAGACGGGAGCGAGAGACGATCCTCGTGCCCCGGATCATCCCGGCGAAGGCGCCGGGCGGAACGAGATGATCATGGCCACCGCGACCACGATGACCGCCGACGCCAGCAGCGTGCGCGCCGACAGTGGCTCGCCCGCCAGCACCCATCCCAGCAGGACGGCGATCACCGGGTTCACGAAGGCGTAGGTGGAGACGCGGGCGGGGCTGGTCACCGACAGCAGCCAGGTGTAGGCGGTGAACCCGATCACCGAGCCGAAGACGATGAGGTAGAGCAGCGCCAAGATCGCCCGCACGCCCAGGGCGGCTGAAGTCACTCGCGAGAGCTCCCCGGTGGCGGTGCTGGCGAGAAGCAGTACGGCGCCGCCCGTCAGCATCTGCATGCCGGCCGCCAGGGCCGAGGGCCGGGCCTGGGGGATCCAGCGCGAGATCAGCGAGCCGGTGGCCCAGCAGATCGAGCCGCCCAGCAGCACCACCGCCCCCATCGGCTCCAGCTCGCGCGACCCCAGCAGCTTCCCGGGCCCCAGCAGGATGGCGAGCCCGGCGATCCCCAGCACGACGCCCGTCATCACGCGCGCGTTGAGCGGCGAGGCGACGCCCGGCGAGGAGCCGCGTGGTCGCGACATCGCGTCGAGCAGCACCATCCAGAGCGGAATGGTGGCCAGCATGAGAGCGGTGAGCCCGGAGGGAACGCGCTGCTCCGACCAGGTCACGGCCCCGTTGCATCCCATGAAGAGCAGCGTGCCGACCAGCGCCGCGCCGGGCCAGTGGCGGGGCTCGGGCTTCTCGCCGTGCCCCCAGCGGCGCCACACATAGAGGAAGGCCCCCGCCGACAGAAACCGCGTGCCCGCCATCAGGAAGGGCGGCATCCCCTCCACTGCCACGCGGATGGCGAGGAAGGTGGAGCCCCAGACGAAGTAGATGGCGGCAAAGCCCGCGGCCAGCTCCAGGGCGGGCGGGTGGTGGCTGGTGGAGGCGGGGTGTAGGCGCACGCTATGGCTCGAAGATCTGACGCCACCAGGTCTGGAAGGCCACGATCTGCCAGACCCGCCCGTCGAGCGCGGCGCTCGAGCGGCCGCGGTCGAACTCCGCCTGGAGGCGGCGCAGACCCTCGGGATCGAAGATCCCCTGGCGCCGCAGGCGATCGGGATCGAACGCGGCCCGCGTGAGCGCGCTCCACGGCCCGCGCATCCAGCGGCCCACCGGCACCTGGAACCCGTGCTTGCGGCGGTGGACCAGGTCGGAGGGCAGCAACGTCTCGGCTGCCTGCTTCAACAGCAGCTTGGAGGTGGAGCCGTGCAGCAGCAGGCCGGTCTCCAGCCGCGCCGTCCACTCCGCGAAGCGCCGATCCATGAACGGCGATCGGGACTCCACGCCGTGCGCCATCCCCATCTTGTCGGCCTTCATCAACAGGTCCTCGGGCAGACCGTGGATGGTGTCGAGCCGGATGGCGGCGTCCACCGACTCGCCGGGCCGCCAGTCCACCGGCGCCAGCAGGTAGCTGCCCTCGGTGGATGAGACATCGACCCGGCCGCGCAGAGCCGGGGCATAGACCTCCATACGCTGCGGCCAGGTCCACTTCTCGCGCAGCCGCAGGTAGCGTTGAGCCGGCGGCGTGCCGGCCAGGTCGGCGAGCTGGCGGCCGCGCCGGTACTGCCGCGGCCCGGCCAGCGCTCCCAGCGCCGGCAGCAGGGCGCGCACCGCGCCGGGCATCCGCTCCACCGCGTCCAGACGGCGCAGCCGCCGGAACCAGTGGTCGCCCGCCAGCAGTGCGTCGGCGCCGTCGCCGGTGGCCGCCACGCCGGCCGTCGTCGCGGCCTGCCGCCCCAGCACGTAGGTGGGCAGCGTGGCGGCGTCGGCCATCGGCTCGTCGAGCTGCGCGATCACCGCGGCCACCACCTCCGGCTCCACGTCCTCCATGTGGATCTCGTGGTGATCGCATCCCAGCAGCGACGCCACGCGGCGCGCGTGCTCCGACTCGTCCAGCCCGCCTTCCGGAAAACCGACGGAGAAGGTCGGCAGCTTCTCCGGCCGCCGCCGCGCCAGCAGCGCCGCCACGACGCTGGAGTCGAGACCGCCGCTGAGGTAGACGGCCACGCGTTCTGTCGTGGGGAACCGGCGCTCGACCGCCTCGTCCAGCATGGCGAGCATCTGCGCCGCGCCGGCGTTCTCGCCCACGCGATCGGGAAGCTTCCAGTAGCGCGTCGACCGCACCGCGTCCGGCGCGCCCGCGGCCAGACCGCGCAGGTCGACGATCACGCAGTGGCCGCCCGGCACCTTGCGCGCGGCGGAGAAGATGGTCAGCGGCGCCGGGATGTAGGTGAAGGCCAGATAGGCGTCGATCGCCTCCGGCGACAGCGAGAGATCGGGCAGCACGCCGCCGGCGCGCAGCGCCTTGATCTCGGAGGCGAAGGCCACGCCGTCGGGCGTGGCGACGTAATAGAGCGGCTTCTCTCCGAACGGGTCGCGGGCCAGCAGCAGCCGGCCGCGCCGCCGGTCCAGCGCGGCCACGGCAAAGGAGCCTTCCAGCCGGCCCGGCAGCGCCTCCGGGTCGTCGATCCAGGTGGACCAGAGGGCGGCGGTCTGCTGTCCCGTGTTGAAGGAGCTGTCGATGGCGATCGGGTTCGTCCCAGCCCAGTCGAGCCAGACGACGTCGCGGCGATGGGCCAGGGCGCGGCGCATCGTCTCCTTCTCGCCACGCAGATTCTCCGGGCCGGAGCCGATCCAGCCGCAGATCCCCCCCATCGATCCCCCTCCTCGCCGCCAGAACGCAGCCGTCAGACTACCCGCGCCTCACGCCTCCGTCCACTGGCCCGAGGCCTCCTCTGGTACTATGTTGCGCCTGACGCGGCGCGACGCCTCGGGGAGCACACCTGTCATGCTCATCCACCTCATCGGCATCTGCGGCACCGGCATGGGTTCGCTGGCGGGCCTGCTGCGCGACGCGGGCCATCAGGTGCAAGGCTCCGACGAGAACGTCTACCCGCCCATGTCCACCATGCTGCGCGCCAAGGGGATCGTGCTGCTGGAGGGGTACAAGGCGTCGAACCTTCAGCCCGCGCCCGACCTGGTGGTGGTGGGCAACATCGCCAGCCGCGGCAATCCCGAGGCGCAGGCGGTGCTGGAGCGCGGCATGGAGCACCTGTCGATGCCGCAGGCGCTGGCCCGGTTCTTCCTGTCGAGCCGGCACTCGATCGTGGTGGCCGGCACGCATGGCAAGACCACCACCACCGCCATGCTGGCGCGGATGCTGCTGGCGGCCGGGCGCGATCCGTCGTTCCTGGTGGGAGGCGTCCTGAAGGACCTCGACCAGTCGTACCGCCTGGGCGGCGGCGAGCACTTCGTGATCGAGGGCGACGAGTACGAGACGTCGTTCTTCGACAAGGGCTCCAAGTTCCTGCACTACATGCCGCGCACCGCCATCCTAACCAGCGTGGAGTACGACCACGCCGAGATGTTTCCGTCGCTGGACGACGTGAAGGCCGCCTTCATCGCCTTCCTGAGGCTGGTGCCGCCCGCCGCCGACGGCGGCGCGCTGATCGTCTGCGCCGACGACCCGCTGGCCTGGACCATGGCGCACGAGTGCCGTGGCGCCATCGTGCCGTACGGCATGGGCCCCGAGGCGCGGCTGCGAGGACGCGAGGTCGCCACAGGCCCCGAGGGGATGACCTTCCAGGTTCAGGACGGCGCGGAAGACCTCGGTCTCTTCCGCATGTCGGCCACCGGCCATCACAACCTGCGCAACGCGCTCTCTGCCGTGGCGGTGGGGCGCCGCGTCGGCCTCACGCCGGACGCGATTCGCGCCGGGCTGGGCG
>Ga0070696_100003646_pt1 | contig 10267 bp, 9 predicted proteins | sample KBSK1253metaG_FD_65474 | JGI IMG/M metagenome (GOLD analysis project Ga0070696, IMG submission 65474) | Corn, switchgrass and miscanthus rhizosphere microbial communities from Kellogg Biological Station, Michigan, USA - KBS K1-25-3 metaG | ecosystem: Host-associated > Plants > Roots >... | reverse complement strand
GGGCAGGCACGCCCGAGCCGATGTGCGGCAACCGTTGTCGACGTCGGGCCCCCCCGCGAGATCCGCGACTCGATCAGTGACCGCAGTTCGGACGACACGCCGGCTCGTTTGCTGACCGCGGCTGAGGCTCGACGGGGCTCAGCGGGTGCGAGCCGACATGCCCAGGTGCACGTTCTGCAGCAGGCCGATCGCGAGCCAGGAGGCGAACATGCTGGAGCCGCCGTACGACACGAACGGCAGCGGCAGCCCGGTGACCGGCATGATCCCGAGGTTCATGCCGATGTTCTGGAACACCTGGAACGTGAACCAGCACACGATGCCGACGGCGACCAGCCGCCCGAACAGCTCCTCGGCGTGCCGGGCCACCAGCAGGCCCCGCCACAGCACCACCCCCTGCAGCACCAGCAACCCGGCGGACCCCACGAAGCCGAGCTCCTCCCCCGCGACCGAGAAGACGAAGTCGGTCTGCTGGTACGGGACGAACCCACCCTGGGTCTGCGCCCCGTGGAACAGCCCCTCACCCTCGACGCCGCCCGACCCGATGGCGATCCGCACCTGCCGGGTCTGGTAGCCGATGCCGCGGGGGTCGGCGTGCGGGTCGGCGAACGCGGTCAGTCGGTCCTTCTGGTAGCTGTCCAGCACGTTCGTGGTGGCGGCGACGCCGACCGCCACGGCGCCCAGCAGGAGCAGCCCGACCAGCCACCGCGCGGGAGCGCCCGAGACCGTGACCACGCCGAGCAGCAGGACGACGAGCACGAGCGCCGAACCGAGGTCTGGCTGCAGCATCACGAGCCCGAGCGGCAGGGCGGCCACCGCCAGCGCGACCAGAACGTCGACGTGACGCGGTCGGTCCTCGACGTCCCGCTTCTCGGACAACAGCAACGCGAGCGCGACGACGAGCGCGACCTTGGCGAACTCGGACGGCTGCACGGAGAAACCGGCGGGCAGCACGATCCAGGAGTGGGAGCCGTTGATGGTCGATCCGAGCGGCGTCAGGACGGCGACGAGCCCGGCGATCGACCCGACGTACAGCACCGGGACGTACGCGCGCAGGCCGCGGTAGTCGATGAGCGACACCGCCGCGCCGAGGACCAGGCCGATGACGAGGTTGACCAGGTGCTTGGTGAGGTACACCTCGTGGGCGGAACGCCGGGTCGCGGACCACACCAGCAGCGCCCCGAGCACCGACAGTCCGACGGCCGCGACGATCAACGCCCAGTCGAAGCGCACCAGCACGCTGCCGTGCGCCCGGGCGCGCCGCGCGCGCGTGCCGGTCCACCGCACCCACCACTCGGTCACGGCACGGCCCGCTTCGGCACACGCCGGGCGTCCGGCAGGCCCTCGTTGGCCGCGACCGGACCCTCGGGGGTCTGGATGCGGCCGTCGGGCCGGACGACGGGCAGGCCCTTGGGCGGGTGCGCGCCGGGCTGCGCGGCGGCCTTCGGCACGACGGAGCCGCCGGTGACCCCGAAGAGCGTCTCGTAGATCTTGCGGACCACCGGCGCCGACGTCGAGGCGCCCGTGCCGCCCTGGCTGACGACGACCACGACGGCGTACTGCGGCTTGTTCGACGGCGCATAGGAGGAGAACCACGACGTCGCCTGCTTGCCGTAGACCTCGCCGGTGCCGGTCTTGCCCGACACCGGCACCGGGAACCCGGCGAACGCTCCCGCGCCCGTGCCCGACGTCACGACGCCCCGCAATGCCTTGTGCAGGAACGCCATCACGTCCTTGCGAACCGGCAGCGTCCCGGCCTTGCGCGGCTTCACGGCCGACACCAGCTCGCCCGACGGGCTCATCACCGCCTTGCCCACGTGCGGGGTCCACAGCGTGCCGCCGTTCGCGATCGCCGCGTAGACCATCGCCATCTGCAGCGGCGTGACGGACACGTCGCCCTGCCCGATCGAGAAGTTGGCGGCGTCGCCCGCGCGGAACTGGTAGCCGCCTGCGCAGTTCTCCTTCGACAGCTGGGTGAGGTAGCGGGCGCGCGAGGGGTCCTTGTCGGCGACCTCCGGGAAGCCGCTCTTGGCCTTGGCGCAGTAGTAGTCCTTGGTCTGCGCCCAGTAGGCCTTCTTCCAGGCCCGGTCCGGGATCCGTCCGGCGGCGTCGTCCGGCAGGTCGATGCCGGTACGGCGGCCGAGGCCGAACGCCTGGGCCATGTGAACGAACGGGTCCTTGGCGTCGCTCTTCGCGGCGAGCCCGCCGAGCCGCAGCCACGTCTCGTAGGCGAACTTGTAGAAGATCGTGTCGCAGGAGATGACGATCGCCGTGTGCAGGTCGATGGTGCCGTGCGCCTGCGACTCGTAGTTGTGGAACGCCCGCGAACCCACCTGGTAGGAGCTGCCGCACTGGTAGGAGCCGTGCAGGTCGTAGCCGTTCTGCACGGCGGCCGGCAGCGAGATCACCTTGAACGTGGACGCCGGCGGGAACTGCCCCTGCGTGGCGCGGGAGACCAGCGGGGTGCCGGCCGCCTCGGCCGTCAGCGAGTCCAGCTGCTTGGTCGTGATGCCGCCGAGCCAGATACGCGGGTCGTACGACGGGTAGCTGGCCATCGCCACGACCCCGCCGGTGCGCACGTCGACGACGACCGCCGCGCCGCTGTCGGCCTTCAACGGGCGGCCCGTGCCGCGGTCGATCCGCTTGCGCGCGTCGCGGATGGCCGTGGCCAACGCCTGCTCCGCCGCGCGCTGCACCTTGGCATCGATGTTCGTCACCAGGTAGTCGCCGGGTACCGGGGCCGTGCTCGACAGCTGGTCGGTCACCCTGCCGCGGATGTCGACGGCCACTCGGCTGATGCCCGGCGTGCCGCGCAGCGCGGAGTCGTACTGCGCCTCCAGACCGGCGCGTCCGACCAGGTCGGTGCGTTGCAGCTCGGCTCGGCCGTCCCGGGCGGCCTCCGAGCTCGCGGTGAGCTCGGCCTCGGTGACCGGCCCCAGGTAGCCGAGCAGGTGGGCCGCGTTGACGCCGAGCGGCCGCGGGATGGCCCGGACCGCCTGCAGCTCGGCGGTCACCCCGGGGAAGTCCTCGGACCGCTCCAGGATCTGCAGCGCCACCTGGGCCGGCACATCCTCGGCCACCGGCACCGGTTGGTACGGCGCGCCGTTGAAGCAGGTGGGCGCCTTAGGGGCGCCGGGGGTGCCGCACAGCTGGGCGCGGCCCCACACGTCGTCGAACGGCTCACCCAACAGGTCGGCGAGCCGGTGCAGCAGGGCGCGTCCGCCGTCCGGGCTGTCGATGAGCTGGGTGCGGCTGACGGACACCACGAGCGCTGACCGGTTGGTGATCAGCGGCCGTCCCTGCGCGTCGAGCACGAGGCCGCGCACCGCGGGCGTGACGATCTCCCGCACCCGGTTGGTCGCGGCGGCCGCCTCGTAGCCCTCCGCGCCGACGACCTGCACGGTGTAGAGCCGCGCCAGCAGCGTGCCCATCAGCGACACCACGAACACCGCGACGACCAGAAGCCGCCAGCCCGACGGGCCCAGGTGGCCGGTGCCCCGTTCGTCGCTCACGGCGTCTCCGCCACGACACGCCGGTCCAGGGCCGCCAGCGCCGGCAGGACGACGGTCCCGACCACCACCGCGCCGCCGACCGCCGCGAGCACGGTGACCCCGGCCTGCGAGAGGGGTGACGCGACGACCCCGAGGAGCAGGCGCACCGCGCTCATCCCCACGGCCGCGACGGCGGCCGCGGCCAGCGCCAGCAGCAGGGGCTGGCGATCGGCCCTGCCGCCGGGTCGGTGCCAGCGGCCCGCCAGCGCGCCCGCGAGCCCGTAGGCCAGCGCGCCGGCGCCGAGCAGCCCGGCCGCGGGCGGCGTGAGGTCGGCCAGCAGGCCGGCGAGGAGTCCGGCCGTCGCGCCGGTGACGCTGCCGCCGGCCAGGGCGGCGGCCACGACCACGAGCAGCAGCAGGTCGACCGCGCGGCCCGCGACCGGCTGCCGGTCGAGCACCCCGACGTCCAGCACCTGCGCGGCGAGCGCTGCCGTCACCCACAGGACGAGGCGAGGCCAGGTCATGGCGAGCTCGGGGTGGCTGGCGCGGTGGGGAGCACGGCGTCGCGGGGGTCGGTGCGTGGCGGCTCGACGACCACGCCCACGAGGTCGAGCGCGTCCGGCGTCACGAAGGGGCGCACGGTGCCGGCGCGTGACAGCGTGCCCGGCGACCGACGGACGTCGAGCACCTCCCCCACCGGCACACCGGGCACGAAGGGCCGGCCGCCGACGCTGCCGAGAGTGACGAGCCGGGCGCCCGGCTCGACGGTCGTCTGGGAGTCGAGCAGCTCCAGGCGCAGCGGTCCGTCGCCGCCGCCCCGGACGACGCCGATCCGGCCGGTCGCCTCCAGCCGCACGCCCACAGCGAAGCTGCGGTCGGCCAGCAGCAGGACGTCGCAGGTGAGCGGTCCCACCCGGCGCACCCGGCCGACGAGCCCGTCGCCGGACAACACCGTCATGTCGACCCGGACGCCGTCCCGGCTTCCGGCGTCCACCGTCACGCTGGCCACCCCGTCGGACGCCGGGGACATGGCCACCACTCGGGCCGGGACGATCCGGTAGCGGCCGAGGCCCGCGGTGCGCAGGAGGTCATCCAGCTCCTGCGCGCGGCGCCGGTCGTCCTCGCCGGCAGCGGCCTGCAACCGCAACGACGCGTTCTCGCGCCGCAGCCGGTCGATCTCGTGCCGCGGGCCGCCGCCGAGCGCCGACGCGGAGTCACGCACGGACCGGCCCACCGAGGACACCGTGCCGAGGGCCGGTCCGAGGACGGCGGACGCCACGGCGCGCACCCGGTCGGTCGGGCCGCCCGGCGACGCGGAGGCGTCCACGGCGAGCAGCGCGAGAGCGAGGACGACGAGCACGGCCAGCAGGGCGCGGGCGCGACGGCTCGACCTGCTCACGGCGCGAGGGTGGTGGGACGAGCGCGGGGCTCAGCCGGCAGGCAGGTCACATCCGGCGTTCCGGCACGAGCACGCGCTGCAGGGTCTCGAACTCCTCGACGCACCGTCCGGAGCCGAGCGCCACCGACATCAGCGGCTCCTCGGCCACGTGGATCGGCATGCCGGTCTCATGCCGCAACCGCTCGTCCAGCCCGCCGAGCTTCGCGCCGCCGCCGGTGAGCACGATGCCGCGGTCCATGATGTCGCCGGACAGCTCGGGCGGGCACTTGTCGAGCGTGGACTTCACGGCGTCCACGATGGCGTTGACGGGCTCCTCGATGGCCGTGCGGATCTCCTCCTCGGTGACCGTGATCGTCTTCGGCAGCCCGGAGACCAGGTCGCGTCCACGGATCTCCGCCTTGCCGTCGTTGCCCGTGGGGAACGCCGAGCCGACCGTCATCTTGATCTCCTCGGCGGACCGGTCACCGAGCAGCAGCGAGTACTCCTTCTTCACGTACTGGATGATCGAGCTGTCGAGCTCGTCGCCGCCCACCCGGATGGAGATGGCCGTGACGATGCCACCCAGGCTGATGACCGCGACCTCGGTGGTGCCGCCGCCGATGTCGACGACCATGTTGCCCGTCGGCTCGGCGATCGGCAGCCCGGCGCCGATCGCCGCGGCCATCGGTTCCTCGATGATGTAGACCCGGCGTGCGCCGGCGTGGCTGGCCGCGTCCTCGACGGCCCGGCGCTCGACCCCGGTGATGCCGCTCGGCACGCAGATGACGATGCGGGGCCGGGCGAACCGCGAGCGCTTGTGCACCTTGTGGATGAAGTAGCGCAGCATGCGCTCGGTGGTGTCGGCGTCCGAGATGACGCCGTCCTTCAGCGGGCGGATCGCCTGGATGTGGCCCGGCGTGCGGCCGATCATCCGCTTGGCCTCGACGCCGACGGCGACCAGGCGGCCGGTGGTCGTGTCGATGGCCACGACGCTGGGCTCGTCCAGGACGATGCCGCGGCCGCGCACGTAGACCAGCGTGTTCGCGGTACCGAGGTCGACGGCCATGTCACGGCCGATGAACGACATGCTGCTCATAGGGAGGTACGGCGCCTTCCGGACGAGTCGGACGGGGGGTGACGGCGCGCCCCATGCTACGCGGGGACGGCCGGCCCTCGGCGCCTGCGACCCGCCTCAGATGAGGCTCAGACCAGGTTCGGGAACCAGATCCCGATCTCCCGGGCGGCCGAGTCCGGCGAGTCCGAGCCGTGCACGAGGTTCTGCGCCACCGGCAGGCCCCAGTCACGCCCGAGGTCGCCCCGGATCGTCCCCGGTGCGGCGGCCGTGGGGTCGGTGGCCCCGGCCAGCGAGCGGAAGCCCTCGATGCAGCGCTGCCCGGAGATGACGACGGCGAGGACCGGCCCGGACGACATGAACTCGACGAGCGGCTCGTAGAACGGCTTGCCCTCGTGCTCGGCGTAGTGCACCGAGAGCAGGTCGCGCCCCACCGTGCGCATCTCGGCGGCGACCAACGTGTAGCCCTTGGCCTCGATGCGGCGCAGCACCTCACCGACGAGGCCCCGGCGCACGCCGTCCGGCTTGATGAGGACCAGGCTGCGTTCGGTCGGGCGGTCGGTCACGGTACGGGCTCCTGAGGTCGGACGACGGGACGCGGGCCAGCGTATCCAGCCGTCGGGCTAGGCCTGCCCTCCGGTGGCCCGGCGTGCGGTGAGCTCGTCCGCCTTCTGGCCCTGGACGAGCGCGGTCACCCACAGGGCCCCGAACACGGCACCGAGGAACAGCATGGCCGGGACCCAGATGGCGCTGGCCAGCAGCAGGATCTGCACGGCCCAGCCGATCGCGTAGCCGAGGCGCCACCTCAGCAGGCCCGCGGTGAGCACGCACAGCAGGGCGAGCAGGCCACCGGCCAGCAGCGCCGTGCCACGAGAGACGCCGGACAGGTCCTTGGCCACGAGCGTGGCGAAGCCGACCACCAGCGCCTCGCCGAGCAGCACGAGCATGGCGAAGAGCCGGCGGACGGACCGCGCGCCGGCCATCAGCCCACCCCGAGCAGCACGCGGACGTCGGCGGCCATCGTCACCGAGCCGGTCGCCAGCACCGCGCCCTCCATGCCCCCCTCCTGCTCGGCCAGCGTGGCGGCGAGCTCGAGGGCGTCCGGCAGGCTCGGCACGACGTGCACCCGGTCGTCGTCGAAGATGTCGCGCGCGATCCTGGCCAGGTCGTCCGGGTCGTTCGCCCGGTGCGAGGAGGTGCGCGTCAGCACCACCTCGTCCAGCACCGGCTCCAGGGCGACCAGGATGCCGGCCACGTCCTTGTCCGACAGCACGGCGACGACGCCCACCAGGTAGCGGAACGAGAACGCCTCGACGACCGCCTCGGCCAGCACCTGGGCGCCGCCCGGGTTGTGGGCCGCGTCGACCAGCACGACCGGGCTGCGCCGCACGACCTCGAGCCGACCGGGGGAGTCCATGCCCGCGACGGCCGCCCGCACCACGTCGGCGTCCAGCGGCTGCTCGCCTCCGCCGACGAACGCCTCGACGGCGGCGACCGCGCAGCACAGGTTGTGCGCCTGGTGCTCGCCGTGCAGGGGCAGGAACAGGTCCTCGTAGTCCGCCGCCCTGCCTCGCAGGCTCACCACCTGCCCACCGACGGCGACCTGGCGAGCCAGCACGCCGACGTCCCGGCCCTCGAGGACGAGCGTCGCGTCGACCTGATGCACCCGTTCGCTCAGCACCTCCAGGGCGCCGAGGCTCTGGACGCCCACCACGGCGGTGGCGCCGTGCTTGATGATGCCGCCCTTCTCGGCCGCGATGGCCTCGACGGTGCGCCCGAGGAACCGCTCGTGGTCCAGGGAGATCGGCGTGATCACGGCGACGTCCCCGTCGGCCACGTTCGTGGAGTCCCAGGTGCCGCCGAGGCCGACCTCGAGCACCGTGACGTCGACCGGGGCGTCCGCGAACGCCGAGAACGCCATGGCGGTGAGCACCTGGAAGTAGTTGATGACGGGCTCGCCCGCCTCGCGCGACTGCGCGTCGACGATCTGCAGGTACGGCAGGACGTCGTCCCAGGCCGCGACGAAGGCCTCCGGGCTGATCGACTCGCCGTCCAGCGCGATCCGCTCCCGGACGTCCGTCAGGTGCGGGCTCGTGAAGCGGCCCGTGCGGAGTCCGAGCTCGCGCAGCAGACGCTCGACCATGCGCGCGGTCGACGTCTTGCCGTTGGTGCCGGTGAGGTGGATCGTCGGGATGCCCCGCTGCGGGTCGCCCATCATGCCCATCAACGAGGTGATGGCACCCAGCGAGGGGTCGACCTGGTTCTCCGGCGCGCGAGCGAGGATCGCCCGCTCCACCTCGAGCAGGCGGGCGCGCAGCTGCTCGGCCTCCTTCGCCGCCCGGCCGGCCGCCGGCGGCCCACCGATCACCACGTCGTCCTCCGCATGTTCACGACGTGCCACGCTACGCGGTCGCACCGCGGCGTCGCCCACCCGGCGCGGCGCTCCGGCTCCGAGCACCGGGCCACGGCCGGCGGAGGCGGCTGCCATGCTGGGGGCCATGGACGAGGCGAGCCTCATCGAGCACCCTGCGCCGGTCGAGACGGCCCCGGCGGACACCCCGCTGCTGCGGCGGGTGCGCGCCGGCGTCGTCGGTGACGACCTCGTGCTGCCCGGGCCGTACGGCCCGCGGCGGATCACCTATGCCGACTACACGGCCAGCGGCCGGGCCGTCGACTTCATCGAGGACTTCATCCGGGACGAGGTTCTGCCCCGCTACGCGAACACGCACACGGAGTCGTCCGGCACCGGGCTGCAGACCACCCGCCTGCGCGAGGACGCGCGGCGCATCATCCGGGACGCGGTCGGCGGCGACGACAGCACGGCGGTCCTCTTCTGCGGCTCGGGGTCGACCGCCGCGATCGACAAGCTCGTCGCCATCCTCGGCCTGCGGCTGCCGTCCGCGCTGGAGGACCGCTGGCAGCTGAGCCGGCAGATCCCGGCGGACCAGCGGCCGGTCGTCCTGACCGGTCCCTTCGAGCACCACTCGAACGTGTTGCCCTGGCGGGAGTCGATCGCGGACGTCGTCACGGTGCCCGAGGACGCCGACGGGCACGTCGACCTGACGACGCTCGAGGAGCAGCTGCGGCGCTACCAGGGCCGCCCGCTGCTGATCGGCTCGTTCTCGGCGGCCAGCAACGTCACGGGCATCGTCTCTGACACGCACGCGATCACCCGGCTGCTGCACCGGTACGGGGCGCTCGCCTTCTGGGACTTCGCCGCGGCGGCGCCGTACGTGCAGATCGAGATGTGCCCGGACGGCGACCCGCTGGCCGCCAAGGACGCGATCTTCCTGAGCCCGCACAAGCTGGTGGGCGGACCGGGCACCCCCGGCGTGCTCGCGGTCCGGCGCGAGCTGCTCACGAACCGGGTCCCCACGGTCGTCGGCGGCGGCACGGTGGCTTACGTCAACCCCGACGACCACGTGTACCTCGACGACGTCGAGCACCGGGAGGAGGCCGGCACGCCGGCGATCGTCGAGTCGATCCGCGCCGGGCTGGTGTTCCAGCTGAAGGACGCGGTCGGGCTCGACGTCATCCGGGCGCACGAGGAGCACTTCCTGCAACGAGCGCTGCGGGTCTGGCAGTCCGAGCCGGCGATCGAGGTGCTCGGCAATGTCGAGGCCGAGCGGCTGTCGATCGTGTCGTTCGTCCTGCGACGTCCAGGCGGCACCTACCTGCACCACAACTTCGTCGTGGCGCTGCTCAACGACCTGTTCGGCATCCAGTCGCGCGGCGGCTGCTCGTGCGCCGGGCCGTATGGTCACCGGCTGCTGGGCATCGACATCGAGCGTTCCCACGAGTACAGCCGCGAGATCACCCGCGGCTGCGAGGGCATCAAGCCTGGTTGGGTGCGCGTCAACTTCAACTACTTCGTCTCCCCTGCCGTCGTCGACTACGTGATCGAGGCCGTGCGGCTGGTCGCCCGCGACGGCTGGCGGCTGCTGCCGGACTACCGCTTCGAGGCCGCGTCCGGGCTCTGGCGCCACCGAGCCGGGCCGGTCGAGCCGCCGCTGCGGCTCGCCCAGGTGCACTACGACGCCGACGGAGCGATGACGTACCCCGTGCACGACGAGCGGGCTCCGGAGCAGGCGCTCGCCGGCTACCTCGACGAGGCTCGCGCCCTGTTCGCGTCGCGCTCGCCGGTCGAGGCGTGCGACCGCGCGGCGACCGGGATCGGCGAGGAGTTCGAGCGCCTGCGCTGGTTCGAGCTGCCCGCCGTCTGCGTCGAGGGCTGAGCCAAGCCGCACGCGTCATCAAGACCGCGACTGTGAGCCGTCCGAGGTGCCCCGTTTCTGATGAAACGTGGCAGGCACCTGACCGACCCGCGGG
>Ga0070696_100003645_pt1 | contig 10267 bp, 9 predicted proteins | sample KBSK1253metaG_FD_65474 | JGI IMG/M metagenome (GOLD analysis project Ga0070696, IMG submission 65474) | Corn, switchgrass and miscanthus rhizosphere microbial communities from Kellogg Biological Station, Michigan, USA - KBS K1-25-3 metaG | ecosystem: Host-associated > Plants > Roots >... | reverse complement strand
CAGATGGGCGAGTTGTTTCCCAGCGATCGTGCCGCGCGCGGCACGCATGTGCACGCCTTGCCGCAGGGCAAGCCGCTGGCGCTGGGCGGGCAGGGTGCCTCCAGTTTGCTGGCCAGTTACATGGATCAGTACCACCTCGCCGGCGTGATGGTGCTGCAGCATGGTCGCGTGCGCCTGCAGCGGTATGCGCTGGGCTTCGGGCCGGCGCAGCGCTGGGAGTCGTTCTCGGTGGCCAAGTCGGTCACCTCCGCCTTGCTCGGCGTCGCGCTGCAGCGGGGCGACATCCGCAGCCTGGACGACACGCTGGGCACCTACATCCCCGAACTGCGCGACAGCGCCTACGCCGAGGTCACGGTGCAGCAGTTGCTGACGATGACCTCCGGCGTGCACTGGAACGAGGATTATGCCGACGCGAAGTCGGACGTGGCGCAGATGTACATGCACGCCTGCGTCGACGGCCAGGCGCATGTGCTGTCGTATCTGAAGAAACAGCCGCGGCAGTGGCCCGCCGGCACGCACTGGAACTACAACACCGCGGAAACCGACCTGCTCGGCATCCTGGTGCAGCGGGCCACGCACCGTTCGCTGGCGGCGTATCTCTCGCAGACGATCTGGCAGCCGTACGGCATGGCCGCCGACGCGACCTGGATCAAGGACGAGTGCGATGGCAGCGACACCGGCGGCAGCGGCCTGTCGGCCACGCTGGGCGACTATGCACGGCTGGGACAGTTCATGCTCGACGGCGGGCGCATCGCGGGCAAGCCGGTGATCGCCAGGGCGTGGCTCGACGGCGCGCTGCGTCGCCAGGAAAACGTCGACGACCCCGATCGCGGCTACGGCTACCTGTGGTGGACCGACCGCGACGGCAGCTATGCGGCCATCGGCATCTTCGGCCAGATGGTCTACGTCGACCCCTCGCGCCAGCTGGTGATCGCTCAGGTCGGCGCATGGCCGCAGGCGACGTCCGACGCACTGGTCGCCGCGCGGCGCGAGTTCGTGGCCGCCATCAAGCGCGCGGTGGATGCGGAGCGGAAGCAGGCGACGCACTGAATCGGGAAGGCGCCGAAATCATTCGCGGCGTGCCGACGGCAGGTATCAGCCCTGCTTCCGTAGCGCCTCTACCAGCAGCGAAAACGCCGGCGACGGTTGCCGCCGGCTCGGGTAGTAGAGGTGGTAGCCGGGGAAGGGCGGGCACCAGTCGGCGAGCAGGCGCTCCAGCCTGCCGTCCGCGATCTCGGCCCGCACCATGTCCTCGGGTACGCAGGCCAGGCCGAAGCCGTCGCATGCCGCGGCGATGATGTGGCGGGTGTTGTTGAAGGTCAGCCGCCCTTCCACGCGCACGTTCAGCGGGTGGCCCTTCTTCTCGAACTCCCAGGCGTACAGGCCGCCGCGGGTGAGGAAGCGCAGGTTGATGCAGTCGTGGCCGGTGAGATCGCGCGGCGTCTTGACCTTCGGCCGTGAGGCCAGGTAGCCCGGCGAGCCGACCACGGCCATGCGCATCGGCGGGCCGATGGGTACGGCGATCATGTCCCTGGCCACCTGTTCGCCGAGGCGGATGCCGGCGTCGAAGCGCTCGGCCACGATGTCAGTGAGAGTGGAATCGCTGATCACCTCGACGCGGATGTCCGGGTAATCCGGCAGCAGCTTGCGCAGCACCGGCCACAGGATGGTGCTGGCGGCGTGTTCGCCGGTGGTGATGCGCAGGGTGCCGCTGGGCTTGTCGCGCAGTTCGCTCAGGTTGGCGAGGGCCGCGTCGATGTCCTCGAAATTCGGCGTCAACGCCTTGACCAGCCGCTCGCCTGCCTCGGTGGGCGCCACGTTGCGCGTGGTGCGGGTCAGCAGGCGCAGGCCGAGCCGCGCCTCCAGGGCGCGGATGATATGGCTGAGCGCCGATGGCGATACGCCGAGCTGCGCGGCGGCACGGGTGAAGCTGTGCTCGCGCGCCACGGCGAGAAAGGCCTGCAGGTCGTTGTAGTTCTCGCGGGCCATGTGCGGCGACCGATTGATGAATCTCGATCATAAGTGCATTCGGATTGCGGGGCCTAATCAAGGCAAGCCGACGCGCCCACACTGTCCGCATCCCACTCTCCACCGGAGCAGACGATGCAAACGCGTACCCTCGGCCGCAGCGGCCTCACCGTCTCCGCCCTCGGCTTCGGCTGCATGGGCCTGAACTACGGCTACGGCCCCGGCCCGGGCAAAGCGGAGGCGATCGCGCTGATCCGCGATGCCTTCGCCAGCGGCGTGACCTTCTTCGACACCGCCGAGGCTTATGGCCCGTTCACCAACGAGGAACTGGTGGGCGAGGCGCTGGCGCCGATCCGCGACCAAGTGGTGATCGCCACCAAGTTCGGCTTCAAGGGCGGCGATTCGTCGGCGGGCATGGACAGCCGGCCGGCGCGCATCCGCGAGGTGGCCGAGGCTGCGCTCAAGCGGCTGAAGACCGACCGCATCGATCTGTTCTACCAGCATCGCGTCGATCCGAACGTGCCGATGGAGGACGTGGCCGGCACGGTCGGGGAGTTGATCGCCGAAGGCAAGGTGAAACACTTCGGCCTCTCCGAAGCCGGCGTGCGGTCGATCCGCCTGGCTCACGCGGTGCAGCCGGTCGCGGCGTTGCAAAGCGAGTACTCGCTGTGGTGGCGCGAGCCGGAGCAGGACGTGCTGCCGACCTGCGAGGAGCTGGGCATCGGCTTCGTGCCGTTCAGTCCACTCGGCAAGGGATTCCTGACCGGCAAGATCGACGCGAGCACCGCGTTCGCCAAGGACGACTTCCGCAACATCGTGCCGCGTTTCTCGCCACAGGCGCGTCAGGCGAACCAGGCCCTGGTCGACTTGCTCGGCCGCATCGCCGCCGGCAAGCAGGCGACGCCGGCACAGATCGCGCTGGCGTGGCTGCTGGCGCAGAAGCCGTGGATCGTGCCGATCCCGGGCACCACCAAGCTGCACCGGTTGAAGGAGAACATCGGTGCGGCGGACATCGCGCTGAGCGCCGAGGGTCTGCGGCAGATCGCCGAGTCGCTGGCACGGATCCGGGTGCAGGGCGACCGCTACCCGGCGCATCTCGCTGCACGCGTCGGCAAATGAACCCGCAGGTGTTTCGGACCGGATTGTCCGATGTGAGGGCATCCCGAAAAGTCCACGTATTTCCTCATTCATCCGCAGGAACATCACCATGGAGATCATCCGCAACGGCTCGCAAGCCTCCGTCAAGGGGCCTGCCGCGAACTTCACCGGGGATGTTCGCATCGACTGGCAGTTCCAGCGCGGCGGCGAATCGCGCGTGGCCGGCGCCAGCGTGACGTTCGAGCCGGGTGCGCGCAGCGCCTGGCATACCCATCCGCTGGGGCAGACGCTGATCGTCACCGCGGGCAAGGGCTGGACCCAGTGCGAAGGCGGCCCGATCGTGGAGATCAACGCCGGCGACATCATCGGCTGTCCCGCGAACCACCGGCACTGGCATGGCGCCACGCCAACCACGGCGATGACCCACCTCACCATCCAGGAGGCGAAGGATGGCGAGGTGGTTGAGTGGATGGAGAAGGTGACTGATGAGGAATATCTTGTGAGTCCGGCCACTTGACCCCATTGCTCATCCCCCAGCAAAGGTAAACCCCATGACCACCAAAGCCTACGGCGCGCACGCCGCCGACAAGCCGCTGCAGCCCATCGACATCGCGCGCCGCGCGCCCGGCCCGCACGATGTGCAGATCGAGATCGCCTATTGCGGCGTGTGCCATTCCGACCTGCATACCGTGCGCTCCGAATGGGGCGGCACGCTGTATCCCTGCGTGCCCGGTCACGAGATCGTTGGCCACGTCAGCGCCGTGGGCGGCCAGGTGACCGGCTTCAAGGTCGGCGACACCGTGGGTGTGGGTTGTCTGGTCGGCAGCTGCCACCATTGCGCGGCCTGCGACGAGGGGCTGGAGCAGTATTGCGAGAACGGCTTCGTCGGCACCTACAACGGCCCAACCCCGGACGCGCCCGGGCATACGCTGGGCGGCTACTCGCAGCGCATCGTGGTCGATGAAGAATTCGTGCTGAGGATTCGCCACCCCGAAGCGCAGCTCGCCGCAGTCGCGCCGCTGCTGTGCGCCGGCATCACCACCTACTCGCCGCTGCGGCACTGGAACGCCGGCCCGGGCAAGAAGGTGGGCGTGGTCGGCATCGGCGGGCTGGGCCACATGGGCGTGAAGATCGCGCATGCGATGGGCGCACACGTGGTGGCGTTCACCACGTCGGAGAGCAAGCGCCAGGATGCGCGGGACCTGGGGGCGGACGAGGTGGTGGTTTCGCGCCATGCCGACGAGATGAAGGCGCACGCCAACAGCTTCGATCTCATCCTCAACACCGTGGCCGCCAGCCACTCGCTGGATGCCTTCACCGGGCTGCTCAAGCGCGACGGCACGATGGTGCTGGTCGGCGTGCCGGAGCATCCGCACCCGTCGCCGAACGTCGCCAACCTGATCTTCAAGCGCCGCGCCATCGCCGGCTCGCTGATCGGCGGCATCGCCGAGACGCAGGAGATGCTGGATTTCTGCGCGGAGAAGGGCCTCGTCGCCGACATCGAGATGATCCCGATACAGCAGATCGACGAGGCCTACGACCGCATGGTGAAGAGCGACGTGAAATACCGCTTCGTGATCGACAACAGCTCGCTGGCCGGCTAATCCACTCCCGCTCCCTCCCCCTGCAACGCAAGGGGGGCTGGGATGGGGCGCTCTTGTCAGCCGCGCCAGTTCGCGTGCCGTTCCCAGAACGCCACCGCACGCCCGTACGCTTCGCGATCCAGCGGCACACCCGAACCGCCCTCGGCCACGCCCAGCGCATTGCGCAACATGGTGATCGGCACCATCGGGATCTCCTCAGGTTCGGCGGTGTAGAGGCAGCCGACCACGCCCCAGTCGGCGTCGATCGGCGAGCCTTCCTGCGCCAGTTGCTCGCGGCTGTAGAGGATCGGCAGCAGATAGTTGGCCACGGGCGGGTCGATGCCTTCGAACCAGCGCACCAGCACCGGCAGTTCATCGGTGCTGCGGGCTTCATAGGCCGAGCGCAGCAGGTGGCGGTTCGCATCGGTGATGGGCGTGGCGGTGCAGCGTGTGCTGGTCCAGTTGCGGTGTACGTGCAGCCGGCAGAACGGGGCGTAGCCGTCCAGCACTTTCAACGGTGCCTCGGTGTTGAGGCGCTGCTCGAATGCGTCGGCGCTGCAATCCTGGATGGCGCTGCGGCGGCGGTCACGCGGGAACAGGCGGGCGCGGGCGAAGGGAGTGAGGACGATGGACATATCGGTCGACAAGCTGAGGGTCAGTGGCTGAGGTTAGCGTGTCGAGGGCGTGGCTGATTCGCCAAGCCGAAAATCTGCAGGCGCACATCCCGTCTCCAGAATCGCATGGATCCGGCGGAGCCAGAACATTTCATGTAAGGAAGCTTTGGTGATTCCGCTACTTTCAACGCCACTGCAGGAGTCCTGCTTGCGGGCGACGCTCCAGGAAAGGCACCGCCCGCAAGCGGGCTCAGGGCGTTCAGGCCACGAACTGCAGCCGCGCCAGCTCCGCATACAACCCGCCTTCGGCCAGCAGGCTTTCGTGCGTGCCCTGCGCCACGATGCGGCCGCCGTCCATCACCACGATGCGGTCGGCGCGCTGCACGGTGGCGAGGCGGTGGGCGATCACCAGCGTGGTGCGGCCCTGTTCCAGCCGTGCCAGCGCCTGCTGGATCGCCGCTTCCGATTGCGCATCGAGTGACGAGGTGGCCTCGTCCAGCAACAGCAGCGGCGCGTCGCGCAGGATCGCGCGGGCGATCGCGATACGCTGGCGCTGGCCGCCGGACAGGCGCACGCCGCGCTCGCCCAGTTCGGCGTCGTAGCCGTGGTCCAGCGTGCTGATGAACTCGTGCGCCTCGGCGGCGCGGGCGGCCTCGCGTACTTCGTCGTCGCCGGCGTCCTGGCGGCCGAAGCGGATGTTGTCGGCGGCGCTGCCGGCGAAGATCACGGTCTCCTGCGGCACCAGCGCGATCGCGCCGCGCAGGCCGGCCAGGCTGGTGGCGCGCAGGTCGATGCCGTCGATGCGGATACTGCCGTTCTGCGGGTCGTAGAAGCGCAGCAGCAGGGCGAACACCGTACTCTTGCCGGCGCCGGAGGGACCGACCAGGGCCACCGTTTCGCCGGGCTGGACGGTCAGCGTGAAGTCGTGCAGCGCCGCCGCGTCGGGGCGGGTGGGGTAGTGGAAGGTCACGCCGTCGAAGCGCAGCTCGCCACGCATCGGCTGCGGCAGCGCCCGCGGCTGCGGCGGATCGACGATGGCGGCGCGTTCGCTCAGCAGTTCGCCGATGCGCTCCATCGCACCGGCCGCACGCAGCACGTCGCCCCACACCTCGGACAGACCGGCCACCGAGCCGGCGGCGAACACCGCGTACAGCACGAACTGGCCCAGCACGCCGGCGCCCAGCGTGCCGGCCAGCACGTGGCGTGCGCCGGCCCACAGCACCAGGGTGATCGCGCCGAACACCAGCACGATCACCGCCATGGTCAGCAGCGCGCGCATGCCGATGCGTCGGCGCGCGGTGGCCAGCGCGCGCGCGATCGCGCTGCCGTAGCGGGTGCTCTCGATGCGCTCGCGCGCATACGCCTTCACCGCGGTGGAGGCGTTCAGGGTTTCGTTGGCGATCGCGGCGGCGTCGGCAAGGCGGTCCTGGCTGGCGCGCGACAGCTTCTGCACGCGGCGGCCGAACAGCAGGATCGGCAGCATCACCGCCGGAATCACCAGTGCGGTGAGGCCGGCCAGCGACGGCGCGGTCCACACCATCGCCACCGCTGCGCCCACCAGCATCACCGCGCTGCGCAGCGCCACCGACACGCCCGAGCCGATCAGCGCCTGCACCACTTCGGTGTCGGCACTCAGCCGCGACAGCAGCTCGCCCACGCGGCTCTTCTCGAAGAAACCCACGTCGAGTCGGATCACATGCGCGTACAGCGTCTGCCGCAGCGAAGCCAGCGCGCGTTCGCTCAGCAGGGTGATGCAGAAGTAGCGCGCGGCGGTGGCGAAGGCGAGTACCAGCGCCACGCCGAACAGCGCGATGAAGGTCTGGTTGATCACTGCCTGGCTGGAGTGGCCGAAGCCCTGGTCGATGATGTGCCGGAACGCCATCGGCAGCGCCAGCGAGGCGCCGGAGGACAACGCCAGGAACAGCAGCCAGCCGAGCGCGAGCGCGCGGTGCGGTTTCAGGAACGGCCAGAGTTCGCGCAGCGCGCCGAGGCGACGGGTGGGACGGGTGGTGTCGGTGGCGGCGTCGCTCATGGGCTCTCGCAGACGGATCGAAGATGAACGCGGGCCCGCACACGGGCGATCCGTTCAAGGTGGGGCGGGTTGCCGCCGATTCAATCCGCGGCCGCGCGATGGAGGCTCAGTCCAGCCGCCGTGCCTCGCTGCGGCCGCGGCTGATGTCGCTGATCCGCAGGCATGCTTCGGCGACGCGGCTGTCCGGCAGGCGCAGTTGCAGTTCCACGCCGTCGGGGCCGAATGCCTCGTGTTCGACCTCGGCCTGCAGGTCTTTCAGGCGCGCCTTGAACAGCGCCAGCTCGGCGAAGTCGCAACGCAGGCCCAGCCGCGCCATCGCCACGATCGGTACGCGCTCGGCGCGGCGCAGGCATTCCGCCGCGGTGCCGCCGTAGGCGCGCACCAGGCCGCCGGCGCCCAGCTTGATGCCGCCGAACCAGCGCGTCACCACCACCGCGACGCGATCCATCGCCTGGCCCTCGATCGCCTGCAGGATCGGGCGGCCGGCGGTGCCGCCGGGTTCGCCGTCGTCGTTGAAGCGGTAGTCCTGGCCGATGCGGTAGGCCCAGCAGTTGTGCGTGGCGGTGGGGTCGCCCACTTCACGCACGAAGGCGAGCGCCTGTTCGGCGGACTCGACCGGGGTGGCCTGGGCGAGGAAGCGGCTTTTTCTGATCTCTTCCTGGTGGCGACACGACTGGGCCAGGGTGGACAGCGTTTCGCTCATGGCTGGCGCAGTTTCGCCTGCAGCTCCGGCGGCAGCTTCCATTGCGGATGCGCGTGCCGGAACGCGGCCAGTCGCTGCTGGGCTTCGTCATCGTGGCCCTGCGCGAACAGTTGCCGGATCTTGTCCAGTTCCTGCGCCGGCGTGTCGCCGGCGTTCGCCGCAGTGTCGGCGGTGGCGGGTGGCGCCGGCGCGGCGGCCATCGTGGCCTGCATGGACGGCGTACCGGCTGCGGCTTCCGCTGCCACGGGATTGGCCGCCTTGGCGGCGGTCTCGCTGCCGGCTTGTGCGTTCGCCTCGGCTGCGGCACGCAGCGTCGCGCCTGTCGATCGCCCTTCGCGAACGGCAGATGCGGCCTGCTGGTCGGCCACGGTCCGGCGTGGCCTGGCGGCCATGGGCGCGGGAGGCGCTGCGGCAGGGGGCGGGGATGCAGCTTGCTCCGGCGGTGCAGCTGCCGGAGCAGGTGATGCAGGTGCGTTCGATGCCGCGGCGGTGGCCTCGGCCTGCGCCGGCGCAACGCTGCCGCTGGCCACCGGCGCGGACTCGGTCCGGGGCGATTCATGCATGCGCCAGGCAAGTCCGGCAGCGAGCACGAGGGCGGCTGCGCTGCTCAAGCCGACCAGCCAGCGTGGCCGGAGTTTCCTGGCGGATCCGGCCGGCGCTGCGCGGGTAGCGGGTTTCGGATGCACCCAGTCGCCGCGCTCGCGCGGGGCCTTGCGACGCTCGACCGCGACGGTGCGCTGCGCTCCATCCGTTTCCAGCGCTTGCGCGGCGGCGCGCAGCACGGCTGCGTCCAGCGCCGGGCCGGGTTCGTGCTGTGGCAGCTGACGATACAGCGCGGCCAGTTCGGCTTCGCCGGGCAACGTCTCGTCCGGCTCGCGTGGATCGTGTGGTGGCAGTGGCGTGGTCATTCGGACAGCACTTCGCGTAGACGGGTCATGGCATAGCGCAGGCGCGACTTCACCGTTTCGCGGCCGGCGCCGGTCACCGCGGCGATCTCCTCCAGGCTCAGTTCCTGTTCCAGCCGCAACAGCACCGCCGTGCGCTGCTCGTCCGGCAACTGCTCGATCGCGCGCTGCAGGCCGCGCCGACGCTCGAACTCGGACAGGGCGTGATCCGGTTGATCCTGCTCCGGCGTGGCGAGGTTGGCCAGCGCGGTTTCGGCCTCGTCGCCGTCGACCATCGGGCGCTGGCGGCGCGCGCCGTCGATCATCAGGTTGTGCGCGATCTGCAGCAGCCAGGTGCTGAACTTCGCCTGCGGCTGGTAGCGCGCCCGCGCGCTGATCACCCGGCTCCAGGTTTCCTGGAACAGCTCGTCGCTGCGATGCGGATCGCGCACGCTGCGCAGCAGGAACCGGTACAGCATGCCGCGATGGCGCGCATACAGCGCCTCGAACGCGGCCAGGTCGCCGCGCGCGTAGGCAAGCATCAGCATCGCATCGGGATCGACCGCGGCATCCATGGAGTGCGAGGGTAAGGCAAATCGCCGGGCAGCGGATAGGTCGTCGTGCCGTCGCCCGGTCGGGAAGGTCGCGGCCGGGGGATCCGGCCGTTCCGGCCTTGCGGCGCGGCGGTGGCGGGGAAGGACAGCAGAGGAATGTCTGCCCATGACCACCCTCCGCGCCGCAAGGCCGGAAACCTCAGCGCGCGGCGGTATCGCCGACGTCGTCATGGCCGCGCGAAGCCAGCCCATCGGCCAGCTTCACCAGTTGCACGAAGCCGGCGCGATAGCCGTCGGCATCGGTGCCGCGTGCGCTGCTGGCAAGCTGCGCGATCTGCGCGTAGCCGTAGCCGTCCAGGTACTTGCCGCCGCGCAGGGCGTCGGCGAAGGCGGCCACGGCGGCGGCATAACGCAGGCGCTCGCTGGCCTTGGCCTCGGATTGCGCGGAAATCGGCCGTTCGACCAGCCGGCTGTCCGACTGTCCCGGCAGCTTGTAGCGCAGGCGCAGGAAGGCCAGTTCGTGGTCGCTCCCGGTCGGTGCGGACGGGTTGCCGTAGCGCAACGGGTCGATACGCGCGGCCGCCGAACCCTTCGGGGTGATCTCGTAGATCGCGGTGACGTTGGCGCCCGCGCCGATCTCGCCGGCGTCGACTTGGTCGTTGTTGAAATCCTCACGCTTGAGCAGGCGCTTCTCGTAGCCGATCAGGCGGTATTCCTGCACTTTCGCGGGATTGAATTCGATCTGGATCTTCACGTCCCTGGCGATCGTCAGCAAGGTGGCGGACATCTCCTCGACCAGCACGCGGCGGCCTTCCTGCAGGCTGTCGATGT
>Ga0070696_100003644_pt1 | contig 10267 bp, 9 predicted proteins | sample KBSK1253metaG_FD_65474 | JGI IMG/M metagenome (GOLD analysis project Ga0070696, IMG submission 65474) | Corn, switchgrass and miscanthus rhizosphere microbial communities from Kellogg Biological Station, Michigan, USA - KBS K1-25-3 metaG | ecosystem: Host-associated > Plants > Roots >... | reverse complement strand
AGCGCGCAGGCCGTCATGACGAGCGCCAGTCCATGCGTCCTCGGCATGCGAAAGCGCCAGGTGTAGGCGACCGCCCAGAGTGCGCCGGCCAGGATGACCAACTGCGCACTCATATAGAAGAACAAACCGGCGCCGCATTCTCGCGCGTACGGCCAAAAGCTCAGGGCGCTCGCGAGCGCTACCACGAGGAGCAGTCGTGCCGCGGCCCCGATCGCAGCGCCCACGGCGTCGTGCTTCTGCTGCGCGCGGCGCTCGGCCGCACGCCGCGCGTTGACCGCGCCGGGCGAAGGGGCTGCCGGAAGGCCCGAGATCTCGCGCTCGATTTTGGGGAGCTCTATGGCCCAGTTGATACCGCTCATGCACACTCACATGATGACGTCGCCATCAATTCGATGACTCGGGCTCCCGGCTTCGGGCAACGTTAGATACCGTCGTCGCGGCCTACATGCGCCCGGAAATCGCACGACGATACGGTGAGGCAGATCACACACCTGATTTCCGAGGGATGACACACTCTTTGTCGCTCACGCAAGCAGGTGTCGGAGGACCTTCCTCCGTTCGCTGCCGCCCAGCCCTTAGCTGAGAGTCCCACGTCGCGCCGGCGCCTGTGTCAGTGCCGGAGCGAGTGCGTTGCGCGACCGAGCGGTCAAGCGCGAGGAGCAGAGGGAGACCGACGTTGGCAGCGCCAGTTCGCGAAGGGAGACCGGCGTCCTAGAGGCGAGGCTGTGGCAATACTGCCACGTGCTCTCCTTGGCAGTATTGCACACAGTTCGCCGGCAGGACGTCGGTCTCCCGGAGCAAGCGCCGCGGACGCTGAGTCTCCGAAGCAAGCGTCGGCAGGACGTCGATCTCCCGAAGCACGCGCCGCGAGCCGCGGTACCCTGAAGCGGGCGCTAGTCGCCGCGGATGACTCGAACGACGACGCTTGGAGTTCGCGTCGAGTCGCTGGCGCCGGGGTAAGGCTGTACGTCGAGCAGCGAGATTCTGTACCCACCGGCTTCGTAGGATTTCGGATCGAGTGTCGTATGGATCGTCGCTTCCACAGCACCGGTGCTGGACTCGGCCCGCAATCGCACCGCGGCGTCGCCTTGCCATACGCAGACGACATTCACGGCGCAGCGCGACTCGGCAACTTTGCGGACGAAAATCAAGGTGAGGCCGCCGTCACGCGTCGAGGCCACTTTTCCGAGGCTGATTCGCACGGTATCGTCGACGTTCGCTGCCGGCACTGACTGCGGCGAATTCGCTCCGTTACCCGCCGAAGAGCAGGCGCCGATCGCGAATGCCGCGACAAGAACTCGAGCCTTCATGATCTGGCACCCCCCCTCCTGCTACTCCGCCGGGAGATCCGATGTCGACGGCGATCGTACGCCACTTCCCCTGATTGAACCGGATCACGCTCAGACCGCATCGCGTCGCGTGACCCACCAGGATCGCGAACCAGATGTGTATCGGCTGGAGCGTGCTGGTCTGCTGGATCACGAAGCAGATGCCGAGCGGCACGAGGATCTGTGAGACGATGGAGATGTACAGGGGACTCTTCGTGTCGCCCGTACCCTGGAGCCCGCCGGTATAGGTCAGCGCGACGGCGATCAGCAGTCCGGAAACGCTGAGCACCCGCAGGAGCTTGACGCCGATGTCGACGACAATTGGATCGTGCATCCCGAACACGGCCAGCAGCTGGCGCGGGAAGAACGCGAAGAAGAATCCCACGAACGCGGCGCTCATGAAGCCGATGCGCGCCGCTACGTGGACGGCCTGGTCGGCGCGATCAGGTTTACCGGCGCCGAGGTTCTGTCCCGCGATCGCCGCCGCCGCGCCCATCAGCCCGACCGACGTCCAGGTGATGAGCGAGAAGAGCTGACCGTACGAGACGGCGAAGGCGGCCTGCGCGGCGGCGCCCTGCGCTACCGAGCCGATGAACGACAACATGAACACGCCGCCGACGTTCATCGCAATTCCCTGAATCCCGGTGGGAAGACCGAATCGAAACAGCGATCGGATGATTACCCAATCCGGGCCGAACCCTCGACCCCGCGGGAACGAAACGACCCAGCCCCCATTCCAGAGCTTCATCAGAGAGTAGACCGCGACCAGACCCGACGCGATGCACGTTCCCATCGCGGCGCCTTTCGTGCCGAACGCGGGGATCGGTCCGAGTCCCCGGATCAGGATCACGTTCAGCACCAGGTTCAACACCGTGAGGCTGATCCCGAGGATCATGGGCGTCCGCGCGTCTCCCGCCGATCGAAGCGCGCCGCCGAGCATGAAGAACACCATCATGCCGCTGCTGTAAAGGAACATGATGCGGAGGAACGGCAGCGCTTCCGCTTTCACGTTGGGCGCGGCGTTGACCAGATCGAGCAGCCAGGGCGAGGCGAAGTAGCCGATCGGCGCCATGATGAAGAGCGAAAGTCCGATGGCGGTCAGGAACGCCTGATACACCGTGCGGTCGGCCTTCTCTTCCTCCCCTGCTCCGACGAAGCGCGCCACGAGCACGCTCATACCGGTGAACAGCGACGAGATGAAAATGATGACGATGAGGAAGATCTGCCAGCTGACGCCGATTGCCGCGTTGGCCTTGAAGCCCACGAGATTGCCGACCAGCACGTGGTCGATCATCCCCTGCAGCCCGCCGATGACGTTCGTGAGCATCGTCGGCCATGCGATTTTCCAAACCGCCGGACGCAACGGTCCGTCGATGATGGATCGATCGTAGCGCCGCCTGTCGGTGGAAGGGACGGATGCCGACGGCGTGGCGGGGGGGGGCGCTTCGGGAACCGAGCGCGGAACTGGGACTGGCGCGGAGACGTCGGTCATAGAATCAGAGAGACTCAACCTATGCCAGTTCCCGACGGCGCGCACCCTTGTAGCCGACGGACCGCCTTTTTCGCTATCGTAGAGGATGCCAAACAAGAATCTCGTTGCTGAAGCAACTACGACGATCGACGTGCCCGCCACCACGGTGTGGGACGCGCTGGTGACTCCCGCAACGATCAAGCAGTACATGTTCGGGACGAACGTGACCTCGAGCTTCAAGGAAGGCAGCCCGATCACCTGGAAGGGCGAGTGGGAAGGGAGGGCCTACGAGGACAAAGGGGTCATTCTCAAGGCGCAGCCGCAGCGGCTGCTGCAATACAGTCACTTCAGCCCGCTCATGGGAAAGCCGGACAAGCCGGAGAATTACCACACGGTGACGATCCAGCTGTCCAGCGTAGGCAAACAGACGCGCGTCACGTTGTCACAAGACAACAATGCGACCGAAGACGCGCGCGCCCATTCCGCGAAGAACTGGGAGGGGATGCTCGCGAGCCTGAAAAAGCTCCTGGAACAGCGTCCTGGAAAGAGTTAGCATCGTGATGGTGGTGACAACTCGAATCGCGGAGGCATACCCGGTGTCAAGCAACTTCGTATCACGTGACCTTCTTCGGCGGCTTTCGATTGCGGTCGTACTTGGCGCTCTGGCTGCCGCAACTGGATGCGCCAGCGTATCGCAGCGCGCGTTGTACAACGGCCAGGCGATGACCCGGAGCTGGCAGTACCGTGCCGTGCTCGCCGGCAACAGAAATCCCGCAAACCTTCGCGCGATCTACTACAACTCCGATGCGCGACTGGTCAGCTACCGCAGCGTACAGTACCCCGCCTTCGGTCACTGGTAAGCCTAAAACGAGACACTGATGGAACGACGTGCCTTCGTTCAATCGCTCGGCGCCGCCGCGGCGGGTGTTCTTCTGGAACGACCGCCGCGACCATCCGCGAAGCGACTCGACCGGATCGGCCTCGAGCTGTTCGCCGTGCGCAAGGCAATGTCGGCCGATCCCGAACGCACGCTCGCCGCGATTCGAGCGATCGGCTACACCGACGTCGAGTTGCTCTGGGGATTCGGCAACTTCGGGCGGACGACCGCCCAGGTAAAAGCGGCGCTGAAAAACACGGGCCTTCGGGCGCCGTCGGCGCACGTGTCCGAGAGTGTCATCTTCGTGGGATGGGAGCGAAGCCTCGCGATCGCGAAGGAGTTGGGGCAGGAGTACATCATCGTGCCGGACTTCAGCGCCGACACGGCGCGGACGCTCGATGATTGGCGCGAATGGGCCGATCGCTTCAACGCGGCGGGCGCTGTCGCGCGCCGCGCCGGCATCTGGCTCGCCTTCCATAACGAGCCGAATCACATGCGGCCCATCGACGGCCGAGTCCCGTACGACGTGTTCCTCGAGCGCATGGATCCGTCGGTCGTGCGACTCCAGCTCGACGTCGGCAACATGTTGATCGGCGGCGGCGATCCCATGGCCTACCTCGAGAGATACAAGGATCGGTATTGGAGCTTTCACCTCAAGGACGTGGTGCCCGATCGCTCCTCCGACACCGAGCTGGGTCGCGGCACCTTCGATTTCAAGCGCTTTCTCGCCGCGGTGCCGTCCATCAACGAGAAGCCCGCCTTCGTCGAGCAGGAGGGGTCGGCCGACGAGCTGGGGAGCGCGCGCACGAATTACCAGTATCTGCACCAGCTCGAGTTCTAGTTCGTGAGCAAGCGGGCGGGCCAGATCATCGCCATGGGTGGCGGTGGCTTTTCCATGGAACCCGACAACCCGCTGCTCGACGACTATGTGCTGGCGCAGTCGCGCAGCCCAAAGCCCCGCATCTGTTTTCTCGGAACGGCGAGCGGGGACGCGGCCGGTTACATCGAGAAGTTCTACTCGGCTTTCAGTGAGCAGACCTGCGAGCCGACACACCTGAACCTGTTCGCCACTCCCCCTCGGGATCCCGCCGGAATCGTCGCACGGCAGCACATTTTTTACGTCGGCGGTGGGAGCACGCGAAATCTCCTCGTGCTATGGCGTGAGTGGGAGCTGGATCGCCTGCTCAAGCGCGCATGGCGGCAGGGCAAGGTCTTCTGCGGACTGAGCGCTGGGTCGATCTGCTGGTTCGAATCCGGGGTGAGCGATTCATGGGCCGCCGACCTGCGGCCGGCGCGCGCGCTCGGCTGGCTTCGCGGCAGTCATTGCCCGCATTACGACGGTGAAGCCAATCGTCGGCCTGCCTATCACGCGATGATCACGAGCGGCGAGCTGCCGGCCGGCTATGCGGCGGACGACGGAGCGGCGCTGCACTTCGTCGGTCGCCGGCTGCGCCGGGTGGTCACGTCGCGGCCGTTCGCCCGCGCTTATCGGGTCGCGACAGTTCGCGGCAAGGTCGTCGAGCAGGAGCTCCAGTCCGAGTTCCTCGGACGCTAGCGGTGGTTTCGGACGAGCACCCGACGCAGTTTATTTCTCAGGTATGAGGACCACGCGTGAATGGACCCCGGTCGAGCTGCCTGAAGAGGCGCCGAGAATCGGGGCGTACTCCAGAGCCGTGCGCGCCGGCCCGTTCGTGTTCGTGTCGGGTCAGGTGCCGCGTGATCCGGAATCTGGCGAAATCGTCGGCACCGACGTCCGCATCCAAACCGCTCAGGTATTCCAGAACATTCGTCTGGTGCTCGACGAAGCGGGACTGACGCTCGATGACGTCGTGTCGGTCACGGTATATCTCGCCGACATCGGCGAATGGGACGCCTTCAACGCCGAGTTCCGCCAGATCTTCCGCCCGCCGTTCCCATCGCGGACGACGGTTGGCGCGCAGCTACACGACGTGCTGATCGAGGCCAGCGCGGTCGCCTATCGCCCATCGCCCTAGCCGTGCGAGCAGCTACTCGGCTCGCAGCGCGCTCGTCGGGTCGAGAGAGGCCGCGCGCCGCGCCGGAATCCAGCACGCCACGACAGCGATCACGAGGAACAGCACCAGGATCGCTGCGAAGGTGAGCGGGTCGGTCGGTTGCACGCCGACGAGCATCGTCGTCATCGCTCGCGTGAGCCAGAACGCCGCGACGAGCCCCACGACGAGCCCCACGACGCTCAGCTTCATCCCGTCGCCGATCACCAGGCCAAAGATCTTTCGATTCGTGGCGCCAAACGCCATGCGCACGCCGATTTCCGCGGTCCGCTGGCGCACCGCCGTGGACAGAACGCCGTAGAGCCCGACGCACGCCAGAAGCGCGGCGACGCCGGCGAAGATCCCGATCAGCACGAGCGCGAATCGGGTGGGCGTCATCGCCTTGTCGACGATGGCCTGCATCGACCGGATCTCCGAGATGGGCACCTTGGGGTCGAAGTCATTGACGACCTTTCGCACCTGGGGCGCCAGACGCGTCGGGTCGCACGTCTGGCCCACCACGCAGTTCAACCGCACGGCCCAGTAGTTCACATTGGCGTGGCCGAAGAAACCGTCGGTGAGAAAAATCGCTTCGCGTCCCTCGCTGGTGAGCGACTCGTGGCGCTGATGCTCCACGACGCCGATGACCTCGTGCCATTCTGGTTCATTGCCGCGGGATCGGATGTACAGGCGCTTGCCGATCGCCGACTCACCAGGAAAGGCCTTCTTCGCCATCGTCTCGTCGATCACGATCCCCATGAAGTCGCCGCGGTTGTCCGCCTCGGTGTACGTGCGGCCCGCGATGAGGCGCGTGCCCATCGCCTCGAAATACCCGGGCGCGACGATGTGCAGGTTCGCCTGCTGGAACTTGGTGGGGTCGGTAGCCGCTTCCTCCTTGCCCCACCGCGAGTTGATCTGGATGCCGGTGAGCGGCAGCGGAAAAACGGCGGTTGCCGACTTCACTCCCGGCAACGCGGCGAGCCGGTCGTGCAGTTGCCGCACGTACGCCGCGTTCTCGTCCTGATTGCGTCCGCCGCGCAGCGGCACGTTGAAGGTCAGCAAGCCGCGGGAATCGAATCCCGGATTCGTGCGGGCGAGCGCGATGAAGCTGCGCACCATCAGTCCGCCACCGATCAACAGCACGAACGACAACGCGACCTCGGCGATCACGACGCCGTTGCGCAGTAGTCGTCCGCCGCCCAGTCCTGGCGTGCGGCCGGAGGCACGCAGCACGTCAGCGAGATCCGGGCGCGATGCGCGCAGCGCGGGCACGACGCCGAAGAGGGCGGCCGCGACCAGCGCGGACAGTGTCGCGAATCCGAGCACCCACGGGTCGATGGTGACGTCGCCAAGCCTCGGCAGGTTGGTCGGCGCGAGCGCGATCAGCAGCTTGATCCCGGCCCAGGCGAGCGCGAGTCCCAGCAGCGCACCGCCGATGGCGAGCACGACGCTCTCGGACAGAAGCTGCCGCACGATGCGCCACGGCGAGCTGCCGAGCGCGGCTCGAATGGCGAGCTCCCGCTCGCGCGCGGCCGCGCGAACCAGCAGAAGGTTGGCGACATTGGCGCACGCGATGAGCAGCACGAACGTCACTGCGCCCATGAGTGCGAAGATCGCCGGACGCACGTCCTTCACGAGGTCCTCGTGCATCGGCTCGACGCGATAGTGCGTGTCGGCCGTCTTCATGATAGGAAACCGCGCGCTCAGGTCCGCCGCGATGCGCTCGACGTCCTGCCCGGCAGCGACCATCGTGACGCCCGGTTTCAACCGGCCCACAAGCCGCATGAACACGTTGTTGCGAGGGGCGGTCTCGTAGTTGATCCGCATCGCCGCGACGATGTCCGGATTCGGCTCGATGTTCGTGTTCGGCGGAAAGAGCACCTCGAAGCCTGGCGCCAGTACGCCGACGATCGTTGCGGGTCCGCCACCGACATCCACCGTCGTTCCGACCACTTTGGGATCGCTGCCGAACCGGCGCTGCCAGTACGCGTGATTCAGGATGATCATCGCCGGCGGACGGGGTGGCGGCGGGGCAGCCTGCGCGGCGGCGGGGGGCTGGCCGGGCGCGGGTTGCGGCGGTGGGGGGGGTGGGGGTGGCGCGACGGCGTCGGCATCGGTGAATCCACGGCCGATCGCGACACGCGCTCCGAGTACCGGCAGCAGGTTCGGTGTGACGCCCATGGCTTTCACCTGCTCGGGCGGCTCGCCGGGCACGGTGAGCGCTTGATTGCCGGGGGTGAGCGCGGCCACGTCCTGGAAGACCGTGTTCTGATTCTTGAGGTCCTGATAGTTGCCGGGCGAGAAGGGAAAGTCGTTGACCTTCCGCGCGCGCATGTCGCCCCAGATGAGGACGAGGCGATCGGCGTCGGCGTAGGGCAGCGGACGCAGGAGCACGGCGTTGACCACGCTGAAGATCGCCGTGCTCGCGCCGATGCCGAGTGCGAGGGTGAGCATCGCGGTGAGCGCGAACGCCCGATGCTGACGCAATGAGCGCAGCGCATACACGACGTCTTTGCGGACACCCGCGAACGCCTTGCTCTTGTACTCGCCGCGCGCTTCCGCCTTCCAGCGGTCGCGTCCCCCGAATTGCAGCAGCGCCTGGCGCCGCGCCTCGTCGGGGGTCATCCCCATACGGATGTTGCGCTCCGTCTGCATCTCGATGTGGAACTTCACTTCCTCGTCGAGACGATCGTCCATGTCGTCGTGAGCCATGGCGTCAGCCCTCGGTCATGCGCAGCACGAGATTCACCGCGCTCGAAAGTCGTTCCCAATTGGCGCGTTCGGCGGCGAGCTGCCGCTTGCCCGCTGGCGTCAACGCGTAGTATCGCGCGCGCCGGTTGTTCTCGGAGACATTCCATTCAGATCGGATCATCCCCTGCTTCTCCAGACGGTACAGCGCCGGGTAGAGCGAGCCCTGATTCAACTCGAACACGTTGCGCGAGCCGGACTCGATGCGCTCGGTAATCCCCCAGCCGTGCATCGGTCCCAGCTGCAGCGACTTCAGCACCAGCATGTCGAGAGTGCCCTGCAACAGGCTTTGAGCAATGGGCGGTGAGCTCGGGGGTGGGGACAACGCGCGCTCCTTTAGACGGTCGAAAGGAAGATGCGCGCTTGACGCCGGCTGTCAATCAGGCGGGTGCCACCCGGCCGAAACGGCCAGCAGAACGGATTCACAGAGCGAGCAAAGGCGCGAGGGTCGCCGCGTGGTCGCTCGAGAGGGCTGTTCGCGATCGTCCCTTTTCATATAATCCCCTCATGACAAAACTCCGTTCGATACTCGGCGCCGTGGCGCTCGGCGCGAGCTCATTGTACGCGCAAAGTCCCGCCGGACAGCCCGTCTCCGCGTCGATGCCGACACGGAACGTGGCCGCATTCGAGCACCTGATGCGTCGCGCCGTCCGCATCGCGAACCAGCCCGACAGCGCGCTCGATCTCGTGGATCGCATGAAATACTGGCACGTACCCGGTGTCAGCATCGCGATCGTCGACGATTTCAGGATCGTCTACGCCAAGGGGTTCGGGGTCACCGAGTTCGGCGGTTCGACGCCCGTCGACACGACGACGCTCTTTCTCGCGGGATCCATCAGCAAGCCCGTATTCGCCACCGGCGCGTTGAAGCTCGTCGAGCAAGGGAAGTTGGCGCTCGACGAGGACGTGAATACGAAGCTGAAATCCTGGCGGGTTCCCGATAGCCGCTTCACCGAGAAGGAGAAGGTCACGCTCCGGCGCCTGCTCTCGCACTCCGCGGGACTCACGGTCTGGGGATTCCCGGGGTACGCCGCTGATTCCGCGGTGCCGACGGTACCGCAGCTACTCGACGGTGTTCGCCCGGCGAATACCGAGGCGGTGCGCAACGACACCACCCCTGGCGCGCGCTGGCTGTACTCCGGCGGCGGCTTCACCATCGCGCAGTTGCTGGCGACGGACGTCACCGGCGAGCCGTTCCCATTGCTCATGCGCAGGCTGGTGCTCGGTCCCGCGGGAATGGCGCGAAGCACGTACGAGAATCCGCTGCCGGCGGCGCGCCGTCGCGAGGCGGCGTCGGGCCACGAGCGCGTCGACACGCCCGTGCCCGGTCGTTTCCACACGTATCCGGAGATGGCCGCCGCGGGACTGTGGACGACGGCGGCCGATCTCGCTCGCTGGGAGCTGGCCCTCACGCGCTCGTACAACGGCGACGAGAAAGGCATTCTGTCACCAGCGATGGCGCGGCAAATGGTCTCAAAGCAGATGATCGTGGGACAGCAGTTCGGTGGCGGCGCCTGGGGCTTCGGGGTCGGCGTCGAAGGGGAGGGAGATTCGATCTCCTTCAGTCACGGCGGGCGCGACGAGGGGTTCGTCGCCAACGTGATGATGTGGCCCAGGGTCGGGCGCGGCTTCGTGGTGCTGACGAATGGCGTCAATGGCGCGCTCCTCAACGAGGTTCGCCGCGCCTTCGCCGAACTTTATGGCATTGGCGGGCAGCCGCGTCCGGAGCGTCGCACAGTCGCCGTCGACGCCGCGTCGCTGGCGCCACTCGTGGGCCAATACGTTTTGGCGCAGGGGAATGACACGATCACCTTCGACGTCACCGTGTCTGGCG
>Ga0070696_100003643_pt1 | contig 10267 bp, 9 predicted proteins | sample KBSK1253metaG_FD_65474 | JGI IMG/M metagenome (GOLD analysis project Ga0070696, IMG submission 65474) | Corn, switchgrass and miscanthus rhizosphere microbial communities from Kellogg Biological Station, Michigan, USA - KBS K1-25-3 metaG | ecosystem: Host-associated > Plants > Roots >... | reverse complement strand
CATCTCTGGAGAAACTTCAAGACGCACCGGCGCGCCGAAACGTCGCCGCCGCAACTCTTCTTCAATCACGCTCAGGAGATCTTGCGCTTCTTCTTCCCTGATTTCGATGTCGGCGTCGCGCGTGACGCGAAAACGATGACATGGTCCAGCCTGCATGCCGGGAAACAGTTCCTGAATATTTGCTTCGATAAGCTCTTCGAGCAAGATGAAGCGAGTCGCTGAAGTGCCCACCGGCACGAGACGCGGAGTCAGTGAAGGCACTTTGATTCTTACAAACCGCGAGTCAGCGCCTCTTCCACGTCCGACAAATTTCACCTCGTTCTGCGGCGCCTGGACCATCAAACCGATATTGACACTGAGCGGCGAGATATATGGAAACGGGTGACTCGGATCCACTGCCAGCGGCGTCAAAATCGGAAAGACTTTCTCCATGAAGTAGTCTTTCAGATTTTCTTTTTCATGAAGCGAGAGAGATGAGTAAGGGATCACCGACAACCCCGCGTCTTTCAGTTTCGGCAGGATCTCTTCACGTAAACAACGCGCCTGTTCTTTGACGAGACCGAGAATTCGTTCTCTTGTCTTCGCCAACTGTTCTGCCGGGGTCATCCCGTCAGGAGAAATTATGTTCGCGTGTTCCAGCTCTTCTTTGAGACCAGAGACACGGATCATGAAAAACTCATCCAGGTTGGAGGAAAAAATGGAGAGAAACTTTAGTCGCTCCAACAATGGATTACGGTCATCGAGCGCTTCTTCCAGAACTCGCGCGTGAAATTCGAGCAGGCTCAGCTCGCGATTAAAGAAGGACTGCGAGTTCGAAGGGACCGCGCCGATCTCGGCGGGTCTGGGGAACTCATGAACTCGTGTTTCTCTTTTTACGACTGTTGACATAGTTTTCTTTGGAATCGTTTCTCGATATTTTGAGAGACTTCTCAAACTCCGACACAGGGAGAGCTCGCCCTACGCAAAGGGTGGCAAGCAGTGTTCCATCCACGACTACGAGGCTTTCTGCGCATAAAAGCGTTGCTCTTCTTGACTCTTGGCCATTTTGTCGCGAAACGAATTCGAAACTGCTGTGTACGCAATCAGTACCTCCCGGAGGCGTCCTTGTAGGGGCTTGCCCTGCGTGGCGCCCTTTCTTCGCAATAGGGCTATTGGCAGGACAGGCGGCCACGGAGAGCCGCCAATAAGGATTTTTGCAACTGAGTACCCTGGTCGGGCGTTGAGCAATTGGGGCTAACAACCCGGACGCGTCGGGCCGCATCAGTAGACTTGTTTTTAGTGGAAAAATTTACTGTTTGAGCGTGTGTTCAGAGTGGGTGTTTCATTGACACCTGAAAAAATCGTGTGGTAACCTCCAGTGTGATTTTTGGCTCCTTTTACGTGAGTCCTGTTGTATCCAAATCATAGAGGAGCCATCAGATACCGCACAATTAAACGAATGCTGCCGCTTGTGACTTAGAGTCGCTCGAGGGTTCGCATATACCTTGAAGGAGTACGACGATTTTGATGTTCGCGAGCTTTCCTCGTTTGATCGCCTGTGTGGCTTTACTGACTATGCTTGCCGGTTTGCCGGCGAGCACCTTCGCGCAGATCCCTGTCGCTTCATCAGCGAGAACAATCCCAACTGAAGTTGAACAGTCCGAAGGACGGATCACACAGATCATCGCACGTGCGGAAGATCACTTCCGCAAAGGCAAGCTCAACCTCGAAGACAACAAGCGCAACCAGGCTCGCGAAGAGTTTGATCGCGCGGTCGATTCAATTCTCGAATCAGGATTTGACGTCAGAGCGAGTCAACGACTTCAAACTTACTATCTCGAGTTAGTCGAACGCATCTACCGCGAAGAAGTACCGCTTCAGCAACCGACCGCCGCAATCAACACGCAGTTAGTTGCACAGAACACGCAGGCTCAGGATCAACAAAAGACTCCGCCGCCGGCGCCAGTTGGATTCCGCGATCAGAAGTTTGAACCTTCGCCACTCGATGAGTTGAGCAAGCTGGTTCTCAACGAAGAGGAGACGCACGTCACTGACGGAGATCTGGCGCAACTCGAACAGGCGCAGAAAAACGTCAACTTCAGTTTCACGCTCAATCCACTTATTCAGCAATTCATCAATTACTACCAGGGTCGTAATCGCGGGACGATGGAAAACGGTCTGCGACGATCCGGACAGTACATGAAACTCGCGCGCAAGATCTTCGTCGAGGAAGGCGTGCCTGTTGATATCACGTGGTTGGGTCAGGTCGAGAGTGCATGGAAACCGAGAGCGGTTTCGTGGGCCGCAGCTTCGGGATTGTGGCAGTTCATTCCGAGCACCGGTCGTATGTACGGCCTGCGTCAAACGGCTTACATCGACGAGCGCAACAGCTTTGAGCAGGCGACGCGCGCTTCCGCACGTCACCTTAAGGATCTTGCGAAGCGCTACAACGGCAACTGGGAACTGGCGATGGCCGCCTACAACACCGGGGCGGGCAATATCGATCGCGCCATTGCGCGTGCGGGCACCGCCAACTTCTGGATGATCTATCCGTACATCGCCCAGGAGACTCGCAACTACGTTCCCAATATTCTCGCGGTGATCTTGATTGCTAAGAATCCTGAGAAGTACGGGTTCAAAGGAATTAAGGCTGATGCGCCGATGTCGTACGACGTGGTCCAGGTTCCGACAGCGACGAGCCTGCAACTCGTGGCGGACGCTACCGATAGCAGCGTCGATTACATTCGCAGTTTGAATCCCGAGTTGAAACGCGACACCACGCCGCGCGGTGATACTTACAACATTCGCATTCCGGCTGGTCGCGCGAAACAGTTTGCTTCTTTGCTTCAGCGTATCGCTCCGGAGAGACGTGAGTCCGCAAGATTGATTTCCCTCGCACCGGGTGAAGACTGGCAGAGTGTCGCGAATCGAACCGGCATCAACGTGGCCCAGCTTCAGTCGTGGAATAATGGGGTTGAGCTGAAAGGCGCGACCAAGCTGGTGGCTCCGAGTAACGGCGTTAAGCTGACGAAGTGGGTTAGAGCGACTCCGGCTGCCACAACGCAATTTGCGTCTGCCGGACTCGACAAAGTTCGCGCTCGGAAGGGCGACACGATCGCCAGCATCGCTGCCGCGCGTAATCTCGATCCAAACGACGTGGCGCGGTTGAACGGTATTTCAGTAGACACCGAGCTTCGCGCCGGTCAGGAAGTGAAGATTCCATCAGGAACGACTGCACCCTCGCGCCGTCGTTAATAACATTGCCGATTTCCAATTGCCGATTGCCAATTTGAAACGGCAATCGGCAAATTGACAATTCAGAATAATCCAGGAGCCACCTCACATGCTCTTTCGAACACTCTCCGCAGCCGTCTATGGCATAGACGCTGATCTCGTAGACATCGAAGTCAACTTAACTCCGGTTCGTACCGAAGGCGATCAATCGCCTCCACCCGTGACGATCGTCGGCTTGCCTGATGCGGCGGTGCGCGAGTCGCGTGAACGCATTCGCGCAGCCATTCAGAACTGCGGTCACTTCTTTCCATTTCAAAAGACGACTATCAATCTCGCGCCCGCTGACGTGCGCAAGGAAGGCGCGAGTTTTGATCTGCCGATTGCGCTCGGAATCCTGGGTGCAAACGGCGAACTCGCCGAGCAGTTCAACCTGATTCATGTTCTCTGTGTCGGCGAGCTCTCGCTCGACGGGCGTGTCAGGCCTATCAAAGGCGCTTTGCCGATTGCGATGCTCGCGCGCGAAGGTTCGATTCGACACCTGATATTGCCTGAGGAGAATGCGAAGGAAGCTGCCGTCGTTTCGGGGGTCAATGTTTATCCGGTTGCGGACCTGCGCAGCGCGGTGAAACTTATTGCCGATTTGCGTTCCGCAACGCCACCCGAGCCGATGAAAGTTGACGTCACAGAAATCCTGCGACGAACAGGTCATTACACGGTCGACTTCAAAGAAGTTCGCGGACAGATGTCGGCGAAGCGTGCACTCGAGATCGCGATTGCAGGTGGCCATAACATTTTGCTCATCGGTCCCCCGGGTTCAGGAAAGACGATGCTGGCGAAACGTCTGCCGACGATCATGCCGCCACTCGAGTTCGACGCGGCGCTCGAGTTGACGAAGATTCATTCAGTCGCCGGCTTAACTGGACGAGCGGGACTCGTAACGGAACGCCCGTTTCGTTCACCGCATCACACGATCAGTGATGCTGGTCTAATCGGTGGTGGCACGCTGCCGCGGCCCGGAGAGGTTTCGCTGGCCCACCAGGGCGTGCTGTTTCTCGACGAGTTGCCGGAGTTTGATCGCAGTGTTTTGGAAGTGTTGCGCCAGCCGCTCGAGGATCAGCAAGTGACGATTAGTCGTGCCGCGATGTCGTTAACGTTTCCAGCCTCGTTCGTTTTGGCGGCAGCAATGAATCCGTGCCCTTGTGGCTTCTGGAATGACCCGACGCGCGAGTGCCGTTGTTCGTTCACACAGATCCAGCGTTATGTCGGCAGGATCTCCGGTCCACTTTTGGACCGTATCGACATTCACATTGACGTTCCGGCAGTGAAATTTCGCGAACTTCGCGGTGACGCCCCTCCAGAAACTGACAGCTCAGCCGTAATTCGCGAACGTGTGATCGCAGCACGCGAACGACAGCATCGCCGCTTTGCCGGCGAGAAGATCTTCTCGAACGCGGTCATGACACCGCGCATGATCCGCACTTATTGCCAGATCGACGCGAATAGCGAGAAGATGCTGGAGAATGCGATGCGACGCCTCGGCCTATCCGCGCGGGCTTACGACCGCATCTTAAAAGTGAGCCGCACGATTGCGGATCTCGAAGCTGTGGACTCGATCAACTCGAACCACGTCTCCGAAGCCGTCGGCTATCGATCATTAGACCGAACTTACTGGACGTGAATCTAAGAGGAGGCGCGAATGAAATCACGTGTTTGCCTGTTTCTGCTGTGGCTCTCGTTAACGGGAACGATTCTCGCGTACGGTCAGGGTGATAAGAAGCCGAGAACGGAAGAAGATTACTATCCCCGAACCCTGCGCGACCTGAGCACACTGCAACCGCCGCCGTTCGCCGAGGCCCTCAAGGAAAGAGACAACAAAGATCTTGGCGTAATCGTCCATGGTGACCTGCTTCCGTCGCGCGTGACGGTTGTTTACGGTGGGACGACAAGGCGGCTGAATGAAAGAAAGAAGGAAGTGATCCTGAGTTGGTCGAATCACTTTGCAGGCGCGCCGGAGTTCTATACCCGTCCTTATCAAACGGAAATGCTCTTTACCGAAAACGGCGACAACTATTGGCTTGCAGTACGAACAGAGTCCCTGCCGAAGTTTGAACAGGAGTTGAAAAAGGGAGAAGCGGTCGAACTCTTCTTAATCAAGATGGGCAGTGTACGAATCGAGAGGACCGACGAGAAATTGGAACCAGTGCTGCTCGTGGAAAGATTCGCTAAGCAATAAGCTCTGCGCTTGCGCTTGTCATCTCTACGCCTCTACACGTATCCTGCAATCCAGCCGTACGAAAACTATTGATTCGGCTGGGAAAATCACTATTTTAGGGTCGGGTAAGGCAACGACGCGCGCGCAGGGCCGCATCACAGCCGCGTTGAGGGTACTGGGCCTTTGCACCGCAATCCCCACGCGGGCATTCTGAAGACTTGAGTGCCGCTCCCTTGAACTCGCGGAAGCGTGAGATTCGTGCCAAACAAGGCGGAAGTTGTGAAATTTCTTCCGAGCTTGCCCGATTAGACGCGTCACGTGACCGCAGCCGAAACTGAGACACCGCAAACCACAGATTATGAGCTGGCGCAGAAGGCAGCCCAGAACGACATGGGAGCTTTCGAAGAGCTTTACCAGCGCCATAATCGCCGCGTTTACTCGCTCTGTTTGCGGATGACGGGAAATGTTTCGGAAGCAGAAGATCTCGCGCAGGAGGTCTTCATTCAGCTCTTTCGAAAAATCGGCAGTTTTCGCGGTGAGTCCGCCTTTACTACCTGGCTACACCGGCTCACAGTCAATCAAGTGCTCATGCATTTCCGCAAGCGCGGCGTGCGCATGGAGCAAACGACTGAGGACGGCGAAACACCAACCCAGATAGTAAAAGGGACGGAAAACCCCAACTCGATGCCGGTCGTCGACCGGATCGCGCTGGATAAGGCGATTGCTCAACTTCCGCCCGGTTACCGGACGGTGTTTACGCTCCACGATATCGAGGGGCACGAACACGAGGAAATTGCCAGGATGCTGGGCTGTTCCGTGGGAACCTCGAAGTCGCAATTGCATAAGGCCAGAATGAAATTGCGCACTCTTTTGAGGCAACAGAAAGGCGAGGAATAGCCTCGAAGGTATGAACTGATGAACTTAGTTCGTCGAAACCAGGATTCAAACGCAGTCTTCCCTTGATTGATGACAACCGATGCAGGTTCTGTCACAGAGATAGTTTATCGAATTGTGCGCATTTATGAGACAGAACGAAGGTGGTAAGCAATGAACTGCGAGACATGTCAGGAACTCATTCACGATCTAATCGATGGCTCGATTACGCAGCGCGATGAGTTCACTCTAAATACGCACCTGAAAGAGTGTTTGGATTGCGATAGTGTGCGCCAGGATCTGGCGTCGATCGTCGGCTTCTGCCGCACGCAACGCGGTCAATACGAAGCACCGCCGAACGAACAGGCAATGTGGCTCCGCATTCGAAACGTGATCGAAGCGGAGCTGCCGAGCAAGGCCGTTTCAAACACGGAATCGAAGCCGTCTTTCATCGGACGGTTGATGGGCCGTACGTGGGAACTTACTCTACCGCAGTTGGCAGCCTCGACAGTCGCGATTGTGCTGCTGGTATCTTTGTCGACAGTTGTTGGTCTACGTCGCTTTGGAGGTTACGGAGGACCACCGGAGCCGACTAAGGTTGAAGCGTCAAATATCAACGATCGCATTTTTCAGCGCCAACAGGTGATTGATTATTGGAAACAGCGGATTGAACTGAACAAAGCACACTGGAGTGCTGAGAATCGCGCAAAATTCGAGACTAGCTTGAAGTCAATCGATGAGGCGATCCAGATTTCAATGGATGAGTTGAACCGCAATCCGAACGATGACATTTCCTGGGAGATGCTCAACGTATCACTGGATTCCAAGCTCACGATACTGAAAGACTACTCTGACTTGTGAGACTGTTGCTGTTTTGATTAAAAGCCCCTCAGTAATGAAAATCAGATTTTTATCATGGCGCCCGTCGTCACGCGCCGGCGTCCTTGCAGTTGGCGCTATCCTCGCAATCACCGCAGTGTCGTTCTCCGTCGCTGCGCAACAACGTCTGTCCAAGCGCTATCCCGCGGGCCAGAATGTACGCATTGAATTGCGAAATATCTCCGGCGCTATCGTCGTCGAATCGTGGAATAAAAACGAGATTCGTTTGTCGGCGACGATTGAGACGAAGGGAACTACCGTCACGCCCAGGCAGATCAACGAGAGCTTCGTGGTCGACGTCATGAGCGACAACCGTGGCCGCGGCGACGTGGGTGATATCAATTTCAAACTTCAGGTTCCTGTTAATTCGTCGGTCGATCTCGAAACGAGACGCGGAGACATCAAAGTCGCCGATATTCGTAGTGGTCTTGTGCGAGCGCACGTTTCGTCTGAAGGCGATATCGAACTAACGAACGTCACCGCTCTACACGTGATCGCGCAAAACGTCATCGGCAATATTTTCTTTGACGGTGAGTTTTCGCGCGGTGGGACTTACGAATTCAAGTCAAACAAGGGCGATATCACAATCCGTATTCCCGGCGACTCGGATTTTCGTTTAGTAGCAGCGTCACCTGCGCGCCGGATCGCGCTGAATGATTTCTGGAACAACAACTTCAAGACGCAGGACGGCAGGAAGTATGTAGGCGATGTTGGCGACGGACGTTCGTCAGTATCAGTCACAAACTTCAGCGGACAGATTACGTTTATGCGAAGGTAAGTCTTCGCACTTTTTAATGGCAAATTACGGCTGGTGGACGTTGCTCGCGCAACGTCCTTTTTTTGTTTACTATGCTCGCCAATGAGGAAACCCCTTCTGTTGTTCGCAATCCTTTTTGCTTCAGTTAATCCGATCTTTTCTCAAAAGACAGTTGCGCCGGACACACAACTGTTGACGCGCACCTCGACGCGCCGCGAGGTACGTCGTTTCAACTACGGCGGCACGGTGACGTTGATCGCGGCGCCGCGAGGTTCAGTAACGGTTGAAGGTTGGACACGAAATGAAGTTGAGCTTACAGCCGATATCGAGCTAAAAGGACCAACTGAAGCTGACTTGGACCAACTTGCGACCGTGAACAGTTTCCTCTTTGACGAAGACTTGAATCACCTGAGCATTCTCACCACCGGCACACACGATCGCATCTACATGAAGCGATCCGCAAAAAACTTTCCGAAGAAATTGCTCAACATGCCGTGGAAGATCGACTATCGATTGAAGGTTCCGGTCAACACTGATCTTGAAGTTAACGCTGGGCATGGTGAGGTCAAACTTACAGGCGTTGAAGGAGCTTTACGAGTTAGCGCAACCGAAAGCGATACTGCGCTCACGCTCACGGGCGGACTTGTTACGACTACAGTCACTGCCGGCTCGATCACTTTTACGATACCGGTGCGGAGTTGGCGTGGAAGCGGCGCTGACATTCGCATTGCCTCGGGAACGATCAACGTCGATCTACCGGCAGGTTTCAGTGGCGACATCGACGCCGATGTTCTACGCACTGGAAAGATCGTGAACGCCTACGAAGCGCTTCAATCACGCGAAAAACCCGGAATTACCGAACGCACCGTTCGCGCACGCGCGGGCGCCGGCGGTCCGTTCTTCAGGTTCACGGTTGGCGACGGCGTCGTAAATATCCGCAAAACCGCGCCGTGATGTTTTACAAATTTGGTGCTTTGTTCGGTGTGCGTCTAGAATGGCCGACTTACTTTTATGAGCATCAAATCTGACAAATGGATCCGCATGATGGCCAACGAGTACGGCATGATCGAGCCGTACGAACCGGGTCAGGTGAAAGAGATCGAAGGGAAGCGAATCGTTTCTTACGGCACGTCGAGTTACGGCTACGACATTCGTTGCGCCGACGAATTCAAACTATTCACAAACATCAACAGCACGATTGTCGATCCCAAAGAGTTTGACGAGAAGAACTTCGTTGATATCAAAGGTAATTCAGTAATCATCCCGCCGAATAGTTTCGCGCTCGCGCGCACGGTCGAATACTTCCGCATCCCACGCAACGTGCTCACGATTTGTTTGGGCAAGAGCACCTACGCACGCTGCGGCATCCTCGTGAACGTCACACCATTCGAACCTGAATGGGAAGGGTACGTGACACTGGAGTTTTCCAACACAACACCCTTACCCGCAAAGATCTACGCCAACGAGGGCGTCGCGCAAGTGGTCTTCTTCGAATCCGACGAAGTCTGCGAAACCTCCTACAAAGATCGCGGCGGCAAATACCAGGGCCAACGCGGTGTGACGCTGCCGAAGATGTAGGTGCCTCCAACGTTGGAACAGCTTCGCTTCAAACAACTCGATCCGCGTGCGGCGCTGCCGAAGAGGGGGAGTGCGCTGGCGGCGGGGCTGGATGTTTGTTCGATTGAGGATTTGAGGATCGAGCCGAAACAGCGCGTAACGGCGCGAACTGGGTTAGCGGTGGCGATTCCGCCGGGATTTTATGGGCGCGTTGCACCACGCTCCGGACTTGCGGCGAAGAATGGATTGGATGTGCTCGCCGGTGTGATCGACTCGGATTATCGTGGTGAGGTTTGTTGTTTGCTCTACAACACGGGCGACGAAGCGATCACGCTGCCGGCGGGAAGTAAGATCTGCCAGTTGATTGTCGAACAGATCATCACGCCCGAAGCGACCTGGGTGAGCGAGCTCGATGAAACCGCGCGCGGCGCTGGAGGATTTGGATCGACAGGCTGACGTTTCTCTGTTAATAAAGAATGTAGGCTGTGACGGGCGGCCACTTATCCACAGATTACACAGAAAACAATCTGTGAAATCTGTGGATAAGTGGCCGCCCGTCACAGCCAAAACAATATTGATAAGGAATACAAAGAAGTGAACGACTATATAAACCGTCGTAGCAAATACCTCGCATTGCTGCTCGCAACGCTGCTCGTTACCTCAACCACCTTCGGCTTGACGCAGAGCGCGCCGGCGCCTGCACGTGCTGTATCAGCTACCGAACAACAGTTACTCGACAGCATCAGCGTTGCCACTATCAAAGAAACCGTGAACGC
>Ga0070696_100003641_pt1 | contig 10269 bp, 9 predicted proteins | sample KBSK1253metaG_FD_65474 | JGI IMG/M metagenome (GOLD analysis project Ga0070696, IMG submission 65474) | Corn, switchgrass and miscanthus rhizosphere microbial communities from Kellogg Biological Station, Michigan, USA - KBS K1-25-3 metaG | ecosystem: Host-associated > Plants > Roots >... | reverse complement strand
GCCAGGGCAACACGCTCGTTGGGCCGATGGGCACCTCGGGTCACCTGAGGCCAGCTTCGATCGCGGCGAGGAACAGCCCCACGCCGGTGACAGCCCCGACGAACGCACCCACCGCGTACGCGATCCGCCGGACGCTCCACGTCTGCATCGACACCGGCGGGTGCGCCGGCGCCAGCTCCTTGAAGCGCTCTAGCAAGGGCCGGGGATCCTGCTCGAGCCTCGACTGCAGCTCCGTCGGGATCGCCATGCCCACCGCGCACGCGAAGCCTTCGCTGATCTCCTCGGGGGTGAAGACGAGGACGGCGCGTTCGTATACACGATCCGGATCGGATCGGAGCGCCATGGTGAGCATGATGTTGGCGAGGTCGACCGCCTGGCGCCATGGCGACGGTCGGACCTCCACGCCGGAGACGTCGACCAGCTGGAGGTGTCCCTCGCGAACCAGAAGGTTGGCCGGCTTGATGTCCCGATGCGAGACCCCGATGTCCCAGAACGTGCGGATCAGCTGGAGCCCTTCGTCGATCACCTGATCGTCCACGTCGGCATCACCGAGGTTGGTGGCGTTCGTGAAGAACTCGGTCACGAGCATGTACTCGCGGTTCGGGGTCAGCTCCACGGGGCCGTACGTCTTCGCCACGCGCACGCCGTTATCCGCGAGGAAGCGGAGCGCGTAGTCCTCGTACTCGGCCAGACGTCGCGGCGTTCCGAAGGGGGTCTCGTCCTCGAGCGTGCCGTAGAGGATCGTCCGGCCGATCCGGTACCAGCGGTCGGCGCGAGCGTGGCTCGTCGCGTAGATCTTCCCGAAGAGCCGAGAGCCGTCGTCGAGGGTCATCCGAAGCGGCGACGATCCTCCCGACCCGGCCAAGCCGAACGGTTCGACGTCACGAACGGTGATCCCGAGCTGATCGCGGACGGCGACCTTGACCGCACCGGCGCGAGCGCCCGTGAGATCGAGATGCGCGGCGGTTCCGCCACGCCCCGAGGTCACGGGGAACGAATCGTCGGGAGCCGCCCGCCGGAACGCGACGATCGCGAGCGCGAACGCGAGGAGGCCGGCGTAGACCGCGTCCACCGGGTAGTCCGCTGCGAGCGCGAGCTGCGCGACGATCACGAGCGCGACCAGCCCCGCGATCGCACAGCGTGCGATGAACCGTTGCCGGCCGCTCGGCACGAGCGCGGCTGCGGCCGCGAACAACGTGATGGCGAACGACGCCACCGCGCGCGACGGGAAGTGGTAGCCGGACACGCTCACGAGCGCCGGGACGGTCGGCGATGGTCGTTCCACCGAGAGGAGGACGCTGACGAGGAAGTCGCTCACCACGAAGGTCGCGAGCGCGACAACGAGGTGCCGCCACCGCTTGTACAGCGCCAGGACCGCGACGATCGCGACGCGCGCCGACATCACGACCGCAACCGCGGTCAGAGCGTTGAGCGCTTTCGCGATGTTCACGGTGGTCGTGCTCTCGTGGTCGGCGAACCAGCGGAGGATCGTATCTCCGGCGTCGTGGAAGGGGTCGGGCCGCCGGAACAGCGTCGCAACGACAACCCCGAAGAGCAGGACGCCGCCTCCGAACCACACCCACCATCGCGTGTCGGGCTCGGAGGGGAGCGGCGGAGGCTCACCTGAGGGACGTCGGTGACGACGAGGAGCGCCGACCGGACCGCTCACAGGCGAGGTGGCGGGGGCAAGGGAGCGGCCGCTCGGGTGGACGGAGCGCCTCCCGAGTCGAAGAACTCAGCCCCCCCCGGCGTGCCCCAGAGGCCGACCAGAACGATCACATCGACCAGCCCGGTCACCCAGGCGAGCAACGCCCCGGCTTGACGGGTCAGGACCGACGTGAGGCTGAACAGCAACGAAACGCCGAACACGACCGTCGTGATGATGCGTGCCGCGTTGCTCCCCCCGAACAGGGCGTAGACGAGCAGGAGCTGGAGCAGACCGAGCGTGAGCACCACGAAGCCGGTGACGAGGAGGGCACCCTGGGGGAGTCCATGACGCGCCATCTCCCGCGTGTTCGACGCCACGACCAGGATGATCAGGCCGCCGATGGCTGAGAACGCGCCGTTGATGCCCATCAGCCAGCCGGTGAACGTCACCCCTCCTGGTCGTCGCTTCACGCGTCCTCCACGGGTCGGATCCGCCCGAGGTTGCCATGAGCCGGGACGGGTGCGCAAGGCGTATACGCTCTGCGGCCGTGGACGTGGTCCGCGGGATCCGGTCGCTCCCACTCGCCGAGGAACCATCCGTCGCAACGGTCGGATTCTTCGACGGCGTCCACCTGGGTCATCGAGCGGTCTTGCAGACGGTCGTTCGGCGGGCCGCCGAGCAGGGTGTCCGTTCGGTCGCGATCACGTTCGACCGCCACCCGCGCGAGGTCCTCGCGCCGGGGAGTGAGCCGCGGCTGCTCACCACCGTTGAGCGCAAGGCTGAGCTGATCGCCGCCGCGGGCATCGATGTCCTGGTCGTCCTCACGTTCGACCGCGACTTCTCCCTCATCCCCGCCGAAGACTTCGTCCGGGATGTGCTGGTCGGCGGCGTCCACGCGGTGCACGTGGCGATGGGCGTCAACTTCACGTTCGGATTCAAAGCGCGAGGGACGATGCGGACCCTCCCAGGGTTCGCCGCTCCGTTCGGGCTCGGCGTGGAGCCGGTCGACCTCGTGGAGCTCGGCGACAGGGTCGTATCATCGACCTCCATCCGCGATGCGCTCTCATCGGGCGATCTCGAGTGGCCGCTCGCCGCTCTCGGGCGACGGTTCATCCTCGACGGCGAGGTCGTCACCGGTCACGGCCGGGGCCGCGGCCTCGGATACCCGACGGCGAACCTTCGGACCTGGCCCAGGCTGCTGCTTCCCGGTCAAGGGATCTACGCGGGTGTCGCGGAGCATCGAGGGCGACGCTACCGAGCGGCGATCGATTGCGGGACGAACCCGACGTTCGGTGTCGAGCCCCTGCATGTCGAGTCGTTCCTCCTGGACTTCGACGGCGAGCTGCCCGGTGAGCCGCTCTCGATCGGATTCTGGTCACGGCTGCGGGATGAGGTCCGCTACGACTCCGTCGACGAGCTCGTGTCCGCGATCGAGGCGGATGTGACGAGGACCCGCGAGCTGATCCCTGATGCGGCGGTGGGCTGAGCGTCGTCGCAGGTCGGAGGGCCGTTGCCGCTGGTAGCCTTGGCGTTCGACCATGACGTTGACCAAAGAAGCCAAGACCGAGATCATCGAGGAGCACGCCCGTACGCCGGGTGACACCGGCTCCGCCGAGGTCCAGATCGCGGTGCTGACCAAGCGCATCGGCGACCTCACCGAGCATCTGAAGCTGCACAAGCAGGACCACCACAGCCGTCGCGGCCTCCTGATGCTCGTTGGGCGGCGCCGACGGCTGCTCGAGTACCTCAAGGGCGAGGACATCGAGCGGTACCGCGCGATCGTCGCCAAGCTCGGGCTCCGACGATAGATGTCCCGCGGGGACACGCCCTCCCGGGCTCCCCGCACGAAGGAGTGATGCGGAACGACCACCTGAGTGGCCCCAGGAGGGAGGCCCGAAGCGAGGTCGGTTCTCAGTCGCGAGCTTCCGCAGCGGCAACGCCCCGGAGGTTCACCACTGACAACCGGCCCGAACCCTCCACCACCAAGCGGCGCGCATGCCGCGCGCCCTGACTCCGAGGAGGAGATCGACCGGATGGTAACCACCATGTCGCGCCAGGTCGGCGCGCACGAGATGACGTTCGAAGCCGGCAAGCTCGCGAAGCTCGCCGACGGAAGCGTCGTCGTCACGTATGGGCAGACCCAGGTGCTCGCCACCTGCGTCCGCTCGAAGCCCCGAGAGGGGATCGACTTCTTCCCGCTCACGATCGATGTCGAGGAGCGGATGTATGCGGCCGGGAAGATCCCGGGCTCGTTCTTCCGGCGTGAAGGCCGGCCGGGCGAGACCGCGATCCTCACGGCTCGCCTGATCGACCGGCCCCTGCGCCCGACGTTCAAGGAGGGCTTCCACGACGAGGTCCAGGTCATCTGCACGATCCTGTCCGTCGACCTGGCGAACCCGTACGACATCCCCGCGATGAACGCCGCGGCGTGCGCCGTGGCGCTGGCCGGACTCCCGTTCGACGGACCCGTCGCCGCGGTGCGGCTCGGGATGATCGGCGGGGATTGGGTCGTCAACCCGACGTTCCAAGAGCTCGAGGACGCGACCTTCGACATCGTCGTCGCCGGCGCCAAGAACGCGCAAGCAGGGGTCGACATCCTCATGATCGAGGGCGAGGCTCCGGACAACACCTGGCCGCTGCTCGCCACCGGCGAGGGCGCCGTCGCGCCGACCGAGGAGGTCGTCGCGCGGGGTCTCGACGTCGCGAAGGCGGAGATCGGGCAACTGATCGCCTTCCAGGAGGAGTTCATCAAGGCGCACGGCGTCACGCCGATCGAGTTCACGCCGTCACCGCTGTACGGACAGGACATCTGGGACACGCTGTACGCGAACTTCGCCGGCAAGCTCGAGGCGGCCATCGTTCCGGACAAGCAGGCCCGCGATGCCGCCTTCGATGCGGTCAAGGAAGAAGCGAAGCTCCATCTGGCGACGGTGCTGGGCGAGGCGTTCGAAGAGCGCGATCAGGAGTTCTCGGCCGCGTGGAAGAGCCTCCAGAAGAAGGTCATGCGCCGGCGCGTTATCGATCAGGGCGTCCGGCTCGACGGTCGCGGCCCGAAGGACATCCGCCGCCTCTCGGCAGAGGTCGGCATCGTCCCGCGGGCGCACGGGTCGGCCCTGTTCGAACGGGGCGAGACCCAGGTGCTCAACATCACCACGCTCGGCATGTTGCGGATGACGCAGCTGATCGACACGCTCGATCCCGAGGATTCGAAGCGCTACATGCACCACTACAACTTCCCGCCGTTCTCGACGGGTGAGACGGGCCGCGTCGGCTCGCCCCGCCGTCGTGAGATCGGCCACGGCGCGCTCGCCGAGCGGGCGTTGATCCCGGTGGTGCCGAGTGAAGAGGAGTTCCCCTACGCGCTTCGCCTGGTCTCGGACGTCCTCGCTTCGAACGGCTCGACCTCCATGGCGAGCGTGTGCGGGTCGACGCTGTCGTTGATGGACGCAGGTGTCCCGATCAAGGCACCGGTCGCGGGCATCGCGATGGGCATGATCGCCGACGACGGGCAGTTCGTGACGCTTACCGACATCCTGGGAGCCGAGGACGCGCTGGGCGACATGGACTTCAAGGTGGCCGGGACCAGCGAGTTCGTGACGGCGATCCAGCTCGACATGAAGGTGTCGGGCATGCCGGCCGACGTGCTCGCCGGGGCGCTCCAGCAGGCTAAGGAAGCGCGGCTCCAGATCCTCGAGGTCATGCTGGCCGCGCTGCCCGCGCCGCGGGACGAGGTCAGCTCGAAGGCACCCCGGATCATCACGATCCAGATCCCGGTGGACAAGATCGGCGAGGTGATCGGCCCGAAGGGGAAGAAGATCAACGAGATCATCGCCATGACGGGTGCCGACATCAACATCGAGGATGACGGCACGGTGTTCATCGGCTCGCGGGAGGCCGAGGGTACGGATGAGGCCGCGCGCATGATCGAGGAGATCGCCAATCCGCGGCCGGTCCTTGTGGGGGAGACCTACGAGGGAACCGTGGTGAAGACGACGACCTTCGGCGCGTTCGTCAACCTGGTACCCGGGCGCGACGGACTCGTCCATATCTCGAAGCTCGGGCGCGGCAAGCGGCTCGCGAGCGTCGAGGAGGCGGTCAAGGAGGGCGACACGCTGACCGTCCTGGTCGAAGACGTCGACCCACAAGGGAAGATCAGTTTGAAACCGGTCGGTCCCGAGTGGGAAGTGCCCGAAGGCACGCAGGTCGAGCCGGCGGGAGAGCGGCGAGACCGCGGCGATCGGGGTCGGGATCGTGGCCCGCGTGGCGACCGCGGCGATCGCCACGGTCGTCGGTTCCGCGATGGCGGCGGCGCCCCCAAGGACGGCTGAGCCCGAAGTCATGCCGATCTCGCGCACCGAGTTCAGCTCGGGCTTGCGCGTGGTGACGGAGCGGATGCCCGGCATCCGCTCCGTCTCGATCGGTTTCTGGGTGCTCGCCGGATCGCGGGACGAACGTCCCGCGATCAGCGGCCACTGCCACTTCCTCGAGCACCTGCTGTTCAAGGGGACCGCGACGCGGACGGCGCTCGACATCGCCGAGGCGTTCGACGCCGTCGGCGGCGACGTCAACGCGTTCACCGCCAAGGAGTACACGTGCTACTACGCGCGGGTGCTCGACCGTGATCTGGAGCTGGCGGTCGATCATCTCGCGGACATGCTGCAGCACTCCACGATCCGGGCGGACGACCTCACGGCCGAGGGCCAGGTGATCCTGTCCGAGATCGACATGCACGACGATTCCCCCGAGGACGTCGTCCACGACCTGTTCACCCGGACGCTCTGGCCGGGACACCCGCTGGGCAGGCCCATCCTGGGCACGCGCGAACGGATCCGGGCGGCGACGCCCGGATCCGTTCGGGGGTTCTATCGCCGCCACTACGTCCCCGGCCGCCTCGTCGTCGCGGCGGCCGGCAACGTCCGCCACGAGGACCTCGTTCGGATGCTGACCGAACGGATGGACGCCGGCCGCGAGCTCTCGGCGCGGGGCCGGTCCGTCTGGCGCCTCCGCGATGCGCCCCGGCCACCGAAGGCTTCGGGCGACCAGCACATCCAGCGGAAGAAGACGGAGCAGGCGCACGTCGTGCTGGGGACGAACGGCCTGGCTCGCACCGACCCCGACCGGTTCGCCTTCTTGATCGCCAACACGGCGCTCGGCGGCGGGATGTCATCGCGGCTCTTCCAGGAGATCCGCGAGAAGCGCGGGCTCGCGTACACGGCGTACAGCTACCACTCGCAGTTCGCGGAGGTTGGCCTGTTCTCGGCCTACGCCGGCACGACGCCCGGGAAGGCTCGCGAGGTCGTGCGGTTGATGCGCGAGCAGATCGAGGCGGTCCGCGACGGCGACCTGAGCGCGGAGGAATTCGAACGCGCCAAGGGCCACGTGAAGGGGTCGACGGTCCTCTCGCTCGAGGACCCCGGCGGGAGGATGTCACGGCTCGGGAAGTCCGAGATCGCGAACGGCGAGATCCTCACGGTCGACGAGATCCTGCGGCGTGTGCAAGGGGTCACCCTCGAGGATGCCCGTCGGATCGCCCACCAGGTACTGTCGCGACCCATGACGCTGACGGTGCTGGGGCCGGTGACGCCTTCCTCGTTCGCGGGGGCGCTCGTGTGACGAACGTCGGCGTGCTCGGCGCCTCCGGCCGGATGGGCCGAGAGGTCTGTCGGGCCGTCGACGTCGCCGATGACCTGACCTTGGTCGCGGCGGTCGATCCCCATCACGAAGGCGCGGAGCTCGGGAACCTCGTCGTCGCCGGATCCCCGGATGCATTCGAGGGCGTCGACGTCGCCGTCGACTTCACGACGCCGGGGTCGGTGATCGAGAACGCTCGGTGGTGTCTGGGACGAGGCATGCACATGGTGATCGGCACCACCGGGATCGGCGGTGACGGTCTCGAGGAGATCCGCCGGCTCACCGGCTCGGCCAACGCCAACGCGATCGTCGCGCCGAACTTCGCGATCGGCGCCGCGCTGATGATGCGGTTCGCGGAGCAGGCCGCACGGTACTTCGACGCCGCCGAGGTGATCGAGCTCCATCACGATCGGAAGGTCGATGCGCCGAGCGGCACGGCGATCACCACGGCGCAGCGGATCGGCGCCGCGCGCGTCGGCGCGTGGGAAGCCCCCGGCGGCGACGGCCCGCATCCCGGCGCGCGCGGCGCCGACGTCGAGGGGATCCGCGTGCACGGGATCCGGCTCCCGGGTCTGCTCGCTCACCAAGAGGTGATCTTCGGAAGCCCAGGCCAAACCCTCACCGTGCGCCACGACACCATCGACAGGAGCGCCTTCATCCCTGGGGTGTTGTTGGCGATCCGCTCGGTCGCCGATCGGCCGGGGCTCACCGTGGGGTTGGACGCCCTGTTGGACTAGCCGCGGATCGCCTGCGTCACGAGGGCGACGCCGATCACCACCAGGAGCGCGGCGAGTCCCATCCGGATCCAGCGCAAGCCTCGTTCGCCGAACAACCGGCGTCCGCCGCTGCCGAGGATCGTGAACGTCAGATCCGAACAGCTAACGCCGATCGCCATGGCCACGGCGGCCGCGAGCGCCGCACCGGTCCCGCCCTGGGAGGTCGCGTTCGCGATGAGTGCGGACGCGGTCGTCGCGAAGAAGATCCACGCGCCTGGATTGAGGAGGACCGCGGCGACGCCCTTGGCGGTCGGTCCGAGTCGCGCCACCGCACGCTGCGACGGAGCGCCGACCGTGGATCGCGATTCGTCGCGGATCGACTGGAGCTCGACCACCCCGATCCACACCAAGAACGAGCCGCCCACCGCCTGCAGCGTCCTGATCACGCCCGGCCCGGGCTCGAGCGACGCGAAGCCCAGTGCCAGGACGACCAGGATGCCGAACAGCGTCAGGTTGGCGCCGAGCATCACGCGCAGCCCTCCCTCCAGCCCGCGTTTCGCCGTCTCCGACAGGATCAACAGCTGCACGGGGCCGGGCGCAGCGCCCAATGCGAACCCGAGGGCGAACGCCGCCCCGACACCGGCCCCACCGACGCTCATCGGGAGGTGGACCCCGGCAGCCGCAGCTCCTCGATCGCGACGTGACCGTCGTCATGCAACGTGACGAGCAGCCCCTCGCACTCACGCATCGGGTCCGGCTCGCGCCCGGTCAGCCCGAGCATCGCCCGCTCGACGAACGGGGTGTGGCTGATCGCGAGCCCGCGCCCACCTTCGGGCACCTGCTCGAGCAACGAGCGAACCCCGGCCGCCATGCCCTCGGGGGATCCTTCTGTCTGGTCCTTCCCGGCCAGGCCGGGGACGATCATGTGCACGAGCGGGAGCTGTTGCCCTGCTCCTCGCAGGAACCACGCGACGGTTTCGGCCGCCCGTTCGGCAGGAGAGACGAACACGGCCGCGTAGACGATGTCCTGCTGGGCGCGGCCGACGTCCATCGCCCGGGCTCGGCCGGCGTCCGACAATCGGTCCGCCGCCGGGTCGCGCGGGGCGTGGCGTCGAAGCTCGAGCTGCTTCATGGCGGGAGCATCTCGAACCGCCTCGTTCCTCGTCATCTCGTCGTTCCCCAGGCTCTGCACCGCCGCCCCCGTTGCGCGATGAGGGGTTGCTATCCGAAGCGACGGGGCGTAGCGTCCGCGTCCATGAGGGGTCGCCTAATCGTTTTCGTCTGTGCCCTCGTCGCGTCGCTGGTCATCGGGATCGGGACACCCGGATCCGCCAACGTCATCAAGCGATCGGACGGAAACGACACGAAAGGTCCGCTCGACCTCGCCGGCGCGAAGGTCTCGCACGTACCCGGGGGAAGCGTGTTCCAGATCAACACCCTCGCGCCGTTCACCAACGGTGAGGCCAACGGCAACAACGGGTTGTTCGAGGTGGGGATCGATTCGAATGCCGACCGGAACCCCAACTACTTCATCGATGTGTTCTTCGCGGCCGGACGCTTCCGCGGCGTGTTGTTCAAGCCGAACGGCTCGGTCATCACCTACTACCTCAAAGCAGCTCGTGTCTCACCGAAGGCGGTGAAGGTCACGCTGCCGCACTCGCAGATCATCCTGAAGGGGAGCTACGACTTCCTGATCTTCTCGGCGTACTTCGCGGCGCCGTGCACGAACAAGAACCCGTGCGTCGACGCCATCCCGAACCGTTACCCATTGATCCGGCATGACTACACGCCGCCGACGATCACGTGGGGAGCGGTACCGATCTACTCCTCAGACGTGTCGGCGACCGTCACTTTCCCGGTCCCCTTCAGTCTGAAGGACGATGTCTACGGGTCAGGAGTGAAGAGCTGGCTCCTCCAACGGAAGGCGGTGGGAACCTCGACGTGGGTGTTCGTGAAGGCGGGGATCGCTCTCCACCCTGCGGTGCAGGTGAACGGGTCGGAAGGGACATCGTATGACCTCCGGGTCGTCTCCTTCGACCGCCGAAACAACAAGCGCACGAGCCCGACGCGGCGGGTGAACATCCCGTTCGACGACCGGCATCCCAGCCTCCTCACCTACACCCTGCAGACGCCGAACGACTCCATCTCCGGCGCGTTCTTGGGTACGACCACGAGCATCGCGGATACAGGAACCGTCTTCTTCACGTTGCCCTTCGATGTCACGGATATCTGCATCGTCGGTGGTCCAACGACCGGGCCTGCTTCCAGCATGAC
>Ga0070696_100003639_pt1 | contig 10270 bp, 8 predicted proteins | sample KBSK1253metaG_FD_65474 | JGI IMG/M metagenome (GOLD analysis project Ga0070696, IMG submission 65474) | Corn, switchgrass and miscanthus rhizosphere microbial communities from Kellogg Biological Station, Michigan, USA - KBS K1-25-3 metaG | ecosystem: Host-associated > Plants > Roots >... | reverse complement strand
AGACCTCCGAGAAAAAGATACTCCGCAACGTGTTCGAGCCGGGAGACGCCTGGTATCGAACGGGCGACCTGATGCGAAAGGACGAGCAGGGCTACTTCTATTTCGTCGACCGCATCGGCGACACCTTCCGCTGGAAAGGTGAAAATATCGCGACCTCCGAGGTATCGGAGGCGATCAGCGCGTTTCCCGGAATCAAGCAGGCGAGCGTCTACGGCGTATCTGTTCCCGGTACCGACGGCCGCGCCGGCATGGCCATGCTGGTTACCGGCGATGAGCTGGATCTGGCGGCCTTGCGGACACACCTGATTAACCACCTGCCGGATTATGCGCAGCCATTGTTCCTGCGCATCCGCAACGAAATGGAGGTGACCTCCACCTTCAAAGACCGGAAGAATGTTTTCGTGCGCGAGGGGTACGACCCGGTCGCGACCGGCGATGTGATCTATTTCAACCATCCGGAACGCCGGGCGTTCGTGCGACTCGACACGGAGCTATACGATCGGATCCAGGCCTGCCAGGTACGTTTATGATCCGCTTTCAACTTCACGGCTCAACCCGCAAGCAGCAGTGGCCGAAACCGGCCCCACAGGAGCCATTCGGGGCTTCCATCTAGAATTGCCAATGCCTATCTGCCTGGATCGACATCCGCCGATGCCTGACCTTTCGGTCGGGCCGCAGGAACTGTGCGGGAAGTCCCCGGTCGAGTTCCGCGAGTCGGACGCGAACTGTATCGATATCGGCCTCATCAACAACATGCCCGGTGCGGCGCTGGAAGCGACCGAACGGCAGTTTCGCGCTCTGCTCGATGCGGCGGCTGACGGCATCGTGGTGCGCCTCTCGATCTATGCGCTGCCGGACATGCCGCGGACGGATGTAAGCCAGCGCCATGTGAGTAGCTTTTATTCCGACATCCGCGACCTCTGGGACAGTCATCCGGACGGCCTCATCGTAACCGGGACAGAGCCGCGGACCCCCAACTTAACGGACGAGCCATACTGGGGAAGCCTGACGAAACTCCTGGAGTGGGCGGAGCACCACACGCATTCGGCTGTCTGGTCCTGCCTGGCCGCGCACGCGGCGCTGCTCTATATCGATGGTATCGGGCGGCGTCCACTCAACGATAAGCTCTTCGGCGTTTTCGAGTACGCGAGAGTGTCGGACCATCCCTTGTCGGCCCAAGCCCCGCCTCAACTGCAGATGCCGCATTCCAGGTGGAACGATATAGCGGAGGATGCTCTGGTGACGTGCGGCTATCACATTCTCACAAGATCGGACAATGCGGGTGTCGACGCCTTCGTGAAGCAGAGAAAGAGCCTGTTCGTCTTCTTCCAAGGTCATCCGGAATATGAAGCTGATACTTTACTGCTCGAGTATCGCAGAGACGTCGGGCGTTTTCTCAGGGGAGTGAGAGACTCATATCCTACAATACCGCACGGATACTTCGACCCGGATACCGTCGATGTGTTGTCCGCCTTGCGGGAGCGGGCGTTATCGGATCGCCACGAGGAGTTGCTTGCGGATTTCCCAACTACCCTGGCGGCAGGTAAGTTGAGGCACACATGGCGTTCGGCAGCCGTCTCCGTCTATCGCAATTGGCTTCTGTACCTGTGCGCGCAGAAGGCTCGACAGCTGGAAGCCCGGCACGGTCGAAGCGGATACGAACGATTAAGGGCTGCCGCCTTCGGATCGTCTTAAGAAACGCGCGTGCACCACGAACAGAACGAGTCACTAGGCTAACGCAGTAACTACCACCGCCCGGCTCCACTTTCGAAGAAAAAAAGAGATGGAACGCTTTGAGATACAGCCAGTTTTCAGTGCTGCACTGCCGGACGTGGCAAGCTTTCTCCGCAGGTGGCACGACAATCAGGCTGAGGATTCTTCTGACCAGCAGCCTATTCGTGAAGATTCAGTAAGCATTGAAAGGCGCCTCAGGTGGCTGCTTATTGAGAATCCGGTCGTTCCAGAGGACTCGACACACGGCTTTTGCATTCGCGATCACCTGGGCATTATCAGAGGACTCTGCCTTTCCTTTCCTGCCGCCTTCCTGGCGGGTGACCAGCGAGTTCTCGGCCTGTGTTCGGGTAGTTATTTCGTCGAGCCGCAGGCGCGAACGCTGGGATACTACCTGTTCAAGAAGTATTTGAGTTCCCCAGGTTACCGCTTCTTCTTCGCCACGACGTGCAACGTCAGTTCCGGCGCGCTGTGGGGTAAGCTGGGCGGCCGCGCCGTGCCGAATTCAGAGACGGAGCACATTCTCCCGCTCCGGCTTGATGTTATGCTGCCGGCATTTTTGGCCAAACGGACCTCGAGTAAAGTTGCATCCGGGATGGCACGGATCTTTGGCGGATGTGCCAATCCAATTCTGCAGCTTCTCGCGCGGCAATCGGCGGAACTCACAATCGAACCTTGTCAGGACTGGGAGAAACTCTCGGAGCTTTTTCGCCGCCACAGGTCCCCCAACTGGATCGCCAGTGACCGGTCGCCTGAATTCCTGCAATGGCGATACGGCCAGACGACGCATTACCCATGCGACATCTATCTGTTCCGCGACAAACGCGGCAACGAGGGATGGTTCGGCCTGGGTAACATGATCTGCGGTCAACACGGTCAGTTTCGAGGATCCGTTCTGCTGGACGCCATTTGGCCTCGGGAAAAGGTAAGCTTCCGGAACATCCTCGCGGAGATAATCCGCCTGGCTGCCGACGAGGCCGATGCCATTTTCTTTCGGCCGCAGCCCGGGTTCGATTATTGCGAGTGCAGCCGCTGGATCGTCCAGCGCAGATTGGAGACGCCGCGAGTGTTCGTCATCACCCGGAAGGGAGCCCCTCCCCTGAAGGTTGAATCTTTGGATTACGACGATAGCGATAACTCCACATGGGCGGTCCGGTGGTCGGGCCCCAGAGGGCGTTCCGACCTCTCCCCAGGCCGTTCAGTAGTGATGGGAACTCCCCGGTGAGCTTTCGGCTAAGGAGTTCGATGACGGCGACCGCAGACGTGATTTCTTCGCATATGCCGCTGGATGAAGTCCGGAGTGCCGTCCAAAAACTCCAGAGTGACATAGCGAACGGACCCATTCTCCCGGTCGTGACGCCGAAAGAGATTCGCAGCTATCTCAGCGCGCGTTACGACTTCACCAAGCCGGCGGCGTTGGATGACGTGGTTGCGGATGTTGAACAGATGTTAAGAACCTGGCAGGTGCAGGTGACGCACCCTCGCTACTTCGGTCTCTTCAACCCGAGCGTGACGCTTGCATCCATCGTCGCGGACACGCTTGTCGCCATGTACAATCCGCAGCTTGCGACATGGCGTACTTCGCCCGCGGCGAACGAGATCGAACGGCACACGCTTGGCTGGCTGAGCGGCAAGTTCGGCATGCCCGCCGACGCCGTCGCGAACTTCACCAGTGGCGGAGCGGAGTCGAACCTGTCGGCAGTCATCGTCGCGTTGACGCGTGCTTTCCCGGACTACGGCGAAGAAGGGCTTCGCCAACTGGCGGCAGCGCCGACTATCTACCTCACCGGGGAAGCACACCATGGGTTCGAGAAGATCGCGCATATGACGGGACTCGGGCGCCGGGCGCTCCGCAAGGTAGCCACGGACAGCCATCTCAAGATGCATCTTGGGGATCTCGCCAGACTCGTGGCCGAGGATCGCAGAAGTGGGTTTGCGCCATTCATGGTGGTGGGTACGGCCGGGACCACGGCAGCCGGCGCGATCGATCCCCTGCCGGAGCTGGCGAACTTCTGCCGGTCGGAGGATCTGTGGTTTCACATCGACGCAGCGTGGGGCGGCGCAGCTGTCGTCTCACCGCGCCTGCGTCCCCACCTCGAGGGAATCGGCGACGCAGATTCAATTACATGCGACGCGCACAAATGGTTTTCTGTACCGATGGGCGCCGGGATGTTTTTCTGCCGGCATGCTGACGCAGTCGGCGCCGCCTTTCGCGCGGAGACCTCCTTTATGCCCGGCAAAACAGGGACGGTCTTTGATCCGTATGCTACGTCGGTACAATGGTCGCGGCGGTTTATCGGCCTGAAGCTTTTCCTTGCGCTGGCACAGCATGGAGAATCAGGCTACATCGAAATGATCGAGCACCAAGCTCGAATGGGAGACGTGCTGCGGAATTTGCTAGAGGGCGCAGGGTGGCGGGTTGTCAATACAACGCCCCTGCCGCTGGTATGCTTCACCCGAGACGGCCTGGTCGCCTCTCGGTTCCTGGCGGCGCTGCATGAGCGCCAGATCGCCTGGATGTCGGAAGTCCGTCTGGGCGACAGCGACCCTGTCATTCGGGCGTGCATTACAAGTTTTCGGACAACCGAGTCGGACATCGACTGGGTGGTGCGCGAGATGGGCCGGATCGAATAGGGGCTTGCAGACTATATGAGACGCGAGACGATCGCAATTCACGGTGGCTATGATGTCGATCCGACTACCAAGGCCGTGGCCGTTCCCATCTATCAAACCGTCGCGCACGCGTTCGACAGCGCCGATCACGGAGCTGCACTGTTCAATCTTGAAGTTGAGGGGTTTCGCTATAGCCGGATCGGCAACCCCACCACCGCAGTGCTGGAACGGCGCGTCGCCGAGCTGGAAGGCGGACTGGAAGCCATGTGCGTCAGCTCAGGGCAGGCGGCCGTCAATTACGCAGCGCTCAGCGTTACCGAGTTGGGTAGCAACATTGTCTCGGTTCCACAACTCTACGGCACCACCCACACGCTGTTCGCTCACGTTTTGCCGAATCAGGGCGTCACCGTCCACTTCGCGGAGTCGGACCGGCCCGACGACGTTGAAAAGTTGATCGACGACCAGACGAAGGCAGTCTTTTGCGAGAGTGTCGGAAATCCGGCGGGAAACATCTGCGATGTCGAGGGGCTGGCTCGCGTGGCTCACAAATACGGAGTTCCGTTGATCGTCGACAATACGGTCGCCACGCCCATCCTGCTGCGGCCCATCGAATATGGCGCCGATATCGTGGTTCATTCTCTGACGAAGTTCATGGGCGGGCACGGCACCACGCTCGGCGGCGTCATTGTCGACAGTGGCAAGTTTCCCTGGAAAAAGCATGCCCAACGTTTTCCCATGTTCAGCCGGCCGGACCCTTCGTACCACGATCTGGTCTACACCGATCATTTTAAGGAGGCCGCGTACATCGGGCGATGCCGCAGTGTCTACCAGCGGACGACCGGGGCCGTGTTATCTCCCCTGAGCGCGTTCCTGCTGCTGCAGGGCATAGAAACCGTCGCGCTGCGGGTCGAGCGTCACGTGGATAACGGCAGGGCCGTGGCCCAATTCCTGCGCCAGGATCCCAGGGTTGAGTGGGTCACTTACGCGGGGTTCTCCGACAGCCCCTTTCACGCGCTCGCGCAAAAATATCTCGGCGGTCGCGGCTGCTCTTTGATGACCTTTGGTATCAAGGGAGGGTTTGAGGCCGGCAAGAAGTTCTATGACGCGCTCAAGTTGATCAAGCGGCTGGTGAACATCGGTGATGCCAAATCGCTGGCCTGCCATCCGGCGTCGACTACGCATCGACAGATGTCAGTTGAAGAACAGCGCAGAGCCGGCGTGAAACCCGAGACCATGCGGCTCAGTATCGGCATCGAGCACATCAACGATATCATCGCCGATCTCGATCAGGCGCTCGATGCAACCGTTCGCCGGAGAAGGCGCGCAGCCGAGAGTTCCTTCGCCAAGGCCGCATCCCGCAATTCAAGAGCTTGACGTCGAAGAGGCTGGACGCAACACGGGATCGTGTCAATGATGATCTGACGTTAGTCTCCTGTTTCGTTCCTGAATCCCTACACCTAGTCGTCGCCCGGCACCCGCTCGCGATTCGCATCGGCTGAAGGTACACCGTTGATGGCATCCGTAAGCGCAGTATTTATCAGACGACCTTCCACCTAGTCGAGAGACTTTTCACTATCGGGAGCACTATGATCGGCCTTCTAACGCAGGCCCTGTCGCCCAAACACTATCCCGTCGAATTTGGACTTGATCATAAAGAAGAAAGGAAACCAACGTGATTCCAACCGGAGCCAGGAGGCAAGAGTCGGGTAACACATCAAGGCCCACTTCTTTAATGGTTGCTGATTCAGCAGTTTCACACTTGCCACGGAGCCTGCATGCGGCAGATCAGCTGCATCGGTTCATGATGAAAGCGCATTGGAGCGGAGGTCGTGTAATGGGCCCGGATCCTGGCGTGCGGTTCAACCGGCTGATCGGGCGCTTCATCAAGGGTTATCTTCCGTTTTTTTCATGGAAAGATTCCTATTATTATCTGCAGGCCCAGGGCTACTGGGTCCTCGCCAATTGGAGCCTATTCCAACATACCGGCGATGAAGGCTACTGGGATATCGCGGTGCGCTGCTCCGAGCAGATGATCGAGCACCAACGGCGGGACGGAGCCTGGGACTACCCGAATCCGGAATGGCATGGACGCGTAGCAACAGCAGAATGCACGTGGGGTGCGCTCGGCTTGCTGGCGTCATACCGCCACACCAAAGATGAGCAGTTCCTGTCCAGTGCGTTACGCTGGCACCAGTTCTTAATTCACGAGGTTGGCTTTCAGCAGATTGGCGACGAACTGGCAATTAACTATTTTGCTAACAAACGGACGGCGAGAGTACCCAATAACTCGGCTTTTGTTCTCCGTTTTCTGGCCGAATTAGCCGATCTGACTGGCGACAGATCTTATTTGCAGCCATGTAACGAAATGATTACCTTCATGCGACGCGCCCAAAAACCCAACGGTGAGTTTCCATACATGGTTGAAGGGACGGTTCCGGGCGGCCGGTGCTGGGAGCACTTCCAATGCTATCAATATAATGCCTTCGAATGTCTCGATCTGATGCAGTATTGTGAATTAACCGGTGACACAACCTTACGACCCATCATCAGTAACGTTTTGCTTTATTTGGATAGTGGTGTGGCCGCTGATGGACACGTCTTTGTCGACTGTAAAAAGACATTCGGGCATATCCTCTATCACACCGCGGTCGTCAGTGCGGCATTCGCTATGGCTGGCCGCCTGGGTTTCGCCGGCTTTGCGGCGCGTCGCGACCACACCTTGGCGTACGTGTTGTCGCGTCAGCAGGGGGACGGGTCATTTGTATTCTCCAGAGGGGACTACGGTGTCCTAAGCGATCAACGTTCGTATCCCAGAGTCTTATCCATGATGCTGTTTCACTTCATGGTAACCGTCCAAGCGGCCATTCCTTAAACCAAAATCAGAAACGCCAGCCTGCGTAACCTCCGGCCCGGCGGTGGCCAGCGCGTTAAAGTCGATCGCAGCCGCGGCGGCGACTTGCCTGTACGCCAGAGTGGTCACACAAACACCAGGTGGCACCGGCAGCCCGGCGCTGATTAACTCGCCCAGGTTCGCCGCTTTGCCCCCAGCCTTAATCCTTCTGTATCATCACCTCAGTGGACTTGACGACCACGCGAACTGGATCGCCTTTCTTGAGCTTAAGCTCTTCCGCGCTGGTCCTCGTTATCACGCTTTCGATAACGCTTTGGCCGACCCTCACGATTACGTGGGCCATGATTGCGCCGAGCCGCACTTCCTCAACGATCCCAGGCAATTGGTTTCTGGCAGAAAGTCCCATATCAATTATTTAGCAACAAATTCAGCCATGCGTGCCGTCCGCATTGTAATTGATGACAATACGCGGATCAAAGAGGGCCTATTCTCACGGATTCAGTTCATGGTGGAACAATCTCTCGCTTTGTTGATTCCACGAGGCGAGACGATTCGCGGTCGGCAGACCGTTTCAAAAACCATGAGAGACAACCCATCGAGACTTAAGAGTTAAGCAACCACCGCTCCTGTTTCGGACGTGTCGTAGCCGGCGAGCACTTCCAGCTTACGACGGAGGGCGGCGCGCTGCAGGACATCCAGAAATGCCTTTACATTGGGCAGATCGCCCGTCCGTTTCCGCATCACCAGGTCGTAACGGGCGCTGCGGAGCGGCACGAAATCCAACCCGAACGTTTGTGCCGCCGACCTGGTAGCCATACATGCGTCCGCTTCTCCGGACACGACATTGTAAGCCGCCGGGAGATGTCCCAATGCGACTCGACGATAGCCCTGTACTTTGTCGGGTGAAATATCCGCCGACTCCAGCATTCTGTCAAGAAGCGCACGGCTTCCCGAACCAAGCTCGCGATTCACGAAGCGAACGCCTCTGCGCACCAAATCTTCCGCCTTGCGAACACCCTTCGGATTTCCTGACGCGACCACGAGGCCCTCTTCCCATCGGGCAAAAGTAATTACAAGAATCTCCTCGTCCGGGAACTTCTGGCGTATGTAGGGTACATTGAACTCACCCGATTTGGGATCTTCGAGGTGGGAACCCGCAATATGGACTTTGCCTTCTTTCAGCCACGTCAGAGCCAGCTTGCTCGATGCCGCCGCAGAAATGACTTCAACGCCGCTAATCCTCTCGACCATGTTCGCAAGCAGGCTGGTAGCCGGATCGCAACCGGCCAGCAAGAGCCGCTTCTGCGACGCTTCTTCCTTGCCGAATACCATCAGGTCCACGCGCCCGTTCGTACCCCTCGTACGTTTGATAATGCCGTCTGCTTCCGGCATGAAGAAAGGTGTGCTCGGCACAGGCACGCTTACCCATCGCGCTCCGACCTGGCAGATTCGCACCGGTTGTCCTGTCGCAGGCCTGGAGGCGCTGAGCACTTCCGCGGTCACTGAATCCGGTACGTTTGAAGTCGCCGGGACGAGCGAAAACAACTCGTCAACAGTGACTTCCAACTCCCGTGCCATGTGGAGTGCAAGCTCGGTGTTGGGCACGTAGGTTCCAGCTTCAATCGCGTAGATCGTCTGCCGGCTCACGTTCACGCGCCTGGCCAGATCCGAAGCGCCTATTCCCCGGCTCTTGCGAATCTGCGCAAGCCGGTTCTCGATGGTGGTCTTGGGCAATATTACTTCCTTAGCTGCACGACTTCCAATTTGATCAACATTTTCACCGAACGTGCGCCGGGCTTATCTTTCGGCACAACCAGCCGGAAACGTCCTTGAGCGCCAAACAGCGCTTTCCGTTGGCGGTATCCGCCAATAGTATTTCGTTGTCGATAAAGGTGGGGTCGAGTTCCCCGAGCGAGAATACCACCTGATATCCGTCCTGCGCCTCTGCGAGAACGTAACCCGCCAACGCCTTTCCTCGTAAAGCCGCACCCCTGTGGAACGCCTGCCCGTTTCAATACCTCATGAAGCCATACGCCGTCATAGCGGGTCTGAGTATCGCCGCTCGTCGTCTTCACCGAAGCACGAGGCATCTTGCCGAGGTCCTCGACGGTGAGTGTGAGAGGTTGCTTCACGGCCCCCGTGATTTGAACGGATGGAGCGGCATCTTGCCCCAACAGGGTCCCCAGTATCAAAATGAGCGCGAAGCCCAGGCGTCGTGGATACATGACTACCTCACTTTAGAAGTGTAGCTTCAGGACAAACTCAAAGACACGCGGGTCGAGGGCTGTAGTAATCGAGCCGAATGCTGCGTTCCCGAAACTGCCGTTCGGATTCCCGAGGGGCGGTGTATTGGTGATATTAAATGCCTCGGCACGGAATTCTGTCCGGAATCGCTCGGTAATTGTTAAGATCTTGCCGACCATCACATCAGCCGTACGATAGCCAGGACCCGTGACCGGATTGCGCGAAGCAGTGCCGATCTTGAATTGCGGAGCCTGCGTGAAGGCAGCGGTATTGAAGTAACGTGACGTGGTTTGCTCATCGGAGGAAAGGTTTGGATCCGCGATGAGGTTCGGCCGCTGAATGCCAAAGCCCGCGAACGCGTTCAGGTTGGTGGCTTGCGTGACAGCAATGGGACTGCCTGACTGCATCCTCACGATCCCCGCCACTTGCCAACCGCCAGCGAGCGCATCTCGCCAGCCGCTCAACGAACGCGCCCGACCCCGTCCAACCGGCAATTCATAGACAAAGCCGCTCGACAGGATATGGGGCACGTTCCCAGTGGAGACGTCCTTTTCCAGCCGCTTGTTAAAGCTGTCGGCAGCCTGGAAATTTGCGACTGGTCCCGTGAGCACAGCCGAATCGAAGACGGCGCCAGCATCGTCGATCAATCGCGAAAACGTGTAAGCGACGCTGAACGTGAGTCCGCGCGAAAAGCGCTTCTCCACGCGCGATTGGAATGAGTGATACGTCGAGTGGCCGATGTTGTTCCGGTAAAGGGTTACCGTGGTGAATCGAGGGTATGTCCGCAGCAACTGCGCGCGGGGGATGGTCGGAGTGCCGAGCGAGGTATTC
>Ga0070696_100003636_pt1 | contig 10272 bp, 8 predicted proteins | sample KBSK1253metaG_FD_65474 | JGI IMG/M metagenome (GOLD analysis project Ga0070696, IMG submission 65474) | Corn, switchgrass and miscanthus rhizosphere microbial communities from Kellogg Biological Station, Michigan, USA - KBS K1-25-3 metaG | ecosystem: Host-associated > Plants > Roots >... | reverse complement strand
GGCTTGGGCGAAAACAGCTCGACGTAATCGGCGAGGTCGAGCCCCGCCGCGAGAAAACCTGGAATGCTCTGTTCGGAATCACCGGTCGGGCCGCTGAACAGAAGCCGGAAGGTGTTCATGTAACACGCGGGCGCGGCGACCTTGATGCGCGCGTCGAGCGCTGAAATGTACGTGGTGAGTGTTCCACCGCCCGAGCAGCCGGTGCATCCGATCTTCTCGGCGTCCACTTCCGGCCGGCTCACCAGGTAATCGAGCGCGCGCCTTGCGTCCCAGATTCGATAGCGGGCGAAGCTCTGGCCGGCCAGCAGCGACTGCCCACCCGCCAGCGTATGCTGATCCGTTGAGCCGCCGGCGAGCGATGTGCGCATGCGGCGATCGTACGCCTGCTGCCGTTCACCTTGTCCCAAAGGATCGTACGCCAGCGCCACAAAACCTTTGAGCGCGAGATTTGCGGCGATGCGTTCCTCAGCCACTTTGCCCTGGCTGTAATGGCCCAATGGCATGAGCACGCCCGGATACCGGCCCGCCGCGCGAGGCCGGTAGAGATTCGCGGTGATGAAATATTGCGGCAGGCTTTCGAAAATGACTTTCTCGATCACGTAACCCGGCTTCTCGACGCGCCCGGTAATGCGCGGGTTGAGCGGGCCGCTGTAATCCGGCAGTCCGCCGATCAGCTCCAGAATCTTCGCGCGCACCATGCGCTTGCGGGTCTCAGCCTGTTCGACGGTCTGGATGGCCTTGACGGCGGCTTCGCGTCGGTCGAGCTGTTCCAGGGCAATACCATTCATCCACTCGAGCAGGCGGTCTTCGGCGACCGCGTTCGAACAAACGAGGAAAACTAAGAGTGCACTTCGCATGTTGTCAGAATCTTCTCCAGGATATCCGGGATTTCAAATACGGCGCGGTTGTTCACGGCGGCTGCATTGGCTCGAAACCTGCGATAGTTTTCCGGCTGCATCAGTTCGGCGACGGCCGAAACGATATAGCGGAAGCTGCGCAGCACCAGGCCGACCTGTTTTTCCACGATCCACTCGGCATTGTATCGTTCCTGCGGCAGCGTCCACGCGTTTCGCTCCACCAGCGCGGGCAGCCTCATGGCCAGTGCCTCGCTGATACTGCCCGGTCCGGGCTTGCCGATGAAGAAGTCGGCGAGCCGCATGTAGTAGGGCACCTCGGCCGTGAAAGTTTCGACGAACATGGGAATCTGTCGAGGCATTTTGCGCAAATCCGCGGCCAACGCTTCGTTGCGGCCGCAGATCAGGATGAGCTGCAGTTTGAGCCCGGAGCGGTCGAGCAGGCGCGCGATCTCGAGCATGGCGCGCGAGCCGTGGCCGCCGAACAGCACCAAAGCCGTGGGCAGATCGGGATCGAGGCCGAGTTTCTGGCGTTCGGCTCGCCGGTCGATCTCGACGGTTTCATAGAACCGCGGCGCGAGAATCATCCCCGAGGTTTGAAAAATATGCGCGTCTTCGTGCCCCAGGTCGCGGGCCTGCGCGGCAGCGCGTTCGGTGCCGCAAATCAGATACTGCGGCTGGCGCTCGATCCAGAAGTGGGGCGGGTAATCCGCGAAATCGGTCAGAACGGTGACGTAAGGAGTCTTCGGCGATGCGCGCCGAAGGCTTTCATACAGCGCCCGATTGAAGTTCGGCACGGCCGACACGACCAGATCCGGCTGTTCGGAACGCCAGAATTTTTCGAGCAGCCGCACCTGTGCCGGATGGTAAATGCGGATCACGCCGTGCATCATCCGCATGAGCTGCGGCGATCCCAGAGTCCACCCTTTGCGCAGCAGGAGATTGTAAATGTCCTGGAGCCGCAGCCCGGTTATCTTCCGGAAAATGTCCAGCGGATCGAGTACTTCCTGCAGATTGATCCGGCGCACTTCCCACGGCCGCTGTTGCCCCGCGATCACCTGGCTCAATGCGTTCGCGGCCGCGCGATGACCGCCGCCCGCGTCGAAGTACAACAGATCGACCTTCTTCATCCCCTAAGATGATGGCATGGCCGCCATTCTGATTTTTCTCGGCACATACCTGGTGCTGGCCGTCGGCCGGTTGCCGGGCTTTCGCGTCGACCGCACCGGCGCGGCCATTATCGGGGCGACCCTCATGGTCGCGTTCAACGTGCTTACGGTGAGCGAGGCCGTGGATGCGGTCAACACCGACACGATCCTGCTGCTGTTCGGCATGATGATCGTGGTCGCGAATCTCAGGCTCTCAGGTTTCTTCGCGCTGGTGACCGACTGGGTGGTGGAGCACGCGCACAGGCCGCTGGTGCTGCTGGCGGCGATCGTCGCTGTGGCCGGCGTGTTCTCCGCTTTTTTCGTGAACGACACCATGTGCCTGGTGCTGACTCCGCTGGTGCTCGACATAACGGCCCACCTGAAACGCAATCCCGTTCCATATCTGCTGGCGGTCGCCATGGCATCGAACGTGGGCAGCGTCGCCACCATCACCGGCAATCCGCAAAACATGCTGGTGGCGAGTTTTTCCGGCATCCACTACCGCGCGTTTGCCGCGGCGATGACGCCTGTGGCGCTGGTGGGATTGTTCGTCGTGACGGGGATGATCGCGCTGGTCTATCGCCGCGAGTTTCTGGTCGGCGCTCCGCGCGTCACGATCGAGCGGCCGCCCGTCCGCGTGCATCGAGCTCTGGCGTGGAAATCGACCATCGCCTCGGCCGCCATGATCGTCCTGTTCTTTCTGGGATGGCCGGTAGCGAAAGTAGCGCTGGTAACGGGCGCGCTGCTGCTGGTCACGCGCCGGGTGAAGCCGGAGCGCGTCTATCGCGAGATCGACTGGTCCCTGCTGGTGCTTTTCATCGGACTGTTCATTGTGGTTCGCGGCGTGGAGAAGACATCGCTTGCGTCCGACCTCTTCGCGGTCGCCTCGCGCCTGCACCTGGAAAGCGCCGGAGTGATGAGCGCGTTCGCGGCCGTGCTCTCGAACATCGTGAGCAACGTTCCGGCCGTCCTCGTGTTCCGCCCATTCATCCCGCACCTGGCCGATCCGCAGCGGGCGTGGCTGACGCTGGCGATGTCTTCGACGCTGGCTGGAAACCTGACAGTGCTCGGCTCGGTGGCGAATCTGATTGTGATCCAGCGGGCGCGACACAAGGCCGCTATTACGTTCTGGGAGTATGCGCGCGTGGGTGTGCCCCTCACAATACTAACCATCGTTATGGGCGTTCTGATGTTATGACGCCCGCAAGGCATGTGGCCGCATAAATTGAGCCAAAAAATCGAATATTTCCTGAAAAAGAGCGCGCATTTCCGGAATTCAGTCATGCTAAGGTGAGGACAAGGATATGCCTCTCACGACTCTATTCGGTGTCAGTCTATTTTTCACGGGATTCCTGTCGGGAGCCTTCATCGTCGCTTTGTGGATGCGAAGCCGGTTCGTGGAGCTGGACGCGGCGAGAAGAGTGGCCGAGATGAATCTGGCCTCGGCGCAGCAGGGTCCGGCCAAAGAGAACTTTCAGGCCATGGCCGATGCGGCTGTTCGCTCGACTCAGCAGAGTTTTCTCGAAGCGGCGCGATCTACGCTCGAGACCGTGCGCGTCGAGATGACGGGCGACATGACGCAGCGGCAGAACGCCGTCGAAACGTTCGTCAAGCCGCTCGCGGATTCACTCGCAAAACTCGAAACACAGGTTCGGGAAATCGAAACCACGCGCGAGCGCGCATTCGGCGGCATCGAGCAGCAGTTGCAGAGCCTGGCCCAGAACGGGATCGAGCTGCAGAAGGAAACGGCGGCGCTGGTGAACGCATTTCGCGCGCCGCAAGTGCGCGGCAGGTGGGGTGAAATCACGCTGCGGCGCGTCGCGGAGCTGGCCGGAATGGTCGAGCGCTGCGATTTTACCGAGCAGGAAACGCATACAAACGGAGACGGCCGCATACGGCCGGACATGACCGTGCGGCTGCCCGGTGGGCGCACCATCGTGGTGGATTCGAAGGTGCCGCTGACCGGCTATCTAGACGCGATGGCCGCCACCACGGACGCGGAACGCCGCAGTTCGCTCATGCGGCACAGCCAGCAGGTGGCCAAACACGTCGATCAATTGAGCAATAAAGCTTACTGGAACCAGTTCCAGCCCGCTCCCGAATTCGTCGTGCTGTTTCTGCCGGGCGATCATTTCTTCAGCGCGGCGCTCGAATACAAGCCGATGCTGGTCGAAGACGCGGCGCGCCTCAAAATTCTGGTGGCCACGCCGACCACGCTGATTGCAATCTTGAAAGGCGTCGCCTACGGATGGCGGCAGGAGCAGCTTGCGGAGAATAGCGAGCAGATCCGGCAGCTCGCGGCGGAACTTTTCGACCGCATCGTCACCATGCTTTCACACTTCAAAGACGTGGGCCGGTCGCTGCACAAATCCGTGGGCTCGTTCAACGATTGCGTGGGGTCCATGCAAACGCGCCTGTATCCCTCCTTGCGGCGCATGCGCGATTTGGGTGTCACGACGGTCGAGGAACCGGCGCCGCCCGAGGCTGTCGATGTCGTTCCCACCGAGCCGACGCTGTTTGAAACGTCATAACCTGAAGGAAGGTGCGCTCGCTTTTACTTTTCCTTTCCCGGCGGCGGTCACTTCGCCGGTGGATGGAAACATCCGCGCTGGCGAAACGTCTTTCGTCGCGCTTCATTGCGGGAGAAACTCTGGACGATGCGCTGGCCGCCGGCAGGCGTATCAATCGGGAGGGTATTTCACTCACGCTCGATCATCTCGGGGAAAACGTCACTTCGCTCGAAGTGGCTGCGGCCTCGCGCGAAGTGTATCTGGCGGCGCTCAGCCAGTTCGCGCATCACAACATCGAAGGGAATGTGTCGATCAAGCTCAGCCAGTTCGGGATCGACCTTTCCGAAACCGCCTGCAGCGCCAACGTCGAGACGCTCGTCAGCCGGGCGAGGGATGTGGACAACTTCGTGCGCGTGGACATGGAATCGAGCCAGTACACCACGCGGACGCTCGATCTGGTGATCGATCTGCACGCGCGGTACCGGGCCGTGGGCGCTGTAATTCAGGCGTATCTGTATCGCAGCGAAAAGGACGTTGAGAGCATGTGCCGGCGTGGCATCCGGGTGCGTTTGTGCAAGGGGGCCTATCTCGAGGCGGCGGATGTCGCCTTTCAGAAAAAATCCGATGTGGACCGTAATTTCGTTCACCTGATGAAGTTGCTGCTGGCGGCGGGGACGTACCCGGCGATTGCCACTCACGACGAAAAGATTATTCAGGAAGCCAAGAACTTTGTGAAAGCACGCCAGGTCGCGCGGGACAGCTTTGAATTTCAGATGCTTTACGGCATTCGTCGCGATTTGCAGCGGCGTCTGGTGAACGAAGGTTATCGGCTGCGACTCTACGTGCCGTTTGGTAAGGCGTGGTATCCCTATTTCATGAGGCGGCTGGCGGAGCGGCCCGCAAATCTGTTGTTTCTCGCGCGCAATCTGGTTCGCGAATAACCAGTGGCGCGAAACTTTACGAAGGAGTTCAACGTCTAACTGTTATGCGCTACTGGGGCTATTTGGCCGGCAAGCTGGCAGCTTGCGCGGCTATCTCATACGGCCTGCTCAGCGTCGTCGATTCCTTCTGGCCTTCCCACGTCTGGCTTTTCCACTCGCGGATGCCTCGATTCGGTTTCGACCTGTTCTACACGTTCGTGGTGGGAATCTGGTTTCTGGTCTCGACCGGCCTGCTTTACCTCTGCATCTGGGATCAGCGGTACCGGTGTCGCGTTTGCCTTCGCCGGCTGTGCATGCCCATCGCCACCGGATCCTGGAGCCGCATGCTGCTGCTGGGGCGCCCGCGAATTGAATATATCTGCCCGTTCGGACACGGCACCCTGAAAGAAGAAGAGCTGCATCTCTCCGGCCTGGAGAATCCCGAGTGGACCGAGAGCGGCGACCTGTGGGAGGAGCTTTGCGCGACCTCCAAGGACGCTGATCGCCGTTCGTGAGCGAACCCGATCCTCCTTCCCGTCCTGTTCCCGCATGGCGAATCATACTGGGTGTCAGTGTGCTGGTTGCGCTTACCGTGATCGGGACCGCCCTCGCGCCGGTGTATTTTCGCAACGCGGAACTGGGAAAATCTCTTCGTGAACTCCCGCCGGCGGCGTCCGATGCCGCGCTCCAGCAGGCGGTGATCGAAAAAGGCCGTTCGCTGGGCCTCGAAATTGCCCCGGACCACGTGCAGGTGAAACATTCTCCGGACACCGGCCGTGTCGATGTCCACTATGTCGTCCGCGTAAATTTTTCTCTGTACACCGTTGATCTGCACTTTTCGTCGAAAGTTGGGGGTCCCGCGAACGGGCGCCCGTAACACCCCACGTTGTTACAATGGAGGTTCATGGCCCGCAAGAACAAGGAGAGGAAGGTCCGGGTTCCCCGGGAAGCCAGGCTTGCCCGCTTCCTCATGGGTCCGGGCGGCAAAATCTTTCTGGCGAGCCTCGTTCTGCTGATCACCGTCGCGGTGCTCGGCTTTACGTATTTCTACGTTAAATACTCACGGCTGATCGATCAGAAGCTGCGGGCGGGCCCCTTCGCCAACACGTCGAAAATCTTTGCCGCACCCAAGGTCATCGGCGTGGGCGACCCGATTTCTCCGGCCGATATCGTGCTCGAGCTGCGGAGTTGCGGCTACAGCGACCAGCGGGGCAATCCCATGGGGTGGTTCAACGTGCGTCCCGATGCGGTCGAGATCTTCCCCGGTCCCGATTCCTATTTCCGGGAGGAGGCGGGGGTCGTCAAGTTTTCCGGTGGCCGTATCAAGCAGATCATTTCGCTCCAGGACAATACTGACCGCAGCCAGTTCCAGCTCGAACCGGAGCTCATTACCAACCTGTACGACCGCAATCGGGAAAAACGGCGCCTGGTTCGTTACGCGGATATTCCCAAAGTCCTGGTGGATGCCATCATCTCAGCCGAGGACAAGCGGTTTTTCCAGCACGCGGGCTTCGATCCGTTCCGGATCGTAAAAGCCGTCTACGTGGATCTAAAACAAGGCCGAAAGAGCGAAGGAGCGTCCACGCTGAGCATGCAGCTGGCGCGCAGTTTCTGGCTGGACAACAGCAAGAACTGGAGGCGTAAAGCGGCGGAGGTCCTGATCACGCTCGAACTCGAACAAAAACTTTCGAAGCAGGAAATTTTCGAGTTCTATTGCAACCAGATCGATCTCGGGCGCCGAGGCACGTTCGGCATACGCGGCTTCGGGGAGGCTGCGCAAGCGTATTTCGGCAAGGACATCCGGCAGCTCACGCTTCCTGAATCCGCCACGCTGGCAGGCCTGGTGCAGCGGCCCAGCTACTACAACCCGTTCCGCCATCCCGAACGTATCCGGGAGCGGCGCAACCTCGTGTTGGGGCTCATGCGTCAGAACGGCCATATCAGCGAACGGGATTACGCGCTGGCCTGCGACGAGCCGATACGTCTGGTGACCTCGGGGTCGGAATCGGCTGAGGCGCCGTATTTCGTCGATCTGGTCAACGACGATCTGCAAACGCGGTTTCAGGACAAGGATTTCCAGGCGAGCTCTTACCGGATTTACACGACGCTCGATCTCGACCTGCAGCGGGCGGCCATGGAGGCCGTGCGAATCGGGATGCAGAGTGTGGACGAGCAGTTGCGCAAGCAGCGCCGCCATCGCAACGTGAAATTTCCCGAAGCGCAGGTTGCGCTGATAGCGCTCGATCCGCATACGGGCGCCATCCGGGCGCTGACCGGCGGGCGGAACTACGGCGTCAGCCAGTTGAATCGCGTGCTCTCTCTGCGGCAGCCGGGATCCTCTTTTAAGCCTTTCGTGTATGCCGCGGCTCTCGATACGGCGATCGACGGCGGCTCCCGCATTCTCACGCCGGCAACCACGGTGATGGATGAGCCCACCACGTTCTGGTACGACAACAAGCCTTACGAGCCGGGTAATTTCAAGAAGGAATATCACGGCCAGGTGACGATGCGGCAGGCGCTGGCCAAATCGATGAACATCGCGACCATCAAAATCGCCGAGATGGTCGGGTATGATGCGGTGGTTCAGTTCGCCAAAAAGGCAGGGCTGAACGAAGAGATTCAACCGACGCCGTCGGTGGCGTTAGGCGCTTACGACACTACGCCGCTCGAGATTGCGGGCGCCTATACGGCCTTCGCCAATCAGGGCCTGTACGTCAAGCCGAACTGGGTCTCGATTGTGCGGGCGCAGAACGGGTCCGTCCTGTTTCAAAGCACGCCGGAGACGCGTCAGGTGCTGGATCCACGCGTCGCGTACCTGATGGTCAACATGCTCGAGGAAGTGCTGCGCTCCGGAACCGCCGCTGCCGTCCGGGCACGCGGTTTCACCGTCCCCGCGGCAGGCAAGACGGGAACATCGCGCGACGGCTGGTTCGCCGGCTTTACCTCAGAACTGCTATGCGTGGTCTGGGTGGGCTTCGATGACAATCGCGAGCTCAATCTGGAAGGAGCGCATTCGGCCGCGCCGATCTGGGGCGAATTCATGAAGCGGGCGTTGCAGTACCGGCAGTATCGCAACGCCAAGCCCTTCGAGGCGCCTGAAGGGATCCTGTCGATCCAGATCGATCCGCAGTCGGGAATGCCCGCGACGCCCTTCTGTCCGGAAACCAAGAACGAGGTCTTCATCGCCGGCACACAGCCGGTGGGTACCTGCCCCTTGCATGGTGGCAGCCAGCCTGGGGCGACGCACGTTGCCGGATGGGACATGCCGCCATCTGTCCCGGGCGCCGCTCCTTCGGTCCCGGGTGTCATCGCCTCTACCGATCCCCGCAGGCAGCCCGGTCCGCCGATCGCATCCAACAACCCACCCGACAACTCGCACGACCAACAGGGTAAGAAACCAGCCAAAAAGAAGGGCCTCTTCCGGCGCCTGATAGATGTGTTTAAATAGGGCAAAGGAGGCGGTATGGCTTCCGCCCGATGGTCTCGCATTCCTTTAGCTTTTTGCTTTTCTCTCACGGTCTTCAGTCAGTCTCCGAATACCCTTCTGGATACCTCCAAACTGCCCGAGCGGACTGAACCGGCCAATCCCCCTTTGGTGCTGGCGCCTGAAAAACGCGCGGATATTCTGATGGCTCGCAAGATGTACCGCGAAGCCATCGAGACCTACAAGGAAGTGTCGCAGGATTCAGCGGTCATCGCGAACAAGATCGGCATCGCATACCATCAGATGCTGCAGATCGACGTCGCGAAAAAATATTACGAGCGCTCGATAAAGCTCGATCCTGCTTATCCGGAAGCCATCAACAACCTGGGGACGATCCACTACTCGAAGAAGGGTTATCGGCGTGCCATCAAGTTGTACAACCGCGCCCTGAAATACGCCGCGAATTCGGCCTCGATTTACAGCAATCTCGGAACGGCCCATTTCGCGCGCAAGAATTACAAAATGGCGTCGGAGTGCTATCAGCATGCGCTTTCGCTCGATCCGGAGGTGTTTGAACATCGCGGCTCCTGGGGCGTGTTGCTGCAGGAGCGGAGCGTGGAAGAGCGCGCCAAGTTTCATTACTACCTTGCCAAGACCTACGCGAAGGCAGGCATGAACGACCGCGCCCTGCAATACATTCGCAAGGCTCTCGAGGAAGGCTTTGACGAGCGCAAGAAGCTAATGGAAGATCCTGAGTTTGTCTCGCTCCGCAAGATGCCCGAGTTTCAGGAACTGCTTGTTACGGGACCGCGTGTATTGTAGTGGAGTGGCGCGGGCCGCCATCCTTCTCGCCTCCACACTGGTTTGCATTCTCTCCTGTTCGAAAAGTTCGCCGCCCGCCGTTCGCCGCATCGCGGTCGTCCGATTTGAAAACCTTACCGGTGACGATTCGCTCAACTGGATGGGCCGCGCCGTCTCGGAAGTGGTGAGCGCAGAATTAGCCGGTTCCGGGAATACGTACGTGATTCCATACGGAACTCTGCGCGCGCTCGGTCGCGTTCTGGGCAGCCGGCCGGCAGCGGCTCCCGGCATTTCGGCTGAGCGGCCCGCCGCTATGGTCGCCGGCGCCAGCCACATCGTTTACGGACGGATCTCGCGCCGCGGAGGCGAACTGGAACTCGATGCCGCGCTGGGTGAATCGGGGAATCTGAAGACCGAACGATCCGTTAGGGTCGCCGGTCCGGCTTCGCGCGGAATCATTCCACTGGCGGATTCGCTCGTCCGGCAGATGACGGATACAACCCGGCCGTTTGAAACGCAGAACGATCTGGCGTTGCGGGAGTACTCCGCGGGCATCGAGGCTTCCGACGCGCAAGCCGCAGGCCAGGCTTTTTCCCGCGCCGTGGCCGCCGATCC
>Ga0070696_100003634_pt1 | contig 10274 bp, 8 predicted proteins | sample KBSK1253metaG_FD_65474 | JGI IMG/M metagenome (GOLD analysis project Ga0070696, IMG submission 65474) | Corn, switchgrass and miscanthus rhizosphere microbial communities from Kellogg Biological Station, Michigan, USA - KBS K1-25-3 metaG | ecosystem: Host-associated > Plants > Roots >... | reverse complement strand
GAGGTCGAGGGATTCCGGGTGATCGCCGCGGCCGACGGCCGGGCCGCGCTGGCTCGTTTCCGGGCCGATCGACCGGACCTGGTCCTCCTCGATTTGATGCTGCCGGAGCTGTCGGGGATCGAGGTCTGCCGGATCATCCGGGCGGAATCGGGCGTGCCGATCGTGATGCTGACGGCCAAGGACTCCGAGCTCGACAAGGTCGTGGGCCTCGAGCTGGGTGCGGACGACTACGTCACCAAGCCGTTCAGCCTGCGCGAGCTGTCGGCCCGGATCCGGGGCCTCTTCCGCCGCTCCGAGCAGGCCGCTGCCGGCGATGCAGCCCCGGCGGTCGTGGACCTCGGTCGCGTCCAGATCGACCTCGCCGGCCATCGGATCCTCCGCGACGGCGAGGCCGTCGCGATCAAGCCGAAGGCCTTCGAGCTCCTGACGTTCCTGCTCCGGCATCCCGGGCAGGCCTTCACCCGCGACCAGCTGCTCGAGCACGTCTGGGGCTACGACTACGCCGGCGAGACGCGGACCGTGGACGTCCACGTCCACTGGCTCCGCTCGACCCTCGAGGACGACGCGGCGGCCCCGCGCTTCATCCATACGGTCCGCGGCGTCGGCTACGTGTTCCGCCGCCCGGCCTGACCGCAACCGTCAACGTTGACGGGTCGAACATCCGCCGTTGATCAGCCGCTCCCAACGTTGCGGGCATGACGGTCGTCGTTCGCCGCGGACGGGTCATCGCCGAGCCACGTCACCGCTCGATCCGCTTCGATCGGATCGCCCCGGCCGACGCTCGGAGCGAGGCGGCCCATGACCTCGCCCGGATCGCGCTCGATGTCGTCGTGCGAGCGGTCGACCCGGCGTCCCTTCCGCGGCGCTGGTCGACCCCTGCCTTCGCCCGCGAGGTGGCCGCGGTCCGGGCCCACCTCGCGCCGATCCGATCGCGCGCCAGCCTCGCCGACTGTTTCGGCCGAGAGGCGTCCGTCGCCGCGACGTACACGCCGCCGACGATCGACCCGCCCGAGCCGCCCGGCCCGGTCCGCGTCGCCTACGCGATCCGCTGGCTGGAGCTGGGCGACGACCGCATCCGGCCCGGCTGGCCCGAGTGGACCGGACAGCCGCCCTTCGCTCGGACGGATCAGAGGAAGGGCGAGATCAGCACGTAGGCGATCGCCGCCGCGAGTCCGGACGCGGGGATCGTCAGGATCCAGGCGATGACGATGTTGCCCGCGACGCCCCAGCGGACGGCCGACAATCGGTCGCTCGCTCCGACACCCATGATCGCGCTCGAGATCACGTGGGTCGTCGAGACCGGCATCCCGAAATGCGACGCGGTCAGGATGATCGAGGCGGCGGTCGTCTCCGCCGCGAAGCCGTGGATCGGGTCGAGCTTCACGACCCGCTGGCCCATCGTCCGGATGATTCGCCAGCCGCCGGCCGCCGTCCCCAGCGAGATGGCGGTCGCTGCCAGGACAATGACCCAGAGGGGGATGTGCGCGTCGGGCGGCAGGACGCCGGCGGCGATCAGAGCGAGCGTCATGATCCCCATCGTCTTCTGGGCGTCGTTCGAGCCGTGGCTGAAGGCCATGAACGCCGCCGAGACGACCTGCAGCCGGCGGAAGCGCTGGTTGATCCGCTGCGGGTTAGCCCGCTGGAAGACGTTCAGCAGGACGACCATGAACAGGAAGCCGATCGTGATCCCGGCGATCGGCGAGCCGACAAGCGGCAGGATCACCTTGCTGACCACGCCGTCGACGATGATCGCCGACGAGCCGACCGAGACGATCACCGCCCCGAGCAGCCCACCGATCAAGGCGTGGCTCGACGAGCTCGGGATGCCGAGACGCCACGTGATCAGGTTCCAGACCGTCGCGCCGATCAGGGCCGCCGCGACGATCGTCTGCCCGTCGGCGCCGCCGGGGGTCGTCGCGAGACCGGACGAGATCGTCTTGGCCACGGCCGTGCCGGTCAGGGCGCCGACGAAGTTCGCCGTCGCCGACATCAGGATCGCGTGCTCGGGTTTGAGCGCTCGGGTCGATACGGACGTGGCGATCGCGTTGGCCGTGTCGTGGAATCCGTTGATGTAGTCGAACAGGACGGCCAGGCCGAGGACGGCCAGCAACAGGGGCGTCAAGCCTTCGGGCACGGCGCGAACGCTAGCAGACCATGAGCCGCGTCGCGGCTATCCTTCGCCGATGCGCCTTTCGAAGCTGTTCTTCACGTCGCTGCGCGACGATCCCGGCGAGGCCGAGATGCCGTCCCACCGGCTCCTCCTCCGGGCGGGGTACGTGCGCCAGCTCGGGTCGGGGATCTACTCGTTGCTGCCGCTCGGGTTCCGCGTCAGCAAGCGTGTCGAGCAGATCATTCGCGAGGAGCAGGACCGGATCGGCGCCCAGGAGATGGAGATGCCGGTCGTCCACCCGGCGGAGGTCTGGAAGGAGAGCGGGCGCTACTTCAAGATCGGTCCGGAGCTGCTCCGCTTCAAGGACCGCACCGAGCGCGACATGGTCCTCGCGTTCACCCACGAGGAGATCGTCGCGCTGCTGCTCCGCGACCTCGTCCAGAGCTACCGCCAGCTGCCGCTGATGGTCTACCACTTCCAGACGAAGTTCCGCGACGAGCCCAGATCGCGCGGCGGGCTGATCCGCGTCCGCGAGTTCGTGATGAAGGACGCCTACAGCTGCGACCGCGACGACGCCGGCCTCGACAAGAGCTACCGCGACCAGTACGAGGCGTACGAGCGGACGTTCAAGCGACTGGGCCTCGAGGCGATCGCGGTCGGCGCCGACGTTGGGGTGATGGGCGGCTCGGGCGCCCACGAGTTCATGGTCCTCAACGAGTTCGGCGAGGACACGCTCGTCCTGTGCGATCAGTGCGGCTACGCGGAGAACCAGCAGATCGCCGAGGTGCGCAAGCCGGATCCCGAGCCCGAGGATGCGTTGCCGATGGAGGACGTCGAGACGCCCGGCGCCACGACGATCGACGCACTCGCGACCTTCCTCGGCGTCCCGAGCAGCCGGACGGCCAAGGCCGCGTTCTTCATGACCGGCGACGGCCGCTTCGTCGCGGCGATCGTCCGCGGGGACTACGACGTCAACGAGACGAAGCTCGTCAACGCGATCAAGGCGATCGGCGGCCTGCGACCCGCCACGATCGAGGAGATCAAGGCCCGCGGCATGGAGGCCGGGTACGGATCGCCGCTCGGTGCCCGCGACGCCACGATCGTCGTCGACGACCTGGTCACGCGGTCGCCGAACCTGGTCGCGGGCGCGAACCGGGTCGGCTGGCACGTGAAGAACGTCAACGTGCCGCGCGACTACACGCCGGACGTGGTCCGCGACATCACGAACGCCCGCGAGGGTGACGCCTGCATCACCTGCGGGTCGCCGGTCAAGCTCCGGAAGGGGATCGAGGTCGGCAACATCTTCAAGCTCGGCACCGACTTCACGGTGGCCTTCGGATCCAGCTACCTCGGCGAGGACGGCGAGCGCCACCCGATCGTGATGGGCTCGTACGGGATCGGCATCGGCCGGAACGTCGCGTGCGTCGTCGAGGCGCATCACGACGAGAAGGGGATCGCGTGGCCCGAGGAGGTCGCTCCGTACGCCGCCCACCTGGTCGCGATCGGCGCGAACAAGGAGCCACGGGTGACCGAGGTGGCGGAGCGGCTCCACGACGTCGCCCAGGGCGCCGGGTACTGGCGCGACATCCTGTATGACGACCGCGACGAGTCGCCCGGGGTCAAGTTCACCGATGCCGAGCTGCTCGGCATGCCCTGGATCCTGACCGTGTCGCCTCGTTCGCTCGCCGCGGGAGGCGTCGAGGTCACGAACCGGGCGACCGGGGAGCGATCGACGCGGCCCATCGAGGATGTCGAGGCCCTGATCCGCGGGTCGAACTCGAGCGTGGCGGGGTCCGCCGCCCGATAGGATGCGGGGCGATGGCGCCCCGCCCGATGCTCCCGGCCGACGACCTCTACGCCCGACTCGAGCTATCGGTCGACGCCTCGCCCGAGGCGATCGAGGTCGCCTGGCGTGCGCTCCTGAAGCGCCATCACCCCGATGTCGCTGGCTCGGGCGCCGACGCCGACGAGCGAGCGAAGCGGATCAACGTCGCCCATGACTGGCTCGCGGACCCCGAGCTCCGCGCCCGCTACGACCGAGAGCGGCACCCAAGCGCCGCGCGCACCGGTCGTCGCGGCGGGCCACCGCCGCCGGCCCGTCCGTGGCCGCCCGGCGCAACCGCGCCGGCATCGCGCCCCCGGAAGCGCCGGCCGGCCGACGTCGAGGAGGCGCTCGCGCGTCACCTCGAGCGGGTCGAGCGGCTGACGCCGAACGAGCAGGATCGGCTCGGCCTGGCCGAGACGCCGCCGGTCGCGTTCGTTGCCTCGATCGCCCGGTTCCTCTCGACCGACCAGCTGGCGACGCTCGAGGCCGTCGAGAAGCGCGTCCACGAACGGCTCCCGCGAGCCGTCCGCTGGAACGCGGCCGTTCGCGATTCGGCCGTCGGCTACGCCCAGGAGCTGCTCCTCGGGCCGTTCCTCGACGAGCACCTGTCGGCGCCGTTCCGCGACCGCGTTCGAGAGCGGCTCACGCGCGGTTGGGACGCCGCGGTCGACCAGCCGCGCTACGGCCCGAACGGGGCCGCGGTCGCGGCGGCGATCGCCGGGATGGCCGCTCTGTCGTCGGCCGAGCTCCGTCGCATCGCGGCAGTGGCGGCCGCTGATGCGGGCGCGCGATCCGGGCCGACGTGGCCGAGGGGCCTTCGACCCGACGAGGACGATGCCCTCCGCGTCTCGTCGGAGCTCGCCCGCCGGGACATGTTGGCCGCTCTGCCGGCGCCGATCGCGGCCGGGGCGCGGCGATCCCTGGAGCGAGCCACCCACGCGCTCGTGCTGCGCCACGCCTTCCCTGCGGCGGCGTTCGAGGAGATGCTCGGGCCGTGGCGCGGGCCGTTCGGGGTGACCGGGGCACCGCGCCCGAGCGTGCGAGCGAATCGCCACCCACGCGGCTGAGCGAGCGGCCAGCGGCGGGATCGGCCGCCGTCGGGTAGACTCCGCGTCTCGTGTTCGATGGGCGCTCCGGTCAGCGCCCCGGTCTTCATGCCGCTGATCCCGATCCAACCGTGCCCTGACCGGGCCCCGCCACCGGGCGGGAGGGCCCCCGTCAGGAGTCACCTCTCCCCATGTCCTTTGATGCCCTTGGGCTCACGCCCGAGCTGCTCCGCGCCGTCGCGGACCAGGGCTACACCGAGCCCACCCCTGTCCAGCGCGAGGCGATCCCCCTCGTCCTCGCGGGCCGCGACCTGCTCGCCGGCGCCCAGACCGGCACCGGCAAGACCGCGGCGTTCGTCCTGCCGTTGCTCCAGCGCCTGAACGGCGCGCGGACGCCCGGCTGGAACGGCTCGGCGCCGTCCGACGCGTCCCACCCCGGCAACGACCGCCGGAACGCCACGCGCCCACCCATCCAGGCCCTCGTCCTGACCCCGACCCGTGAGCTCGCCCTCCAGGTCGAGCAGAGCGTCCGCACCTACGGCGCCCATCGCCGGATCCGGTCCGTGGCGATCTACGGCGGCGTCGGCTTCGAGCCCCAGGCCCGTGCCCTCCGCGCCGGCCCCGGGATTGTCGTCGCGACCCCGGGTCGCCTCCTCGACCACGTGGGCCAGGGCACGATCGATCTGTCGCGAGTCGAGGTCCTGATCCTCGACGAGGCCGACCGGATGCTCGACATGGGCTTCATCCGGGACATCCGGCGGATCATCGAGCTGCTCCCGCACGAGCGCCAGAACCTGATGTTCTCGGCGACGTTCTCGAACGACATCCGGCAGCTCGCGAACACGATCCTCCGCGACCCGGCGATGGTCCAGGTCACGCCCCGGAACACGCCGACGGCCCTCGTGACCCAGATCGCGCACCCGGTCGACCGCGAGCGGAAGCGCGAGCTCCTCAGCCACCTGATCCGGACCGGCCGGATCGAGCAGGCCCTCGTCTTCACCCGCACCAAGCACGGCGCCAACCGCCTGGCCGAGCAGCTCGCCCGCGACGGCATCAAGGCGACCGCGATCCACGGCAACAAGAGCCAGGGTCAGCGGGTCCGGGCGCTCGACGACTTCAAGGCCGGCCGCGCCAACATCCTCGTCGCGACCGAGGTCGCGTCTCGTGGCCTCGACATCGAGGAGCTGCCGCACGTCGTGAACTTCGAGCTGCCGATGGTCGCCGAGGACTACGTCCACCGGATCGGCCGGACCGGGCGGGCCGGCGCGACCGGCGACGCAATCTCGCTGGTCTGCGTCGACGAGGCGCCGCTCCTCCGCGACATCGAGCGGCTGCTGGGCCGACCCATCCCAAGCGAGACGATCGCCGGCTTCGAGCCGGACCGCTCGATCCGGGCCGAGCCGATCCGCCAGCGCTCGCAGGGCGGCAGCCGACCGCAGGCCGGCCGGCGTCCCCCGATTGGCGAGGCCGTCCACCGCTATGGCGGCCATCGGCCCGCCTCCGTTGCCGCGGGCGGCCGCGGCACGACCGGCCACGCTCGGCCGGGACGGGTCCCGCAGCCGCAGCGTCCGGGCCAGGGGTTCGGTCATGGGGCCCCGGGCACCGGGATCGGCGCCGGGCCGCGCGGCCCGCGTCCCGCCTGGTCCGACGGACCTCGCCCGAACGGCCCGCGTTCCGGCAACGGCGGACCGCGCCCCGGGTTCGCCGGGCCGCGGGTCAGCGAGCCACGCCCGAGTGGACCTCGACCGAACGGCCCGCGCCCGGCCTGGAACGACGGACCGCGCCAGAACGGTCCGCGCCAGAACGGACCGCGCCCGAACGGGGCGCGGCCGGCCTGGGGCAACGCCGGAGGCCCACCACGCAACACGGGTGGCCGGGACCGCAACGGACCGGTCGGGCGCCCGGGCGCCCTCCCCGGCGAGCGCCTCGCCCGTCGCGGCGACCGCGACTGACATCCGGCCGCGCCGGTCGGATTTGCGACAGAACGGTTACCGGCCGAGCGTCTCAGGCTCGGCCACGGGCGGTATCCTGCCGCCCAGCCCTGCCGCCCGGCCGGGACGCGTCGCCAGCCGCTCGGAGGACCGTGGACGCCCGGATCCTGCTCGTCGAGGATGACCCGTCGATCCGCGAGGTGACGGCGATCGGGCTGGGTGCCGCCGGGTTCGCGGTCACCACGGCGTCCGACGGGGTCGAAGGGCTGGAGCGCTTCCGCGCGGACCCGTTCGACCTCGTCCTGCTCGACGTGATGCTCCCCCGACTCGACGGCTACGAGGTCTGCCGCCAGATCCGCCGGACCTCCACGATCCCGGTCCTGATGCTGACCGCCCGGGCCGACACGATGGACGTCGTCGTGGGCCTCGAGGCGGGCGCCGACGACTACGTCCGGAAGCCGTTCGAGGTCCCGGAGCTGATCGCCCGGGTCCGCGCCGCGCTCCGTCGCGCCGGCCGCCTCCCCGACGAAACGGACCGCCTGGCTCTCGGGCCGCTCGGCATCGACGTCGCCGGCCGATCCGTCACCCGAGACGGCGTCGACGTCCCGCTCACCCGGACCGAGTTCGACCTGCTCCTGGAGCTCGTCCGCCATCACGGCCAGGTCCTGACGCGTGACGTGCTCCTCGATCGGGTCTGGGGCTACGACTACCTCGGCGACTCGCGCCTCGTCGACGTGGCGATCCAGCGGCTGCGCGCCAAGATCGAGACGGATCCGGCCGAACCGGAGCTCGTCCTGACGGTTCGCGGGGCGGGCTACAAGGCGGTCCGATGATCCGGGGCGTCCGGGCGCGCCTGACGACCACGATCGTCGCCCTCGTCGTCCTGACGGCGGCCGTGCTCGGGATCGGCTCGTACCTGTTCGTCGATTCCCGACTCCACGGCCAGGCGGTCGAGGACGCCTCCGCCCAGGCCCGGTTCGACCTGTCGATCCTCGCCCCGAGCCGGCTCTCGGCCTCACCGACGAAGGAGGAGGTCGAGCAGCTCGCCTCGGACTTCACCGTTCGCGGCCTGCAGACGATCATCGACGCCGGACCCGACCGGCCGTTCACCTCGCCGGGTTCGCTGGCGGGCGTCCTCCCGACGCTGCCGGCCGGCCTCCGTGACTCGGTCGACGCGGGCCAGATCGCCTACGCCTGGGTCCCGATCCAGGGGACGCCGAGCCTCGTCGTCGGTGGCCGCTCCGGGGGCAGCGGACCCGCGATCTACTTCGTTCGCGACGAGAGCCCGCTGCAGGCGACGCTCGACCAGCTCCGACTGGCCCTCGGCGCCGGCGCGGTCGTGCTCGCGATCCTCGCGCTGATTGCGGCCCGGTTCCTCGCCCGCGGCGTCCTCGCCCCCGTGGAGGCGGCCGCCCGGGCGGCCGAACGGATCGAGCGGGGCGACCTCTCGGCCCGCGTGCCGGTGACGTCGGACGACGAGTTCGGCACCTGGGCCGACCGCTTCAACCGGATGGCCGCCGCCCTCGACGACACGATCGGCCGACTCGAGGCAGCCCAGGACCAGAACCGTCGATTCGTCGCGGACGTGTCGCACGAGCTGCGGACGCCGGTCAGCGCGCTCGTCGCCGAGGCATCGATCCTGCGCGATCACCTCGACGCGCTGCCGCAGGCGGCCCGCCGCGCCGGCGAGCTCGTCGTCGACGACATCGCCAGGCTGCGGTCGCTCGTCGAGGAGCTCATGGAGCTGTCGCGATTCGATGCCGAGAGCGAGGAGGTCCAGGGCGAGCCGGTCGATCTCAACCGTCTGATCCGCGACGTGGTGGCGGCTCGTTACCGCGACGCCGTCGTGGAGCTGCCCGACGACCGGGTCGTCATCGAGACCGACCCGCGACGGCTCCAACGGATCCTCGCCAATCTCCTCGGCAACGCCCGCGAGCACGCGCCGGGAGCCCTCGTCGTCGTCCGCCTCCGGGCGAACGCGGACTGGGTGACGATCACCGTCGCCGATCGCGGGCCGGGCGTGCCGCCCGACCGTCTCGGCCGGATCTTCGACCGGTTCTTCATGGCCGATCCGTCGCGCCGCGGAGGCAGCGGCCTCGGCCTCGCGATCGCCCGCGAGCACGCCGAGCTCCTGGGCGGACGCCTTCGGGCGCGCAACCGCGACGGCGGGGGACTGGCCATCGAGCTGGTCCTGCCCGTGACCGGATCGTTACACGGCGGCGACACGGCCGAGACCCACGAGGACGAGCCTGAGGACCGATGAACCCGCCAACGGAGAACCTCCCGTGACCAGCCAGACGCCCAACCGCCTCCTCATCGCCCTCTTCGCGGCCGTGGCCGTCGTCGCGGCCTGCAGCCCGGTCAGCGGCCAGCTCGGGACCGTCCCGCCGGCGTCGAGCGCGCCGGAGCCGTCGGTTGCCCAGGGCAGCCCCGACATCACGCCCGAGCCCTCGGACGAGCCGACGGACCAGCCCTCGACCGGCCCGACGGGCTCGGACAACCCGGGCTCGAGCCAGGCGCCTGCCGGCACGACCGTCGTTCGGGCCTACTTCTGGCTCGGCGGCGGCGAGGGCAGCGCCGGCCTCGTCGCAGTCCTGCGCGAGGTCCCGGGCACCACGGCGGTCGCCCGCGCGGCGATGAACGCCCTCCTCGCCGGACCCAGCTCGGCCGAGGCCGGCCGGTCGATCAGCACGGTCGTACCGGACGGATCGCAGCTCCTCGGGCTGACGATCAAGGACGGCGTCGCCACGGTCGATCTCTCGAGCGAGTTCGAGTCGGGCGGCGGCAGCGCCTCGGTCCTGACCCGCCTCGGCCAGGTCGTCTACACGCTGACCCAGTTCCCGTCCGTGAAGTCCGTTGTCTTCCAGATCGAGGGTGAGACGCGGAGCGTGTTCGGCAGCGAGGGCGTCGTCCTCGACGGCCCGGTCGGCCGGTCGGACTACGTCCAGCTCCTCCCGGCGATCTGGGTCGACCGCCCGGCGTACGGCGCCGCCATCGGCAATCCGGCGCACGTCACGGGCTCGGCCGACGTGTTCGAGGCCACGTTCCGGATCTCGATCCTCGACGGCAGCGGCAAGGTCATCGCCGATCAGCAGGTGATGGCGACGTGCGGGAGCGGCTGCCGCGGGACGTTCGACACCTCGATCGCCTACGACGTCGCGAAGGCGCAGTACGGGACGCTCCACGTTTACGAGCCGTCCGCGAAGGACGGATCGCCGGTCAATATCCGCGACTATCGCGTGTGGCTCACGCCCAAGCGCTAGCCGCGACCCGTTCCCCTCCGTTCAAGCGAGACGCTCCGGGCTCGGCCCCGGGGCGTCTCTTCACGTCAGCTACAGGCCGTCCGGGCGACCTTGGCCTGC
>Ga0070696_100003633_pt1 | contig 10277 bp, 12 predicted proteins | sample KBSK1253metaG_FD_65474 | JGI IMG/M metagenome (GOLD analysis project Ga0070696, IMG submission 65474) | Corn, switchgrass and miscanthus rhizosphere microbial communities from Kellogg Biological Station, Michigan, USA - KBS K1-25-3 metaG | ecosystem: Host-associated > Plants > Roots >... | reverse complement strand
CCCGGCACCAGCCGCTTGTAACTGTTGGTGGTGGGCGCGATGATGGCCGAAAGCGCGCGCGCGTGCTTGAGCAGACCGCCGATGTACCACAGCGCCATCTGGCTCAGGCCCGCATAGCAGTCCCCTGCAAACAGCGGCTTCCCGCCCTTCCAGATGCTCTGGTGCGTATGCATGCCGCTGCCGTTGTCCCCGTATAGCGGTTTCGGCATGAAGGTGACGGTTTTGCCGTACTGGTTGGCCACATTGCGGATGACGTACTTGTACAGCATCATGTTGTCGGCCGACTTCACCAGCGTGTCGAAACGCTGGTCGATCTCGCACTGCCCGCCGGTAGCGACCTCGTGATGGTGGCACTCGATGTGCAGCCCGCACTTTTCCATGGTCTGCACCATTTCGCTGCGCAGGTCCTGGTAGTGATCGGTGGGCGGTACCGGGAAATAGCCTTCCTTGTAGCGCGGCCGGTATCCAAGATTGTCCTTCTCGCGGCCCGAATTCCACCGGCCTTCTTCGGCGTCGATGAAATAGAAGCCGGAGTGCTGGTTCTGATCGAACCGGATGTTATCGAAGATGAAGAACTCGGCTTCCGCGCCGAAATAGGCGGTGTCGCCCACGCCGCTGTTCTTCAGATACAGCTCGGCCTTTTTCGAGATCCAGCGCGGGTCGCGTTCGTAGTGCTGCTTGGTGATAGGGTCGATGACATCGCCATACATCACCAGCGTCGGCGTTTCGGCAAACGGGTCCATGAAGGCGGTAGCCGGATCGGGGATCAGCAGCATGTCGCTTTCATGAATCGCCGCCCAGCCGCGGATGCTCGAGCCATCCATGCCGTAGCCGTCTTCGAACGAGCTGAGGCTGAGCTCGCTCATCGGGTAGGAGACGTGATGCTGCAGGCTCGGGATATCGGTAAACCGAAGATCGAGCTGCTTGGCGTCGTTCTTTTTGGCAAACTCCAACACTTCTTGCGGATTCATCCAACCTCCAATTGGTGGGTTTTCGCGCCGGGAACTTACGTGAACTCTACACAGTATCGAATCGCATAAATTGAGTCAAGAGCAAGTGATGTTGATCGGGCCGATAAAAAAAGTTGATAAGGCGAGCGCGGCCCTACCAGTCCGCCACCGATCCGTCGCGATGAAAATAAGGCATGGTCACCTCCGGCGAAAACGGGTGCCTGGCGGCTTCCTGCTCATTGACGTCGATGCCCAGGCCGGGTGCGGTGGGCGCGTGAGCGATGCCGCGTTCGATGTGAACAGGCCCGGTGACCACATCATTCCGCCACGGCACGTCGTTGCGCACCACCTCCTGAATCAGGTAGTTCGGAACGGCGAATCCCACCTGCAGCGACGCGGCGGTGGCGACTGGTCCGCCAGGATTATGGCAGGCGACGGCCATCATGTAGGTTTCGGCCATGGCCGCGATGCGACGCGCTTCGCTGATGCCGCCGCAGTGTGAGACATCGGGCTGCACGATGGCGCAGGCGCGCTTTTCACAAAGTTCGCGGAACTGCCAGCGGCCCGCCAGCCGCTCGCCGGTCGAGATGGGAAACGGGAGCGTGCGGGCCACTTCGACCAGTCCGTCCACATGCTCGTGCCAGCAAGGCTCCTCGTACCAGTAAAGGTTGTAGTCGGCCAGCATGCGGCCGAACTGGATGGCGGCGGCAGGGGTGCAGCGCGCATGCAGGTCGAGCATGATGTCCATGCCGTCGCCCGCGGCTTTTCGCATGGCCTCGACGCAGCGCGCCGCGTGTTTTAGCGTAGTGGGGCTCTCGATCAGCTCCGAGACGGGAATCGGCATGGCTTTTACGGCGGTGAATCCGGCGGCGATGCTGACTTGCATTCGCTCGGCGAACTCCGCGGGCTCGGCGGTCTTATACATGCCTTCGAGACTGCCGCCGCCCAGATGATCGTAGAAGCGCAGGGTGTCGCGTACCGGACCGCCCAGCAGGTCGCACACTGGCCGGCCGAGTTCTTTGCCCTTGATGTCCCAGAGCGCCTGATCGATGGCGCTGATGGCCGTCATGTCGGGTGATGCCGCCGCGCCAGAAGTACTGGCGGTGCATGGTTTGCCAGAGATGCTCGATGCGGCGGGGGTCCTGGCCGATGATCAGTACGGAAACATCTTCGACGGCGCCGACGACGCTCTTCGTCTTCCATTCGAGCGTGGCCTCTCCCCATCCGTACAGGCCGGGCTGGTCGGTTTCGACCTTCACGAAGACCCAGTTGCGCATGCGCGCGTTGACGACGGTTGTCGAAATCCGTGTGATTTTCATTGGCGATTCGGATGCTATCACGGGCCCTGAGCTTTGCATCGCAAAGTACCTTGCAATTCGCGGCCGGGAGAGCGTATAATGGCGTCGATGGCCTCATTGCCCGCGCGAACCAAGTCTCGCGAACCGGTCGCATTGCACGCGCATGCCATGGACAATCTGCGGTTCATCCGCGAAACCATGGAGAGCGCGGGGTCATTCACCGCAATCCCGGGCCGGGGCGGCATTCTGATGGGGCTGAGCGCACTCTCCGCGGCGGTCGTGGCCGCCTGGCAGCCGGATCTGGCGCGGTGGCTCGCGGTTTGGCTGGCGGAGGCTGCCGTTGCGGTATTGATTGGCGCCGTGACGGCCACGCAAAAAGCGCGGGCGGCCCGTACGCCGCTGCTTTCCGGGCCAGGGCGTAAGTTTGCGCTGGGTCTGGCGCCACCGATATTTGTGGCGGCGCTGCTGACTTTCGTTCTCTACCAGGCCGGATTGTACGCCCTGATCCCGGGAACCTGGCTCATGTTATACGGTACGGGCATTCTGTCGGGCGGGGCGTTTTCGGTGCGCATCGTGCCGGTAATGGGCGTCTGCTTCCTGGTACTCGGCGCCATCGCGCTTTTTTGCCCGCTGGCTTGGTCGCATTGGCTGCTCGCCGCCGGATTTGGCGGTCTGCACGTTGTTTTCGGCGCGCTCATTGCAGCGCGCTATGGAGGTTGATTTCATGCCCCGGCAAAGCGCAGTCCGTCAGGAACGCCGAACCGCACCGTTATCCGCGGCTGAAACCGCACCGGCCAAGCTCGACCGGCTGATCCATGAGCGCCTGCGCCTCGGAATCCTGAGCGCGCTCGCCGCCAATGAGTCCCTTACGTTCAATGAATTGAAGCGGCTGCTCAAGACCACCGACGGCAATCTCAGCGTTCACGCGCGCAAGCTCGAGGACGCGCACTATGTCGCCTGTACCAAATCGTTCGAGGGACGTCTGCCCAAGACCGAGTACCGTCTCACCAGCGCCGGCCGGAAGGCGCTCGAGCGTTATCTCGACCATATGGAGGCATTGATTCACGCTATGCGCGAGCGGTAAAAAATTTTTTGCCCGGACACTCTATGGATAAAAGTACTTCGCAATGCAATGGACAAAAACTTCACGTGGCTATTATCATGGATGGCAACGGACGCTGGGCGGAGCGCCGGGGACTTCCTCGCATCGACGGGCATTTGGCTGGCGTCGATGCGGTCCGGCGCACCGTGGAGGCCGCCGCGGAGCTGGGAATCGGCGCACTGACGCTTTACGCCTTCTCATCCGACAACTGGAAGCGGCCCGCTGCGGAAGTCTCGGCCTTGATGCAACTGTTCGGCCAGTACCTGCTCCAGGAGACTCCCGAGTGTGTGAAGCAAGGCATCCGGATCGAGGTCATCGGCCGCCGCGACCGGCTCAATCCCGCGCTCCTCGATGTCGTCGGGCACGCTGAACACGCTACCGCTCACGGCCGGGGCCTTTGGCTGCGCATCGCCGTGGATTATTCGGCGCGCGACTCCATCCTGCGCGCTGCGGTGCTCGCCGAACCTCGCGACGAAATGTCGCGCGAGCGCTTTGCCCGATTGCTGGGCGGCGGGCCGGATGTCGATCTGCTGATTCGCACAGGCGGCGAACGCCGGTTAAGCGATTTTCTCTTGTGGGAGAGCGCCTACGCCGAGCTGGTATTCACCCCGCGCATGTGGCCGGAGTTCGGACGCACCGATCTCGAATCAGCGCTTGGCGAATTCTCACGCCGCGAGCGACGCTTTGGTGGCCTGCCGGAGCTCGATCCTGTTTCCGAACTTGTATAGGACAATGAATCTTTCCGATGCAGGGACGCGGGCGGTTCATTACCTTCGAGGGAATCGATGGCAGCGGGAAGACCACGCAGATGCGGCTGCTGGCTGCGCGGCTGCGCGAGCGCGGTCTGGAGGCGATCGAAACCGTCGAGCCGGGCGGAACCGCCATAGGGAACCAGATCCGTCGCATTCTGCTTGATTCCGCGAACCACGATCTGCGGCCCACCGCTGAGCTTCTCCTTTATTTCGCCAGCCGCGCGCAGAATGTTGAAGAATGCATTCGTCCGGCGCTGGCAGCCGGAAAAATCGTCTTGTGCGACCGCTTCACGGATTCGACCGCCGCTTATCAAGGTTACGCGCGCGGCCTCGGCGTCGAAACGGTGCGCACGCTCGATCGCATTGCGTGCCAGGGCCTCGAGCCGGACCTGACGCTGCTGATCGACGTCGATCTCGACGCCGGCCTCGCCCGCATGCGCGCGCGTAACGCGTCGGAACGAGCTTCGGAGACCCGTATGGACGAGCAATCCCTCGAATTTCATCGCAAAGTACGCGACGCGTATATGGCCCTCGCCAAGGAGCATGCGGCACGGTTTCGCGTGATCGACGGCCGAAGCGAGCCCGAGACGGTCGCGGCCAAAGTCTGGGAGGCGGTAGCGCCGCATGTTTGAAAACTTCTGGGGCAACGCTCACGTGACGAAAGCGCTCGAGCGCATGATCGCGCAGGACCGGATTTCGCAGACATTGCTGTTTGCAGGTCCCGAGGGCGTCGGCAAAGCCACACTGGCGCGACGCTTCGCTGCCGAGCTGCTGGGCGATCCGGAAAAAATCGAGCGTGACGATTTGAGCCTTTCCGACAACGCTGCCATCATCGCGGCGCGGGAACGCCGGCCGGCGGAGAAGCGCAACGAAGATCCCCTATTGTTCTCTTCGCATCCCGATTTCGTGACGTTCGCTCCCGACGGTCCGCTGCGCCAGCTCTCGATTCCCCAGATGCGTTTGCTCAAGGAGCGCGCGCCGTTCAAGCCGTTGCGCGGCAACCGGCGGGTTTTCCTGATCGACCACATCGACCGCGCGGGCGAGCAGGCGGCCAACTCACTGCTCAAGACGCTCGAAGAGCCGCCCGAGCATCTCATCCTGATTCTCACGGCGGAAAATGCATACGATCTGCTGCCCACCATCCGCTCGCGCGCCGTGCCGTTCTGGTTCGGACCGCTAGCCAAAGCGGAGATGCTGCGGTTCATTGCGTCGCGCGAACTGGAGGATCCGAAGCAGCGCCTGGCGCTGGCTGCCGGGAGCCCGGGCGTCGCGGTATCGCTGGATCTCGAGGTGTACGAGAAGCGGCGTGCCGCTATGCTGGCGCTCGTCGAAGTAGCCGCGGGTGCGGCGCCCTTCGGCGCGTGGATACCTTACTCGGAAACTATTGCGCGAAGCAAGAACGAGAAGCTGGAGCTCTATTTAAAGGTGCTGTACGACTTGTTGCGCGATCTGCTGATCCTGCGCGAGAGCGCGGGCGAAATCCGCAACCAGGATGTGCGCAAGAAGCTCGAGCCGCTGGCCGCAAGAGTCTCGTTCGCCTGGATCCGAACCGCCGTGCGGAAGACCGACGAGCTAGTTGAACTCATGCGGCGCAACATTCAGAAAACCATCGCTCTAGACGATCTGATTCTGGCTTTACGGTCCACTTAGAATTCGATCACCGCGCGGCCCATCAGCTCGCCCCGCTGCATTTTCGCGAGGAGCGCCGGCGTCTCCTCGATCGTGTGCCTTTCGATGTGCGGCCGGACGGAGCCTGCGGCGGCCAGATGGAATACTTCATCGAGATCGGCGCGCGATCCGAGAAAACTTCCGCGCACGGTAATGCCTTTCAGCACGGTGTCGATCACCTGCAACTCGAACGCGCCGTGCGCCAGACCCACCAGCACGAGTGTCCCGCAGCGCTTGAGCGATCGCATGGCTTGCGCGATGGCCGCTTGCGAAGCCGTCAGGACGATCGCGGCATCCACTCCGCCCATCTCTTTCTGAAGCGCGCGGCCTGCGTTTTCAGCAAGCACGGTAATTCCGGCGCCGACCTTGCGCGCGAGTTGCAGCTTCTCGTCCGAAATGTCGACCGCCGCGATGCGCAGGCGCATTTCACGCGCGTATTGCACGGCGAGATGGCCGAGCCCGCCCATTCCGAAGATCGCAATGGTTCGACCGGCCTCGATCCCGGCCGCGTGAACGGCGTGATAGGCGGTCCAGCCGGCGCAACAGAGCGGCGCGGCATCGGCGGCGTCGATCTTGTCCGGAACCGGCGTCAGATGCTGCACCGGTACGCACGTGTAGCCGGCCAGCGCACCGGGCGCGGTGTAGCCGGAATTCAACTGTCGCGGGCAAAACCGTTCGCGTCCGGAAAGACACCACTCGCACGTCCCGCAGGTGGATGCCAGAAACGTGACGCCGACGCGGTCGCCGCGCTTGAACGACGTGACGCCCGGGCCGATTTCCTCGACTCGGCCGATGCCCTCGTGTCCCAGCACAACGGGAACGAGCGGCGGTTTCTCGAGGCCGGCAATGAACAGGTCGGAGTGACAGATGCCGCATGCTTCCATGCGAACCAGGACTTCACCCCGGCCCGGTTGCGCTATCTCGACTTCACTAACCTGGACGGGCGCTCCGGCTGCGGACAAGACCGCGGCGCGCGTCGTTCTCAAGCCGTAACCTGCCGGAGCACGTCGAAAAACTCGGGGAACGAAACCGATGCGGCCTCTGCGCCATTGATCGCGCAAGGCCCGGTGGCCACCAGCGCCGCTATCGAAAACGCCATGGCAATCCGGTGGTCGCCGAACGAGTCAATTTCCGCGGCTCGAAAGCGCTGTTTACCGGGTATCCGCATGCCGTCCGGCGACTCTTCGACATCGATACCCATCCTGCGCAGATTCTGCGCGACGGTGGCGATGCGGTCGGTCTCCTTGATCCGCAGCTCGGCGGCATCCCGTACTGTAAGCCCTTCTTCAGTCGCCGCGCCCAGCACCGCGAGCACGGGGATCTCGTCGATCAGGGCGGCGGTGGTCTCCTTTTCGATGACGCCGCCGCGCACAACAGTCGAGCCTTTGACCAGCACCTCGCCGACCAGCTCTCCATTTTGCTGTTCCACGTTGAGGATCGAAATGCCCGCACCCATCGAAACCAGCACATCGAGCAGCGTGGATCGCGTGGGATTGAGACCTACGCCGCGAATGACGAGATTCGAACCGGGCACCAGCAGCGCCGCTACGATGAAAAACGCAGCGGAGGAGAGATCGGACGGGACGAACAATTCGCGGCCGGCCAGCTTGGGACGCCCGGTAAGGGTGATCACACGCTGCCGGGTCTGGATATCGGCGCCAAATTCCCGAAGCGCGATCTCGGTATGATCTCGCGAGCGCACGGGCTCGCGCACGGTCGTCGCGCCGTCCGCGTACAGCCCGGCGAACAGGACACACGTCTTCACCTGGGCGCTCGGCACCGGGAGCGTATAGTCGATGGGCCGCAATTTTGAGCCCCGGATTTCGAGCGGAGGATACCGGCCGTCGCGCGCGGAGATCGAAGCGCCCATTTCGCCGAGCGGTTTCATGACGCGGTCCATGGGACGCCTCGCAAGCGATTCGTCGCCGGCGATTCGGCTGGTGAACGGCTGCGCAGCCAGAATGCCCGACAGCATGCGGATGGCCGATCCGGAATTCCCGGCGTCCAAATCGGACCGGGGAGCGGTCAAGCCAGTGAGCCCGCGGCCGCGAATCCGGACGTCGGCGCCGCTCTCGACGACCTCCGCACCGAGCGCGGCCATGCACGCCAGTGTCGAATGGCAATCGGCCCCGGTGGAATAATTGTGGATGGTGCTGTCGCCTTGGGCGATGGCAGCCAGCATTGCGTAACGATGTGAAATGGATTTATCGCCCGGAAGGCAGATGGAGCCGGAGAGGCGCCGGGCTGGGGTAATCCGCTCCTGCATGAGGAATTCCCCATTCTAGCGGGTGCGATATGTCGATGGCGGACGATTACGCCCGCGTCAGTTCTCTACGCGCCCATCGCGAGCGGAGCTTGCAAGCCGCCCGGAAACCGCTGCGAGGTCCGATACGGCTGAAAGCGGTAGCCGATACCGAAGATTGTTTCAATGTACTGCTCGCTGTAGGGCCCCAGTTTCTTGCGGAGCCGCCGGATGTGCACGTCGAGCGTACGTGTCCGGATCTCCTTGCTGTAACCCCAGATGCGCATCAACAGAGCGTGCCGGGGCACGATCTCGCCGGCGTTCTCGACCAGAAGGGCAAGCAGCTCATATTCCTTCCTGGTCAAGGTCAGCCGATGCGAATCCAGTGCCGCGAGTTTACGCGTGAAGTCGACTTCCAGGTGCGGATCCTGATACCGGTAAGTCGAAAGCGAAGGCGTTTCTCCTAAACCCATAAATCTCCTAAAGCGTTCATCTTCCGATGATGGGGGGTGTGCCTACGGAAGTCGTAGCCGAGTTGTAAAAATTTTGTAAAACCGAGCGGTGGGACTTGAAAACGCGGTTTGAAGCCGATCTTTTATTCAATGGCGAACGGCCCGGGTTTCGACACCCGCAAAATGCGTCCGCCGTCATCGGTGGCCCCGATCTGAAACTCCACGGCCCGCACGGGATCAGTCAGTTGCACGTGAAAGCTGGCTTCTTTTTCGGGATCGAGCCTCTCTTCATCGAGCGGCGCGGTCTGCGTGGTGATCACTCGACCGCCGGAATCCATGAAATCGAAACTCAACACCAGGCCGTTAATGGGTTTCTCGCTCACATTTTTTACCCGCCCGTCCATGCGAATCACGTTCTCCATCCGGTGTGCGCTCACTTCCAACTCCACATCCGGCGGCTTCTCCTTTTTCTGCTTTTTTGCGTCCGGAGCCGCCAGGCACACGGCCGCGACCAACAGTAGTGCGAAACCCCTCATGACGGTAGTTTATCAGGGGCCATGGACAGTACAGCTTGGGAAGCCTCGCTCGCGAAAAAAAAGGCGTACAATCTAGGGTCAGTAAAACGGGTGGAAGAGTACAGCATTCGGGCCAGGTATTTTTCCGGGTATCTCCAAGGAGAACTGCATGACGAGAAGAGATTGGATGTTGGCTACGGCGGCGCTGTCCGCGGCACGGGGCGCCGCTCAGTCGGGCGCGAAGAATCTCGTGATCGCGAGTGGAAACGGTGCGAGGGCGTGTGCGCGCGCCATGGAGCTTCTCAAATCCGGAGGGGACACGCTGGATGCGGTGGTAGCCGGGGTGAATATCAACGAGGAAGATCCCGAAGATGCCGGCGTCGGCTATGGTGGTCTGCCTAACGAAGACGGAGTGGTCGAACTGGATGCCTCGGTGATGCACGGGCCGACAAGGCGCGCGGGTTCGGTAGCCTCCATCCGCAATATCAAGACACCGTCGAAAATCGCCAAGCTGGTGATGGAGCAGACCGACCACATCATGCTGGTAGGTGAAGGGGCGCTAAAATTCGCGAAGACCATGGGCTTCCGCGAAGACAATCTCCTCACCGAAAAATCGCGGCTGGCGTGGCTGGTATGGAAACAATCGCTGCGCGACGGGAGCGGGCATAATAACTGGACCGACGGCCTGGATGCTCCGGTGTCATCCAATAAGCCGTCCGAGCGCCTCAAGAATCTGTTTCCGCACGCGGATGACGAAACGCTGGCGTGGGCTTGGAAAGTCGCCACGCATCCGCCGCTCGGAACCATTAACTGCATTTGCCTCAATTCCCGCGGCGAGATGTCCGGAGTGACCACCACCAGCGGACTGGCGTGGAAGATTGCCGGACGCGTGGGCGATTCCCCCATCATCGGGGCGGGCCTCTATGTGGATCAGGAAGTAGGGGCTGCCGGTTCGACCGGGCGCGGTGAAGAAAATATCCGTGTGGCCGGCGCGCACACCGTCGTCGAGAACATGCGCCACGGAATGTCGCCCAAGGAGGCGTGCATGGACGCGCTCAAACGTATCGCGCGCAACTACGACAACGATCGAACCAGGCTTCAGCATTTCGATATCAGTTTTTACGCCATCCGCAAAGACGGCGAGTACGCCGGCACGAACCTGTGGAATCGGGGAAAGTTCGCCGTAAACGACGGTGGCGAGAGCCGGCTCGAAACCATGTCGCCGCTCCTCGAGCGTTGACTGTTCGCGCCGATCCGAAAAAGCGGCCAAAGAGCAGGAAAACGGACGGGTCATCATT
>Ga0070696_100003630_pt1 | contig 10280 bp, 8 predicted proteins | sample KBSK1253metaG_FD_65474 | JGI IMG/M metagenome (GOLD analysis project Ga0070696, IMG submission 65474) | Corn, switchgrass and miscanthus rhizosphere microbial communities from Kellogg Biological Station, Michigan, USA - KBS K1-25-3 metaG | ecosystem: Host-associated > Plants > Roots >... | reverse complement strand
GCGTCCCCGGCAAGAGCAGTCCGCCGTTGTGCCCGATGGCGATCGTGACCGGGCCGGTGAAGGTCGTGAGCGGGTTGCCCAAGTCGTCCACCACCGTGACTTGCACGGCCGGCTGGATATTGAGGAAAGGCAGCGTTCTGGTCGGCTGCGTGGTAAACACGAACCGCGTGGCGCTCGCCCGGAGCGCCAGGGCGGTGGCGAGCCACGTACTCTGCCGCGTGTCGCTGAACTGCCAGGTCCACTGCGGGTTGACGGCAGCGCCGTCGCTCGAGACCGCGTACTCCCCATCCTCGATGATGGTCGTGTCGCCTCCCGTGCCGATCTGTAAGAAGCCCGCTGGGCGATCGAAGCCGGTCCGGCCGTTGCTCATCGTCACGGCGTACGCGAGGGAGCCGACGTCGAGCGGAATGGAACCGGGACTCGCCGCGGTGGGCCCGGATCCGGTGCCGAAGGCCGAGCGGTGCGCGGCCAGCGCCTGCGCCGTCACCGCCGTGACCCCACGCCAGGCGGAGATCTTGACGCCGCCCGTCACGCGGTCCGAGAAGATCGCGTGCACGGCGAGGATCTTGTCGCTGGCGGTGTCGGCGTCGGAGAAGCCCTGCACGTTGGTCGCGACGTACGTCGCCATTGAGAGGCCGCCGGAGGTGACGTACTCCACCAACGTATAGGTGTTACCGACGGGAGTCTGAGCGGCGTCGCTCAAGTGGTCGGCCACGTGGGTGATCGTATTCGTCGAGCCGACCCAGAAGAAGGTCGCCACGATCGCATCGCCCAGATGTGGGTTGACGGGCTCGAATCCCTTGCCGATGTGCGTCCCGGTCGTGCCCCACGGCTCCGCGTCGAACGCGCCGTTTTGCTGATCGAGCGTAATGGTCGACTGCGAGGCCGCGACCTGCGGCATGGACAATCCATCGTGCTCGTGCTCGGGACTGACGCCGTCACGGCACGCCGCGACGAGCGCGAGAGCTGCGAGCATTGTTCGCTTGAGCATGATCCCTCTCTGTGTAGAGTCTGCGCCACATCACCTTCACACACAGAGTGTTTGCAAGGGCCGGACCGCGAGGCCGAGGCTACGCGCGGGCCCGCGTGCACCAAAGGGCGGCACGAGGGCCATGCGACCGCACACTATTGGGCATTATCTTATGGGCCGGGGGGCGGTAGCTCAGTTGGGAGAGCACCTGGTTTGCAACCAGGGGGTCGTGGGTTCGAATCCCATCCGCTCCACTACGTAACTCGTTACTCCGCGCGCGGCTCCCCGCGGAGTCCTCGCTCACCGCTCGATCCCTCCGCTACCCTCTACGCTTGCCCCTCAGATGTGACTCGAGCACATCGGCAGCGCGACGCTCAACCTCCGACCCCGATTTGCGGAGAGCCGTAAGGGATGTCGCAACAATCCGTACGGCCGATACCTTGCGACTCTACAACTGGTTCTGTTTTGGCAGCCATGGTGTTGGCTCCTGGGTTTGGATACCTCAACAACCGTGAATCCTGGGGCAATTGGCGAAGTCGATTTCGCGGGCCCCGGTAGAATCAGCCCTTTGGGGGAAGTTCTAGCTCGACTCGACACCGCCAATCGAAGGCAACGGTCGGTGCGGGCGTTCCGCCGGCATCCCACGTCGAGACCTGGATCTCTACATCCGCTCCGTTGTTCATCAGAGTATAGAGGACCGTCAGAAAACACGGTGCGGACGATAGAGGCGTTGCAACGACGTTGATGGGCTCCCTAAAGGGCTCGCCCGTGTGACACATGAAATCGGTAAGACGAAACCGGCTCTTCCCATCGGTCCCGGTGGTCGCGAGCCCGCTTACGTCGAGCAACTTGGCATCGGGGCATTGATTGGGCCTCGGCACCATGAGGTTCTTCCACGTAGTCCAGCCGAACGAGATGGTCCGGGAGGCAACCGCCTGGACGAAATTGATCCGCTCCACTGCGTTCGCGGGAAGCTTGTAGCCCAGAATTGCTTCAAGGTGCTTTTCGATGTCCGGATGGCGAGGCATGGTTGACTCCCCTTGATGGTTCCCACCAGTTTGTTGGGCCCCTGTCAAGAAGCCGTCAAGTGAGCTGTCCCGGCGATGAGGTTGTACTGACCGGCGCCAAAACCCACTCCCCCGCCAATCCCAACACCGAGTCTGCACTGAGCAATGCATCGGCAACCTGTATTTTCCTGTGGCGATGGACTGACACGAAAGCAGCACGCTTAGCTAAGACACGGGGCAACTTGACACCCGACGGACTGGTCTAGGTACCTTGCAACCAGGGGGTCGTGGGTTCGAATCCCATCCGCTCCATTGGTCCTACAAATGGAGGTGTCGTCATGAAACGCATCTCGATCAGTCTCGCACTCCTCCTCGCTTGGCCGGCTGCGTCCTCCGCCCAAACCTCCGTCAGCCTCGCCGGCGGACTCAACGTCGCGCGGACTCTGTCGACTGGCTTCGCGCCCGTCCACGGATTCACCACGCCGGGCTTCGCGCTCCAGGCTTCGGTGGGACGTCCTTCCCACGGCCGCTACGCGTGGCGGATCGACGCCTTCGTCAGCCAATACCAGCTGACACAGTACTCGGGTTTTGCGGGTGTGCTGTGCGCGCAGAATCCACCCCCCGGAACCTGCTGCGGCATTTGCCCAATGCAGACGGCGAAGGGTCGCGTGGCCATGCTCGGGGTTGCGGCGAATCAGCTCGTGAACATCGCGCCCGCCGCGTTCCCCGTCGGGATGTACGTCATCTGGGGCGCCGAGACCGATTACTGGTATCAGCATCCCACCGCTCGCGGTGCCTTACGTATCGGTGCGTCGGTGGGGGGAGGGCTGACGCTCCCCGTAGCGGCTCATGTCCACGCGTTCGTCGAGGCGCGTTACCACTACATGCTCGCCGCTCCCACCGGGCCGACGTGGCTCGTTCCGGTCACAGTGGGACTACGGATGTAGGTGGGTTACTGCAGGCAGCACCAGGCGCGGCGCACAACAGTCACCGCGCCTGGTCTGCTACCAGTCCTCGTGACTACGGTTTGAGCACGAGGGCATTCGCCAGCCAGCTACTCTGTTGCGAGAAGAACCAGGTCCACTGCGGATTGACCGAGCCCGCCGCGGTCTGCACGGCGTCCACCCCGCTGCCCTTCAGCGTCGAAGCCCCATTCGACTGTGTGGCGATTTCATTGAACAGGGCGGGCAGGCCGAGGCCCGCAGGCGTGCCGGTCATCGTCACGCCGTACACGAGGTCGCCCGCCGCGACCGTTACAGCTCCGGGAGCGGCGGCGGTTTCCGACGAGCCCGAGCCCGTCGCGGCGCTATGCTGGCCTAGCGCCTGGGACGTCACCGAATTGACCCCGCGATACGCGGTAATCAGGATGCCGCCGTACGAAACCGCCGACGAGAAGTCGGCCTGGACCACGAAGATCTCGCTGCTGTGGTTCCCAGGCACGGGATAGTTCTGGACATTCGTCGCGACGTACGACGCCATGGAGACGCCGCCGGCGGTCACGTAGTCGACCAGAGTGTACGTGTTGCCGATGGGCGTCGAGCCCGCATCCGACAGGTGATCCCACACCCGGGTGATCGTGTTGGTCGACCCGACCCAGAAGAACGTCGCCACGACGGCGTCACCGAGGTCCGGGTTCTTGAGATCGAACCCCTTCCGGATATCCGTCGCATTCACCGCGTTGAAGTGGCCGTTCGACGTGTCGCGTGAGATGGGCGGCGTCGCCCTGAGCGCGAGGGAGCTCGCGAGCCACGTGCGCGGTGCGGTGAAGGACCAGGTCCACTGCGGATCGACGCTGCCGGCGCTGGCCTGGACGGCGTACTCGCCGCTGCCCTTGATCGACGCGTCGGACAACGTGGCGATGTTGGTGAAGTTCTGGGGGGTCGTGACGCCCACCAGGCCGTTCGACATCGTCACGCCGTAGACGAGCGCACCCGCATCGACGCTGATGGCCCCGGGGTGTGCCGTCGTCTGGGTCGAGCCGGTGCCCGACGCCGACAGGTGGTTGCCCAACGCGTCCGCGTACACGGGCGTCACGCCGCTGTAGGCCGCCAGCAGGACACCGCCGTCCGACACGGACGTCGAGAGTGCGGCCTTCACCACCAGCACGTCGGCGGACGTCGTGTTGGGGTCGGGGAAGTTCTGCACGTTGGTGGCCACATACGTGGCCATCGAGATGCCGCCGGAGGTGACGTACTCGACGAGGTTGTACGTGTTTCCGACCGGTGTGCCGCTGCTCAGTTCGTCGGTGACCGCCGAGATGATGTTGGTCGAGCCGACCCAGAAGAACGTGGCGATGATGGCGTCGCCGTGGTGGGGGTTGACGTCATTGAAGCCCTTGCCGAGCAGCGTGCCGCTCTCGTTGAAGGTGCCATTGTGCTGATCGAGGGCGACCGCGAACGACGGCGTGCCGAGGAACCCGGGTGCGGGACTCACTGTGTCGCTGCAGCTGACAGCAACCAGCGCGATCGCGAGCAGGGCCAGCACGCCCGCGAAGGGTGGGGACTTGTACATGGGACCGCCTCCCTGTGAATGTGTGGCGGTCACGCCCAGCAATGTTCAGACCGGTATCGTCACGGCCTCGCATACGCAGCGATGGTGCCATAGTGGCGGACAGGTCGTGGCGGCAGCGCGTCGATTTTCGTACTCGGAAGTTGAGCCGGCACTACACTACGGATCGACGCGGTCTCGCTCGGTGAGCTTGTCGGCCGGGATTCGCCAAGTGCGGAGCAACGCGAGCCACGAGTCGGGCCGAATCGTCACTCCCGCCACGCGGCGGTCCACCGCCGCCACGTTGTCCGGTGCGAACAGGAAGATCGCCGGCGCATCCTGGTTCACCATCTCCATCGCGCTCCGCCACGAGCGGCGCGCCGCTGCGCGGTTCGTCGCGGACGTCACGGTGCGGTCCACGAGCCGGTCGAACGCCGGGTTGACATAGCGACCGTAGTTGGAGCGCCCACCACCCACACCCGCGGCCGTCCACGTCTGCGGGATCCCCCCCGACGGCGTCACCTCCGTGCTCCAGGCGTTGAGCAACGCGTCGAACTGCCCACTCTTAGCCCGGGAGAGGAAGAGGCTGAAGTCCACCTCGTCGAGCTGCACGTCGACGCCCGCCACACGGAATGACTCTTGTAACAGACGCGCGTACTGCCGCCGGATCCCGCTTGACGTCGGGACGAGGATGTGGAACGAGAGGGCGCGGCCTCCCCGGTCTCGAATGCCGTCGCCATCCGAGTCGACCCACCCGAGCCGCGTGAGCGCGCGCGCCGCGCCGGCGCTGTCGTAGGGGAGGGTGCGCGTCGTCGGATCCCAGATCCAGGAGAGCTGCGACATCGGCCCCGGCGGCAGCTTCGCGAGGTCGCCGAAGACGCTCTGGAGGAGGCGATTGCGGTCGATCGCCATCACGAGGGCACGGCGCAACTCGCGGTCGCCGAACAACGGATGCGGTTGGGTGGTATCGCCGGGCGCCGTAAAGTTGAAGCCCAGGTAGCCGTACGCCGAACCGCGGTACGGATAGATGGCCAGTTGTGCGGCCCCTTGCGCCTGCTTCACGAACTGCGGTGGGCCGAGGACTTCGGTCGCGTCGGCTTCGCCGGCGGTGACCTGCGTGACCGCGACCGGCAGGCTCGGCGTGAACCGCCAGATGACCCGCCGGATGTGCGCGCGACCTCCGGGTCCGGCATAGGTCGAGTCGGCGATCAACTCAAGGGTCTCGCCGGCCTTCCAACGCACGAATCGATATGGCCCGTCGCCGACCGGGGCGCGCCCGAAGGGGGCCGTCTTCCATTGGTCTCGGGGCAGGTCGCGCAACAGGTGCGCCGGGAGAATGCGCATCTGATAGACCGCGTCGTAAAACATCTCGGGATAGCGCTTCTGGAACTTGAACACGACCGTGAGTGAATCGCGCGCCGTCACGCCGCTGATGAAGCGCAGGGCCGGACGCGAGGACGACGCGATGAGGGAATCGACATAGGCGTCGTACGTGAAGGCGACGTCGGCGGCGGTCACGGCGCGTCCGTCCTGCCAGCGGGCCTGCGGATCGAGCTTGAAGACGAGCGTCGTCGGCCCCTCCCAGCGCCAGCGCAGGGCGAGGTCGGGTTGAAAGTCGGTGTCCCCGATCGTGTTTCCGGACATCCCGATGTCGGCAAGCTTGCGAAACATCTGGTCGGCGACGTCGCGGCTGACGGCGGTGATGCTGACGGGCGGCAACAGGATGTCCGGCTCGCCGGGGGCGACGATCACGAGCGCACCGCAGTAGTCGCCGCTGCAGTCCGCGCGCCGATGCCAGGCCGGGAGGGAGGCGAGCAACACCCCGGCGAACACGACGGCGCGAGTTACAGCAGGGCTAGACGTCCTGATCACCAGATTCGGCGGGTGCGCCATCGGTGCGGCGGACGGGGAGGCCGATGTGGGCGGCCCATTCGTCGGTCAGGTCGAAGGTCTTGCCCATGTCGAAGTTCAGCACGCGGAGCCGGCGCGCGAGATCCTTCAGCGCCCAGATCACGGTGTGCTGCGCCTCGATCGAGGACCACTGGCCGAACTCGTTGTGGCTCAGGTCGGCCTCAAGGGCCTCGCCGACCTGTGCCGCAAACTGGCCGTGAGCTTCCTGGGGCGCGGCGGCGGGGGCCGCGATAGTGGGTGCAGACGCCTCTGGGGCAGGGCGGCTCGGGGCCTCTTTTGGGACCCGTTGCGGCCTGGGCCCTTCGCCCCAAAGCACCCAATCCAGCGTGACACCGGCGAGGCCGCGGGCTTGTGCTTTACGCACAATCAGGCGCGCCGCCTCCGCGGGAAACTTTTGGCGACGGGGCCACTTCTTTACGGTGACTGGCGTCACGGGCTTGCCCAGCTCGGCAGCGAACTGCCGATACGTCAGTGAGATACCTTCCCACGGACTGAACACGCTTAGCAGGATCGCAAGTCGATCCGCAATGGTGCCTGCTTCGGCTCTCTTTTGGGTCTTGACGGTGGCCAAAGTGGTCCTATTTTGGTGTCGTTGCCAACGACCGGAACGCGCCCGGTCGCAAGATCCAACCACCCTAAAGTGTGGCGATTCGCCCCCGCAGTCAAGACGCGCAACCAGGAGGGTCCGCTGTGGCTCGGTTGTGCGTCATCGCCGTCTCCGATGCATTCAGAGGTTTTTGGCACGTACTCTCCGAGGATTTGGCCGTCGTCATCGACGTCCTCGGCCCCACTGATCCCATTGCCTTCAAGCCCGACACCGTCGCGGTGATCCTCGCCGCGGGCGGCGCGGAGCGCGACGCCGTCAAGTGGCTCGAGAATCACCGCGTGCCCGCCGGCGTGGCGGCCCTCGTGGTCGGGACCGACACGGGTCGCCGCATTGCCATGAAGCTCGTGGCGCGCGGCGCGAGCGATTACTTCGCGCTCCCTGATGACCTCGAGATCTTCCGGAACGCGGTCGGCGCGGCAATGAACGGCATGCCGCGTGGAGGACAGACGCCCACCGACGCGGTCAACGCGTTCGCGGGCATCGTCGGTGAGAGTCAGGCCATCAAACAGGCGTTGACGCGGGCCGCGCGGCTGCTGCCGCATGGCAACGCGCGCGCGTTGATCATCGGTGAGACGGGGACCGGGAAGGAAGTCCTGGCACGCGCGATTCACGCGGGGGGGCCCCGCCGCGCCGCACCGTTCGTTGCCGTGAACTGCTCGGCGTTCCCCGAGCACCTCATCGAGTCGGAGCTGTTCGGCCACGAGCGGGGCTCATTCACCGATGCGCACGCCGCCAAACCCGGCCTCTTCGAGATGGCTGATACCGGCACGCTCTTTCTCGACGAAATCGGCGATTTGCCCCTCAGTCTGCAAGCCAAGCTGCTGCGCCTCCTCGAAGACAAGGAAATCCGTCGCGTTGGCGGCACCAAGCCGCGGACCGTCGACGTGCGCATTCTCGCCGCGACCAACGCGCATCTGTCGGAGCGCGTGCGGGAGAAGGCGTTCCGCGAGGACCTGTTCTTCCGCTTGAGCACCGTCACGCTCAAGCTGCCGCCTCTCCGAGAGCGCGGCGACGACATTATTCTCATTGCCCAGGCCGTGCTCAAACGCCTCGCTGGGGAGCACCACCTCCCAGTGCCGGCGTTGACGCCTGACATCTGCGAGAGACTGCGCCGCCACGCCTGGCCAGGGAACATCCGGGAGCTGAAGAACGCCGTCGAGCGCGCGCTCTTGCTCTCGCCTCCTGGCGAGTTGAACGTCGACGAGCTGCTCCCCCCGGCGGAGCCTGGGGCGGGCGGTGACACGCCGATCCCCTTTCCAGCCCCCCTCGACCAAATCACGTCGGCGGCGGCCCGGGCCACGGTGAAACTGTGCGGCGGGAATCGCAGCGAGTCGGCGCGCCGGCTGTCGATCTCAACCCGGCGCCTGCGCCGGCTGCTGAACGGCGGGCGCGACGTCGAAGAGGAGTTGGACGCCGACGACCTCGTGGAGCCACGCGCCCTATCGATGTAGGACCGTCGCGACCTACCCCCAGGAGCGAAATGACCCAGTGCCCCGGCCCCCCGCCGGGGCATTTGTTTGCAAGTCCTCGCAATTCCGACGATTAGCGCGGCCGCGCAACGTGGAACGCTTCCTGCTCTCTGCCCGCCCGCGCTCTAGATGGTGTCGGCCGGTATCACGTTCTTGCCGGGAGAAACGCATGTCCGTCCGCCGTTCCCTGATGCCGATCGCGCTGCTCGTGAGTGTAAGCCTCGCCGTCTGGAGCTGCAGCGACTCAACGCCGGCTGGCGTTGAGTCCACGACGCTCGCGGCGCGCCAAGTCGGCGGGAGCCGCCTGCTCCTGTGCCTGCCGCGCGCGTACGACTCGGTCACCCAGGTCATCGGCCCGGCGGGTGGAGTCCTGGTGGCCGGTGGTCACGTGCTCGTCGTCGATTCGTTGGCGCTCGACAGTCCCGTGAGCATCACCATGGTGGCGCCGTCTCAGTTCTTGAACGTGGTTCGCCTCCAGCCTGAAGGGCTCAGGTTCAAAAACGGCGTCCACGGCATCGGCGCATTGTTGGCGACCAACGTCGACAACTGCGGTGTGCACGCGAATCAAGTGCTCCAGGTCGTCAATGTCGACGCGTCGCTCGGCATCGTCTCATACCTGCAGACGCCGTCCGCCACCGAATCCGTGGTCGTCACGAAATACAAGACGTATCTGGGCTCGCTGTGGGTCGGCGGGCTGCTGCGCCATTTCTCGAACTACGCTGTGGCCTGGTAGGAACTCTCATGCCCTTGGAGACTTGCATGTCCGCTCGCCGCGCCCTGATCCTGCTCGCACTCGCCCTCGCCGCCGGCTGCACCGGTGAGCGACACCCGATGTCGGCAGGGACGACGCCCACACCTCACATGGTGCGCTGGGCCGGAATCCTCCCGCCGCGTTTCATCGCTCCGCAGCGGCCCGGGACCCAGAGCTCGCATGACGGCCTCCACGCGTACCTGTCGGACGGCCTCAGCCTCGATCGCAACACGGTCACGTTCTGGGCGGTCCGCGGCGAGCAGCGGTCGGTCCAGATCAACTACTTGAGCTCGACCGGCGACACCAGCTTCCCCTTCTTGCAGCTCTCGATCACCGATCCCGTCTTCGTCCCCGGCCGCGGCGAGCTGCAGCCGGGCGACTCCGTGGAGATCACGGTCACGATCGACCCCAGCGCCATCGAGGTGTCGCTCGAGCCGACGGGCACGCAGTTCGGCGAGCCCTCACACCTGAAGATCTCGTACGGCGGCGCCGATGGCGACCTGAACGGGGACGGCATCGTCAACGCGGCGGACACGCAGATCGAAACGCATCTGCTGGGCTTGTGGTACCGCGAAGGCTCGGATAGCGACTGGACGCAGATTCCCGCGTCGCAGTCCCTCGGCGACAAATCCTTCATCGGAGAGCTGCACCACTTCAGCGAATACGCTGTTTCGTTCCTCGAGTACGCGGTTTCCTGGTAAGAGGCGCGACATGCACCCTTCACTCCTAAGCCAAATCGGAGTGCGGCGGGGGACGGCCGTCCGATGATGCGCGCACGGCGAGAACACTCAACGCGCGCGCGGCCGAACGCGGCCCTTGTCGCGATCGGTCAACCGGCGGCTACGGCGATCCGCCGCTGCTCGAACTACGCGGTCGCGTACTGATCATGGAGACCCGAATGATGCCTCGGCGTTCGTGGATGTTTGCGCTTCTGCTCGTCGGTGCGGCCTGCCGCGATGTGGCGGCTCCGCCGGTGCAACCCGCGGTGGTGGCGGTGAGCCTCCCGTCGCCCGCGGGGATCCACATGCTGCGCCAGGCGCCGGGCGCCCCCGCGCTCGAGACCTACCAGGTCTCGTTC
>Ga0070696_100003629_pt1 | contig 10280 bp, 8 predicted proteins | sample KBSK1253metaG_FD_65474 | JGI IMG/M metagenome (GOLD analysis project Ga0070696, IMG submission 65474) | Corn, switchgrass and miscanthus rhizosphere microbial communities from Kellogg Biological Station, Michigan, USA - KBS K1-25-3 metaG | ecosystem: Host-associated > Plants > Roots >... | reverse complement strand
TGCGGCGCCTGCGAAGTGCGCTGCGGTGGCGCATCCGCCGTGGATGGGGCGAGCGCCGAAACGCCTGCCGGCACGTCGATCGAGCCGGCCGGGTTGGTGAGCGACCAGATGCCGCTCGTGCCGACGATCAACGTGGAGCCATCGTCGCGCACCTGGATCACGCCGCCGGTGCCGCGGATGCCGATGGTCGCGGTGGGCGTGGTGACCTGGAAGTTGTCGCGGTTGACTCGGCCGACGAGCCCGGAGACTGCGCGCATCGCGCCCTTGAGCAGGCCGAAGAACCCGCGCTCGCTGCCGTCGGTCTTGCCGTCGAAGCGGTAGTCGCGGATCGCAAATTCGCTTTGCGGCTGGAGCGACACGTAAGCGCCGTCGCTGAAGCGAAGCTGCGCGCGGCCTTCCGCGGTGCGCACGGTATCGCCGCTGTTAAGCTCGGCCCCGCGAAGGAGCGGCTGCTCGCGCCCGTCCAGACCGGCAACCGTGACGACGCCGTAGACGAAATCCACGCGCGCGGCGGCGGCGAGCGCTTCGCCGGCAGCCAATGCCAAAAGCATCGCGAGCGTGAACTTTGACATGACCCCTCCCCGGGCACGTGAATTATTACCCGGTGCTAACCCCTCGGTTATAGGAATTTGTTCACGTTCAGAAGGTAAAGCGCACTGAAACGGTGGCCACGGTGCGGTCGAACTGGTTGATCGGCAGGTTGGACCGGTTGCCGGTATGGGCGAGCTGCGCCAGTACGGTCGTGTTCGCGCGCAGGAGGTAGCTCACCCCCGCGCTGACATCGGTCTGCCGGTCCTTGCGGGTGGCGAGGAAGATCGGCTCGGGCCCGCCGTAGCGGCGCTCTTCGTAGGCGGCGCTCGCGAGCACTCCCCAGCCGCCGCCCAGGGCGAGCTGGCCGCCGAGGCGGATTCCCCACAGATCGTCCCCGAGGTTGGGGAAGTCTGAAGCGCGCTCGCGCTCGCGGCCGATGTAGGCGCTGCCGAAGACCACCGGCGTGTAGTGGGCGCTGAATGCCTGCGCGTACGCCACCCCGAGCACCTCGCGGTCCGCGTCGCGGATGCTTTGCGTCGGATAGCGCAGCTGCGAGTACTGGGCGAAGACGGAGGCCTGGCGGCGCTCGTCGTAGGAGTGCTGCCACTGCGCGAGCAGCCCCTTGGTGTCGCGGTAGCGCGCGTAGTCGAGCTCGAACGACTGCAGCTGCGTGCCGAGCGTGATGGCGTCCTTGCCGCGCAGCCAGCGGGCGGCAAGGCTCGCGTCGAGGGTCGTCTGATCGAACTGGTCCTCGTGCGGATAGCCGCGCAGCGCGGCCGCGGCATTCCCCACCAGCGCCCAGGCCTCCGACAGCTTGTGCGTGATGTTGATGCCGCCTGCAATGGCGGCAAAGCTGTCGCCTCGCCGGGTGAAGGCCGGGTCCAGCGTGGCGATGATTCCGCCGAGCGCCGGAATCGCGATCTGCGAGCTGGAAGTTGCGGAATTGACGTTGCTGTCGTGGCCGACTCCGAGCTCGATGAAGCCGTCGATGCGCGTGGTGTCGGCGGCGCGGATGGCGGCGAGGAAGCGCTCGATGCTCTCCTTCGCCCCCGCGGGAATCGCCTGGCTGCGCACGGTCTCGAACTCGCGGCGCGCGGCCTCGCGCTCGCCTAGCGCAAGATACGCCCGGGCGATCTCGGCGCGGGCGAGATGGTTGGCGGGCTGCTGCGCGAGCACCCGCTCGAGCGCGAACACGGCGCGCTCGTGCTCGCCGGCGTCGTTCGCGGCGATGCCCAGCAGATAGTCGAACTCGAGGTCGCCGGCGCGCGCGCGCTCCTGCGGCAGCAGAAGCTCGTAGGCTTCCTTCGCCCGGCGCTCCGAGAGCAGGCGCTTCGCGGCCTCGGTCAGCTCATCGGACAGCGCGGCGCCGCTCATGACGGCGAGCAGCAACGCGGCAGCCCATCGAGAGATCCTTCTTCTTATCCTGCACTCCCTCCCGCCCCCTGCAACTCCCCTCCCGCCTCGAGTCAGTTGGCGGGCGGGGAGAGTCTAGCATTCAGTGGAATTCAGGATCGGACCAGCCGGCCGTCGGACAAGACCTGCACGCGGTCGCCGACCAAAAAAGCCCGGTTGTCGACGGTCATCGTCCGGACGTAGCCGTCGTCCATCCGGACCATGATGCGATAGGGCCCGGAGGCGACCGGCGGCTGCGTGCTGCCCGCCGCGGCCGACGCGGGCGGGGTGACGAGGCTGATCGATTCCACGATGCCGAATCCGGTGCGGCTCGTCGAAGCGGTTGTTGTCGAGCTGCTGACAACGGGGGCACCGCTCGTGGTGGTGACCGGCGTGGGAGGCGGATCGTAGTAGGTGGTGCAGCCGGCGAGCCCGAGGGCGGCGAGCGCGCAAAGGGGCAAGGCGAGGCGAGTCATGGCGAGCTCCTGATGAGTGAAGGCCTTTGGAGCCCGAGCAATCTGCGTGCCAGAACGAATTCAGCCTTCGAAGAACTCCTTGACCTTCTCCAGCCAGCCCTTGGCGCGCGGGTTGTGGCGCGCGCTGTCTTCGTTGCTGATCGACTCGAACTCGCGCAGGAGCTGGCGCTGGCGCTCGGTGAGCTGCACCGGGGTTTCGACCGCGACGTGGCAGAAGAGGTCGCCCGCGGCTTGGCTGCGCACGCCTTTGATGCCCTTGCCCTTCAGGCGGAACGTCTTGCCGCTCTGAGTCTCGGCCGGCACGCGGATGCGCGCCGAGCCATCGAGCGTCGGGATCTCGATCTCGCCGCCGAGCGCCGCGGTGCTGATCGAAATCGGCATCTCGCAATGCAGATCGTCGTGGTCGCGCTGGAACACCGGGTGCGGCTTGATGTGCACCTGCACGTAGAGGTCGCCCGGAGGTCCGCCGTTCACGCCCGGCTCGCCTTCGCCGGAGAGTCGTACGCGGTCGCCCTCGTCGACGCCGGTCGGAATCTTGACCGACAGCGTCTTCTGCAGCTTCACCCGGCCCGCGCCCTGGCAGCTCGAGCAGGGGTTGGGAATCACGCTGCCGCTGCCGTGGCAGCGCGGGCAGGTCTGGGCGATCGAGAACGGGCCCTGCGACACCCGCACCTGGCCGGCGCCGCGGCACGACGGGCAGGTGCTCGCCTGCGTGCCGGGCCGCGCGCCGCTGCCCTTGCAGATCTCGCACACCGCCAAGCCTGGGATGCGGATCTTGGTCTCGAAGCCGTGCGCCGCCTGCTCCAGGGTGATCTCGAGGTTGTAGCGCAGGTCGGCGCCGCGGAACACGGTCGAGCGCCCGCCGCGGCCGCCGCCGAAGATCTCGCCGAAGATGTCGCTGAAGATGTCGCCGAAGCCGCCCATGCCGCCGGCGCCGGCCGCGGCCTGCGGGTCCACGCCGGCGTGGCCGAACTGATCGTAGGCCGCGCGCTTGTTCGCGTCGGACAGCACCTCGTAGGCTTCCTTCGCCTCCTTGAAATGCTCCTCGGCCTTGGGGTTGTCCGGATTGCGGTCCGGATGCCATTTCATGGCGAGGCGCCGGTAGGACTTCTTCAGCTCCTCCTCGGAGCAGTCCCGGTTCAGCCCGAGCACTTCGTAGTAGTCACGCTTCGCCATGCACCCATTCCACGAAAAAACGGGCGACCGCTTGCACGATCGCCCGCCTGCGTCAGTTGAGCCGCAAGATTATCCTGTTTTCTTGTCCTTGACTTCGGTGAACTCGGCGTCGACCACGTTGCCGTCGTCCTTCTTGCCGGCTTCGCCCTCGGGCGCGGACTGCTGCGACTGCTGCTGCTCGCCCTGCTTTGCCTGCTCCTGGGCGTACATCTTCTCGCCCAGCTTCTGCGCCGCCTGCGCGAGCACCTGCTGTTTCGCCTCGATCTCGGACTTGTCCTCGGACTTGAGCACGCCCTCGGCGTCCTTGAGCGCGGTCTCGATCTTGTCCTTCTCGCCGGCGTCGAGCTTGTCGCCGTAGTCCTTCAGCGACTTCTTCACCGAGTGCACCATCGCCTCGAGTTGGTTGCGCGCATTGACCAGCTCCAGGGTCTTGCGGTCTTCCTCGGCGTGCGCCTCGGCATCCTTCACCATGCGCTGGATCTCGGCCTCGTTCAGGCCCGAGCTCGCCTGGATCTTGATCTTGTTCTCCTTGCCGGTGGCCTTGTCCTTCGCGGTCACGTGCAGGATGCCGTTGGCGTCGATGTCGAAGGTGACCTCGATCTGGGGCATGCCGCGCGGCGCCGGCGGGATGTCGGTGAGGTTGAACTGCCCCAGCGACTTGTTGCCGGCGGCGAGGTCGCGCTCGCCCTGCAGCACGTGGATGGTCACCGCGTTCTGGTTGTCGTCGGCGGTCGAGAACACCTGCGTCGCCTTGGTCGGGATGGTGGTGTTCTTCTGGATCAGCTTGGTGGTGACCCCACCCAAGGTCTCGATGCCCAGCGACAAGGGGGTGACATCCAGCAAAAGAACATCTTTGACGTCGCCCTTCAGGACACCCGCCTGGATCGCGGCGCCGATGGCCACCGCCTCGTCGGGGTTCACGTCCTTGCGCGGCTCCTTGCCGAAGAGCTCCTTCACCTTGTCCTGCACCTTGGGCATGCGCGTCTGGCCGCCCACCAGGATCACGTCGCTCACCTTGTCGACGGTGATGTCGGCGTCCTTGATCGCGGTGCGGCAGGGCGGGATGGTCTTGTCGATCAGCTCCGCCACCAGCGACTCGAGCTTGGCGCGGCTGATCTTCATCGTGAGGTGGCGCGGGCCGGACTGGTCGGCGGTGATGTAGGGCAGGTTGATCTCGGTCTGCTGCAGCGACGAGAGCTCGATCTTCGCCTTCTCCGCGGCCTCCTTCAGCCGCTGCAGCGCGAGCACGTCCTTGGAGAGGTCCGCTCCCTGCTCCTTCTTGAACTCGCCGACGATGTAGTCGATGAGACGCTGGTCGAAGTCCTCGCCGCCGAGGAAGGTGTCGCCGTTGGTGGCTAGTACTTCGAACTGCTTCTCGCCCTCGACGTCGGCGATCTCGATCGCCGAGATGTCGAAGGTGCCGCCGCCCAGGTCGTACACCGCGATCTTCATGTCCTTCTTCGCCACCTTGTCCTCGCCGAAGGCGAGCGCCGCGGCGGTCGGCTCGTTGATGATGCGCTTGACGTCGAGTCCCGCGATGCGCCCCGCGTCCTTGGTCGCCTGGCGCTGAGAGTCGTTGAAATAAGCCGGCACGGTAATGACCGCTTCCGTGACACTTTCCCCGAGATAGGCCTCGGCGTCCTTCTTGAGCTTCCGCAGGATCTGTGCCGAGACTTCCTGCGGCGAGATCTTCTTGCCGCGCACCTCGATCCAGGCGTCGCCGTTGTCGGCGCGCACGATCTTGTAGGGGGTGAGCTTGATCGCCTTCTGCACCTCGGCATCCTCGTAGCGGCGCCCGATCAGGCGCTTCACCGCGTAGATGGTGTTCTTCGCGTTGGTGACGGCCTGGCGCCGCGCGGGCGCGCCCACCAGGATCTCGCCGTCCTCGGCGTAGGCCACGACCGAGGGGGTGGTGCGCGAGCCTTCCGAGTTCTCGATCACCTTGGGCTTGCCGCCCTCCATGATCGCAACGCAGGAGTTGGTCGTACCGAGGTCGATGCCGATGATTTTTGCCATGAGGGCTCCGCTTAATCCAAATCTATGCCGGATATGGGGTTTCCGCCGCCTTTTTCAACCGGCTTGGCTACCGTGACCAGCGCCGGGCGCAGCACGCGGTCGGCTAGGCTGTAGCCTTTCTGCATGACCTTGACCACGGTGTTGGGATCGGAGGCGGATTCCACCGTCGCCATGGCCTGGTGGCGGTGGGGATCGAAGCGCTCGCCGGGCGACGGGCTGATCTCGCGCACATTGGCCTTTTCCAGCGCCCCCACGAGCTGGCGCAGGGTGATCTCCACGCCGCTCACGTCGGCGCTCTTCACCGCGGCCTCCAGGCTGTCGAGCACCGGGAGCAGGCCGTTGGCGAAGCGCTCGAGCGCATACTTCTGCGCGCTGGCGGCTTCGGCCTGGACGCGTTTGCGGGTATTGTCGGCATCGGCGACGGCGCGCAGCATCTGCTCGCGCTGCTGCTCGAGCTGGGCCCGGGCTTCGGCCAGCTGGTCCTCGAGGGATGTCGCGGGCTGCGGGTTTTGAACAGTCTCTTCTTGCATCGTGTCGAACTTGGGTTGCGGCAGGTGCTTTTCAAGCCGCCCCCCGCGAAATTCAGCAGGAGATTAGTCCATTGAAAATATTGAAGATTTCACTATACCTGGTTCTCGGGCTGGTGCTTCTCGCGGCGGCGGCGGCGGCAATTTTCGCTGCGACCTTCGACCCGAACCGCTACAAGGACGACATCCAGCGCATCGTCAAGGAGCGCACCGGCCGCACGCTGGAGCTTAAAGGACCGCTCGAGCTGGCGTTCTATCCGAGCCTGGGCGCCAAGGTCTCTGGCGTAGTCCTTTCGGAGCGCGCCCCCGGCCAGCAGTTTCTTTCGCTCGACTCCGCCAACGCCTCGGTCGCGCTGCTCGCGCTCCTGCGCGGCGAAGTGATCGTCGACCGCGTGCGGCTCTCTGGGGTCAAGGCGCAGATCGTCAAGGGCAAGGACGGGCGCTTCAATTTTCAGGACCTGATCGAATCGCCCGGGGAAAAGCCCGCCGCGAAGAAGGAGGAAAAGAAAGCGCCCGACGCGAAAGGCGGCGGGCCGGTGAAGTTCGACGTCGCCGGGGTGACGGTGGAACGTGCCGCGGTGACCTATCGCGACCTCAATACCGGCCAGGAGATCGCGCTCAACGACCTCAAGCTCCAGACCGGTCGTATCGCGGAGAACGCCCAGGGCAAGTTCGAGTTCGGGACTTCGCTCAAGCGCAACACTCCGCCCCTGGAGGCGAAGCTCGCGCTGAACGGCAACTACTCGCTGAAGCCCGAGGCGGTGTCGCTCGACTTCACCGCGAAGCTCGACGAGTCGACGATCAAGGGGAGGGCGGTCATGGCGCGCGCCAAGGTGGCCGCCTACGACTTCGACCTCAACATCGACAAGCTGAATCTCGACCGCTACCTCGCCTCGTCGGAGAAGAAGAAAGAGCCGCCGAGCAAGAAGGACGAGGCGGCCAAGAAGGACGAGCCCTCCAAGAAAGCCGACAGCGACGCGCCGGTCGACCTCTCCGGCCTCAAGGGCCTGAACGCCAAGGGCAAGGTCGAGATCGGCGCGCTGCAGGTGCAGGGACTGAAGCTCGCGGCGCTGAAGACCGAGATCCGCGCCGCCGACGGCCGCGCCGAGATCGGCCCGCACTCGGCCAACCTCTACGAAGGCACGCTCGCCGGAAGCGTAGCGCTCGACGGCAACGCCAACCGGGTAGCGTTGAAGGAGACCCTGACCAACGTCGCCATCGGCCCGCTGCTGCGCGACGTCGCGCAGCAGGATCGCCTCGAAGGCAAGGGCAACCTCACGCTGGACGTGAACGCCGCGGGCAAGAGCGTGAACGCGATGAAGAGCGCGCTCGCCGGCACGGCGAAGGCGAATCTGCGCGACGGCGCGGTCAAGGGCGTGGACATCGGAGCGATCATCAACAAGGCGCGCTCGGCCCTCGGCTCGCAGTCGGCCCAGGCCGCCGACGGCAAGGAAAAAACCGATTTCTCCGAGCTCAACGCGAGCTTCGTCATCAAGAACGGCGTGGCGCACAACGAGGACCTCGATGTGAAGGCGCCGCTTTTCCGCGTCACCGGCACCGGCGACATCGACATCGCCAAATCGAGCATCAACTACGTCGCCAAGGCAGCCGTGGTGGCGAGCGCCCAGGGCCAGGGCGGCAAGGAGCGTTCCGACCTCACCGGCCTGACGGTGCCGGTGAAGCTGAGCGGCCCCTTCGACAGCATGAAATACGAAGTCGACTACCGCGGCGCGGCCGGCGAGCTCGCCAAGTCCAAGGTCGGCGAGCGCGCGAAGGAGGCGATCGACAAGAACCGCGGCAAGGTCGAGGACAAGGTGAAAGACCGCCTCAAGGGGCTGTTCGGGCGATGAGCTCGAGCGCGCCGATCCAGGCGAGCGACTCGTTGAGGCAGGGCACGAGCTGCAGCTCGCGCCCCCCGGCCTCGAGAAAGCGCCCGCGCGCCGCGATCCCGATCTCCTCCAGCGTCTCCAGGCAGTCGGACACGAACCCCGGGCACACCACGTCGACGCGCTCGGTTCCGCGCCTGGCGAGCTCGACCAGCGTCGGCTCGGTATAGGGCTCGAGCCACCTCGCATAGCCGAAGCGCGACTGGAACGTGACTTTCCACTGCCTTTCCTCCAGGCCGAGCGCGGCGGCGAGCAGCAGAGCGGTCATGCGGCACTCGCGCTCGTAGCGCTCGGCGCCGCGCCTGGGCAGGCCGTGGAAGCTCATCACGAGCAGGGCTGCGCGAGCGTGCGCCTTCCAGTGCAGCCTCAGATTGGAAGCCAGGGCCGCGATGTACGCCGGGTGATCGTGAAAGCCGCGGATCATGCGCACCCCGGGAGGCAGCAGGTCGGCGATGCTCTCGGTCGTGCTCTCGGAGTACTGCGGATACAGCGGCAGCACGGTGGTTTCTCTCGCTCCCAGCTTTTTCAGGGCCGAAGCGATCGTCGGTTCGCCGTAACGCATGGCGTACTCGATCCGCAGCTCGGGGAAGCTCGACTGCAGCAGCTCGGCCTGGCGGCGGGTATGGACTGCGAGCGGTGAGCCCTCCGGCGTCCAGATGGCCGCGTATTTCTCGGCCGACTTCGCCGGACGCGAACGCAGCACGATGCCGTGCAGGATCGGCAGCCAGAGCGCTCGCGGCAGCTTGACCACGCGCGGGTCGGAGAGAAACTCGGCGAGGTAGGCGCGCACCGCCTCGGGCGTGGGCGCCGAGGGGGTGCCGAGGTTGACGAGAAGCGCGCCGCGAGCGGCGCTCGTCATCACCGCGCTTGTCTCCTACAGCCTGGCGCTTTGCGGCTTCTCATCGCGTTTGTTCTCCCTTATGCGAAAACCCGGCAGCTCGATGCGCACGCAGGTCCCGCCGCTGCGCCGCTCCGAGATGGCGACGGTGCCGCCGAAGCGCTCGAGCGCGGCCTGCGCGATCAGGATGCCGGCGCCCGAGCTTGAGCGCGGCGCCGCGGCGATGCCCGGGCCGCGGTCGAGCACCTCGATCACCAGCTTGAGCCGGTTGAGCCGGTCCTGCACCGCGTACAGCTCGACGCAGCCCGGAGACACGTCGGCCGCATGGTTGAGGAAGTTCATCAGCGCCTGGGGCAGCGTATGGTCGCTTTGCAGGACGAGGTCGTCCTCGACATGGATGCTGAGCGCGAGCGCCACGTCGGGTCGCAGCGCGCGCAGGCGCTCGGCGACATCGGCGATGAGCTCGCCTGCCCGTACGCTCTGCACCTCGCCGAGCCGCTCCACGCCTGCCGCCCCCGCCAGCGTGGAGAGCGAGCGCCGGCAGAGCTGGACCTGGCCCCACAGGATCTCGATCGCGTCTTTCCAGTCCGGCGGCGGGACCTTGCTCTCGCGCAGCTCGCCGATCAGCACCGAGATGGTCGAAAGCGGGGTGGAGAGCTCGTGCGCCGTGCCGGTGGAGAGCGCAGCGAGGCCGACGAGGTAGCGCTCGCGCGCGTCCTTCTCCGCGTAAGCGCGCACATGCTCGCGCTGCACCCGCTTGAGCGTACTCAACTTGATCCCGAACCACGCGATCAGGACCGCGATGAAGGCGTAGATCAGAAAGCGCGTGAAGTCATCCAGCGCGCGATCGATGCCGGGCGACTCGGGCAGCGGCAGCGCGACATGGAAGAAGTGCAACGCGACATAGCAAAGCACGCAAGCCGCCGCGAGCAGCCACACCAGCCGGGGAGGCAGCGCGCTCGAGCTATACAGGAGGAGCAGGAGATAGTACAGCGCGAGCGGATTGCGCGCGCCGCCCGTGAAGTACAGCAGCGCGCTGAGGAGCGCGACGTCGACGAGCAACTGGGCGAACATTTCCGGATCCGTGACCGGCGCGGGATGCGCAAGCCGCAGCACGGTCGCGACGTCGACCAGAGCATAGAAGCCGATCAGGCCGGCGACGGGTACGAGCGGAACGTGAATTTCGAGGATGCAGTCGGAGCAGTACAGGATCCCCGCCAGGGCGACGATCGCGATCGCCCGCATGACGATCAGCAGGCGCAGATACGCCGGCGCGTGGCGGAAAGTTCTCCGGAGATCCATTGTGTCTCCCGGCCCCAGCCGGGTCGCACCACCCGCATCCTACAACGTTACACCCGCGTAGGGTGCTTGCCCAACTTGCGCTGCAAAGTGCGCCGGTGCATGCCCAGCGCGCGCGCCGCGGCCGAGATATTGCCCT
>Ga0070696_100003628_pt1 | contig 10282 bp, 11 predicted proteins | sample KBSK1253metaG_FD_65474 | JGI IMG/M metagenome (GOLD analysis project Ga0070696, IMG submission 65474) | Corn, switchgrass and miscanthus rhizosphere microbial communities from Kellogg Biological Station, Michigan, USA - KBS K1-25-3 metaG | ecosystem: Host-associated > Plants > Roots >... | reverse complement strand
ACCAGCCGGTCCCGCGCCGATTCGTACAGCGCGGTGGCCTCCTGGCTCAAGGTATGGACGCCGCGGTGCACATTGGCATGGTGATGGCGCTCGTAGTCATCGACGGCGTCGATCACTGCGTCCGGACGCTGCGCCGAGGCGCCGTTGTCCAGATAGGCCAACGGTTTTCCGTGCACCATGCGCGCCAGCACCGGAAATTTCCCCCGCAGGGCGTTCACATCGAAACTCAGGGCCTCATCGGCCAGTGCAGTGTTGTTCATCGAAACTTCCGCAGTATTTGCGAATCCGGCAGTTGGGCGATCAAGGCGTTCTCGATGGATGTCCGCGCCGAGGGCACCGACATGCCGGTGAGCACGTCGGCAAGAAAGGCGTACACCAGCAAGCTCTGCGCCGTGTCGCGATCCAGCCCGCGTGACAGCATGTAAAAGAGCATGTCGGGGTCGAGCCGGCCCGTGGTCGCGCCGTGAACGCATTTGACCTCGTCCGCATGGATCTCCAATTGCGGCCGCGTATCGATCTCGGCGGTGGGCGAGAGCAGCAAGCCGCGGCTGGATTGCTGCGAGTCCGCGTGGACGGCGCCGGCGTCGACGATGACTTTGCTGTTGAAAATAATGCGGCTCGAGTCGCTGGCGATGGCGCGAGCGGTTTGGCGGCTGCGCGTGTCGCGCGCGGCATGGGTGACGATGTTGACGCAATCGACGTGGCGGTCCTCGTGCCCCACCAGCAGCGAGTAGCTGTCGAGAGAGGAGTTCGGTTCGCTCAGGTGTCCTTCGAGCGTTGCGCGCACCAGACCGCCGCCCAGCGCAATCGTGAATTGCTTGCACCGGCTGCCTCGTTCCTGATGGATATCGAGAGAGTCGATGTGGGTGGCGCCGCCGCCGGTCGCGAATACCCGGTAGTGTTCGAGTTGCGCGTCGCTGCCCAATGCAATGTGCGTGTTGGAATTGCTCAGCGGCGTGTACACGCCCTGGGCCACGTGATGCTCGATGATGGTCGCGCTGGTTCCCGGGCACGCATCGATGATGACCCGGGGGTAGGCGACATCGTTGACTCCGTTGCCGGTCGCGACGTGCAGAATGACCAGCGGCGTAGCCACTTGGGTGGTGATTTTCAGGTACAGACCGTCGACGAAAAGGGCGGTGTTGAGCAGCGACCAGCGCCGTTGTTCGGCATCGGACAACGGTTCGATGAAGCGCATCAGAAACTTCGGATCAAGCCGGGATACCTCTCGTATCGTATTGATCTCTATGCCATTAATCGTAGTGTCTGCGGTGAGCAGAGCGGGATGGCCATTGACCATGAGCACCGTTGCCGCCCGCTCGGTGTCGCCAAGCAGGGAGATCGACGCGGAAGGTTCGATCTCGCCTCGCGTCATGCGCGGCGCGTCCACGAAGCTTTGCGCGGCGAGGCTGCGCAGGTTGGTGTATCGCCAGGTTTCATCGCGCATCGTCGGCAGTCCGAGCTCGAGAAACCGCTGCATCGCCTGCTCACGCACCGGCGACAGCGAATCGGCGGGACGCGCGCGCCACTGCGCCTCGAATGAGCGCAGCGCCGCGGAGGCGGGCTGGCCGGACGTTTGCAGTGCCGGGCTCATGCGACTTGGGCTTCCAGCACCCAATCGTAGCCGCGGCGCTCGAGCTCCTGCGCGAGCGACTTATCGCCCGTTTTCAGTATTCGTCCGCCGGACAACACGTGTACCTGGTCGGGGACGACGTAGTCGAGCAGGCGCTGGTAGTGGGTCACCAGCACCACGGCTCTCTTCGGGTCGCGCAGGCTGTTCACCCCCGCGGACACCACTTTGAGCGCATCGATATCGAGGCCGGAATCCGTCTCATCCAGGATGGCGAGCTTGGGCTCCAGGACGAGCATTTGCAGTACTTCGTTGCGCTTTTTCTCGCCGCCTGAAAAACCTTCGTTGACGCCCCGCGTCAGGAAGGATTCGCTCATTTGCATGTACTTCATTTTTTGCCTGATGAGGGTCAGGAAATCATAGGCATCGACTTCGGCTTCACCGGCCGCCTTGCGTTTGGCGTTCAGGGCGGCCTTGAGCAGGTAGACGTTGTTGACGCCGGGAATCTCGACGGGATATTGGAAGCCCAGAAACAAACCGGCGCGGGCGCGCTCTTCGGGCGGCAGCGCCAACAGGTCGCGGCCTTCGAAAGTCACCGATCCGCCGGTGACTTCGTAATCCTCGCGGCCGGCCAACACCTGGGCAAGCGTGCTCTTGCCCGAGCCGTTCGGTCCCATGATGGCATGGACCTCGCCGGCGTTGACCTCGAGGTTGACGCCCTTCAGGATGTCTTTGCCCGCAACTCGGGCGCATAAATTGGAAATTTTGAGCAAGATTTTTTTCCTCTAAAACCGCTAACCCACGGCGCCTTCCAGACTGACGCTCAACAGGTTCTGAGCCTCGACGGCGAATTCCATCGGCAATTCCTTGAACACTACTTTGCAAAATCCGCTGACGATCATGTTGACCGCATCTTCCGCCGAGATGCCCCGCTGCAAGCAATAGAACAATTGATCTTCGCCGATCTTCGAAGTGCTTGCCTCGTGCTCGACGGTCGCGGTCGGGTTCCTGACTTCCATGTAGGGAAACGTGTGCGCCCCGCACTGCGGGCTCATCAACAGCGAGTCGCATTGAGTGAAATTACGGGCGCCGGCGGCGCTCGGCAGAATCTTCACCAGGCCGCGATAGACGTTCGTGGCGTGACCGGCCGAGATGCCTTTGGACACGATCGTGCTCTTGGTGTTGCGCCCGATGTGGATCATCTTGGTGCCGGTATCCGCCTGCTGATAATTATTGGCGACCGCGACGGAATAGAACTCGCCGATCGAGTTCTCACCCCTGAGGACGCAGCTCGGATACTTCCACGTAATCGCGGACCCGGTCTCCACCTGGGTCCATGAGATTTTCGAATTGCGGCCGCGGCACTCGCCGCGCTTGGTCACGAAGTTGTAAATGCCGCCCAAGCCGTTTTCGTCGCCCGGATACCAGTTCTGCACGGTCGAATACTTGATCTGCGCATTGTCCAGCGCCACCAGTTCCACCACGGCGGCGTGCAGCTGGTTCTCATCGCGCATGGGGGCCGTGCAGCCTTCCAAATAGCTCACCGACGCGCCCTCGGCGGCGATGATCAAGGTGCGCTCGAACTGGCCCGTTTTGGCGGCGTTGATGCGAAAGTAAGTCGACAATTCCATCGGGCAGCGCACGCCTGGCGGCACGTACACGAAGGAGCCGTCGGAGAACACGGCGGAATTCAACGCCGCGAAGAAATTGTCCCCTGTCGGCACGACGCTGCCGAGATAGCGTTCGACGAGGCGCGGATGATCGCGCACGGCGTCGGAAAATGAGCAGAAGATGACGCCGGCCTTGCCCAATTTTTCCTTGAACGTGGTCGCGACGGACACGCTGTCGAATACGGCGTCGACCGCGACGCCGGCCAGGCGCGCGCGCTCGTGCAGCGGAATGCCCAGCTTGGCATAGGTTGCCAACAGTTTCGGGTCCACTTCGTCGATGCTCTTGGGCGCATTCGCCGGCGCGCGCGGCGCCGAGTAATACGAAATGTCCTGGTAGTCGATGGGCTTGTAGTGCACGTAGGCCCACGTCGGCTCGCGCATGGTCAGCCAATGTCGAAACGCCTTCAGCCGCCAGTCCAGCAGGAACTGCGGCTCGTGCTTCTTTTTCGATATTGCGGTCACCACCTCTTCATCGAGTCCGGGCGGCAAGCTATCGGACTCGATATCGGTGATGAACCCGTGCCGGTACTTTTGACCGATGAAGGCTTCAACGTCTTGGGGTTTGCTAGACACGATGGTTTCCAGTTGCCATTACGCTTCGATGGTCCTTGAGGTGGAGTCTAAAGTTGAGTATTCACGCGAATGTCCGACGTCAGGTCGGAAACCCGCAATTCGACGGAGTTCAATCCCGCCAGTTGATGCAGCGTCACGTCCTCCAGGGCGCGGCGAATGGAGGCGTTGACGCGTTGCCAGACGCCGCCGACACGGCACAGGCGCTCGATGCCGCACTGACTCGAGGCGCCGCTGCATTCCGTGATCGCAATCGGGCCCTCGAACACATCGAGAATTTGCGCCGCGGTAATCTGCTCCGGAGGTCGCGCGAGGCGATATCCCCCTTGGGCGCCGCGTGAAGAAATCACCAAGCCCGCGCGCTGCAGCCCCTTCAATACCTTGCTCACGGTGGGCCGGCTGAGGCGCGTGCGCTCCGCCAATTCCGCCGCGGCGCGATGCCGCGCGGGTTCTTGCGCTAAACTGGCCAGCACCACGGTCGCGTAGTCGGTCAATTTTCCCATGCGCAACATATGAAAATACCTTCCCCGATCGACGATTCATGTGGGACTACTTTAGTCCTATTTGACTTGGAGTTCCACCCCTTCAGGGCGGACCGCCCCCGATTTTGTTATCCTTGCCGCCCATGACACCCGACAATACCAGCGAGACACGCCAGTCATGAATACCGCAGATCTTTGCGCCACGGCGCGCGCCTTAGTGGCAAAAAACCGAGGAATTTTGGCTGCGGACGAGAGCACGAGCACCATCAAGAAGCGCTTCGACACCATCAAATTGGAATCCACCGAAGAGAATCGGCGGGCCTATCGTGAATTGCTGTTCACCGCGCCGGGGGCCCAGCAGTACATCAGCGGCGTGATCATGTATGACGAGACGCTGCGTCAAAAGACCAAGGACGGTGTGCCATTCCCGGCCTATCTTGCGCAGCATGGAATGCTGCCGGGCATCAAAGTGGACATGGGCGCCAAGCCATTGGCCGGATTCCCCGGAGAGACCATCACCGAGGGACTCGACGGGTTGCGTGAGCGGCTGGCGGAGTACTACAAGCTGGGCGCGAAGTTCGCGAAGTGGCGCGCGGTGATCGATATTGGGTCCGGGATTCCCTCGGGCTATGCCATTGACGCCAATGCGGAAGCGCTGGCGCGCTATGCGGCGCTGTGCCAAGAGGCGGGTATCGTCCCCATCGTCGAGCCCGAAGTATTGATGGACGGCGGCCACACCTTGGAACGCTGCGAAGAAGTGACCAACGTGGTCCTGGACAGCGTGTTCAGCCATTTGTTCGCTGCCAAGACCTGCCTCGAAGGCATGGTGCTCAAGCCGAATATGGTGGTGCCGGGGAAGAAATGCCCGCAGAAAGCGAGCGCTCAACAGGTGGCCGAAGCCACCGTTCGGACGCTCAAGCGCCAGGTGCCGACCGCGGTCCCGGGCATTGCATTCCTGTCGGGCGGCCAGAGTCCGACCGAAGCGACCCTGCACCTGAGCTTGATGAATGCGGCCGGGCCTTTGCCCTGGACACTGACGTTCAGCTACGGACGCGCGCTTCAGGAAAATGCCCTGAACGCCTGGGCCGGGAAATCCGCCGGGTATGCTGGCGGCCAGCAAGCTTTGTCCATTCGTGCCAAATTGAACGGCTTGGCAGCCGTGGGCGAATACAAGACTTCGATGGAAAGTTCCGCGGCCTAAAGTATCCGCGCTCGCTCGAGACCCGGCGTCATTGGGGCGCGGGGTCCGGCTGGAAGTACATATTGAATCAATCTGCCGCTATCGTTGAGATTCGTAATCTGAATTACGCGATCGGCGGCCGCGCCGTGTTCACCGGGCTCGACATGAATATCGCGCGCGGCCGCGTAACCGCCGTCATGGGACCAAGCGGCACCGGAAAGACGACTCTGTTGCGTCTGATCACCGGTCAAGTGGTTGCCGACAGCGGCTCCATCGTCGTGGCGGGCCAGGATTTGCAGGCGATACGGCGCGCGGATCTGTATGTACTGCGGCGCCGTATGGGCATGCTGTTCCAGAACGGGGCACTGCTCACCGACTTGAGCGTATTCGAGAACGTCGCTTTTCCGCTGCGCGAGCACACGGATCTGCCGGAGCGGCTCGTGCGCCAGCTGGTGCTCACGAAGCTGCAGGCGGTCGGGCTGCGCGGCGCGGCCGAACTCATGCCCTCGGAATTGTCGGGCGGGATGGGCCGGCGGGTGGCGCTGGCGCGGGCCATCGTCATGGATCCGGAGATCTTGATTTACGATGAACCTTTCGTGGGCCTCGACCCGATCTCCCTGGGAGTCATCGTGCGGCTGATCCGGCGCTTGAACGATGCGCTCGGCATCACCAGTATCGTGGTTTCGCACGATGTCAAAGAAATCTCCGCGGTGGCGGACAATGTTTTCCTGTTGTCCGGAGGCAAGGTGGTGGCGCGCGGCACGCCGCAACAATTGCAGTCCTACCCATCCGAGATCGTGCGGCAATTCATCGGCGGGGAAGCCGACGGGCCCGTGCCGTTTCACTTCCCGGCTCCCGACTACTTCACCGAACTGCTGTCGCGCGGCGAGGGTCTTTGAAGCTGTTGGGCGAACTTTGGTCGAGCCTCACCGAGTCCTTGATCGGACTGGGCTTGGTGGCGCGCTTCCTGCTGCGGCTGACCGTGAATTCGCCGCGCGCGCTGCTGCGATGTGACCTGATCGCGCAACAGATCTATAATTCGGGCGCGCTGTCGCTGGTCATCATCATGCTGTCCGGCTTGTTCGTCGGCATGGTGCTGGGACTGCAGGGATTCGAACTGCTGCAGCGGTTCGGCTCCGAAGAAGCCTTGGGGACGGCGGCGGCCATCGGGCTCGTGAAAGAGCTGGGCCCGGTGGTGACGGCGCTGCTGTTTGCGGGCCGCGCCGGCACCGCGCTGGCCTCCGAGTTGGGGCTGATGCGGGCGACGGATCAAATATCGGCCATGGAAATGATGGCCGTCGACCCCATCCAGCGAGTGGTCGTGCCGCGATTCCTCGGCGGCGTGATCGCAATGCCGCTGCTCGCGGCCATCTTCAGCGTGATCGGCATCTACGGCGCGCAGCTCGTGGGCGTGCAGATCATGGGCGTCGATTCGGGCAGCTTCTGGTCGCAGATGCGCGCCTCCGTCAGCTTGACGGACATCAACGAGGGCGTCGTCAAGAGCTGCATTTTTGGCGTCGCCTGCAGTCTGATTGCGGTCTACGAGGGATATTATGCGACGCCGACCGCCGAGGGCGTCGGGCGCGCCACCACGCGCACCGTCGTCACGTCGGCGGTGGTCACCTTGTTCCTGGATTATTTGATCACCGCAGAGTTTTTGTAGGAGAGTATCGCCATGCGCAAGTCACGTACGTTGAATCTCGGCACCGGGACGTTCGTGCTGCTGGGATTCGCCGCGCTGTTTTTCCTGACGACGCAGACCACCAGCCGCGGTTTCTCCTTGAAGAGGTCGCCGCATTACGACGTGACGGCGAAATTCGACAATGTCGGTGATCTGAAAGTGGGCGCTCCCGTGTCGATGTCGGGTGTGCAGCTGGGCAGAGTCACGAACATCGCCTTGGATTCGACGGAATACAAGGCGGTCGTCACCATGAGCCTGAATGCGCGCTACAACCAGATCCCCACCGACAGCGACGCCAGCATTTACACCCAGGGACTGCTCGGCGGCAAGTTCATCGGTCTGACCGCCGGCGGCGCCGAAACTTATCTCAAGGACAAGGATCAAATCGACTTTACCCAGTCGGCGTTCGTTCTCGAAAACCTGATCGGCCAAGTCTTGGCGAACTTCACGAAGGCCGCCACACCCAAAACCGACGCGCCCGCCGCACCTCAGCCCAAAACCACGGAGAAATCCAAATGATGAAATTTGCGGTGATCGCGCTGTTCGCCTCGATGCTGGCGGGCGGCGCAAGTGCGGCAGATGCGCCGGCACCCGGCGCGGCCGCAGGTTCGCAAGGTCCGCAGCAGCTGGTCGAGAATTCGGCCAAGCGCATGCTCACGGAGCTGGATGCCAACCGTCCGATGTACGCGAAGGATCCGGCAAAGCTCGACGCGCTGGTGGCCAATGTGCTGCTGCCGAATTTCGACACGGAATATGCGGCGCGCCTCGTCCTCGGCCAGTACTGGAGGAACGCGACCCCCGACCAGCGGAAGCGCTTTGTCGACGCCTTCTATCATTCGCTGCTGCGCAATTACGGGGCGGCGCTGGTGAATTTCACGGCCGATCGTTTCGCGATCCTGCCGTACAGGGGTGATCCCGGCGCTACGATGGCCACCGTCCGAACGGAAGTGAAGACTTCTTCCGGCGATAAGGTCCCGGTCAATTTCAGCCTGCGGAAAACCGAGGGCACATGGAAGGCTTGGGATGTCGTCATCGAAGGCATCTCCTACGTCAAGAGCTTCCGTACCGATTTTGCCTCGGAGATCCAGGCGAAGGGGCTGGACGAAGTGATCAACCGGCTGGAGACCGAAAAAATCACCCCCCACGGCACTGCGGGGACCGGTCGTTGACCGCCAGGCCGAGGCATAGCGGCAATGGCCAGCAGACCGCCTCGTTCGACGTGCTGGAGGGCGAGCGCGGACGGGTGAATGGATCGCTGCATTTCACCACGGTCAGCGCGCTGCTGCCCGCAGGAGCCGACGCCATCGACAACGGCCGGGCCGCCGTGATCGATTTGGCCCAGGTGACGGCGAGCGATAGTTCGGGCCTTGCACTGCTGATCGAATGGCTCAGTGTTGCCAAGGGCGCGAAACGCACCCTGCGGTTCGAGAATATTCCATCGCAACTGCAACAGCTCGCACGCCTGAGCGAGGTCGAAGAGCTGCTGGCCGCCGGCGAGTAGTCCGCGCGCGCCAGCGGCGGTTTCAGGGCTGCGCTGCGGCGGGCGGAGTCCTAACCGGTGGCGTCGCGGCGGGCGGCTCATCGGCATCCGGCGCATCAGCGCCCGGATCTTCCAGCGTTTCGTCGGTGACTTTTCCGTCGGATACCAGGTAGGCGCGGCGCTGGAGATAGGCGTCGCGCACGAAGGCGTATGGGTCGTAGACGTTCTTCAACGTTTCATCGAGGGGCAATAGACTCACACGCGTGTCGACCAGGGACATGCCGTAAAGACCCCATTTCACATCGGTGTTGCGGATGTATTGGTGCGGGTTGGTATACGCGTCCACCAGTCTTCCCGGCCCGTCGCGCAGATCCGACGGCCCGAGCAGCGGCAGCTCGACGAAGGGACCCGGATGCACGCCCCAGTGTCCCAATGTCTGCCCAAAATCCTCGTTATTGCGGTCCAATCCCGCCGGCGATGCCGGATCCAGCAGTCCGGCCAACCCCACGGTGGAATTGAGAACGAAGCGCCCCAGATCATTGGCGGCCGCCAGGAATTTTCCCTGCAGGGCGTCGTTGATCATGACCGTCGGCGTTGTGAGATTGGAGAAGAAGTTGCTGACTCCGGTACGGATGGGGTGGGGCACGGCACGCACATAGGTGCGCGCCACCGGTTTGGCGATGGCGCGGTCGAGCTTGTCGTTGACTCTGTAGACGCCGCGGTTCCATGACTCCCACGGATCCTGCGGCGCGCGTTTATGGTTCGGCGGCAGCGTGACGCAGGCGCTCAATCCGGCGGCACAGGCAATGCCGAGCGCCGCGCGCCCATACCAGGCTTTCAGCATTTGGAAATTCTCCCACTCAACTTATTCGGTATCGGCACGATACAGCGGTCCGCCGCCACGATAAAGACGGCAGGCGGGATCGCTAATGCCGGCCGTTGCGGCCGTCGTTGTCGTCGGCCACGGTGTTCTTGCGTTCCTTGGGCATCGCGGCGCGCACTTCTTCCAAGAGCGCGCTGAAGCGTGCTCGTTGTATCGGGTTCAATTCCGGCAGCCCCAGTCCGAGCTGCAGCTGATTCGACGCCATCTTGAGGTCGCCGCTCATGAGATAGAAGTCCGACATGTAGTAGTACGAGTCGGCAATGTCGCCGGCGGCGTTGGCGGCTTTTGCAATCAGGCGCGCTTGCTCGGGTGTCGGCTCGACCACATTGAACAAATCGTCCAGTATCAGCTGGGCACGCTTGTTGTCACCCGCATGCATCAGTGTCTCGGCCAGTCGGATGGTGACGGGCACGTTGCGCGGGAACAGGATCAGCGCCTTGTCGAGCACTTCTTGGGATTCTTTGAGCTGATTGTTTGCGAGGTAGGCCTGCCCGAGCGCGCCATAAAACTGCGTCACTTTCGGGTTGTCGCGCACCAGCGCCTGAAGATCGGGTATCGCGTGGGCCGGGTTGCGCGCGTTGATGTCCGCGACGTCCTTGCCGTACCGCTCAGCGAGGCCGAGGCCGGCGCCATTCTTGACCAAGCTGGCGTAGTACTCCACTGCGGCTTGCGGATTGCCCACCAACGATCGCAGACGCTCGCGCATCAAGGCATAGCTCAGTGAATCCGTGTGGCGAATGCGGCCGATCTGTGCCGCGCGATTGCG
>Ga0070696_100003626_pt1 | contig 10284 bp, 8 predicted proteins | sample KBSK1253metaG_FD_65474 | JGI IMG/M metagenome (GOLD analysis project Ga0070696, IMG submission 65474) | Corn, switchgrass and miscanthus rhizosphere microbial communities from Kellogg Biological Station, Michigan, USA - KBS K1-25-3 metaG | ecosystem: Host-associated > Plants > Roots >... | reverse complement strand
CAGGCCGATCCGATCGCTTCGCTCCTCACGACCGCACTGATCGTGCGCGGTGCCTGGACTCTGGTTCGCGAAGCGGTGGACGTGCTGCTCGAGTCGACCCCGTCACACATCGAGCTCGGTGACGTGCGCTCCGCGCTCGAGGGCATCCCCGGGGTCGAGTCCGTCCACGACCTGCACGTCTGGACGGTGACCTCCGGCATGGTTGCCCTCAGCGCGCATGCGATCGTGCGCGACCCCGAGCTGCAGCAGGAAGTGCTCGAGCGCGCCAACGATCTCATGGCCCACATGGGTATCAATCACATCACGGTGCAGGTCGAGCGACGCGACATCTGTGAAGGCGTCATCCACGTTCATCCTTGACGCTTCAGTGCGCACCTCACACAATGCGTGCCCATGAGCGACTATCGCATCGAGAAAATCCGGCGCAACCTGACCGTGGTGCTCACGAACGGCGTGCGTCTAGAAGGTGAGGTCTTTCTTCGCCCCTTGTCGAAGCACCGTTCCCGACCCGAAGAGCCCGCCGATCTTCTCAACGATGTCGAGCCGTTTTTCGCCCTGATGCGGAGCGGCGAGACTGTTTTGGTCGCTAAAGCAAGCGTGTCGCGTGCCGAAGCTTCAGTACCAGAGGAAGACGAGCCAGAGATCGCCGCGCTCGGAGTTCCCGTCGAGGTGACATTGGTCGACGGCACCGTCTGCGGGGGCTCTATTTTTCTCGAGACCCGCTACGATCGTCCTCGTCTATTGGACTTCCTGAACGCGTATCACTCCCATTTTCTGTCGGTGGTAGACGCCCGGCAGGTGCTTCTCGTGAACACACAAACAATCGCCCACGTCCGCGAGGTCGGCTGATGGCGCAATTCGATCGATTGCTCGCCGCGATGGTGAGCAATAAGGCGGACGCGCTGGTCCTCGAGGACGGCGATCTCGTCAAAGTGGAAATTACGGGGCAGCTTCGGCCGCTCACCAAGTCGCCGCTCACGGGGCCGCAGATCGTCGGCCTCCTGAAGGAGATCGGCTCACCCGAAACGCAGAAGCTCATCGATCAAGGCAAGCCGGCGACCCTGGCTTACGTCACCACTGACGGCGCGTTCGTCGTTCGGGCGATGCTGCACGGCGACAAGTGGCACGTCGTCGCGAAGATCGACGATCAGGCCGAGTTCCAGCGAGTGACCGGGCAGGTCAAGGTCGGGGACGTTCCACAGGAGGCACCCGCCGCTCCGACCCCGCCGCCACCACCAGCGCCCAGGCCCCACCGAGCGTCCAAGGCGTTCGTGACTCCCGCCGCCGCGGCGGCAGGACCCGGATCAGGTGGCTCGTCCAAATCGGAGCTCGACCAGATCATGCCGTTCGAGGGCATGGAGCAGTCCCGCGCCGCGCTCGACGTGTTGCTCCGCACGATCGTCGAAAAGGGCGCGTCCGATCTCCATCTGCGCGTCACGGAGCCCCCCATCCTGCGGCATCACGGCGAGATGGTGCGCCTGGAGGGCGAACGGCTGACCGACGAACAGATCTTTGCCATGATTCGCTCGATCATGCCACAGCGGAACCGGCTCGAGTATCAGGAGAACAACGACACCGACTTCGCCTACGAGCTGCCCGGCGTCGCTCGATTTCGTGCCAATGCGGCGCGCGACCGGAATGGAGCGGTGGCGGTGTTCCGTCAGATTCCCGCGACCGTCGTCACCGTCGAGCAGATGAAGATCACGGAGGAAGTCCAGCGTCTCTGCTTCCTCACGAAGGGACTCGTGCTCGTCACCGGGCCTACGGGCTCCGGCAAATCCACCACGTTGTGCGCGCTGATCGACCTCGTGAATCGGTCGCGAAACGATCACGTGATCACCATCGAAGACCCCATCGAGTTCGTGCACCCGAATAAGAGCTGCATCATCACGCAGCGCCAGGTGCACGTGCACACGAAGTCGTTCAAGTCGGCGCTGCGCGCCGCGCTGCGCGAGGATCCGGACATCGTGCTCGTCGGCGAGCTGCGCGATCTCGAGACGGTGGCGATCGCGATCGAGACCGCGGAGACCGGCCATCTCGTGTTCGGCACCCTGCACACCACGACGGCGGCTGGAACGATCGATCGCATCATCGATCAGTTTCCCGCCGACCGTCAGGAGCAGATCCGCGTGATGTTGGCCGAGTCCATCAAGGGGGTCATCTCGCAGACGCTGTGCAAGAAGATCGGCGGGGGTCGCGTGGCTGCTCGCGAAATCCTGCTCTCGATTCCCTCGGTCACCAACCTCATTCGCGAGGCGAAGACCTTCCAGATTCCATCCATCATGCAGACCTCGAGACGGATCGGCATGGTCACCCTCAACGACGCGCTGATCCACTATGTGGACTCCGGCGAAGTCGAGCCGAAGGAAGCCTACATGAAGGCCGTCGAGAAACAGGGATTCGTGCAGATGCTCAAGAGCCGCAACCTCGACGTCAGTTTCGCCGAGACCGACCACGGGCCGGCCGCACCCGCGCCTGCCGGAGGAGGTGGGCCACAACCGGGGGGCACTGCCAAACCGGGGATGGCAAGGCCGGCACCGGCGGTCGCGAAGCGGTAGAAAAACGAAAGGGCGCCTCCTGGGGCGCCCTCGTTGCTTCGGTCATCGTCGAGTTTCGTCTGTCTCCGCCGGCTCCGCGCTTTGTGCGGAGATTTCTCCTCGCGGTTTCTCGAACTCTTCGCGCTCAGCATACCCATACCCACCGAGCACTTCGCCGCCGCGCATGTAGTCGTGGCCGTAGCCTCGACCGTGGGGGTAATCCTCAAGCGCGGGGTCGTGAGAATGATTCATGGCGCCTTACCTCCGCTGGAGTTGTCTGCCACTGCTAGCCGCATTCTGTGCGCCAACATTTGTATATGCAAGGGGAAAAAAGCGTTCTCGGCGGTCGCGCCAAGCGCGACCGGTGCGTGCTCGGCGCAGCCTGTCGCAGGAATTTGTGATAATCGCGCGCGCCCTCACTGGACCGGTGTGCCCGCGCACCGGCCCGCGCGGGTGCCCGTGCGCAGCACGGGCGGGAGGCCGCCGAGCACTGACCGGTGGCCGTAAAGGTCGTTTTCACGGCCGCCGCCGAGAACAGGTGTCTCGTCTGCCGAGAACAGCTGTCTCGTCAGCCGAGAACAGGTGTCTCGCCAGCCGAGAACACCTGTCTCCTCAGCCGAGAACAGCAGTTCGCCGAGAACAGGCGTTAGCTTTCTAACCTTATGGAAATCCGCAACATCGCCATCATTGCGCACGTCGATCACGGCAAGACGACTCTCGTGGACAAGATGCTCCGCCAGGCTGGGGCGTTCCGCGAGAATCAGATCGTCGAAGAGCGCGTCATGGATTCCAACCCGCTCGAGCGCGAGCGCGGCATAACCATTCTGGCGAAGAACACTTCGGTTCGCTGGAAGGGAACCAAGATCAACATCGTCGACACGCCGGGCCACTCCGATTTCGGCGGCGAAGTCGAGCGCATCCTCCGCATGGTCGATGGCGTGTTGCTCGTCGTGGATGCCTTCGATGGCCCGATGCCCCAGACCCGGTTCGTGCTGCGCAAAGCGCTCGCGCTGGGCCGAACCCCGATCGTCGTCATCAACAAGATCGACCGTCCCGGCGCCGATCCGATGCGCGTCCACGACCAGGTGCTCGACCTGTTCATCGAGCTCGAGGCCGACGAGGCCCAGTTGGACGCGCCTGTCGTGTACGCGTCGGCGCGCGAAGGCGTGGCGACCATGGATTTTGCGACGAAGCCGGTGGATCTCGCGCCGCTGTTCGACGCCATAGTCGCGCACGTTCCCCCGCCGCCGCACGACGCGACCGGCCCGTTCCAGATGCTCATCTCGACGATCGACTATTCGCCGTATCTCGGAAGACTGGGCATCGGCCGCATCGAGCGCGGCGAAGTGAAGGTGGGGAACACCGTCGCGCTACTTCCCATGGAGTCGGGCGACTCCATCGATCCCGACACGGGCGAGCTGCGCGGCATCGACCGCGCGCGCGTCACCAAGCTGTACGCGTACGAGGGACTCGAACGCGGCGAGATCGCGTCGGCGTCGGCCGGCGAGATCGTCGCGCTCGCGGGGCTGGAGAACGTGGAGATCGGGCTGACCATCACCGATCCGGAGCACCCCGAGCGTCTCGAGGGGATCGCGGTGGAAGAGCCCACCATCTCGGTGGATTTCCTGGTGAACAACTCCCCCTTTGCCGGCAAGGACGGGAAATACGTCACCTCCCGCCAGGTGCGCGAACGGCTGTTCAAGGAGCTGGAGCGTAATGTCGCGCTGCGCGTGGAGGACACCGACGCCACCGACACCTGGACCGTCTCCGGCCGCGGCGAGCTGCATCTGTCGATCCTCATGGAGACGATGCGCCGCGAGGGCTTCGAGTTTCAGGTCTCGCGGCCGCGCGTGATCACCAAGGAAGGGGTGAACGGCGAACGGCTCGAGCCCTACGAGGAGCTCATGCTCGACGTCCCGGAGGAATTCCTCGGCGTCGTGATCGAGAAGTTGGGCCCGCGGCGCGGCGAGATGATCGACATGCGGAATCCCGGACAGGGGATGGTCCGGATCATGTTCCGCATCCCGTCGCGCGGGCTCTTCGGATATCGGTCCGAATTTCTGACCGATACGCGCGGCACCGGGATTATTCATCATCGTTTCCTGGAATACGGTCCGTGGGCTGGGCCGCTCAGCGGTCGCACCCGCGGCACACTCGTGTCGATGGAGAACGGCGTCGTCGTCGCCTTCGCGCTGTTCACGCTGCAGGATCGGTCCACGCTGTTCGTCGCGCCAGGCGAGCCCGTCTACGAGGGGATGATCATCGGGGAGAACGCTCGCCCGGGCGACATGGACGTCAATCCCACGCGCGAGAAGAAGCTCACCAACATGCGGAGCAAGGGGAGCGACGAAAACATCAACCTCGAGCCGCCCAGGGAGTTGACGTTGGAAGCGGCTCTAGAGTATATCGAGGACGATGAGCTGATCGAAGTTACCCCGAAATCGATCCGTCTTCGGAAGCGCTTCCTCGGCACGTCCGATCGCAAGCGTCTCTCGCGTGAAGCCAAGCGTGAGCGCGAGCGGGCTTCCATGTAGGTTGTGGCAGGACGCAGGACGTTGCTCACAGACGCCGTATCACGCACGTTTGTTCTCTTGATTTCCGCATCCACGTCAAGCCCACCAGGAGATCCGAGCAATGTTGGAGCGGTTCGAGTCGTCGGAGCTGTCGCTGTCCCCCAAGAGCGATGATGACGACCTGGACGACGTCGAAGACGACGACGAGGACGATGAAGAGGACGACGATCTAGACGAAGACGACGTCGATTTCGACGACGAGGATGAGGACGACCTCGACGACGATGAGGAGGACGACGACGAGGACGATGACGAGGACGACGACTTCGATGATGAGCTCATCGACCTCGACGACGAGTACGACGAGCTGGACGTCGACGAGGACAAGCCGCCGAAGGGACGCTTTGACGAGTAGCCGCTAACGGCGGACGTTACTGCGGACGTAAGAACGGACGTAAGAACGGACGTAAGAACGGACGTAAGAACCGGACATGAGGCGGACGTGCTGGCGGGGTTTTTCCCGTCGTTGCGTCCGCCTTTTCGCGTCCTTAAGTCCGCCTTTTCGCGCCCTTATGTGCGCCTTTACGTCCGCTCCTACGTCCGCTCTCACGTCCGTCGTTGAGTCCGCTGTTAGGTCGTTTAAGTCAGAGGGCAGGAGCCGGCAAATGTGCGAGACGGCACGGCGTCCCACTCGTCTTTCTGTCGATACTCACATGCTCATGCCCGCCGTTCGCGTCGCCCAGATCGCCGCCCTGATCCCGTTCCTTCTGAGCGGGCAGACGGCCCCACCGGCACCGCTTCCGACGGCCCCCCCTTCATCCCCCCCCGCCCGCCAGGTTGGGGTCGGTCGGATCGAGGGGAGGGTCGAGGTTTCTAGCGCCCTAGCGGCGCGGCGACCGCGCTTTCGCATCTACGCCGATGCCGGCCCCGGGTCGGTCCCCCCCCCCTCCCCCCAGGCCGGCGAAGACATCTCGCGCGAGCTCCGAAACGTCGTCGTCTATGTCGGCGGCGAGTTCCCCTCGGCGACGCTCGCGTCTAGGGCTGAGGAGACCGGAGGTACCGACTCCGCCGGCAACGTCCCCTCGGCGCCAGCTGCGTCCATGGCGCAATCGAACGAGCGCTTCGAACCCCACGTACTCCCCATCGTTCAAGGTACGCGCGTCGAGTTCCCGAATCGGGACGACGTATACCACAACGTGTTCTCTCTCTCGAGCACACGGAGCTTCGACCTTGGCCGCTACCCGAAGGGGGGCGCCAAATCGATCACGTTTGAGAAGACCGGCGCGGTCCAGCTGTTCTGCCACATTCACTCGGACATGAGCGGCATCGTGCTGGTGCTCCCCAATCAGCACTTCAGCGCGCCGCAGCCGGATGGGCGATACAGCATCGAGAACGTCCCGGCCGGTGAATACGCGGTGATCGGATGGCACGAGCGCACCAAGCCGGTGTCCAAGCGCGTGCGCGTCGTCGCGGGCGAGACAGCGCGAGTCGATTTCAGTCTGCCCCTCGGCCCAAGGGCCCAGCCGTGACCGGGCCCGTACCTCTGCAGAGTTCCACCAAAGTCGCAACCTCCCGATCGAGCCTGCGTCAGCTGCTCAATCGGGCGCGCCGAGCGAGCCTGGCCCGCAAGGTGGCCGCGCTCGGCGGCCTCGTCACCGCACTGGTCGTGTTCTCGGCGCTCTGGGCGCTGAGCATCGAGACGCGACGCAGCACTCGCATCCTCTTCGCCGATGAGCTCAGCCGACATCAGCGCACCCTGCTGCAGCTCCAGCGTCAGAACCTCACGCAACTGATTTCGAGCGCGGCGATCATCACGCAGAGCCCCACGCTCCGCTCGGCGCTCGAGACGTATCGTATGGAGGCGAACGTCGGCGGAGCTCCACGCGCTGACCTCACCAAGACGGTCGAGCGCGAGCTCTCGAAGCTGCTCGCGCGCGTGGATGCCGACCTCCTGCTCGTCACCGACCACTCGGGCCGCATCTTCGCGACCGCCACGAGCGTCGGCCCGAGCTCCGTCCCCCCCCCCGCGTCTCCCTCGTCCCGGACCGAACGCAACCTCTCGGCGATGGCCGCAGTACGCCAGGCGCTCGACCCCACCGCGGCGGCCGACAGTGGGGAGCTCGCGGTGTATCGCGACGGAACTGTCACCTATCAGGTTGCCGTCTATCCGCTGGTACTGGATGGATTCCCCATCGGCGCGCTGATGCTCGGCGAGCGGCTCGATGCGGGGCTCGTGGCTTCCGCGCGCGCGGCGTTCGATGGTGAGATCGTCGTCACGTCGGGACAAACGGTCATTGCCAGCACGCTCACGCGTCCGGACTCGGGAATCGTGAGCCGCCTGCTGCAGGCCCAGCCGGGAAACCGGCGCGCGCCATCGATCCGCATCGCCGGAGAAGAGTTCGTCGTCGCTCCCATGCCGTTGGGAAAGACTCAAACAGGCGAGCCGGTCTCCCTCTGGCTCATGCAGCCGCTCGACCGCATGGTGCAGACGCTGAGCGCGCCGCTGCGACGTGATTTCATTCTGTACGGCGCCCTCGCGATCATCGTCGCCGCGCTGGGATCTGGGCTCGCCGCGCGGTCGGCGCTGTCGTCCTTCCGGCAGTTCGTGCGCTACATGCGCACGGGTGCGCTGACCGAACGAACGGACCAGCGCTTCGACGATCACGACCTGCCGGCGGAAGTGCGCAGCCTGAACGAGTCGTTCCAGCAGCTGATGCAGTCGATCTCCGCGAAGCAGATCGAGCTCACGCGTCGAACGACAGAATTGACGGCGTCGAACGCCGTGCTGGTGGATGAAGTGCGGGAACGGGAGCGCGTCGAACACGAGCTCCTGCAGCGCGACGAGCAGTTGCGTCAGTCGCAAAAGCTCGAGGCCATCGGCACGCTCGCCGGTGGCATCGCCCACGACTTCAACAACCTGATCACCGCTGTTTCCGGGTTCACGCAGCTGGCGATCATGCGCGTGGAGCGCGACAGCCCCGTCGCGGCGGATCTCCGCCAGGTGGTCGAGGCGGCCGATCGAGCCGGGCATCTCACCAAGCAACTGCTGACCTTCAGCAGGAAGCAGGTCCAGCAGCCCACCGTGCTCGACGTCGGTGATGTCGTCGAGGGGCTCGTCCCGATGCTGGATCGCCTGCTCGGCGATCACGTCACGTTGAAAGCGACGGTTGCCGGGGATCTCGCGCGCGTGGTCAGCGACCGCGGTCAGCTGGAGCAGGTGATCGTCAACCTCGCCATCAATGCGCGCGACGCGATGCCTCGCGGCGGCGTATTGAAGATCGGCGTCAGCAACCGGCCGAGCAGGCCGAGCTTGCCCAACGCGTCGATGCCGCGACCGAAGACCGTCGTGATCACAGTCTCGGACACGGGCACCGGCATACCGCCCGCGATCCGCGATCGCATTTTCGAGCCGTTCTTCACCACGAAGGAGCCAGGCAAGGGAACCGGATTGGGTCTCTCCACGGTCTACGGCATCGTGAAGCAGTCGGGAGGCATGATCGAGGTCGACTCGCAGGTGGGCCTCGGGACGACGTTCACGATCACGCTGCCAGTCGCCTCGGAGATTCTGTCGCCGGAGGCATCTCGAGAACCCGTCTTCGATTTTCCGAAGGGCACGGAGACGGTACTGCTCGTGGAGGACGACCCGGCGGTGCGCGCGTTCACGCGGCGCACGCTCGAGGATTGCGGATACACCGTTCTCCCCGCGGCCGAGCCGCTCGAAGCTCTGCGGCTCGCCACCACCGCACCCGTGGACGTCATCCTCTCCGACATGATGATGCCGAACATGACTGGCGCGCAGTTCGTCGAGCGTTTCATCGCGCTCTATCCGGCGCCTGTAGTGATCTTCATGTCCGGCTTCGCGGTCGAGGCGCTGATGTCTGACGGGCGGTCGATCAGCGCGGCCTTCCTCCGCAAGCCGTTCACGCCATCGGCGCTCGCGCGAACCGTACGCGACATGCTGGACGCCTCGCGGAACGTCGCCATCTCGGCGGTGCCATGAGGGCGCGCGGCACAATGCGTCGTGCGATCGGAGTGACGTTCGCGCTGACAGTTGCGTTCGTTCCGCAACTGCACGGGCAGGCGCGCGTGCAGTTGCAGGGAATCGCCGACGGCGAGCTCTGGTCGACGGATACGAACTCCAATCTGCTCTCACGGAACGGCGGCAGCGTCGGCGGACTCGGGCGGCTGCAGGCCTGGGGCGCCGTCGAGCTGGCGCGTGGCCTCGTGTTCTACGGACTGTTCGAGACGCGGCGGGGCGCGGCCACGGAGTACGAGAGCGAGTTCGAGCAGTACGGCGTCCGCTACACCGCGTCGCCGCGGTTCGTCTTCGACGCGGGGAAGATCCCCCTTCCGATCGGGACGTTCGCCGCGCGCCGCTTCTCGAATCGGAATCCGCTCATCGGAGCGCCGGACGGGTATCCGGTTCAATATCCGTATGGCGTTCTCGTCTCCGGGGCGGCGAAGGTTCTGGATTATCGCGCGGCGCTCGTCTCGTTGCCGGCGGTGCACGAGGAGTACACGCCGGAGCCGAGCCAGGCATGGCGTCCGGTGATCGGCGCCGGCATCACGCCGTTCATCGGCGTACGTCTGGGTGGATCGTACACGTGGGGTCCCTATCTCAACGACGAGGTGTCGCCCGGCCTGCTGGCGCAGCGCGACTGGCGCAGCTACGACCAGCGCGTCCTGTCGGCAGATCTCGCGGTGAGCGTCGGCTACGCGGAGCTCATCGCGGAGGTGGGGCATTCGAGCTATGACGTTCCCAATCGCGCGGAAGCCGTCGAGGGTCTGACTTACTATGCGGAAGGGAAGTACACGTTCACTCCGCGGCTCTACGTCGCCGCGCGTCTGGGCCGCAACGACTATCCGTTCATTCAGCCCTTCACTACGCCGGGCGGGCAATTCTGGGTCGCTCGGAAGACCGATTTTCACGACGAGGAGTTGGGGCTCGGCTTCCGCGTCAGCGCCGGAACGCTAGCGAAAGTCACGTATCGACAGGACCACTGGAACGTCGACGGAGGCAATCAGGCTTTTGTTCGTCCAGGCGGGCGCGCGTTCGCCGTTCAACTGTCGCAGTCGTTCGACGTGATGGAGTGGATCGATCGCGCGCGAGCGCGCGGCGCTCAGTGAGTCCGGTTGATTTGAGGAGCGTGCGGCGGCTAGATTGTGAGGCCCGTAAGGGCCTGTAGCTCAGGTGGTTAGAGCGCACGCCTGATAAGCGTGAGGTCGGTGGTTCA
>Ga0070696_100003625_pt1 | contig 10285 bp, 10 predicted proteins | sample KBSK1253metaG_FD_65474 | JGI IMG/M metagenome (GOLD analysis project Ga0070696, IMG submission 65474) | Corn, switchgrass and miscanthus rhizosphere microbial communities from Kellogg Biological Station, Michigan, USA - KBS K1-25-3 metaG | ecosystem: Host-associated > Plants > Roots >... | reverse complement strand
GTGCGAAGCGGTTGGTGTCAGCCGTCGCACTATTTACAACTGGATTTCTGCCGGCAAGGTGGAATACGTTCGTACCGCCGGCGGATCAATCCGAATCTTCGCCGACACGCTGTGGCGCGACGCGAGCTCGCGTCCGACCAGTGGGAACGGCGCTCATGCCACCACGGGGCACGGCGCGTGAACGTTTCAACAACCTCAACGGAACACGTCGGGATGAATGCGCCGCAAGCCGACCAATTGCGCTTGTTATTTCACCAGCTGAACAACCAACTCGGGATCGTTCTGGCACACGCTGAGCTCTTAGAAGCCAAGGCTGTCGACACGACGAACCGTGCACGCGCCGAGCAGGTCGTGAAGAGTGTGCTCGATGCGATGGGTACTGCCAAGGAAATCAGGCGCCGTTCCGAGCCACGCGCAAGCGCCTAAGTCCCGTCCCGGCACACAACGCCAGGAACTCAGCCTGGCTGTTTCATTCGCGGAACGTAGTCAATATCTGTAATTCATATCGTCAAACGTTTGGCGATAATCCTCTGAAAACCTGCGGCACAGTTGACGTTCACGCCGTTAAAGTGTGATTCTGCACGCGCTGTCAGCCCTCCAGAAAATTTTGTTAAACAACATACAATCAACGATTTATCCAGCCAGCTCGGCCTGAAATTGTAATCGGCGGTTCGCAGGCTCAGCTTTTTGGTATACCCGTTGCCTTAAGGCGGGACGGAGGAAACACCACATGCGCCCCCGTACCGCTCGGACCGTCACTCAGAACCCCCGGGTTCTTGCCAGCCTTCCCTTCGTCGAGCAGCTTGCCCGACGTGTGGCGGCCACCATGCCTCATTCAATCGATATCGGCGACCTCGTCCAGGACGGGGTTATCGGGTTGATTGACGCTGCTGAGCGGTTCGATGAATCGCGCGGGATCAAGTTCGAAACGTTCGCCGAACGGCGCATCCGCGGCGCCATGATCGACGCCCTGCGGAAGGATGCCTGGCCGCGCGGCGTGCGCCGCCAGCGTCGCGAGCTCGAGGCTGCGCGCGAGACGTTGCGCCGTGAGCTCGGATGCGAGCCGTCGCTCGCGGATCTTGCCGCGAAGATGGGCTCAGACGAAAAGCGCCTCGGCCGCACGATCGTCCGCATCCATGCGATTGAGTCGACCTCGCCACTTTCGAGCGGAGAGAATCTCGACGAGTCGTCGCTCCCCGCCGCACTCCTTCCCTCCGAGCCGGAACAGCCGGATACAGCCTACGAGAAAGCCGAAACAAAGGACCGCATCCGGACGGCGATCGAGTCGCTGCCGGCGCGCGAGCAGAAGGTCATCGGGCTGTACTACTACAAGGAAGCCACGATGAAACAGATCGGGGCGGAGATCGGCGTCAATGAATCACGCGTCTCTCAGCTCCACGCGCGCGCGATCCGCAGACTGCGCGACGCGCTGGCTGGCGTGATGCCGGCGGCCGAAGCGGCAAAGGCGATGCGCACTGCGATCCTCGAGTTCCAGCAGAAACCTCGAATGGCGAAGGCGACGCTCGACAGCCAGGGCTGGACGACGGGTGGCGGCCACGCGACCAATCGCGGCATGCAGCCCGGCGTGGTCGTGCCGTATCCGCGCGGCAAGTCAGCCCAGCAGGCCGGATTGAAGCGCGCGGCGGCGTCCGGGACGTCGTCGCCCGCCACGAAACCGCGGCGCGCGAACGCAGCAGCAATGGCGCGATAAGCGCCGTTTACGCGAGTGCTTCTCGGACGGCCCGGAGCAGGTCTGACAACCGGAACGGCTTCGCGAGCCACCTGCAGCCGGTTTCCTCCAGGAAGCGCTCCGCGTCTGTGCCGGCCACGTCGCCGGTGACGAAAATGACGCGGCGCGCGAGCGCAGGCGTCGCTGCCGCGATCGCCCGGTACAGGGTCATTCCGTCGATGCGCGGCATCTTGAGATCGCAGATCACCAGGTCGTAAGCGACGTTTCTGACGCGGGTGAGCGCCTCCTGGCCGTCGCCCGCGTGATCCACTTTCAGCCCCGCGTCCGTCAACGCCTCCGCCACCGCAGCCGCAAGAGCATGCTCGTCTTCCACGAGGAGGACCGACGCCCCGCGAACGGCGTCCATCGGCGGCACCATCGCGCGGGGCGGCTTTGGCGCCGTCTCGGTGCCACTGAGTGGCAACTCCACGACAAACGTCGCGCCGCCGCCGGCGGGCGATTCCACGCGAATACGACCGCCGTGCTCCTGGGCGATCGCGTACGCCACCGTCAGGCCGAGACCGGTGCCCTTCCCGACTTCTTTGGTCGTGAAGAACGGGTCGAAGATCCTGGTCTGCACGTCCGGCGCCACACCGGGTCCATCGTCGGCGACCTCGAGGACCACGGAATCCCGCTCGGCGTCGTGGCGTGTGCGGATTGTCAGCGCGCCGCGGCCGTTGGCCGTAAGCATTGCCTGTTCGGCGTTGATGACCAGATTCAACAACACCTGCTGGATTTGATGTGCGTCGGCGAACACCTGCGGCAGCTCGCCGAATTCGATGGCGACCGACAACGTCGTCATGCGGTCATGGCTGCGCAGGGCGAGTGTCTCGCGCACCACCGTGTTGACATCGATCAACGCGCGGGTCGATTGTCGCTTTCGCGCAAACGTCAGCAGGTTCCGGACGATCCGGGCGGCGCGCTCCGCTTCGCCGAGAATCACTCCAACGCCGCGCTTCGCCGTCTCGTCGAGCGGTTTCTCCGACAGGCGCTCGGCCCAGCTCAGGATCGTGGCAAGCGGATTGTTCAGTTCGTGCGCGACTCCCGAGATCGTCTGGCCAAGAGCCGCCATCTTCTCGGACTGGAGAATCTGTTGATAGATGTCCCGCGACTGGTCATCGAGCTTCTTGCGCTCGCTGACGTCGCGCACGAGGGCTTCGATGCGCATCGCGCCACCTCGACGCGCCGGCCGTGCCCTCGCCGTCACCTCGACCCACACGGGTGAGCCGCTGGCCCTCCGCATCCGGAGAAGGTGATCTGTGACGGCCCCGTCGGTGGCGAGGCGCTCGAGGAAGATCGCGCGGGCGTCCGCGTCAATGAACCGTTCATTCGCGAACGGCACCACACTCGTGTCGGGGGTGTCGGCAGCGTAGCCAAAGATCAGCTTCAGATGCGGATTGGCCGCAAGTGTGGTGTCGTCGGCGTTACTGCCGGGCGGCGCGAGTGCACCTATGAACACTCCCTCGCGCACCGCCTCGAAAAGGCGCGCGAAGGCATCGGCGCGAGTCGCCTGCCGCGCATGGGTTGCGACGGGACGGGGACTCTTCACGATGCGGTCGCCGGACCTGTCGGCGGGGCTGGCAACGTGTAGAGATTAGCGACCACGAGTAATGGTAAGCACTGTTCGTGCTCATTGTCACTCGCACAAGAAGAGTGCCGACTCGGGTAGCCTGTACTTGCATGGACTCGCGCTTCGAGAGCGCTCGCCGCGGATCCGCGTACCTCGCGTGGATTGCCGTGTGCGTGTTGTGGGGCACCACCTATCTAGCCATTCGGATCGGGTTGGAGACGATCCCACCTGCGCTGCTGGGCGGATTGCGCTATACCGTGGCGGGCAGCCTGCTCGCCGCCACGCTCGCGTTTCGCGGCGAACGGATGCCACCCTCTTCACAGTGGCCGGGCCTGGCACTTGTCGGGCTCTTGACCATCTGCATCGGCAACGGTGGCGTCATCTGGGCGGAGCAGTGGGTACCAAGCGGGATCGCCGCGGTTACTGTGGCCACCGTTCCCTTCTGGATGATCGGGGTAGAGGCACTTATACCAGGTGGCGACCGCGTGTCCGCATGGCTCGTACTCGGCCTGCTCGTCGGCTTCGGCGGAATCCTGCTTCTTGTCTGGTCGGACGTTACGGTCGGCGGTGCCGCGGGGCACCAGTTCCTGCTCGGTATTGCTGCTTTGCAGACGGCATGCGTCGGATGGGCGGCCGGCTCAGCCCTGTCGCGCCGCCACGCTCGCGAGGAAAACGTGCTTTCGGCGGCCGCCATGCAGATGGCGTTCGGCGGCGTCTTCATGCTCATCGCAGGGACGCTGCGCGGCGAATGGAGTCATCTCGCGTTCACGCAACGGACGCTGGCGGCCGAGATTTACCTGACGTTGGTGGGATCGATCGTGGGATATTCCGCGTATACGTATGCGCTCAAGTACCTGCCGACGGCGACAGTATCGCTCTACGCGTACGCGAATCCGATTATCGCAATTGTGCTTGGGGCGCTGCTACTAGGCGAGCCGTTTGGCCCACGCGTGGCCTCCGCGTCCCTTATGGTGCTGGCGGGATCTGCGCTGGTGCAGTGGAAGGGCCGGGCGAAAACGGTGGCCCGGCCTCCGTTGCGAAGCGGTGTGACTGGCCGTAGTGTCGCAACTACGGCCAGCTCACGCCGAAGCTTACCCGGCTCGTCGTGTTAGGCGAAGGCGGTGGCGGCCGCCCTGGGGCGGCACGCCGCCGCCTCATTCACACGACCCGGCGACCGCTTACCAGCCGTACCAGGAACAGTACGACCGCGATCACCAGCAGAACCCAAATGAAGTTGCCGAGCGTGTAGCCGCTGACCATCCCCAGTAGCCAAAGGACGATCAGGATTATCGCAATGGTCTCGAGCACGTCTGAACCCTCCTCACAGTTGTTGCTGTGCCTCGCCTGTTGCTGTGCCTCGCCGGATGGGGGTGCAACTTGAGTACCGCGACGCGCGCTGCCTCAGCCGTATTCGTGCTCTGCGTCCTCGCCTCGCCCGCGCGCGCCCAACAACAGGGGCCGCCAGCCCCGCAACACGTGTCAGCAATCGACATCGCGCAGTTCTTCGCTGGCGCTGCGCTTGGGCTGGGTCTCCATGAGTCGGGTCACCTCGTACTCGACGTCGCGTTCGACGCATCTCCGGGTGTACGGAAAGTTTCAGCCGGATTCATTCCCTTCTTTGCCATTACGCATCAGCCTGTCTCTCCGGCGCGTGAGTTCGCGATCTCGTCTGCGGGCTTCTGGGTCCAGCACGCCACGAGCGAGGTGCTCCTGTCCCGCCGGCCGAACCTGCGGTTCGAGCACGCACCTGTCGCGAAAGGGCTGCTGACGTTCAATGTTCTGACGTCTGTGATCTATGCCGGAGCCGCCTTCGTGCGGAGGGGGCCGGTTGAGCGTGACACGTATGGAATGGCTGTCGCCGCGAGCATCCCGGAGCCATGGGTCGGTGTGTCGATTCTTGCGCCCGCGACGCTCGACGCGGCACGCTACTATCGGCCACGGTCGCGCTGGCTGCGCTGGACAAGTCGCGCCTCGAAAGTCGCCGGCGCTCTGATGCTTGTGAAAGCGGTCCGCTGACCCCTCGTGTGACGTGGTTCAGGGTTCCGCCTTGCCAGTGGGCATCGGTCCCAGCGCAAACGTCATCGTGCCGTCAACGACGATACGCCCGTCAACGCGCGCGACACCTTCGAGCTGTCCCATGCGGCTGCGCAGCCGTTTCACGCGTGCCTCGATCTCGACGACATCGCCCGGATGCACCGGGTGGCGGTAGCGCACGCGATCGATGCCCATGAAGTAAATGAGCTTCCGGCGGTTCTCCGGCTTCGAGAGGATGAGAATTGCACCGACCTGCGCCACCGTCTCGGTCAGGATCGTCGGCGGCAGCGTAGGAGAAGCACCGGGCCGGTGTGAGAGGTATCGCTCGTTGAGCGACACATTCTTGATCCCCACGATCCGCTTGTCCGGTTCGAGTTCGGTAATCCGATCGACGAGCAAAAACGGGTAGCGGTGCGGGATGATGCGCTCGATCGCGCTGTAGTCCAGGGGGAGTACGAGGGAATCCATCGGGGACTGTTCAGTATAATCCGCGTCAAACAGACTGATGAACGAATCGCCTCAACGACCAGCACCGGTGCGTCCGGCCACCGACACGGAGCTCCTTTCGACATTGTTCGAGCTGGGGCGTGAGGTGACGTCGGTGCTCGACCTTGCCGATCTGCTGGAGAAGATCCCCCAGCTCATCGCCAGGCTCACCCGGTTCAGCGCGTTCTCCGTCTATCTGCTGGACGAGCAACGGCAGGAGCTGCACATCGCCTACGCCGTGGGTTATCCCCAGGACGTTGTCAGGACATTGCGTCTCCGTGTCGGCCAGGGCGTCGTGGGCGCGGCGGTGGAGCAGGGACGTCCGATTCTCGTGAACGACATTTCGAAGGAGCCCCGCTTCATGGGCCCGCTCCGCAACATGGTCTCGCAGCTGGCCGTGCCGATGCGGCGGAAGGGACGCGTCATCGGCGCGCTGAATCTGCTCAGCGACACGAGCGGCGCCTTTACGCATCAGGACGAAGCGCTGTTGCGTCAGTTCGCCGCACATGTGGCCGTCGCCATCGAGAATGCGCGGCTCTTTCGCACGGAGCGCCGCCACACGGCGACGCTCGAGACGCTGGCGGAGATCGGCCGCGAGATGTCGTCGATCCTCGACCTCGACGTGCTGCTCACGCGGATCGCGAGCCTGACGAAGCGGCTCATCGACTATCGGACCTTCGGTATTTTTCTGCTGAACGCTTCCACGAGCCAACTCGAGATGAAGCTCGCCGTCCGGTACGGCGAGGAAGGCACGGCGAAGAACGTCAAGCTCGGCGAAGGGCTTGTCGGATGGTCCGCGCTCCACAAGGAGCCTGTGCTCGTTGCCGACGTGTCCCAAGACCCGCGGTATATCAACCTCATCGAAGACGTGCGGTCCGAGCTGGTGATCCCGATGCTGATCAAGGAGCGATGCATCGGGGTCTTCGACCTGGAGAGCCCGGAGCTCAATGCGTTTACCAAGGAACACGAGGAATTGCTGACGCTGCTCGCCAGCCAGGCCGCCGTCGCGCTCGAGAACGCGCGTCTGTACGAGGAGGTCCGGCGCAATGAGGAGCGGATCGAGAAAGAGCTGCGATTCGCGCAGCGCGTGCAGGCGGCGCTGGCTCCGACCGAGGCCCCTACGCAGCTGCGCAGCGCCGACGTCGCCGGGCGGTTTTCGCCGGCTCACGAGCTTGGTGGGGACCTGCACGATTTCATCCTGCCCGATCCGGATAGTCTGGTCGTCGCGGTTGGTGATGTCTCCGGCAAGGGCGCCCCGGCGGCGCTCTACGGCGCGTACGCGGCAGAGCTCGTACGATCGCGGACCGCCAGACGCCGTTACACGCCCGACAAGTTCAGCGTGGCCGGCGTGCTGCAGTCGATGAACACGATCCTGCACGATCGCCAGCTCGAGGAGTACTACTGCACGCTCTGCTACGCCTTCTTCGATTTCAAGCGACGCGCGGTGACGATTGCGAACTCGGGACTGCCGTATCCGATTCGCTGTTCGGGTGATCAATGCGGGCAGATTGAGCTGCCTGGCGTGCCGTTGGGATCGTTCTCAGGAGTGACCTACGACGAGGCAACGGTGCCGCTGCTGGTGGGAGACGTGTTTGTTTTCTGCACCGACGGAATTTTCGAGACGTCCAACCCGGATGGCGCCGAATTCGGTGCCAAACGCCTGTGCGAGATCGTGAACGATCACCGCACAGGCACCACCCGCGATATCGTTGACGCGATTTTCGAGGCGGCGATCGCGTTCCGCGGCAGCGCGCCGCAGAACGACGACATGACAGCGGTAGCGGTGAAAATCACCGCCTAGCGGATCTTGTGATTCGTCTCCTCGATGTGCAGTCCTACTGACTGACCACCAAACGTCGCGAGCTCGCTCACCCGACCCTTGACCTGCACGCGCGTCCCCTTCGACAGCGATCCGCCCGAGTGCGAGACGACAGTAATCTGCCCGGTGCCGTCATCGACGCTGTAGAGCCGGTACGGGACCAGTGGTATACCCCAACTGTTGGTCACGACGCCGTTGAGGCTGACGGTCTTGTTGTAGTACCTGCCCGGCTGATCCTTGAGCTGCGCGACGTGCACGCCGCGTGCGGCGCAGCCCGTGATGAGAATCGCGCCCAAGAGCGCGATGGCGATGCGCGGTGCTTTCGTCATAATTGAAATCCCGCCCTTCGAATGTCAAAAATCGGTCGCGACCGGATCGTGAGCGATCTGCCGGTGTGCGGCGATGCCAGCGCCTGCCTGAAGTAACGCACCCCGGTGATCCGGCGCGACCGCAGCAAGGTGCTTCAAAAGGTGTGCCCGGCCTGATCAAGACCTTCGGCCTGAAAATGGCCGCCGCGCCCCGTGGAGCGTCACCCGCAGGGGGCAGTGTCATCAGTAGGTATTCAGGTAGCGGTCGATCTCCCACGGCGACACGTGACGGATGTAACTGTCTCCCATTCCGCCCATGTTGGCGGCCACGAAGTGGTCAAAGATGTGCTCGCCGAGGGCGTCGCGCATGAGCGCGCTCTTCTCGAGCTGGTCCAATGCCTCGTTCAGATTCCCCCGGCAGCTCGTCGATGGCAGATGGCGGCGCGTGCGGGTTTAGAAACTCTGGACGAGCGAAACGTTGATGCGTCCCATGGTCACGCCGTTATCGCGGTGCTGATAGTCGTAACCGCCCACGATTGATGTGAGCGTCGGCAGCACGAACTCGACGGCCGCGGTCCCCGTGTGCGCGTGGAACGCGCCGATGTTGTCGACCGAGAAATTGTCGAAATTCTCAACGCCGCGGGTGTACCTGCCGTGGACCCAGATTCGCGGCCGGATCTCATGCGCCGCTCGGAGCTGAAGGCTGTGACCGCGCACGCCGCTGACAGTCGCGGTATCCGTGCTGGTCATCGCGTACTTCAGGCCAAGCGTCCATGAGGCCGAGGGCGTCAGCGTCACCGCCGGTGACACCATCGTGACGTTGGCGCCGAAGAAATCGAAGTAACGGACCCCGGCGGTCCAGACGGCGCGGTGATACGCGTAGTCGACCTGCCCAAGGTAGTCGCCTTGCGGCAGCACACGGTTGCCGTTGCCGACGAGCGCCTGCCCTGTGAAGGTCGTGGATGGGTGCCATCGCCATTGCCCGCCGCCGCCCGCGCGATTTTCCCGGCGGCCGAACTTCCTCTGCAGCTGACCGCGACCCGCGACCCGCAGCGTTTCCGAAAGGCGGATGTTCACGACCAGATCAGACCCGCGTGTGTCTGGCGTGCTGCCATTGAACTGCTCGTCGTAGGTCTGGCTCTCGAGCCGGTGGCCGTGCTCCCGACGGGCGCGCTCGACCGCAAACTGGCGCTCCGGGGTCGGGGCAATCGCTGCCGCGCGTTCAAAGTACCCAATCGAGCGTTCGGTACGCCCCGCGCGCTGATACGCCTCGCCGAGCGCGCTCAGGACGGTCGCGTCCTCCGGGGCGAGCCGCTCTGCGCGCTCGAGCATGTCAATCGAGGCACTCACCTGGTCCTGCGCAAGAAGCGTTACGCCAACCCCCACCAGCGCTTCAACGTCCTGTGGATCTTCTAGCAGGACGCTCCGGTACACCGCTTCTGCGACATCGGGATGGCCCATCCGCTCGTGCACGCGTGCAATCCAGAGGCGCGCCTGATGATCCCTGGGATTTGCGGCCGCAATCTTCTGAAGGGCCGCCAGCGCCTCGGCGTCCTGCCCCTGCTGCGAAAGTTGAATGGCGGCAGGGAGGTCGGCGGCAGTGGTGTTACTCGGTGTCCCTTGCGGCGTCGCATCCAGCGCAAGCGTCAGGAGAAAGAGGGAAAGCAGCATACGTCTGGTTGTCGGTTGCTGCGGCAGAGACCAACAGAGACGGCCGCTGAAATGGTGTCATGCGCCGCCGGACGCCGCGATCAGGCCTGAATTGTTGACTTCAGCGGGGGCTACGGAGCTCCCCCCAGGCCAGGCGGAGACGATACTTGCCAGCTGTGCCGCAATCATGACGGCCACGGCCTGTGTCGCCAGGTCGTTCTCACGGCCATGTCGTACTTCCGCGGCAAACACCCCCACGCAACCGGATATGCCCGCGAGAGGGGTTGCAACCGCTCCGTGCGTCAGCCCGTCACCGGCAACCGTCCGCATTTTGCCCGAGCGCCAGGCGTCGGCGGTGGCATTCTCCGCCTTGCGCGGAATCGGTCCCAGCCGGCTTATGAAGTGGTCGTCATAGCCATATGCAAGCGCCGGGAACAGTTCTTCGCCGGCGCCCATCCACACGATGATCCCGCGAGCATCGAGCACTGCGGCGGCGCGTTCGAGGACTTCCGGGAGCGCCGCTGTGTCGGAGATTCGCGCCAGCGAGGCGCACACATCTGCGGCCGCTGTGAGGTTGATCGCCGCTGTCGCCCGCTCGCCGGCATGTTCGGTTTGGATGGTCAAAAAAGTTGGCTGCGTCGGCGTGGCGACCGCGGCCGCGCTCCCCGCTCCTGGTATGAGGAGCATGA
>Ga0070696_100003624_pt1 | contig 10285 bp, 1 predicted proteins | sample KBSK1253metaG_FD_65474 | JGI IMG/M metagenome (GOLD analysis project Ga0070696, IMG submission 65474) | Corn, switchgrass and miscanthus rhizosphere microbial communities from Kellogg Biological Station, Michigan, USA - KBS K1-25-3 metaG | ecosystem: Host-associated > Plants > Roots >... | reverse complement strand
GCGCGGCAGCAGCTCCAGAAGCTGTTCTTCAACCCCAAGCGCTACGACCTGGGCCGGGTGGGTCGCTACAAGATCAATCAGCGGCTCAAGCTCAAGACCGACCCGAACCATACGGTGCTGACGGAAGACGATTTCGTCGCCATCATCCGCTACCTGATCGACCTGCACGACGGGCGCGGGTTCACCGATGACATCGACCATCTGGGCAACCGCCGCATCCGCTCGGTAGGCGAGCTGATTGCCAACCAGTTCTCGGTCGGCCTGTCGCGGATGGCTCGCCTGGTCAAGGAGCGGATGAGCATCAACTCCGATCCGGAGAAGATCTCGTTGGATGACCTGGTGAACGCCCGGACGGTTTCGGCCGTGATCCAGGCATTCTTCGGGAGCTCGCAGCTCTCCCAGTTCATGGACCAGACCAACCCGCTGGCCGAGCTGACCAACAAGCGACGGCTCTCGGCACTGGGCCCCGGCGGGCTCACGCGGGAGCGCGCCGGGTTCGAGGTTCGCGACGTGCATTACTCGCAGTACGGCCGCATGTGCCCGATCGAGACGCCGGAAGGTCCCAACATCGGTCTCATCACCAGCCTCTCGACCTATGCCCGGATCAACGATCTCGGCTTCATCGAGACGCCATACCGAGTGGTAAAGAACGGCAAGGTGACCGATGAAATTCGCTGGCTCTCCGCCAGCGATGAGGAGGATTACACCGTCGCCCAGGCGAACGCGCCGCTCAATCAGGACGGGTCGTTCGCCGACCAGCTGGTGCTCTGCCGCAAGGGTGACGACTACCCGCTGCTGGCGCCGGATCGGATCGACTTCATGGATGTGGCGCCGGAGCAGTTGGTCTCCATCGCGGCGGCGCTGATCCCGTTCCTCGAGCACGACGACGCCAACCGCGCGCTCATGGGCTCCAACATGCAGCGGCAAAGCGTGCCGTTGCTGTTCCCCCAGGCGCCGCTGGTAGGCACCGGGCTGGAGGAGAAGGTGGCGCGCGACTCCGGCGCGGTGATCATCGCCCGCCGGGCAGGCACCGTCACCCGGGTTACGGCCGATGAGATCATCGTCGACGCCGGTGGCAACGGGACCGACGTGGGGGATACTCCCCTCGCCCGGCTGCACCAGCACGACCGCTACCGGGTGAAGAAGTTCTGGCGGACCAACCAGGACACCGCCATCAACCAGCGGCCGCTGGTTCGCCTGGGCCAGTCGGTCAAGGCCGGCGAGATCATCGCCGATGGCGCGGCCACCGACGGCGGCGAGCTGGCGTTGGGCAGCAACGTGCTGGTGTCCTTCATGCCCTGGTACGGGCACAACTTCGAGGACGCGATCGTGCTGAGCGAGCGCCTGGTCAAGGACGACGTGTACTCGTCGATCCATATCCAGGAGCTGGAGCTGCACGTCCGCGACACCAAGCGGGGCCAGGAGGAGATCACTCGCGAAATCCCTAACGTCTCCGATGAGAGCGTGGTGGACCTCGACGAGCGCGGCATCGTCCGGATCGGCGCCCACGTGAAGCCGGGCGACATCCTGGTCGGCAAGATCACCCCCAAGGGCGAGACGGAACTCTCTCCCGAGGAAAAGCTGCTCACCGCGATCTTCGGTGAGAAGGCGAAGGACGTGAAGGACAGCTCGCTCAAGGTGCCGCCCGGCATGGCCGGCGTGGTGATCGACGTCAAGATCTTCAGCCGCATCGAGGATCAGGTGGTCGAGAAGGACCGGGGCGAGCGGATCGGTGAGGTGCGCCGGATCGAGAACGACGAGAAGGCGCGGATCAACAGCGTCATGCTCGACGAGCTGGGCAATCTCCTGGCGGGTCAGGAGGTCGCGCTCATGCTCAAGGCGGGCACGGTGGAGGAGTACCTCCCCGCCGGCACCAAGCTGACGGCCCAGTCGCTCAAGGAAGTCGACCTGGGTGATGTGGACCTCAAGACTCTGCGGGTGGCCAACAAGGCTGCCAATGAGCGGATCCGGCAGAGCATCGACATGGCCGCGCGGGAGCGGGCCAAGGTGGAGGAGAAGGCGGAGGACCAGATCGACAAGATCCTCCAGCCCGACGAGCTGCCGCCCGGTGTCATCCAGCTGGTGAAGGTGTACATCGCCGAGAAGCGCAAGATCTCGGTGGGCGACAAGATGGCCGGTCGCCACGGCAACAAGGGGATCGTTGCCCGGATCGTGCCGGAGGAAGACATGCCCTTCCTGCCGGATGGCACGCCGGTCGACATCGTGCTCAACCCGCTGGGTGTGCCGAGCCGAATGAACGTCGGCCAGATCCTCGAGACTCACCTCGGGTGGTGTGCCCGGCTGCTCGGCTTCGAGGCCAAGACTCCGGTCTTCCGGGGTGCGGATGAAGCGGAGATCGGCGTGCTGCTTCGGCTCGCCGGTTTCAAGTGGGCGGCCGAGAGTCTGCGGTTGCGGACCCCCGCACCGACCCTGTCGGCTCAGACCATCGGCCGTCTGGTGCAGGATCTCAAGAAGGTGGCCCCTAACGGAGAGCGGACCACGCTCATGGAGGCTGGGATCGGCATGCTGGGCGCGCGCAACGCGTCGGCCGAGACCCGCGAGTTCTTCCAGAATGTCCGGGCCTTCCTGGTGGATGCCGCCAAGGAGCTGGGAGAGCGGGAGCTGGGTCAGCGCAATCAGGAGCTGGCCTACCATCGCGACCAGGTCGGCCACGAGGACGGGAGTAAGGAACACAAAGCCCCCGGCAAGACGGTCAAGGATCTGGAAAAGGCCGCGGGAGCCGATGAGGCAGAAGCCCTCGAGGCCACAGGCAAGCCGGCGCTGGCCGGCCTGCTGGGACCGAAAGGCGAGTCCGACATCGACGCGGCGGCCGATGAGCTGTTGCGCACCGCGGGGCTCACGCCGGCCGGCAAGGCGCGGCTCCGGGACGGGCGGACCGGTCAGCACTTCGAGGGCGAGGTGACGGTCGGCTCGATTTACATGCTGAAGCTGAGCCACCTGGTGGACGACAAGATCCACGCCCGGTCCATCGGCCCGTATTCTCTGGTGACCCAGCAGCCGCTCGCGGGCAAGGCCCAGTTTGGCGGCCAGCGATTCGGGGAGATGGAAGTGTGGGCGCTCGAGGCCTATGGCGCCGCCCATGTGTTGCAGGAGATGCTCACGGTCAAGTCCGACGACGTGAACGGCCGGAGCAAGGTGTACGAGGCGATCGTCAAGGGGCAAAACCTCCCGGAGCCCGGGATCCCCGAGTCATTCAATGTGTTGGTGAAAGAGTTGCAGGCGCTCGGCCTGAAGGTCACACTCGGTACCACCGAAGCCGGCGACGAATAAGAGGGACAAATGATCGATTTTCGTAGCGGACGCGAGCCCAAGAGCTCGAGCTTCGACTATATCAGCATCCGTATCGCGTCACCCGAGGAGATCCGCGGGCCGCGCGACCAGAAGGAACGCGAGCGCCTGGAGCTGCAAGGCCAGCGCAGCTGGTGGTCCTGGGGCGAAGTCACCAAGCCCGAGACCATCAACTACCGCTCCTTCAAGCCGGAGAAGGATGGACTCTTCTGCGAGCGCATCTTCGGTCCGGTCAAGGACTGGGAATGCCATTGCGGGAAGTACAAGCGCATCCGGTATCGGGGGGTCATCTGCGACCGCTGCGGGGTCGAGGTGACGCTGAGCAAAGTGCGCCGGGAACGCATGGGCCATATCGAGCTCAGCGTGCCGGTGGCGCACATCTGGTTCTTCAAGACGCTTCCGAGCCCGATGGGGAACCTGATCAACATCACGCTGCGGGACCTCGAGCGGGTGATCTACTACTCGAGCTACATCGTGATCGAGCCGGGGCAGCAGGAGGTCGAGGCCAACCAGCTGCTGGACGAAGAGGAGTACCTCACCCTCCGGGCCAAGGCACGGGAGGAGGGCGACGCCGCGTTCAAGGCCGACATCGGCGCGCCCGCCGTGCGCGAGCTGCTCGCCCGGATCGATGTGCGCCAGCTGGCCGATGAGCTGCGGGCCGGGGTCGCGACCGAGACCAGCCAGCACCGCAAGAAGCAGATGCTGAAGCGGCTCAAGATCGTGGACGCGTTCCTCAGCTCGGGCGATTCGGGCGACCTCCCGAACAACCCGGCCTGGATGATCCTGGACGTGATTCCCGTGATCCCGCCCGACCTGCGGCCGCTGGTGCCGCTGGACGGCGGCCGCTTTGCCACGTCCGACCTGAATGACCTGTATCGCCGGGTGATCAACCGGAACAACCGGCTCACCAAGCTGATCCAGCACAAGGCGCCGGAGGTCATCCTTCGGAACGAGAAGCGGATGCTGCAGGAGGCGGTGGATGCCCTGTTCGACAACGGCCGGCGCAGCAAGGCCATCCGGGGTCGGGGCAAGCGGCCGCTCAAGAGCCTGTCCGACATGCTCAAGGGCAAGCAGGGCCGGTTCCGGCAGAACCTGCTGGGCAAGCGGGTGGACTACTCCGGCCGTTCGGTCATCGTGGTCGGACCGGAGCTCCGGCTGCACCAGTGCGGGTTGCCCAAGGCGATGGCGGTGGAGCTGTTCAAGCCTTTCATCATCCACCAGCTGGTGGAGAAGGGTATCGCCGAGACGGTGAAGCGGGCCAAGAAGATCGTGGAGCGCGAGAGCCCGGAGGTGTACGAGATCCTGGAAGAGATCATCCAGGACCATCCGGTGCTGCTGAACCGTGCTCCGACGCTGCACCGCCTGGGCATTCAGGCGTTCGAGCCGGTCCTGGTGGAAGGCAAGGCCATCCGGATTCACCCGCTGGTCTGCGCCGCGTTCAACGCCGACTTCGACGGCGACCAGATGGCGGTGCACGTGCCCCTTTCGTTCGAGGCTCAGCTGGAGGCGCGCCTCCTGATGATCTCCTCGAACAACGTGCTCAAGCCGTCCGACGGGCGGCCGGTGGCGGAGCCGTCGCAGGACATGGTCCTGGGCTCGTACTTCCTGACCAAGCTGCCGGCGGGCTTCGAGGAGGAGCTGCGCAAGGGCGGGGGCGGCCGCACCGAGGAGACCAAGGGGCGGCTGTGGAAGACGGCCAAGTACTTCGGCTCGCTGGCAGAGCTGGAGATGGCGCTGCTCAACGGCAGCGTCGGCTATCACTCGGCCATCTGCTTCTGGTACATCCCGCCGCGGGAGTCGGAAGACGCCACCCCGCGCTGGCTCAAGACCACCGTGGGCCGGGTGCTGTTCAACAGCATTCTCCCGCGCAAGGTCGTCGCGGAGCTCGGCTTCAGGGATGACCTGATGAAGAAGAAGCAGCTGAGCGAGCTGGTGCTGCAGAGCTACCGGCGCGCCGGGCTGGCAGAGACGGTCACCTTCCTCGATCGGCTCAAGGACTTTGGGTTCCGCTTTGCCACCATGGGCGGTGTGTCCATCGGCATCGAGGACCTGGAGATTCCGCTGGAGAAGGCCGACCTCCTGACCGAGGCCGACGCCCGGGTGAAGCGGTTCCAGAAGGCCTACAACACCGGTCAGATCACCTTCGGTGAGCGGTACAACAAGGTGATCGACGCCTGGACCCACGCCAACAATGACGTGGCCGAGGCCATGATCAACTCGATGCGGGTATCCCGCGGCGGGTTCAACCCGGTGTTCATGATGTTCGACTCTGGCAGCCGTGGCTCGCGCGACCAGATTCGGCAGCTGGCGGGCATGCGCGGGCTGATGGCCAAGCCACAGAAGAAGCTCACCGGCGGCATCGGCGAGATCATCGAGAGCCCGATCAAGTCGAACTTCCGCGAGGGGCTCACCGTGCTCGAGTACTTCATCTCGACCCACGGCGCCCGGAAGGGTCTGGCCGACACCGCGCTCAAGACGGCGGACGCCGGCTACCTGACCCGCCGCCTGGTGGACGTGGCGCAGGATGTCACGATTACAGAAGAAGACTGTGGCACCATTCTGGGGCTCGAGATCGCCGCACTGAAGGAGGGCGAGGACATTATCGAGCCGCTCCGGGAGCGCATCCTCGGCAGCGTCGCGAGCGAAGATGTCTTCGACCCGCACGAGCTGGATACCGACGGCGATCCCAAGTTGCTGGTCGAGGCGGGCAAACTGATCGACGAGGACATCGCCAACGCGATCGACGATGCCGGCATCGAGAAGGTGAAGATTCGGTCGGTGCTCACCTGCGAGGCACGGCGGGGTATCTGCCGCATGTGCTACGGCCGCAACCTGGCCACCATGGACATGGTGGACATGGGTGAGGCCGTGGGCATTCTGGCCGCGCAGTCGATCGGCGAGCCTGGCACGCAGCTGACTCTGCGGACCTTCCACATCGGCGGCACCTCCTCCCGCATCGCCGAAGAGGCGGAGCGGCGGGCCCGGTCCGACGGAAAGGTGAAGTACACCGAAGGGCTGGAGTGGGCCGATGTGCCAGTCGAGTTCGAGGATGGTACCCAGGCGACACAGCGAATCGTGTTGACCCGCGAGGACGAGTCGGCCTCGGATGAGAGCAAGGAAGGGATTCTGGTGGTCGATCCGAAGGACCCGAAGCGGGTGCTCAACCGCTACCCGGTTCCCGAGGGCGCCCAGCTCATGGTGAAGGAAGGTGAGCTGGTCACCAAGGGCGACAACGAGCGCCGGGCGACGATCCTCTACACCTGGGACCCGTATAACGACCCGAGCATCATCAAGGGCGACGGTGAGCTGCGGTGGAAGGATCTGGTGCCGGGTGTCACGCTCCGCGAGGAGCTGGACGAGGGCACCGGCCTGCGCTCGCTGGTGGTGATGGCCGACCCGGATCGGGAGCTGCACCCCAGTGTCCTGGTGTACACCGGCAACCGGAAGGATCCGCAGGAGTACACCCTGGCGGAGGGAAGCCGGGTGATCCTGGGCTCGCCCACCGATCAGGTGAGCCGGGCGATGGAGATTCCGGATGCCGCCAACCCGTGGAGCACCAAGTTCCACGTGGATGAACGGCCCATCAACGAGGCCTGGCCCAGCAAGACCAAGAAGGAGAGCAAGGACAAGACGGTCTTCTTGAGCGCACCGGTCAAGGTGGCCAAGGGCATCACGGTCACCAAGATCCCGCGCCAGGCGTACAAGACCCGGGATATCACCGGTGGTCTGCCGCGTATCGCGGAGCTGTTCGAGGCTCGGCGTCCCAAGGATCCGGCCACCATCTCCGAGGTGGACGGCGTGGTGAAGTTCGGGGAGATCAAGCGCGGCAAGCGGGAGATCTACGTCTATCCGGAGCCGGCGGAGGAAGGTGTGGAGCCTCAGTTGTACGAGGTTCCGGCCGGCAAACACCTCCGGGTACACGAGGGCGATCGGGTACGGGCGGGTGACCGCTTGACCGAAGGCCCGGTCAACCCGCACGACATCCTGCTCATCAAGGGACCTCGGGCGGTGCAGGAGTATCTGCTCAACGAGGTGCAGGAGGTCTACCGGCTGCAGGGCGTCCGGATCAGCGACAAGCACATCGGCGTGATCGTGCGCCAGATGCTGCAAAAGGTCCGGGTGACCGATCCGGGCGACACTGACTTCCTCGAGGGGGAGACGGTCGATCGGCTGACGTTCCGGGACGAGAACGAGCGGGTGCAAAAGCGGAAGGGTAAGCCGGCACAAGCCGAGCCGGTGTTGTTGGGCATCACCAAGGCGAGTCTCACGACCCAGTCGTTCATTTCGGCGGCGTCGTTCCAGGAGACCACCCGGGTGCTGACCGACGCGGCGATCCGCGGGGCCAAGGATGACCTCCTGGGTCTCAAGGAAAACATCATCATCGGGCACCTGATTCCGGCGGGCTCGGGCATTTACCGGTACGCCGAGATCGACATCGAGCCGCCCGAAGGGTATGAGGCTCCACCGCCGCGGGTGGAGGAGCCGGTGCCGCAGCCGCTCACCGCGGCGGCGCTGCTGGCGGAGGAGGAGTGAGCTGACAGCTAGCAGCTAACAGCTAACAGCTAACAGCTAACAGCTACAGCTAACAGCTAACAGCTAACAGAGGCGCCCGGGAGCGATCCCGGGCGCTTTCTTGTTTTCAGCCCAAGAAGCTGGGCGGCGTCGAACTGGTGAGGGCAGGGGCGCGGATATAATGTTGGGGCAATACCCTAAGCGTGAAGCCGCAGGGCACGAGCATGTCTGAGGCGGTTCTGGCCAACGACCGGTCGGCACACGAGACCGGAGCTCTCCCAACCGGGTCAGCGTCGCACACGGCGGCGATGGCGCTCCTGGTCTGTGTGGCTTACTTCATCGCGGCGGAAATCGGACTCGCCCTCACGCTGCACCCCCACCCGGTGTCGACCCTGTGGCCCCCGAACGCGCTTCTGCTGGCGCTCCTGCTGCTCACCCCGACCACCTCATGGTGGGTCGTGCTTCTCGCGGCGTTGCCCGCCCACTTGGTCGTGGAGCTGCGTGCCGGCATTCCGCTGACGATGGCTGGTTCGTCAGCAACTCGACCGGTGCGATCCGCTCCTATCGCACATATCTCGCCATCCGCGCCGACGCGGAGCCGCGGCTGCAGCCGGAGGTGCAGCGGGTCAAAGCAGAGCTGGCGGCATTGGAGCACGCATCTTCGGCGCGCTGACCAGAGATGGGGGGCGGCCTTGGCGCCCGTAGAGCGCGGGCGTAACTTGAGGATGTAACCAACCACATTCGGACCTAGCCCTACGATCGGGGGGCCTATGGCCCTGCACCGGGGGGCTGAGAGTTGAGCTCCACGCCCACCGTGTTCGACCAGTTATCGTCCGCACTCTCGAGTCGATATCTGATCGAACGCGAGCTCGGTCGGGGCGGGATGGCCACGGTTTATCTCGCGCGCGACCTAAAGCACGACCGTCCCGTGGCACTGAAGGTCCTGCACCCCGATCTCGCAGCTGCGCTCGGTCCGGAGCGCTTCCTGCGGGAAATCCAGGTCGCCGCTCGCCTGCAACACCCGCATGTTCTGTCCCTCTTCGACTCCGGAACCTTGGACCAGGGCGCCGGGCGGCCGGTGCCCTATTACGCCATGCCGTATGTCGAAGGCGAGTCGCTTCGGCAGCGCCTCACCCGCGAGGGACAGCTTCCGTTGGATGAAGCGCTCCGGATCGCGCACCAAATGCTCGCCGCGCTGGGGTATGCCCACGCCCAAGGCATCATCCATCGAGACATCAAGCCCGAGAACATCCTCCTCCGAGACGGTGAGGCGATCCTTGCCGATTTCGGCATCGCGCGGGCGGTTAGCACCGCGGGCGGGGAGAAGCTGACGGAGACCGGGCTGGCCCTCGGTACGCCGGCTTACATGAGTCCCGAGCAGACTGCGGGGGACAGTCGACTCGACGCCCGGGCCGATATCTACAGCCTGGGTTGCGTGCTGTACGAGGTGCTCGCGGGCGAGCCGCCGTTTACCGGCCCCTCGGCCCAAGCAGTCCTCGCCCGCCACGCGATCGATCCCGTGCCTCGCTTGCGAACGATCCGGCAGACCGTGCCCGAGGCCATCGAGCAGGCGATCACTCGGGCCCTGGCCAAGGCACCCGTGGATCGGTTCACGACCGCCGAGCAGTTCAGTCGCGCGCTAACTGCGGGAGAGCTCGTGCCGCGCACGGCCCCTGCGCGGCGGTTCCCTCGCTGGACAGCCGGGGTGATTGCCGCTGGTGTCATGGCGATCGCGCTCGCGATCGGAGTCTTTCTCTGGCGTCAAGGTCCCCGTGCGGCCGAAGGAGTGGACCCTGGGCTGATCGCCGTCCTGCCGTTCAGGGTGGCGGGCGCGGCCCCCGCCTTGGATTACCTCCGGGAGGGGATCGTCGATTTACTCGCGGTGAAGCTGACGGGCGAGGGCGGTCCAAGGGCGCTCGATCCCCGGGCCCTGCTGAGTCGCTGGCACCGCGCGCTTCACTTGGGGGCCAGTGACCTTTCGCCTGATGCCGCGGTGAATGTGGCTCGCGGGCTCGGCGCCGGACGCTTGGTGGACGGCGGCGTGGTGGGCACTCCGGAGCATCTGGTGCTCACTGCGTCGGTCCTCACGGTTCCTGGCGGCGCCATCAGGTCAAGGGCCAGCGTCATGGGCACGGCGGACAGCCTGCCCGCGCTCGTAGACCGGCTCACGGCCCAGCTCTTGGCCGGTGAAAGCGGGCGGACCGAGCTGGCGACCCTCACATCGCTGCCTGCGCTCCGAGCCTACATCGACGGCCAGTCGGCGCTCCGGGCCGGCCGCTTCAAGGATGCCTTCCAAAGCTTTGATCACGCGCTCGACCTCGATTCTACCTTCGCCCTCGCGGGGGTCGGCCTGAACGAGGCCAAGTTCTGGGGTGGTGGAAATGATCATTGGCGGGGGCTCCGGCTAGCCTGGGCCGGCCGGGACCGGCTGAGCCTGCGCGACCGGGCGCTTATCGCTCCATGG
>Ga0070696_100003623_pt1 | contig 10288 bp, 8 predicted proteins | sample KBSK1253metaG_FD_65474 | JGI IMG/M metagenome (GOLD analysis project Ga0070696, IMG submission 65474) | Corn, switchgrass and miscanthus rhizosphere microbial communities from Kellogg Biological Station, Michigan, USA - KBS K1-25-3 metaG | ecosystem: Host-associated > Plants > Roots >... | reverse complement strand
CTGCGGGCCGCGCTTTGAGTGCCGGCGTGGCATTGGCCATCTTCAATGCGCTGATCACCCAGGTCATGTTCTGCGGCCGCCTGTTCTTCAGTCTCGGCCGGGACGAAATTTTCCATAGGCGCGTCAACGCGATGTTGGCCAGCGTTCACGGCGCTTCAGGGGCACCGCGCATCGCGACGCTGGCGATCGGCGCCATCTCTGCCGCCTGTTGCCTGCTCGACATGCACTCGCTGATCGTCTTTTCGTCGGGTCTCGTGGTCTACAGTCTGGCGTTGGTGAGTTACGCCGTGCTCATCGGCCGGCGGCGAGGGCTGACGGGGCAGTCCGGGTATTGGCGGTCACCGCTCTATCCGTTAGCGCCGATTTTGGGCCTTTGCCTTGCAGCGACATTTGCCGTCGCGGATCTGCTCGACGCCGACGCCGGCCGGCCCAGCATCGTACTGCTGGGCGCCATCATCGCAGGCGCGCTCGTTTGGCATCACGTAGTGCTGAAGCGGCGCGTGGGCGGATGGGCCCCGCGATTGGGATGAATCCTCGTGACGCATCCTGCACCGCCAAGCGGCAGCCCCGCCTGAACTGCTGGTGGCGCGGTACTGTTTATTGTCGATCGTATGTAGTTGCAATTATTGTCGATCGGATATATATTTTACTATATCCGATCGGATATAGGTACGCGATATGTGGGCACACACCGCCGCGGAAGTCGGCAAGATCATCATGGCGGCACGCCGTCATCGCGGCCTGACCCAAACCGAACTGGCGCGCGCGATAGGCGCCACGCAAGCCTGGGTCTCCGAGGTCGAACAGGGCAAGGATACCGCCCAAATCGGCAAAGTACTTCGAACCTTGAGCCACCTCGGCGTTCGATTGGAGACCGGCGTCGTCCCCTGGAGCGAGCCCAAGTCCCGGCGATCTTCTCGCGCGGGCACATCGCTGTCGGACATCATTGACGCACACATTCGACCCCGGCGCTCGGGCGGCGGGTAATGAGACTCTTCGTCTGCCTTGATGGGGACATCGCAGGCACCCTCGAAACGCGGGGCTCGAGAGTACAATTTGCTTACAGCGAACTCTGGCTCGAGGAAAGAGGCTCTTACCCCGTCTCACAAGCCTGGCCACTGCAGCCAACCGCCATCACGGGTGCCGCGGTAACCAATTTTCTCTGGGGATTGCTACCTGATAATGAGCGCACGCTTGATGCTTGGGCGCGCCGATTCCAGGTCTCGGCACGAAATCCCGTGGCGCTCCTCTCGCATGTAGGCGAGGACTGCGCCGGCGCCGTGCAATTCGTTCGGGAGGATCGATTGGATGAAGTTCATGCCCCAGCGGATAAGACACTACGAGTCGAATGGCTGGAGGAAGCTCAGCTCGAACGGCGGATTCAACACCTGGCGCGGGATACGAGCGCAGCGCGGGAAAGTGCAACGGAAGGACAATTTTCTCTCTCCGGCGCGCAGGCAAAGACCGCACTGTATTTCGACTCGCACCGTCGGCGCTGGGGAGTGCCGCAGGGACGGACCCCCACCACACACATACTGAAACCCGCCACAAACGGGTTCGATGCGTTCGATCTCAACGAGCATTTCTGCCTGACACTCGCAAGTCGTGTGGGTCTTGCTGCTGCCAGCACCGAATGTCGCGCCATAGGTGGGGTCCCCACGTTGATCGCCGAGCGCTATGACCGGATTCGGCGTGACGGCCGATGGCAGCGTATTCATCAGGAGGATTGCTGTCAGGCATTGGGAATACACCCGGGATCCAAGTACGAGAATCAAGGCGGTCCGGGCATTGCAACAATCATGCCGTTGCTCGAAGGGACCGATGAACCCGAGGCAGATCGAGAGCGCTTCATGCGAAGCGCCTGTCTGGCATACCTCCTAGCCGCGGCGGATGCGCATGCAAAAAACTTTTCGTTGCTCTACAGCCGCGGAGGAGCGCGGTTTAGCATGCGCCTCGCCCCACTGTACGATATCGCGAGCGCATGGCCTTACCCCAACCAGATTCCGGCGCAGAAGATGAAGCTCGCGATGCGCATCGGACGGCATTACCGCCTGCGTGAATTCCAGCCTCGCCACTTCGCGGAACTCGCCAGATCCTGCCGTTACCCGGCCGACGCCTTGCTCGCGACTCTCGGCAACCTGGCGACGCGACTACCCGATGAAGCTTCGGCAATCATCGCCGAGTTACGACAAGCGGAGATCGCCGATGAAATGCTGGAAGGACTCCTCGATGGTTTAGTCTCTCATTGCAGGGGCGTTGCGGATCGGCTCAAAAGCGCGGGGCGGCATGTGGACCTTTGATTGAATGGCGCGCCCGGAGCAGGATTCGCTCCCAAAAAAAGGGCCTGATGACAGGCCCTTTTTATTTGGCGGAGAGGGTGAGATTGCTCGCGGCCGGGGACGGCCGCTCGTCCTCCGCTTCGCTCCGGACCGACGCGTGCGCGTCGTCCAAAATCGCTCCGCGATTTTGTCGAACTCGGTGGGTTGACTCGGGCCTTCCGGGCCCTCGCCCTTCGGGCGCACTGCATGCGTCCACGCACCCCGCACCCCCCAAATAAAAAAAGGGCCTGATGACAGGCCCTTTTTTTATTTGGCGGAGAGGGTGAGATTCGAACTCACGTGCCGGAATTACCCGACCATCCGATTTCGAGTCGGCGCCGTTATGACCACTTCGGTACCTCTCCGGTTAACTTAAAACTTCGCGCGTTTACTTATGGTTGGACGGTGTTAACTTATGATTTGTTGCACCGTGACCAGATAAACAGCTGGGAAAGAAATGCATTTGTCAAGGGTCCGTAAGGGCGATTAATAGATTATTCTAGCGCATCGGTTTAGGGCCTGCTTCAACAACTGAACTCGCCCCGCCTCACGGGACTCTATATAGCTAACGACCGTGCGTAACCCAAACGTTCAAAAATATTGGCAGCGGTGGACCAAGCTGTTGATTGCCGGATCGGCCGTCACGATGCTCGGGACTTGCTCGCCGTTGCCGAGTCTCATCGATCAGATCAAGACCCTGGGCGAGTTGCGCGTGGTCACGCGCACCGACCCGCTCGCCTATTATCGAGGCCCGGGCGACATACCGGAGGGCCCAGAGTATGAATTGGCGCGCCGCTTTGCGGATGAACTCGGCGTAAAGCTCAAAATCACCCCGGTGCATAGTTACGCGGAGATATATGCAGCCCTCGACTCGGGTCACGCGGACGTGGCGGCGGCGGGACTGAAGGTCCCCTCGCAACCCATTCCCGGTGTGGAGTTCGGCCCCACCTATCAGCGAGTGCGCGAGCATTTGATCTATCGGCGCGGCGCGGCGCGGCCCGGCTCACTCGCGGAAATCGGCAACGGTGATCTTGAAATCGCTGCCGGCAGCTCGCACGCAAAAACCCTGTATGCCGCGCGCGAATCGTTGCCCGACCTGGTGTGGGTGGAAAACACCAGCACGAACTCCCAGGCGCTGCTCGACGGCGTGGCCAACGGGACGATCGACTACACCATTGCCGACTCCACGGAATTCGCGTTGGCGCGCGACACCCACCCGGACCTGCGCGTCGCATTCGATTTTCCCGCCAGTCAGTCGCTGGCCTGGGCGGCCAGCAAGCGCAATCCGGGATTCTTGCACGCAATGAGCAATTATTTTGCGCGGCTCAATGTCGACGGCGAGCTAGCGGCAATCGTCAAGCGCTACTACGGGCGATCCCAGGATCCTCAGTCCGCCGGTGCGCGCGGATTCATGCATCATTTGCAAAGCCGCTTGCCTCTCTACAAGAAATGGTTTCAAGAAGCCGCCAAACAGAGCAGCCAAGACTGGCGCTTGTTGGCTGCCATCGGTTACCAAGAATCGAAATGGAACCCGAGCGCGGCCTCGGCTTCCGGCGCCAAGGGTCTGATGCAATTGACCGAAGGAACGGCGAGTGCGGCCAAAGTAGCCAACCCGTCCGATCCTCGGCAGAGCATTTTCGGCGGCGCCCGGTATTTCCAGCAGGTGTACGCAAAAATTCCGGCCCACGTTCCGGAGCCGGATCGAACCTGGTTCGCGCTCGCCGCCTACAATATCGGTTACGGCCACGTGGAAGACGCCCGGGTACTGGCGCAGAAAGCCGGCCGCGACCCGGACTCCTGGGAAGCCGTGCGTGAATTCCTGCCGCTGCTGGCACAGGAACAGTGGTACACCCAGACCGAGAACGGCTATGCGCGCGGCTCGGAGCCGGTGCGCTATGTGGACAATGTCCGAGGCTATCGGGACCTGCTGGAAAGGGCCTGGGGAGCCGGCGCGCCTGCGTTGAACTAACGGCGCGTCTCGAAGAATTGGCGCAGCAGGGCGGCGCTTTCGGCGCTGCACACGCCGCCGAATACGTCGATGCGGGGCGCCAACTTGGGCTCGCGCGGCAGATCGATCACGCTGCCGCAGGCACCGGCCTTTTGATCCCAGGCGCCGAACACCACCCGCGACACACGTGCATTGAGCAGCGCACCGATGCACATCGCGCACGGCTCCAGCGTCGCATACAGCGTGGTCATGCCGAGCCGATAGTTTTGCAGGTGCTGCGCGCCGGCGCGCAGCGCCACGATTTCCGCGTGCGCAGTCGGATCGTGGCTGCCGATCGGCTGATTCCAGCCCTCGCCGATCACTTCCCCATTCAGCACGAGCAGGGCGCCCACCGGCACTTCGCCGTCTTCGGCGGCGATTCGCGCCAGCTCGAGCGCACGCCGCATGAAATCCATGTCGTTGAGCGGATTCACGGTGATCGCCGGCGAAAGTAGCGAAATGTGAAGGTCGCCGCGTACACCAGGAACAGCGCGGCAGCGCTCAAGCTCAGCGAGTTATGTATCCCGACGGCGGCGCCGAGCAGACCGACGCTCACTCCGCTGAATGTTCGCAATCCCATGGCTGACATGGAGAACACGCCGATTACGCGGCCGCGTATGTCGGCCGGCGCGTGCAATTGCACCAGGGTTTGCGCCATCGAGTTGAATCCCAGCTCGACGAATCCCGCGATGAATAGCAGCGCGATCGCGACCGCGTACGTGCCGGACCGGGCGAAACCGATCAGCGCGCAGCACCAGATCATCGCCAGATAAAACGCCGTGCGTGCCTTCGGCGGCAGCAGTCCCCGGCTCTCCAGCAGCACGCCGGCCGTCAGGCCTCCGGCCGCGTCCGCCGCCAACAGCAGGCTGTAGGAAAAATCAGCGCGGCCGTGTCCCAGGTCGACCGCGAACCCCGGCATCTGCGCCTGGTAAGCGTTGCCCACGAAAAACGCGGCGGCGCCTATCATCACCGTCATGGACAGCAGCACGGGGCTCTTCGCCACCACCCGCATCGTGGACCAAATGTCGGCGAAGCCGCTGACGGCCGGCGATGCAGACCGGCCATTGCTGCCGGTCGAACCGTACGGCGCCTTGATCAGCCAAACGAACAACGGCAGATAAATCAGCGCATTGATGAAAATGCCATATGCGGGGCCGAAGCCCAATAGCAACGCGGCGCCGACGGCCGGACCCAACAGGAAGCCCATGTAACGGCCGGTGGCGCTGATGCGCACCGCACTCGGCAATTGCTGTTCCGTGACGATCTCCTGGATCAGGACCTGCGCGGCGGGAACCCAGATGACTCCCGCCAAGCCGTGAATGACCAGCAGCGCCATGGCTTCCCACAATGCCGCCGAATCGGTCAGGAACATGATGCCCCAACAGATGGAAACGCCCATGTACAGCACCATGGCGGTTTGGATGAGGCGGCGAATGTCGAACCGATCCGCCAATGCTCCGGTGTACCCGCCCAGCAAGAGAAACGGCACCCAGTGCGAGACGACGGCGAAGCCCCCCAGGGCTGCCGAGTGGAATTTTTGGAATATCACCCAGTAGCTGATGACGTGTTCAACGTTATCCGCCATCATCGCCGCAGTCGCGGCCAGGAAATAGATTCGAAAATCACGGTTGGCGAGCGAAGTGAATGCGCGCTTCTCGGGCGCGGGCGGGCGCGACGCACTATTTCTGGAATTCAATTGCCTCGTGCCTCGGTCGCGACGTTTCTGCGGTGAATTGTAGCGGAATCCGGCGCCATTTCATGAGAAGATGCCTGCTTCATGCGTGGAATTCTGCTGGCGCTGGTTTGTCTGGCGGCTCTGCCCGCCATAGCCGACGAGGGGCTGTGGACGTTCGATAATTTCCCATCGGGCAGCGTGAAACGGGCCTATGGGGCCGAGATAACTCCCGCCTGGCTCGATCACGTACGCCTGTCGACGATTCGACTCACCAACTGCACGGCCTCGTTCGTCTCGCCCGAAGGGCTGATCCTCACCAATCACCATTGCGTGGAGTCCTGCCTCGCGGAGCTATCGACCAAGAGCAAGAGCCTGATGGAACTCGGCTTTGCCGCGGCGAATCGCAGCGACGAGCAACGTTGCTCCGGACAATTGGCGGATATTCTGATCGGCACGGAGAACGTCACCGACACGGTATCCAAAGCCGTCGCGGGCTTGAGCGACCTCGCAGCCAACGGCGCGCGCAAAAAAGCGCTGACCACGCTCGAGCAAGCATGTGAGCAGGCCAGCGCCAGAGCAAAGACCGGCAAACTTAGATGCCAGGCCGTGACCCTGTATCACGGAGGGCAGTACTTCCTCTACAAATACAAGCGTTATGTCGACGTGCGCTTGGTATTCGCCCCGGAAACCGATATTGCGGCATTCGGCGGAGACCCGGACAACTTCCAGTTTCCCCGGTGGTCGCTCGATTTTTCCATGCTGCGGGCCTACGAGAACGGCAAACCCGCGAGGACGCCCAACTATCTGCGGATCAATTTCGATGGACCCAACGCCAACCAACTGGTGTTCGTGGCCGGCCATCCGGGTTCGACGGCGCGAGACCTGACGCGCGCACAGCTCGAGTTCGAGCGCGACGTGCCGCTGCCCATATTATTGATGCGCGCGTCGGAGCTGCGCGGCCGCTACATCCAGTTCGGCAAGGCCAACCCTGCCGACGAGCGCATCGTGCAGGCGCCGCTCAACAGCCTGCAGAACGGCATCAAGGTGCGCCGCAAAGAGCTCGATGCGCTCAATGACGAAGCGTTGCTCACAGGCAAGACCGAGGCGGAAGACAAGCTGCGTGCCACCGCCCATCTTGACGACGATCCCTGGCACGAAATCGAATCGGCCACGGCCCGCGAGCGCGCACTGTACCTGCCGTACACCTTCCTCGAGGGCGGCGCGGGATTTGCCAGTGTCCTGTACCGCGATGCGCGTCTTTTACTGCGCGGCGCGGATGAGCGCATGAAGCCCAACACCGAACGCCTGCGGGAATATAGCGACGCATGGCTCCCGGTAATCCAGAGCGAACTCTATGCGAACGTTCCGGTGTATCCCGAGCTCGAGGTATTGACGCTGTCTTTTTCACTGGAACGGATGCGGGAGTGGCTGGGTCCGGATCATCCGGTGGTGCGTAAATTGCTGACCAAGGAATCGCCCGATGCGCTGGCCGCCCGCCTCATTGCGGAAACCAAGCTCGACGATGCCGCGGTGCGCGAACATTTGTGGCAGGGCGGCAAAGCAGCAGTCGACGCATCACTCGATCCCATGATCGATTTCGCGCGCGCGATCGACGGCGACGCCCGCGCGGTCCGCAAGCAGTACGAAGATGAAGTCGAAGCGCCGATCGCGGCGGCGTCCGAGAAAATTGCCGCGGCCAGCTTCAAAGCCTACGGCACGAATACCTACCCGGATGCGACGTTCACGCTGCGGCTCAACTACGGCACCGTTCAGGGATGGGTCGAAAACGGAACGCCGATCGCACCGTTCACCTACCTTGGCCGCGCGTTCGACCGCGCGACCGGATCCCCGCCCTTCAAGATGCCTGACAGCTGGATGAGGGCGAAGCAACAGCTCGACATGCGCACGCCGTTCTGCATTTCGACGAGCAATGACATCGTGGGCGGAAACTCAGGCAGCCCATTGCTCGATGCCGACGGTAGAATCGTCGGGCTCATGTTCGACGGCAACATTCATTCGATCGCCGGACACTACTGGTTCAACGCCGAGAACAATCGAGCGATTGCCGTGCATCCGGCGATCATCCGCGCGGCTCTCGACAAAGTGTACGGCGCAAAATCGCTGCTGAAGGAACTCGGCGCGCCATGACCGCATTTTACGCGTCCATGCTGAAGCGCAGGCGGCCGGTGTCGACTTGTACGCGCAAATGGCGATATTTTGCGAGGTAATGGATCCCGACGATCGCCGCGGCAAGACCCGAGAGGGCACCGACGCCGAGCGCCCAGCGCGGACCGAACGTATCGGCGACCCAGCCGACGATCGGCGCGCCGATGGGTGTGCCGCCCATGGCTATGGCGAGAAATATCGCCATCACACGCCCCCGCATGACGGGGTCGGTCGATACCTGCACCATGCTGTTCGAATTGGTCGTGAAGGATTGCGCTGACATGCCGATGACGACGAGCGCCGCGCCGAAGAGCGCGGAGTTCGGCATGACGGCGGCAAGCGTAAAGGCGAATCCAAGAATCGCAGCACTGCTGAGCAGCAGCGTGATGTGAGGTTTCGCCTGTCTTGCCGCGAGCAGGGCGCCGACGACCGATCCGACCGCCATGATCGACGTCAAGAACCCATATTCGCTCGCTCCGGCATGGAAGACCGTGACGGACATGGTGGCGATGAAGATGGCGAAGTTGAGGCCGAACGTGCCGATCAAAAAAAGCATCAGCAGCACGGCTTTGAGGTCGGGCCGTCTCCAGACATAGCGAAAGCCTTCCGCGAGGCTCCCCCGGGTTCGCGCCGGTCCGCTGATCAGATGAAGCTTATCGATGCGAAGACGGCTCAGTGACCAGAGTACGGCGACATACGAGGCCGCGTTGATCAGGAATACCCATCCGGTGCCCATGGAGGCGATGAGCACGCCGGCGATGGCGGGACCGATCATCCGGGCGGCGTTGAACGACGTGGAATTCAGCGCCACGGCATTCGACAAATGGACTTCACCGACCAAATCCGAGACGAATGTCTGGCGCGCGGGCGCGTCGAACGCGGAGACGCAGCCGAGCAGAAACGCAAACACATACACCTGCCACAACCGGACGAGCCCGGTGACGGTGAGGATGCCTAAGCCCAAGGCGAGCGCCCCCATGGCGGCCTGGGTGGCGAGCAGCAGCTTGCGCCGGTCGAGGTGATCGGCCGCAAGCCCCGTCAAGGGCAGCAAGAGCAGCTGAGGTCCGAACTGCAACGCCATGACCACGCCCACGGCGGTGGCATTCTTGTGGGTCAACTCGGTGAGAACGAGCCAATCCTGGGCGGTGCGCTGCATCCATGTGCCGACATTGGATACGATCGCCCCGGCCGCCCAGACCCGATAGTTGAAGTTCTCGAGCGAACGAAAGGTGCCCGCCACTAGATCATTCGCCAGCGCAGAGTGGCGGGCGCGAGGCCGGTCACTGGTCGACCAGGCGTTTGAGCAGTTCGACGCCCCTCGCGAGTTCTTCTAGCTCGTCCGACTCGAGCTTCGTGCGAATGGCGCGAAACAGCCAGTCCTGGCGTGCAGCCCGGGTAGTCTCGATCATTTCCCGGCAAGCAGCAGTGAGAGACAAAATGGTTTGCCGCCCATCGGCCGGGTCCGGTGCGCCGGTCACGAGTCCCGCCGCTTCGAGGACGGAAACAGTGGCGCCCATGGATTGCGGACGCACGCCTTCGATCCGCGCGAGGGTGGTCACCGTCGCCGGACCCTCGCGCTCCAAACGGCTAAGGACCGCTATCTGGGACCAGGTGAAATCTCCTTGATGCGCCTCTTCGCGCAGCCGTCGCTTCAATTTGCCGATCAACACACGCAGTTCAGCCGCCAGCGCCGACACGCGCGCACTCTCGGGGTCACTCGATTCCTCGTTCACCCTGACAGCATAGCAGATACGAAGTCAAACTACGAAGTTTACCTTCATACATGTTGCCGCTAGCCGTAACGCCGCTCCATTCCGAGTGCTTCCTCCACCGGACGAACTTCGATATTTCCGATGCGGGCCGAGGGCCACTTGGATGCCACGTGGATAGCCTCGTTCAAATCCCTGGCGTCGATCAGAAAGAATCCGCCCAATTGCTCCTTCGTTTCGGCGAAAGGACCATCGGTCACCGACAGCTTGCCGTTTCGAATCCGCAGGGTCGCCGCGGTCCGGGCGCTCTGCAGAGCATTGGTCGAAATCAAGTGACCGCTGTTTCGGATCGCTTCGACGTACGCCAGAGTCTCTTCCCGGAGCGCACCCCACTCGCTTCGTGACAGCGCATTGAGCTTTTCCTCGTCTTCAT
>Ga0070696_100003617_pt1 | contig 10295 bp, 6 predicted proteins | sample KBSK1253metaG_FD_65474 | JGI IMG/M metagenome (GOLD analysis project Ga0070696, IMG submission 65474) | Corn, switchgrass and miscanthus rhizosphere microbial communities from Kellogg Biological Station, Michigan, USA - KBS K1-25-3 metaG | ecosystem: Host-associated > Plants > Roots >... | reverse complement strand
ATCCATTCGGCCTTGGACTCTCCGGCGGTGGTCCCACCGCAGGCGCCGCGCTCGACGCAGCCCCACTCCTCGATCACGAGCCCCTTGCGGTTCGAGTGCGCGGCCTCGTGCGCGGCGTGGAAGATCGAGCCGAACGCCTCCCAGCCGATCGCCGGGTTGCACGCGCCGCGGTTGTAGCCGTCGGCCCCGAGGAGGTCGCACGTCTGCGGCAGCCACGCGTCGGGTCCGCCGCGCGCTCCCTGGTACGTGCCGCGCATCAGCGTCGCGACGTACCGGAGCTGTTTGACGCCGTCGTTCTCGAACGTCGCCCGGACGTGGTCGAAGGCGTCGGCGAAGTCGTGCGCCTTTCCGGCCGGGTCGTTCTCGGGCTCGTGGTTGAAGACGAAGTACGCCTCGCCGCCCCAGTCGCGCAGCAGCTTCGCCTGCGCCGCGATCTCCTTGTCGTGCTTGCCTTTCGCGATGTCGCGCCACCGCACCCAGGAGCCGTCGAGTCGCTGGGTGTGCCAGGCGATCAGCGGGATCCGCCCCGCCTTCGCGCTCTGCTCGATCGGGCCGTTGACCAGCTTGCGGTCCCAACGGATGTAGTGGCGCGTGAGGTCCAGCCGCCGGCCGATCATCCGCTCGAAACTCTCGACGGCGTCGATCGCGGAACCGGTCCCGGGGTCCACGTAGGCGCCCCAGAGACACTTCGTGTTGCGGATCTCCGTCGGAACGCCGGAGCCTCCGCCGGTCGCCTCGTCCGGCGAGGCCACCTGGTCGGAGACGATCTTGACGGCGGCCCCCGTCGCGGCGAGACCGGCCACGCCGAGACCCGCGTATGTGAGGAACTTCCGACGGGAAAGGTTCTGTTCCGTCATCCGAGCTAGCTGAAGTACGCGCGATGACCGATTTCGCGGTAGGCCGCGAGTGACGTCGCCGCGGCATCGACGCGGAAGGTTAGCTCCTGCCCGTTGTACTCCGCGCGCGTGTTGGAGTACACGACGGCCTCGATCTCGGTCCACGACGTGATCGTGTCCGCAGCGTCGGAGAGCCACGCGCCGCGGGACAGCTTGACGTGCTCCCCGCACGCCTCGCGCCCGACGGAGCCGTATTCCTGGATCAGGAGCCTCCTCCCGTGCCCCTTCGCGTACTGATGGGCCGCGATGAAGATGTCGTGGAACGACTGCCAGCCGTTCAGCGGGTTGCAGGCGCCGCGGTTGTACCCGTCGACCCCGAGCAGGTCGCAGCCGGAGGGCACCCACGCCGCCGGGCCGCCGCGAGCTCCCTGGTAGGTGCCCCGCATCAACGTGGCGACGTAGCGCAGGTTCGTCGCCCCTACGCCCTCGAAGACGTGCCGAACGCGATCGTACGCAGCATTGAAGTCGGCCGCGGTCCCGCCGGTCGTGTCGTTCTCCGGCTCGTGGTTGAAGACGAAGTAGACCTTGTGCGCGAGGTCACGGAGCGCGCGACCCTTCTCCTTGAGGTCCGCGTCGTAGACGCCTTTCGCGATGTCGGACCACAGGATCCAGTCGCCGCCGCGCTTCTGCGTGCTGAGGTCGACCAGCGGGATGTGGCCCGTGCTTGCGCTCCAGCTGATCGGCCCGTTCGCGACGTCGCCGTTCCACCGGATGTAGTGGCGCGTGATGTCCACCCGGCGACCGATCAGGTCCTCGAAACGCTGGATCGCCACGGCCGTGTCTCCGCCGAGTGGGTCGACGTACGCGCCCCACCCGCAGTGGCCCGCGGCCACGCGCGCGAACGCACGCGGGAGGGTGGATGGCGCGACCGCCATCGCGGCGCCGCCGATGGCGACGGCTCCTGCTCGGCGGAGCAGCTCACGCCGGGTCAACTCACTCACGGACCGGTCCTTTCGGTTCTTCCAACGATACGCGGGCTCGGCCCGGGCTGGATGCCCTGCGCCATCGCTCACCGGCGCGATGCCGGGAAACCGCGCGGTTGTCGGAACGGGTTCCGGGCGAGCTAGTTGAAGTGCGCGCGCGCGCCCACGGTCTTGTAGGCGTTCAGCTCGGCGTTACCCGGCCGGTTCACGCGGAAGTCCACGACGTTGCCGCGGAACAGCGCGTTCACGTGCGTGTAGATCACGGCCTTGATCTCGGGCCAGGCCTCGATCTGGGCACCGGCGTCCGTGAACCACTGGGCCTTCGTCTGCGGCGCGCTACCTCCGCAAGCGTTCGGCGGCGCGCAGCCCCACTCCTCGACGACCATGTTCTTGCCCTTGAGTACCGCGTAGTCGTGCGCGTCCTTGAACAGGGAGTTGAAGGACTTCCACCCGCCGCTACAGGCGCCGCGGTTGTAGCCGTCCGCGCCGACGTAGGTAGCTGCGTTCGGGAACCAGGCGTTGGCGCCCTGGTTCGCTCCCTTGTACGTGCCCTGGACGAGCGTGCACACCCAGCGGATCCCCTGAACCCCCTGTCCAGTGAAGATCTTCTTCACCCGTGCATAGGCCTTCTTGTACTCGCTCGCACGGGCGAGCTCCTCGGCAGCAGTCGAGGCCGGGCCGTTGTTCGCTGCGTCGTTCTCCGGCTCGTGGTTGAACGTCAGGAAGACCTTCTTGCCACCGAGCTTGTTCTTGAAGGCGTTCGCGACGCTCGTGATGTAGCTGTCCTGCGTTCCCGCTGCGATGTCGGCCCACTTGACGTAGTTGCCGTTCATCCGCTGCGGTCGCCAGTCCATGAACGGCACGCGGCCGCCGTTGGCGCTCCAGACCATCGGGTCGCTCGGGATCGGGGAGAAGTCCCACCGGATGTAGTGGCGGGTCATGCCGAGCTTGCGACCGATGAGCGTCTCGAAGTTCTTGATCGCGTTCTCGACGTCGGCGGTGGTGGGATTCGTCACCCCGGGGTCGGGGAAGGCGCCCCAGATGCAAGCCGCGTTCGCGGGCGAGGCGTGCGCCGCCTCGGCGCCGAGGATCTGGGGAACCGCGAGCGCACCCGCTCCGGCTGCAGCGGAGTACTTCAGGAAGTCTCGCCTGGTGACCCTCATGAGATTGCCTCCTGGTGTTGTCTCACAGGGCCCGAGGTCGAGTGACACGGACCCGCTCTCGCGCGGGGCGAGGGTTCGGTCAAAAGCAACGCGGATGGTAACAAGGGCTACGGGAAGGCGTCTAGCCCTGTCACGGGTAGCCTGCCTCGAAGACTGGATATTTTCCTACTGCGTTGCGGAACAGTGAATCGCGGTTCGGCCATGCCTGGAAGGTGCTCAGATTGACAACGTCGGCCAAAATGTGGCGCTCGTATCGCTTGGAGGAAACTGAAGCACCGTGAGGACCCTGACGAATCGATGGACGCGCGCGGCGCTGTGCCTGCTGGCAGTCGTCGCGCTCTCGGGCACCTGGACCCAGCGGGAGGCCCGCGCCGCGACCCCTCCGAACATCGTGCTGATCCTGACCGACGACCAGCGGTGGGACTCGCTGTGGGCGATGCCGACCGTGCAGTCGGACCTCGTCGACCACGGGGTGAACTTCACGAACGCGTTCGTGACGAACTCCTCGTGCTGCCCGAGCCGGGCGTCGATCCTGACCGGGGAGTACTCCCACTCCACCGGCGTGTACTCCTCGGCGGAGGACGGCTCGCAGGCCGGCTTCGCCTCGTTCCACGACTCCTCGACGATCGCGACGTGGCTCCAGGGAGCCGGCTATCGGACCGCGTTGATCGGGAAGTACCTGAACGGCTACACGCCCGACCACATCTCCTACGTGCCGCCCGGATGGAACCGTTGGGTGGCGTTCGCCACGAAGGGCCAGGGCGGCGCCGCGTACTACGACTACGACCTCAGCCTCGGCGGAGGCGGGAGTCCCGGAGTGGGCGTCCACTACGGCACCGCCCCAACCGACTACTCCACCGACGTACTGGCGAAGTACGCGACGACGTTCATCCGCCAGACCGACCCCTCGAAGCCGGTCTTCCTCGACTTCACGCCGAAGGCCCCGCACGGCCCCTACACCCCCGCGCCCCAGGATGTGAACGCGTTCCCGGACCTGCCGCCGAACCGGCCGCCGAGCTACAACGAGGCCGACGTTTCCGACAAGCCCGCATACGTGCGCGACCTCCAGCCGTTCGCGGGGGCGGCGCAGACGAAGCTGGACGCCCAGTACCACGATGCCTACCGCAGCCTCCTCGCCGTCGACCGGGCGGTCGGCGCGATCGTGACCGCACTGAACGACACCGGCCGGCTGGACAACACGCTGATCGTGTTCGCCTCGGACAACGGGCTCCTGTGGGGGGAGCACCGATACCGCGGCAAGCAGCTCGCGTACGAGGAGAGCATCCGGGTGCCGCTCGTGGTCCGCGACGACGGGTTGAACCTCCCGCAGGGAACCTCCGATTCCCACGTCGTCGGGAACATCGACTTCGCGCCGACGTTCGCGGACGTGGCCGGCGTTCCCGCTCCCGGCGTCGAGGGGAGCAGCCTGATGCCGTTACTCACGCAAGCGAACCCGCAATGGAGGTCCGATCTGCTCGTCGAGCACGAGCAACGCGTCTTCAAGGACAGCTATCCGACGTTCTGCGCCGTCCGCTCGCCCGACTTCGCCTACACCGCCTACGGGACGGGGGAGGAGGAGCTGTACGACGTGAACGCCGACCCGTACGAGCTCCAGAACCTCGCCTACGACAAGGGTCACGCAGTCGATCTCCAGGCGATGCGGGCCGCCTTGAACGGACTCTGCAACCCGCCGCCGCCAGGCGGCTATCAGCCGCCGACGTCGCCCGTCGTGGCGATCACGTCCGGACCCCACAACCCTTCATCCGGTTCCGGAGCGACGTTCGCATTCTCCGCGCGGGAGAGCGGAGCGGGGTTCCACTGCTCGATGGACGGAGCTCCGTTCGCCGGATGCACGAGCCCGAAGAGCTATCCGAACCTGGGCAAGGGGCTGCACACGTTCGCCGTCCGCGCGACGGTGCACGGAGGACCCCACGGCAGCACGGCGCAGTGGGTCTGGCGCTCCCAGGGGACCGGCTCGACGGTCGACGTCTCCGACACGGGGCTCTCGCCGGCGATCGCCTACGCGAGCCGCGGGTCGCGCGTGTCGTGGCAATTCGACGGGCCGAGCGACCACAGCGTGACGGACACCTCGGGCATGAACCTCTTCGACTCCGGCAAGCGCGGCCCCGGGACCTCCTACTCCTTCATCCCGCCGGGGTCCGGGAACTACGCGTACGCGGACGGTCAAGACGTCTCGACCACCGGCAGCATCCGCGTGCCGGCCGCCGTCTCTCCGGAGACCGGGACGGTATCGACCCGGTACCGCGTCACGTGGGCGACCGACCCGCCGTCCGGCGCGCACGCGTTCCAGGTTCAGGTCAGGCCGCCGGGAGCCACGACGTTCCGCAACTGGATCGCGGCGTCGACCGACGACTTCGCGGTGTTCGACGCGAGCTCGCCGATGTGGTCCGGTCGCGGGCGATACGCCTTCCGCGCGCGGTACGTCCAGACGACGACCGGGGCTGCGTCGGGCTACTCGGCCGTGTGCGCGATCGACGTGACCTGAGGCAATCGCCGAGGAGAGCCGTTCGGGCGAATACCCTGGTTACGGAGTTGACACACCTCTGAGTCATCCATAGCGTTGACCGCCCACGCAACACGCGTGTCACTCACACGGAGGACGAGAGGTGATCCGAGCTCCGCGCGCCCCGCGGCGCGTCCGAACGCTCCTCCTCGGGCTCATCCTCCTCACGGCGATCCTTCCGGGTCTCCCGGCTCAGGCGGCCAAGCCTGCTGTGCAGATCTCCCTGTCGACGAACGTGAGCGCGCCGTCGGGGACCTTCCTCGTGACGGGCACGGGCTTCGCGAACGGCGAAACGGTCGACCTCTTCTTCGACTCCGCCGACCAGGGCATCGCGAAGGCGACGGGCGCGGGACGGTTTCCCGCGACGGGACTCCAGGTCCCGACGCGCGCGGTCCCGGGAACGCACTGGATCACGGCGATCGGGCGCCAGAGCGGGCGCAGCGCACAGGTCCCCTTCACGGTTCGGACGGATTGGACCTCTGCGGGCTTCGACGCGACGCGCGGGGGCTGGAACGTCTTCGAGAACCTCGTCGACTCCACGAACGTCTCCGCGCTGACGGAGGCGTGGAGCACGGCGACCGGGAACGCCGGACACACCTCGCCCGCCGTTGCGGGAGGGACCGTCTACGTCGGGTCGAGCAACGGGAAGCTCTACGCGTTCAACGCGAACTGCTCCAACAACTGCTCGCCGCGCTGGACCGGAACGACCGGCGGCCCGATCGACTCCTCTCCCGCGGTCTCCGGATCGACCGTCTACGTCGGTTCCGACGACGGGAAGCTCTACGCGTTCGACACCGGCTGTTCGGGGAGCTGCTCGCCGAAGTGGACCGCGAAGACCGGCGGCCCCATCGATTCCTCACCGGCCGTGTCCGGAGGCTTCGTCTACGTCGGCTCCACGGACAAGAAGCTCTACGCGTTCCCCGAGTCGTGCACCGGGACGCCGTGCGCGCCGGCGTGGACGGCCCCCGCGGGCGGGACCGTGCACTCCTCGCCGTCGGTCGGCTTCGTGAAGATGCTCGGGCAGACCGTCGTCGCCGTGGGCGCGAACAGCGGCCAGCTCACCGTGGTCGACGCCGTGACCGGGGCGGAGGTCTGGTCGCAGACGCTCTCCGCCGGCCTGGACACGACGCCGACGTTCGCGTCGGAGGTGGTCAAGGACAAGGAGATCCTCTTCGCCGTCACCGACGACGGGAATCTCAACGCGGTCGTCGCCGGAGACGGCACCCTCCTCTGGCGCGCGACCCTCGGCGCGGCGGCCCATTCCTCACCGACGGTAGCGGGCAGCCGGCTGTTCGTCGGCGCCGACAACGGCCTGCTCTACGCGTTCAACGCGGCGGGGTGCAAGGGCGTCGCCGGTGCGGCGTGCGATCCGATCTGGACCGCGGGCACGAGCGGCATGCCGTTCGTCCGCGCGGCTCCGACGGTCGGGGACGGGCTCGTGTACGTCGGTCGCGTGGACGGTTCTCTCTCCGCGTACGACACGGCCGGGTGCAAGGCGCCCACGTGTCCAACGGCGCGGTGGACGACCGCCGTCGGACCGATCACGTCGGCGCCGGCGCTCGCGAACGGGTCGCTCTACGTGACGTCCGGCGACTCGGACCTCCACGTGTTCCGGCTCCCGAGCGTTCCTCAGCCGCCGCCCGCGCCGAACCCGTCGAGCCTGCAGGCTTTCTCCTCGCCGATCCGCCACGTCGTCGTGATCTTCCAGGAGAACCACTCCTTCGACGAGGTGCTCGGCCAGATCTGCGTGCAGGACGCGCGGTGCGACGGCACCGACACGGGCAAGCTTCCCAACGGCTCGTCGATCCCGCTGACGCGCTCGCCGGACATCGTGCCCGAGGTCGGGCACAACGTGCGATCCCATCAGCTCGCCATCGACGGCGGCAGGATGGACGGCTGGGCGAACGTCGGCGGGTGCTCGCAGGCGAAGGGCTACCGCTGCTTCACGCAGTACTACCCGGATCAGATTCCGAACCTCGCCGACGCGGCACGGACCTTCACGATCTCCGATCGGACGTTCGAGAGTGACCCGACGGCGAGCTTCGGCGCGCACATCGACATGGCCTCAACGAGCCTGAACGGGTTCACCGGGGACATCCCGTCGCCGGATCCTTCCGTGGAGACCGGTCCCGGGTGGGGTTGCGACAGCCAGCTCCTCGCGAACTGGCGCTCCTCCCCGTCCGCGACAGTGCAGCGCGTGCCGTCGTGCATCCCGAAGCTGGACGGCACCGGCCCATACCGTCCGTCGCCCGTGAGCTACGAGCCGACGGTGATGGACCGGCTCGACGCCGCGAACCTCTCCTGGAGAATCTACGAGGGCGAGTACCTCTGGAGCAACCAGAACGTGTGGTCGATGTGCCCGAGCTTCGGAGACTGTCTCTACGGCGCGAAGTCGGCGAACGTCGCTCCGGCACAACAGCTGATGGACGACGCGCACGCGGGGACCCTCCCGAACCTCACGTTCGCGATGCCGTTCCCGGGGACCGGGCCGCACGCGGGCACCTCGCAGCACAACGGCACGTCGATGATCCGCGGCGACAACAAGATCGGGGAGCTGCTGAGCGCGTTCATGAACGGGCCGGAGTGGAACAGCACCGCAGTCTTCATCACCTACGACGACTGTGGCTGCTTCTACGACCACGTAACGCCGCCGCCGAACCTGGGCGTGCGGGTGCCGATGGTGATCGTGAGCCCCTACGCGAAGGCGGCTTTCACCGACAGCAACGTGGCGTCGTTCTCCTCCGTGATCGCGTACGTCGAGCGCAACTTCGGGAACCTCCCGCCGTTGTCGTCGAGGGATCAGAACGCGTACGCCTACGCGCAGAGCTTCAACTACAACCAGGCGCCGCTCGCACCGATCCAGACGACCCAGACGCAGATGCCGACGTCATCGATCCGATACCTCAAGAACCATCCGGAGCACGGCGAGGAAACCTGACGAGCTACCAGTCCTCGTCTGCGTAGAAGGAGCGCCACAGGGGGTCGGTCCCTGTGCGAACCCGCTCGATTTCCTCGGGGGAAAGCCGCGCCTTCCACGTCCAGATCCCCGCGCGGCTGTCGCGCGCGAGGACGCCCGCGTCGGTGACCTCCGCCGGGTTGTCCGAGCCGGTGGACCGCGCGATCGCGCGCTCGGTCTCGGTGAAGAAGGGGACGCCGACCGATGCGAACATCGAGCGGAACCCCTCCACGGGCTCGCGGGAGAGGTCCTCGTGCCGCGCGAAGAACCAGTCCTTCCGGCGCTCGCGGTAGGTCTCGATCGCGGCGTGGATCAGGTTCCAGAGCAGGATCGCCTGGTCGACGACCTCGTGCTCCTTCCCGGCCAAGCGCTCGACGTCGTCGGTGTAGGACGTGAGCAGGTCCCGCATCAGGAGCGGTTGCGCGAGGAAGTCTCCGAACGGGTGCGTCCAGTCGTATTTCTTGAGGCTGCTCGCGAAGGCGGCCGGGTGGCGGATCAGCGCGATCACCTGTGCGTCGAAGCGGTCGGCGATCCACTCCGCGGAGAACACGGCGATCGGGTCCTTGAGCAGCGGCCGGGCGCGACGGCGACGGAACCGCGTGAACTCCATCCGGTCGTGCATCACGAGCGCGATGTCGCGCGGCGAGCGCGCCGACGCGAGGCCGGCTCCGGTCCGGTACCGGAAGGCGAGCATGTCCCGCATCGGCGCCAGGTATGGAGCCTCGTTCTCCGGGCAGATGTAGGGGAACCAGTACGGGAAGTCCACGTCGAGGACGCCGCGGCGGTGATGGACGCCGAACGGCTCGCGGACGTAGCCGACCTCGGGAGCGTTCGCGAGCGTCTTCCCGACCCAGGTGGAACCGGAGCGGTGCGAGCCCGTGACGAGGATCGGACGACCGGAGGCGGTCCTCGCCGGGTTCGTCACGACCCGGCGCGATCCGGCGACCCGTAGCCGTAGGGGATCGCCCGGTCGCCGACGACCTGATCAAAGAGCGCCTCGAGCTCGGGATCGAACGCGCTCCGCCAACCGCCCGCGGAGCCCTTCCGGAACGTCGGGCTCTCCGAGGAGAAGAGCTCCCTCGCGATCGCGTCGACGGCTCCGTCCTCTTCTCCGGCTTGCGCGCCGAGCCCGACGTGACGCAGGAGCGACGCGATCGAGGCCTGCTGGCGCTCCGCGTCTCCGCCGCCGCCGGGGCCGACGAGGTCCTCGAAGCGCAGCACGAGACAGCCCGCGTCGAGCCATCCCGCGAAGTAGTCGAGGCGCTCGCCGATCGAGGCCGCGCCGGCCTCGCGGTCGCCAGCGATCGCGAGGCGGAGCTTCTCCCGCGCGTCCCGCCGCTCGTCGAACACGTCGTGGAGCCGGTGGTCGGCGCGCTTGGAGACGTAGTGCACCTGCGAGACGACGATGTCGTGGGGATCGCGGACGAGGAACACGCCGGCCACCCGGCTCCGCCGCAGCTGCTCCGGATACGGCGGCGCGAAACGGAGATGCGACGCGACGACCTCGCCGGGACGGATCCGGGCCAGGAGCTTCTCGAAGCCCCGATACTTCTCGATGTTCTCGTCCGAAACGGTCGGGAGGAGCTTCCGATACATCCGCGGATGCAGGCAGAGGGCGCGCTCAAGGAGATGCGTTCCCGCCTTCGGGATGCTGACGCAGAAGACGCGCGGCGCGGAACGGTCGGTCGCGCGCCGCGCGAGCTTCGACGGCGTCAGCCCGAACCGCTCGAACGTCCAGCGATCCAGGGGCACCGAGTCGGTCAGGCCCATTTCCGCCTCCCGCTCACGCCCGCCTCCCGCTCACGAGCCGCTCCGCGACCGGGACACGACCTC
>Ga0070696_100003614_pt1 | contig 10295 bp, 7 predicted proteins | sample KBSK1253metaG_FD_65474 | JGI IMG/M metagenome (GOLD analysis project Ga0070696, IMG submission 65474) | Corn, switchgrass and miscanthus rhizosphere microbial communities from Kellogg Biological Station, Michigan, USA - KBS K1-25-3 metaG | ecosystem: Host-associated > Plants > Roots >... | reverse complement strand
CACTACAAGTCGGCGACGCGGGCGCACATCGAGTCGCTGGGCTACGACATCATCGGCAACTTCGGCGACCAGTTCAGCGACCTCAAGGGCGGCCACGCCGACCGCACCTTCAAGCTGCCGAACCCCAACTACTTCCTGCCCTGACGGGCCTGGCCGGTGCGGTGCCGTCGTGAGGTAGGCGGCACAGCACCGGCGCGTCGTGGCACGTCTTGGCGCGGACAGCGGTGCGGCTAGCCTCACGCCATGGACCTGCTGGCACGTGCCGGGTCGGGTGGCGGCCCGGGCGCGGGCTCCGTGCTGCTGGTCGGGCTGGTCGTCGCGCTCGTGGTGGCCGCCATCGTCGTCGGACGGCACCGGCGCGACCTCGGGTCCAGCGCCGACCGGGCCACCTACCAGACGCTGCACCGTGCGTCGCTGGCCGCGCCGAGCCTGCGCGAGGGGCTGACGGCGTCCGGTGCCGGGCGCTCGGCCCGCCACCTGCGGGCGCTGCTGGGCGTCGCCGCGGTCGCACTGGTCGACGCCAACGGGCAGACGCTGGCGTGGGACGGCGCGGGGTCCCGCCACGAGAAGGAGGCCGCGGAGCACGCGCAGCACGTCCTGCGCACCGGTCGCGTGGAGGTGCTTCGCGAGCGCGACCTGGCCTGCGACGACCCGTCCTGCCCGGTGCGAACGGCCGTCGTGGCACCGATCGTCAGTGACGGCAGCGTCGTCGGAGCGCTGGCCGCCTACGAGCGCATGACCTCCGCGGGCCTGCTGCGGGCCACGGACGAGGTGGCCAACTGGGTGTCCAGCCAGGTCGAGCTGGCCGAGCTCGACCGCGAACGCACCCGCAGCATGGAGGCCGAGCTGCGGGCACTGCGCGCTCAGATCAGCCCGCACTTCGTCTACAACTCGTTGGCTGCCATCGCGTCGTTCGTCCGCACCGACCCCGAGCACGCCCGAGAGCTGCTGCTGGAGTTCGCCGACTTCACGCGGTACGCATTCCGCGCCGGCGGGGAGTTCACGACACTCGCCGACGAGCTGCGCAACACCGAGCGCTACCTGACGTTGGAGAAGGCCCGGTTCGGCGACCGTCTCGAGGTGCGCCTGCGCGTCGCGCCGGAGGTGCTGCAGGTGGCCCTGCCGTACCTTGCCGTGCAGCCGTTGGTGGAGAACGCGGTCCGGCACGGACTGCGCGACGTGCCGGGCACCGGCCACATCACGCTGGCCGCGGAGGACGCCGGTACCCACGCCGTCATCTCGGTCGAGGACGACGGCGTCGGCAGCGACCCCGAGGTGGTGCGCCGGGCCCTGGCCGGCGAGTCGGACGCCGGGTCCGTGGGCCTGTCCAACGTCGACGCCCGGCTGCGCCAGGTGTTCGGCGACGACCACGGCCTCGTCGTCGAGACCGCCCCCGGTGCCGGCATGCGGGTGACGTTCCGGGTGCCCAAGTTCGCCCCGGGGGTGCGCGCGCAGTAGGAGCGTTCCCCCGAGGGTTGCCGACGACTAGCCTCGGCGCCGTGAGCCCCACTACCGGCGCGGCGCCCGCCCTGCGTGCCCTGGTCGTCGACGACGAGCCGCCTGCGCTGGCCGAGCTCGTCTGGTTGCTGGGCCAGGACGCCCGCGTCGGCACGGTGCGGTCCGCGGCGAGCGCCGAGGAGGCGCTGGTCGCGCTGGACGCGGGCGGCATCGACGTCGTCTTCTGCGACGTCCAGATGCCGGGCCTGGACGGCATCGCCCTGGCCCGAGTCCTGACCCACTTCAGCGAACGTCCTCAGGTCGTGTTCGTCACCGCATACGACACCCACGCCGTCGAGGCCTTCGAGCTGCAGGCCGTCGACTACGTGATGAAACCCGTGCGCCCCGAACGTCTGGCCGAGGCGGTGCGCCGGGTGCTGGAGGCCGGCGCCGAGCAGCCCGTCGCCGAGACCGACGAGACGATCGCGGTCGAGCTCGGCGGCGTGACGCGCCTGGTGTCGCGCTCGAGCGTGCGCTACGTCGAGGCCCAGGGCGACTACGTCCGCCTTCACACCGACACCGGCAACCACCTCCTGCGCACGTCGCTGTCCACCCTCGAGGAACGGTGGCAACGCGCCGGCTTCGTGCGCATCCACCGGTCGACGCTCGTGGCCCTGCGCCACGTCGACGAGGTGCGGGTGGACGGCGGGCGCTGGACCGTGCGGCTCGGCCAGGTCGTGCTGCAGGTCAGCCGCCGGCACGCGCGCGACCTGCGCGACAGCCTCGAGAGACCGGGTCGCGAGCCGCTGTGACGGACCGTCCCCGGCCGCCCCGCCCCGCCGGCCCGTCGCCCAGACCCACGCGCGTGCGGGTGACCAGCCCGCGGATGGGCGCCGCGCGGACCACGCCCCGCCGCCCCGTGAGCCGCGACATCGACGAGCAGACCGACATCGGCGAGGTCTACATGCGCTCGCTGGTGCGCAACCAGCTGCGGTTGTCGGTGGCGGTGCTCGGCGCGTTCGTGCTGTCGTGGTGCAGCATCCCGCTGCTGTTCGCGATCGTGCCGGGCCTTCGCGGCAGCAGGGTGCTCGGCCTGCCGCTGTCGTGGCTGCTCCTGGGGGTGATCGTCTACCCAGTGATCACCGCGGTGGCCTGGTGGTACGTCAAGGCGGCGGAGCGCACCGAGCAGGACTTCTCCGACCTGGTGGAGCGCCGGTGAGCCCCGAGGCGGTCGTCAACCCGACCACCGGCACGGTCGCCGTCCTCCTGGTGAGCGTCGCGACCATCGCCATCGGGTCCATCGGGCTGCGGCTGTCGAGGACGACCAGCGACTTCTACGTGGCCAGCCGGGCCGTGTCGGCGCCGTGGAACGCGTCGGCGATCGGTGGCGAGTACCTGTCGGCAGCCAGCTTCCTGGGTGTCGCCGGGCTCGTGCTGGCCGGCGGCGTCGACATGCTGTGGTTCCCAGTGGGCTACACCGCGGGGTACCTGGTGCTGCTCGTGCTCGTGGCCGCGCCGCTGCGCCGTTCCGGCGCCTACACCCTGCCGGACTTCGCCCAGTCGCGCCTCGTCTCGTGGGAGGTCCGGCTCGTCTCGTCGGTGCTGGTCGTCGGCATCGGCTGGCTGTACCTGCTGCCGCAGCTGCAGGGCGCGGGCCTCGCGCTGCGCACGGTGACCGGGCTCTCGCCCGCCGTCGGGGCCGTGCTGGTCGCGGTGGTCGTCGTCGTGAACGTCCTCGCCGGCGGCATGCGCTCCATCACGTTCGTCCAAGCGTTCCAGTACTGGCTGAAGGCGACCGCGATCGCGCTGCCGGTCGTCTTCCTGCTCGTGGCCTGGTCGTCGGACGGCGGTCCCGACCCGTCCGCTCACGGCCTGCCCACCGCGCGCACCGCGGTCACGACCGAGCTCACCCACCCGGTGACCGTGCGGGCTCCCGCACCGGCCACGTTCGACGTGCGCGGTGTCGTCGACGGCGCCGCGGTCGACGGTCCGATCACCTTGGAGAAGGGCGAGTCGGTCCAACTAGCGGAGGGCACCGTCGTCCACCTGCCCGCGGGAACCGTTGTGCCGCATGCCGCGCCAGTGTCGGCGAGCGTCGGCGAGGAGTGGTCGGCGCCGTTGTCGGGCGCCGGGGGGCGCGCCCATCCGCTCTACGCGACGTACTCGCTGATCCTGGCGCTGTTCTTCGGCACGATGGGGCTGCCGCACGTCCTCGTGCGCTTCTACACGAACCCCGACGGCCGGGCCGCGCGCCGCACGACTGCGGTCGTCATCGGCCTGCTCGGGATCTTCTACCTCTTCCCCCCGATCTACGGGGCGCTCGGGCGGATCTACGCGCCGGACCTGCTGCTGACCGGCCGCACCGACACGGTCGTCCTGGCGCTGCCCTCGCGCCTGGTGCCCGGCCCGCTCGGCGACCTGCTGTCCTCGTTGCTGGTCGCCGGCGCGTTCGCGGCGTTCCTGTCCACCGCCTCCGGCCTCGTGGTGTCGGTGGCGGGCGTGCTGAGCCAAGACCTCATGCGCCGGCACTGGCTCGGGCCGCCGCCGGCCCGCCGCGACCAGGGACGGTCGGTGCACACGTTCCGCATCGCCACGGTCGTCGCGGTCGTCGTGCCGCTGATGCTCAGCCTGCTGACGACCCGGGTCGGCCTGGCCGACACCGTCGGGCTCGCGTTCGCGCTCGCCGCCTCGACGTTCTGTCCCCTGCTGGTGCTCGGCATCTGGTGGCGTGGCCTCACCGCGGCCGGCGCCATCGCGGGCCTGCTGGCCGGGGGCATCTCCGCCAGCGCCGCCGTGACCGCGACCATGCTGGCCGGCCCGTTCGGCGGCTGGACCGGGGCGCTGCTGGCCCAGCCCGCCGCCTGGACCGTCCCGCTCGCGGTGCTCACCATGGTGTGCGTCTCGCTGCTCACCCGAGCGCGGGTTCCGGCCCAGACCGGACGGCTGATGATCAGGCTGCACACCCCCGAGGGCGTCGAGGTCGACCGCGGCCGGACCTGACCGCTCGTCGGCTCCGGCCGACCGTTCGGCGCAGCCCGGCACGCCGCACACCGACCGACAGGACCGTCCGTCGCAGCGCGGGGCCGAAAGGGTGGCGGCGCCTTGTGAGTGAGGTCACAGTCTGCGGTCAAGGCCCGTCTCAGGCCCTGCCCCACCGCGCGGCTGCCGCGCGTACCCACCAGCCCCGAGGAGAAACGCCCGTGGCGACACCACCGCTGGCCCCGTCCAGCAACGAACCCTTGACACCTCAGCAACAGCTGCGCGACAGCGCGGAGTTCGAGCGGCTCCGCCGCATCTTCCGCACGTTCATCTTCCCGATGACCGTGCTGTTCCTGGTCTGGTACTTCCTCTACGTGCTCCTGGCCGCGTTCGCGTCCGGCTTCATGGCCACGAAGGTCGTCGGCAACATCAACGTCGGCCTGCTGTTCGGCCTCGCCCAGTTCGTGTCCACGTTCGCCATCACGATCGCCTACAAGAACTGGGCCGACAAGAAGTTCGACCCGGCCGCTGCGGCGATCCGTCACGACCTCGAGGCAGGTGCCCGATGAACGCCGCCCTGCGCGCCGCCGAGTCCACGGACATCGGCAACCCGACGCTGAACATCATCATCTTCGGCGTCTTCGTCCTCATCACGCTGGGCATCGTCATCCGGGCGTCGCGCAAGAACTCGACGGCGGCCGACTTCTACGCCGGCGGCCGGTCGTTCACCGGCCCCCAGAACGGCACGGCGATCGCGGGTGACTACCTGTCGGCCGCGAGCTTCCTCGGCATCGCGGGCGCCATCGCGGTCAACGGCTACGACGGCTTCCTCTACTCCATCGGCTTCCTGGTGGCGTGGCTCGTGGCGCTGCTGCTCGTCGCCGAGCTGCTGCGCAACACCGGCAAGTTCACGATGGCCGACGTCCTGTCGTTCCGGCTGAAGCAGCGCCCGATCCGCATGGCCGCGGCCATCGCGACCCTGGCGGTCTGCTTCTTCTACCTGCTGGCCCAGATGGCCGGCGCCGGCGGGCTCGTCGCCCTGCTGCTCGGTGTCGAGGGCACCGGCGGCCAGTACGCGGTCGTCGCGGTCGTCGGCATCCTGATGATCGCCTACGTGCTGATCGGCGGCATGAAGGGCACCACCTGGGTGCAGATCATCAAGTGCGTGCTGCTGATCATCGGCGCGGCGATCATGACGTTCTGGGTGCTGGCCAAGTACGGCCTCAACCTCTCCGACGTCCTCGGCGGGGCCGTGGACAAGGCCGCCTCCGAAGGGTCGAAGAACCCCGAGGGGATCCTGGCGCCCGGCGTGAAGTACGGCGTGAGCACGCTCACCAAGATCGACTTCATCTCGCTGTCGCTGGCCCTGGTGCTCGGCACCGCCGGCCTGCCGCACGTGCTCATGCGCTTCTACACGGTGCCGTCCGCGAAGGAGGCCCGCCGCAGCGTCATGTGGGCGATCTGGCTGATCGGCCTGTTCTACCTGTTCAGCCTCGTGCTGGGCTACGGCGCGGCGGCCCTGGTCGGCCCGAAGGAGATCAAGGGAGCACCGGGAGGCGTGAACTCCGCGGCTCCGCTGCTCGCGTTCCACCTCGGCGGCACCGTCTTGATGGCCCTGATCTCCGCGGTGGCGTTCGCCACGATCCTCGCGGTGGTCGCCGGCCTGACCATCACCGCGGCGACCTCGTTCGCGCACGACATCTACGCGAGCATCATCAAGCACGGTGAGATCGCGCCGGACGGCGAGGTCAAGGTCGCTCGCCGCACGGTCGTCGTGATCGGCGTGCTGGCCATCGTCGGTGGCATGTTCGCGATCGATCAGAACATCGCGTTCCTCGTGGCCCTGGCGTTCGCCGTGGCCGCCAGCGCGAACCTGCCGACGATCGTCTACTCCCTGTTCTGGCGCCGGTTCAACACCTCTGGGGCCCTGTGGAGCATGTACGGCGGGCTGATCAGCTGCATGGTGCTGATCATCTTCTCGCCGGTCGTGAGCGGCAAGGTCGACGCGAAGACCGGCAAGAGCCTGTCGATGATCAAGGACACCGGGATCGACTTCTCCTGGTTCCCGCTCGACAACCCGGGCCTGGTCTCCATCCCGCTGGCGTTCCTCCTCGGCTACATCGGCACCGTGGTGTCGCGTCGCGAGCCCGAGCTGGACGCCGTCTCCGCCGAGATGGAGGTGCGTTCGCTGACCGGGTACGGCGCCGAGAAGGCGGTCGTCCACTAGCGGTCCCACCCCTTGGGGTGAGCCGAGCTCGTCGCTGTCCCCCACCCGCCCGCCGACTCTTGCCCGCCGGTGAGGAAGAGAGTTGGGTGGGCTGGGTGGGCCTCGAAGGTCGGTTGGGGGCGTCGCGAACGCGGCGCTCCCAACCGCGCCCGGGCCGTCACCGCACGTGTACCAACGCAAAGGACGAGACGTCAGGGGGCGACGCCGGCAGGCGCCGCCCCCTTCGGCCGTCGTCCGTGAAGGAGGAGCAGAAGAATGACCACCAATCCTGAGCTGTCGAACCTGTCGCGCGAAACACGGCGATTCGATCCCCCGGCCGAGCTCGCCGCCCACGCGAACCTGACCGCCGAGGCCTACGCCGACGCGAAGGCGGACCGGCTGGGATTCTGGGGAAAGCAGGCCGAGCGGATCACCTGGGCGGAGCCGTTCACCGAGATCCTCGACTGGAGCGACGCCCCGCACTCCAAGTGGTACGTCGGCGGTCGCCTCAACGCCGCCTACAACTGCCTCGACCGGCACGTCGAGGCCGGGATGGGCGACAAGGTCGCCTACTACTTCGAGGCGGAGAACGGCGAGTCCGAGGCCATCACCTACGCCGAGCTGCTGAAGCGGGTGTGCCAGGCGGCCAACGGGCTCACCGAGCTCGGCGTGAAGACCGGCGACCGGGTCGCGATCTACATGCCGATGATCCCCGAGACCGTGGTGGCGATGCTGGCCTGCGCCCGCATCGGCGCCCCGCACACGGTGATCTTCGCGGGCTTCTCGGCGCAGTCGATCCAGGACCGGGTGCTGGACTGCGGTGTCGAGGTCGTCATCACCGCGGACGGCGCCAACCGGCGCGGCAAGGCCTCGGCGCTGAAGCCGACCGTCGACGAGGCCATGCAGAACTGCCCCGCGGTGCGCACGGTCGTCGTCGTCCGGCGCACCGGGCAGGACGTGGCCTGGACCGACGGCCGCGACGTGTGGTGGCACGACGTCATGGACCGGCAGAGCACCGAGCACACCTGCGAGTTCTTCGACGCCGAGCACCCGCTGTACATCATGTACTCGAGCGGCACGACGGGTAAGCCCAAGGGCGTGCTGCACACCACCGGCGGGTACCTCGTCGGCTGCTCGTACACCCACTGGGCCGTCTTCGACCTGAAGCCGGACACCGACGTGTTCTGGACGGCCGCCGACATCGGCTGGGTGACCGGCCACTCGTACATCGTCTACGGTCCGCTGGCCAACGGCACGACGTCCGTGCTCTACGAGGGCACGCCCGACACCCCGCACCAGGGCCGCTGGTGGGAGATCATCCAGAAGTACAAGGTGACGATCCTGTACTGCGCCCCCACCGCGATCCGCACGTTCATGAAGTGGGGCGAGGACATCCCCGCGAAGTTCGACCTGTCGTCCCTGCGCATCATCGGGTCGGTCGGCGAACCCATCAACCCCGAGGCGTACGTCTGGTACCGCAAGCACATCGGCGGCGACCGGTGCCCGGTGGTCGACACGTGGTGGCAGACCGAGAACGGCATGATCCTCATCAGCCCGCTGCCCGGCGTCACCTCCGGCAAGCCCGGCTCGGCCATGACGCCCCTGCCAGGGGTCACGGCCGCCATCTACGACGAGTCCGGCAACCCGGTCGGCCCGGGTGGCGCCGGCTACCTCGTCGTCACCGAGCCGTGGCCCGCGATGCTCCGCACCCTGTGGGGCGACGACGACCGCTACCAGAAGACGTACTGGTCCCGGTTCCCCGGCGTCTACCTGAGCGGAGACGGTGCGAAGTACGACGACGACGGCGACATCTGGCTGATGGGCCGGGTGGACGACGTCATCAACGTCTCCGGCCACCGCATGTCGACCACGGAGATCGAGTCCGCGCTGGTCTCCCACCCCATGGTCGCCGAGGCGGCGGTCGTCGGCGCGGCCGAAGCAACGACCGGCCAGTCCATCGAGGCTTTCGTCATCCTCCGGGAGAGCGCGCACGGCGGCGGCGACGACGTGGTCAAGCAGCTGCGTGACCACGTCGCCAAGCAGATCGGCGCGATCGCCAAGCCCCGCTCGATCATGGTCGTGCCCGAGCTGCCGAAGACCCGCTCCGGCAAGATCATGCGCCGTCTGCTCAAGGACGTCGCCGAGAACCGGGAGCCCGGTGACAGCACGACGCTGGCGGACTCCACGGTGATGGACCTCATCCAGGCCAACCTCAGCCGGGCGGTGTCGACCGAGGCCTGACCCGCACCGCCGGCACCCTCGGGGAGCCTCGTCGCCGCATGCGGTGGCGGGGCTCCCCGATCCGCGTCCCAGGGGCTGCTGGTCCTGGTCCGCCGGCACGTCGGGCGCGACTGGTCCGAGGTGTCCGTCGTCTCCCGCGAGCCACCGCCGTTCGAGCACTCGGGATGCCCGGGGTCTATCCCGGTTGAACGTCGGGCGCCGCGGCCTCCGCCTCGGCGATCCGCCGGTAGACGGCGTCCCGCCGCCGCAGCACGACCGTGCCGAGCGCGGAGGCCACGACCGAGCCGGTGAGCACCGCTGCCTTGACGTGGTCGTCGCGCAGGCTGCCCTCACCGAAGGCCAGCTCGCCGACGAGCAGGCTCACCGTGAAGCCGATGCCGGCGAGCAGCGAGACCCCGAGCACATCGCTCCAGGACAGCTGGTCGTCCAGCTGCGCGCGGGTGAACCGGGCCGTGAGCCACGTGCCGCCGAACACCCCCACACACTTGCCGACGACCAGGGCCACGACCACGGCCACGCTCACGCGGTCGGTCAGCAGATCGAGAAGGCCCGACCCGGTCAGCGCGACGCCCGCGGCCATGAGCGCGAAGACGGGCACGGCCACCCCGGCCGAGAACGGGCGCAGCACGTCTGCCAGGGACTCGGCCGGCGAGAACGTCCCGTCGAGGGAGTGGACCGGCATCGTCAGGGCCAGCAGCACCCCGGCCACCGTCGCGTGGACGCCGGAGGCGTGCACGAGCGCCCAGGCGACGAGCGCCAGCAGCACCAGCAGGGCGACCAGCAGGCGGCTCCCGAGGCCGCCGGACCGCAGCACGCGGCGGGTCCTGCGACGCTGCACCAGCACCCCGAACACGGCGATGGCACAGAGCGCGGCCAGCAGCGGGGCTAGCTCGACCTGCGTCGTGTAGAAGACCGCGATGATGGCGATCGCCACCAGGTCGTCGACCACGGCGAGGGTGAGCAGGAAGGACCGCAGCGGGCTGGGCAGATGGGCGCCGACGACGGCGAGCACGGCCAGCGCGAACGCGATGTCCGTCGCGGTCGGCACCGCCCACCCCCGCATCGCGGCGCCGTCGCCCCACGTGACGGCGAGGAACAGCACCGCGGGCACGGCGACGCCGGAGAGCGCGGCCACCACCGGCAGCACGGCCTGCGCCGGGTCGCGCAGGTCGCCGACGACCAGCTGGTGCTTCAGCTCCAGCCCCGCCACGAAGAAGAACACGGCCAGCAGCCCGTCCGAGGCCCACTGGGCCAGGCTCAGGTCCAGGTGGACCCCCGCCGGCCCGAGCGTGATCTCGCGCAGCGCCCGGTAGCTCTCGCCCCACGGTGAGCTGGCCCACGCCACCGCGACGGCCGCCGCCACCAGCAGCAGCACGCCGCCGACCGTCTCGGCCCGTAGGACGTCCAGGAGACGTTGCCGCTCGGGGTTGCG
>Ga0070696_100003611_pt1 | contig 10299 bp, 6 predicted proteins | sample KBSK1253metaG_FD_65474 | JGI IMG/M metagenome (GOLD analysis project Ga0070696, IMG submission 65474) | Corn, switchgrass and miscanthus rhizosphere microbial communities from Kellogg Biological Station, Michigan, USA - KBS K1-25-3 metaG | ecosystem: Host-associated > Plants > Roots >... | reverse complement strand
CGGCGAGCGCGTGATACGCGTTCTCGACGATGGCGGGAAGCCGTGTGTTCTGGAAGCCGGCCAGGCCGGCGAGATTCCCGAGCGCGCCGAGGAACGGAATTCCCAGTGCGCCCACCGTCTCCCACACCCCGATGAACTTCACGGTAATCCGGCGGGCGTGGCGCGACCGGAACTCGTCCACGCGCTGGCGCGACGGATCGGATTGGCTCCGGTAGAGCTCGTAGGCCTGGTCGACCAGCGCGGGAAGCGCGGCGTCGGCGCGGAGCAGTCCGATCCGCGCGATCATCCCCGTGAGACTGCGACACAAGAACGCGCCCTGACTGAATCCGAAGAAAAAGACTTCGTCGCCGTCGTTGAAGTTCTGAGCCAGCCAGGCATATCCGGTCTTGATCCGCGTCGCCATCCCGGCACCGATCGCGCCGCCGATCAGGCGTTGGAACCCCGAGGCCGCGGATTCGCCGTACCACTTGACCTGCGCCGAGCCGGTCTGCTCCGTCGCGGTCGCGTCGAAGAGCCGCCGAACGTTCGAGGCCTCCGATTCGGTCTGCTCCGGAGATGACCACGCCCCGTCGAAGCACAGCACAAGCCGCCCGACGGTGCGGGATCGATTCGGGTCGCGTGGCTCCACGCTGGCCGGCGCCGCCGCCGGCGCGTCGAGCCGCGTCATCGCGGCATTGATCGCCGCCTGCGGCACCACGCGGAGCACCTGCGGTTGGGACGCGAGCCAGGGGCCGCTCACCACGATGCCCAGCACGAGCTCTCCCATCTGGGACGCGCCGAGCACGGGAGCACCGAGGAACCGCTGTTGCCAACCGGCCATATCGGAGCTGCTGAGCGCCAGCTCGAGGTGCGCGGCCTCACCTCTCGAAGGGACGATGCGGGCCGCGACCGCCGCGAACCGGCCGTCCTGGTAGCCGATGATGGAGACCGACAGCCCGGTCGGACCGGCGGATGCCGGCGAGAAGGGCGGTTCGACCGCGCCCGGGTCTCGCGGCCTCAGGAACAGGAATTCGTCCTCCGGCGTGGCCTGCCCGACGACTTCGTAGTCCTTGAGCAGGGCGGCCATGCGCTTGCGCGCGTCCGCCCGTCTGAGCTGGGCCCGCGCGCGTAGAACGGCCGCGCTGCCGACCCGCTCGCCCGCATCCGCCGTCCCCAGGAACGGCCGCGCCGCGGTCACGAACAGCCTGGCGGTGACCGCGTAGGCGGTGGGGCCGTCGCTGGGGGACAGGCCCACTCTCCGGCACGTGATCGGGACGCCGGTCCCGGGCCGGGACGGACCGGGCGTGGCCGTCGCGGCGTCGGCCGGCTCGCCCGCGACGAGCCGATAGCGCTCGCCCGAGATCGACGCGAGCACGACCTCGCGGGGCGACCCCTCGAGCGGGACGAGCTTTCGGTCGGCGACCGTCACCGTCCGCTCCAGGTCCGTCGCCCCGGCCCGCCAGCCGAGCGTCATCAGCAGCGGATCCGTGCCGGGCACGCTGAGGAGGTTCGATCCCCGCGCGGGCACGTGGAACAGCACGCCGTCCTCGAGCAGATCGACGCCGACCACGACGGGGTTGTGCAGGGCCGACGCGGGCACGTCCCACCCCAGATCGTCGAGCGGCACCGGGATCGCGCCGGGCTCCTCGTACACGCGCTGGTCCCCGAGCACCAGCGAGGCCATCAGCTCCAGCATCTGCGCCTTCGGCCGTCGCCGCACGTTGGGATGGAAGCGCGGCGCGGCGCGCGCCACCCAGCGGGCGATCTCCCGGGCCTGCGGGGCGGCGGCGTCGAGCGCGCGCAGCGCGCGCTCCAGCTCGCGATCGATCTCGGTCCCGGCCCCGGCGTCGCGGCGCAGGGCCAGGCCGTTGATTCGCTCTTCCGCCTGGATCGTGGGGGGCTCGTGGGCGTGGGCCTCCGAGGTGATCGCCATGACCCGCTCGAGGCCGGCCGGGTCGCGGGCCAGCCGCTCGCCGAGCAGGATCGCCACGTGGGCGTCGAGCACGACCACGTCGGGGCCGCGCGATTCGACGAGGTCGCTGAACCACAGGTGAGCCTCGGCGCCCACGTCGACCCACGGCAACAGCTCGATCCGCAGCCGGCGGAGCAGGTTGGCGTCGATCTTCAGGGCCACGCTCGCCACCTCGGCGAGCCTGACCGCCTGCGGGCGTTCGGCCTCGAACGATCGCAGCGTCTCGCGGGCCAGCTCCGCCGGGTCGGTCATCGGCCCTTGCGCCCGGCCGGCCTGAGCGCCCGGAGCACGGCGCCCGCGCTGGTGTGCTCGCTCCAGTGCACGAACGACAGCGCCCGGGCGAGCGCGACCGGCCACTCGCGCGCCTCGAACGGGGTGAGGCACACCGGCCGTAAGGACGCCTCCCGGGCCACCGCGGCGAATCGTAGCCACTCTCCGAGCCCGGCTGCCTCGTCGTCGTCGGGCGGCACCACGATGCCGAACGTGGACACCACGAGCACCGCGGTGTCGGGCGGCGGCGGTCGCCACGGAACCCACGGCCGGCGCGGCGCCACGCTGATGCCACGCAGCGGAGTCCCGCGGAACAGGTGCACGGACAGCTCGTCCCGGGCGAACAGATCGTCCATCTGCTGGAGGAGGACCCGGGCGTCGGCGCGGTACGGGGCCATCGCCGCCGACTGGTCGCAGAGCACCTGCACCGGTCGTTGCAGCCGCGGCGCGGGCCGGCGCGGGATCGTCGACAGCGGGCGGACGTCGTTGAGCGTCTCCACCACGCGCTCGACGTCGATGTCTCCGCGCTCCTCCCAGACGGTCAGCGCCGCGGTCAGGATGGCGCGCCGGTGGAGTGCTGCAAACAGGGGAGGAGGCGCCGGCGGCGTGGCGCGCGGGGCGTCGGCCCCGGCCAGCACGTCGCCGCCGTCCTTCCACGACGGCCGAGGGCGGCGCCGCGGGGCCAGCCGCTCCAGCCGTGACGGCCGCGACGGAGGCGCCGCGTCACCGGCGAACGTGACCGCCGCCGGCTCCTCCACGCCCTCGGGAGCCGCCACCGCGGCGCCGGCGGGCGTGGGGTCGGTCTCGCGGCTCGAGCTCACTTGCCAGGGACCGATCGACGCCGGCGGCGCGTCGGCGGCGGTCTCGAAGCCGAGCTGCCGCTGGATCTCCTCGCGCGCGCCGTCGTCGGCGGGAGCCAGCTCGGCGAACGCCCGCACGAGATCGGCGAGCGAAACCTCCGGGCGGGTCATGGGCCGGGCCCGGTCATCCGCCGCGCTGGGGCAGCGGCGTGTCGCTCTTCCACAAGACGCTCTGGAGCATCTCGCGCCACGCCGACTTGTCGGGATCAGGATCGAGGGCCCGGCACGCCTCGACGGCGTCGAGGTACTCGCCGGTGCTCGGCGGCCTGATCCCCTTCTTCCGGGCCTCGTCCCGGAGCCACATCACCTCGGCGGCGATGGCCGTGTGGAGGTCGTGTTCCCCGCCGAACCGCTGGGCGGCGATGGTGGTGAACCGGTCCGCGGTGGGATCGTCCAGTCGAAGGGTGACGCAGCGGCGGAGGAACGCGCGGGGTAGCTCACGCTCGCCGTTGGTGGTCAGCATGAGCAGCACGTCGGTGTCCTGGCCCTGCCGGATCGTGTCGCCGGTGTCCCGGACGGTGAATTCCTTGACGTCGAACGGCTCCAGCAGATCGTTGGGGACGTCCGGGTCGGCCTTGTCGATCTCGTCGACGAGCACGATCGCGTGGGGCCGCTCGGGGTGGCCGCTCGGATCGATGAGCTGGAACTCGGCGGCGATCGTGCCCTTCCCGCGACAGCCGGCGGTCGGGGCGTCGAACGCCCACCACAGGACTCCGGGGGTCACGTAGTGCTGCTTCGAGCGAACCTGCACGGTCGGGGTGGTCGCGTCGTTGAGACGCTGGAGCGCGTCGAATGTCCACAGGAGGTCCGAGGCCTGGGTCCGCGAGCTGACCACGCGCTTGTAGTAGCGCCACTTCAGGATGGCCGCGGCGTTCTTGGCCAGCGTGGACTTTCCCGAGCCGGGCTCACCCGAGATCAGCAGGGGACGCCGGGTGGCGAGGGCGACGTTCACCGCGAGGATGATCCGGGCCGAGTACACGTACAGGTCGCCGGGCTGGCCGCCCGGGGGACGGACGGCGACACCTCCGTCGTTGGTCGGGACGGCGCCCTCGGCGCTCGCCGGATCGAAGAACGCCTTGGTGTATTCCATGGCTGCTCCGTTGGTCATGGCGCGTTGACCGCGCGCTGCGCGGCCCGGTAGTCGTCCCGGCGCCGCAAGGTCTCGTCGAGGTCGATCTCCGGCTCCAGCACCGACCAGCCCTCGCCGAGTCGGACCTCGCGGAGCGACTGGCCGACGAAGAGGAGGAACGTGACCCGGGGGAACCTCGCCTGCAGCTCCGCGAAGGCCGCGTGGTCGGGCGGCAGGGGAAGATGTACGAACAGCCACGGCGCTGCCCGGCCCAGGTCGTCCACGATGTCGTCGTCCTCCAGGCCGGCCGCGCCCTCGGGGTCGAGCCGGCGCACCTCGTCGCAGATCTGGCCGGTGCAGTACTCGACGAAGTTCCCGCCCGAGGCGTCGGCGACGCTGCCGACCCGGTAGCTGAACTGGTCCGGGAACGCGCGCTCGACGTAGCGGGAGCTGACGTAGGGCGCCAGCTTGAGCCCGTTCATGACCGCGGGCCTGCACGTGCCGCCCGCCGGATCGGTCACCGGCGTCAGCAGCCCCCGCACGCTCGCGGCCGCCCCCCGCGACACCCAGTAGGGAGCGGAGAACCGCAGGATCTTCCGCAGGCTCTCGGCCATCACGCTCGTGCCCTTGAGGTCATTGAACAGCGGCTCCAGGCCGGTGTACTTGCCGGGTTGCTTGCCGTCGACGCCGAGCAGCTGCAGGGCGATGCGCTCGAGGAGCTTTTGCCGGTGGTCGGGCCCGGTCCAGGCCGGCGGTTCATCGGTGCCGAGCTTGGCCGCGATGTCCGCCAGCAAGGTGTCGCCGATCAGTTTCAGGTTGTCCTTCAGGCCCTCCACGAGCTTCTCGTAGGGGCTGAGACCCGCGGGTACCGCCGGCACCTCCGCGCGAATGGCGGCGGCGATGGCGGCGGGATCCTCGCTCCTGATCCGCTGGATCTGGCCCAGGTGGCTCGGGCCGAAGCCGGCGTCGCCGAGGGCCTTGTCGTCGATGCCATCGAACGTGACGTAGAACAGCTTGAAGCCTCCCTCGAACGAGTGGCGATAGCTGAGGATGTACGTCTCCTTGACCACCCATTCGGGCCGGGCGAGCGCTCCCCGGGTGATCAGGATCAGCGCGGTCTGGCAATGGGCCATCATCGCGTGAACTTGCGGGACCCACTCGGTGCCGGGCCGGAGCCAGCTGAAATCGACCAACACGTCGAACCCGGGATGGGGTGGTGTCGGGACCCCAAGTTGGGCGCACACGGCCTCGGTCAGCGCCTGGTCCCTGGAGCTGTGGCTGACGAAGATCCGGGGAGTCGTGCTCATGGCCGCCCGGTGTCAGCGGGCTCCCGTCATGCGGGCCTCGATCTCGACGGCCGCGAACGCGCTGGGCATCTCGCCGCCGATGATAGCCGACCGCCATGTCATGGCGCGACCGCCGGGCTAGCCCGAGCCGCTCGATTCGGGGGCGCCGGCGGCCCGGCCGGGTGAGCGCGGAGCGCGCAGCCGGCGCGCGGCGAGGGCCAGGGCGCGGGCGGGGACGTCGGCGAGCGACGGCAGCTCCCAGGCGCGCTGGAGATAACGGGCGAAGCCGAGCGGCCGGAGGATGCCTCCCGGCCGCGAGCGCAGGTAGTTGCACCAGTAGCGGGGAAGCTCGCCGAGCCTCGGGTGCGCGCCGCTGTGTACTCGATATTCGAAGCGCTCGAGCGCTGACGGCGGAACGCCCGCGAGCTCCATCAGGACTTCGCGGGGAATGGGCGCCTGCATCGACGCGGCGAGAAACTCCAGGGTCTCCCGGGCCCGCAGCGTGAAGCGGCGAGCCCGGGCCTGCGCCACCAGCCGCGCCCAGTCGACGTCGCCGGCGCGCACGATCGAGACCGCGTCGGCGATCCAGTGGATGGCCGGGCGCCACGTCCACTTGGCGCCATGGACGCAGACGTGCAGGAGCTGATCGGCGGGCGCGAGCACGCCGAAGCGGGTTCCCCGGACGTCCACGACGCGCGACGCGGCCCACCACGCCTCGTCGGCCTCGGGCGCGCAGGCCTCTTCGAAGACGCGCCAGTGGAGATCGAGCTCCTCCCCCTGCTCGCCCACGAACGGCGCCGCGTGCTTGACCTCGAGGAACGCTGGCGTGAGCGCGTGGCGCGCCGTCCATCCCGCGCCCCGCAGCACCTCGGCCGCCGGCACGGCCAGCTCGGCCGGCACCAGGAGGTCGACGTCTCCCATGGGCCGGGCCCCCGCGTCGCGATAACAGGTCACGATCAGGGCCAGCCCCTTGAGCGCGATGCTGCGGATGCCGGCCCGCGCCAGCGCGTCGACGATCTCGGTCGCGCGCTGGCGCCCCCGCTGGTTCCACAGCCACGCCGTGCGATAGTCCTCGGCGAGCCGGCCCGGCCCGCGCGCCATCGATTGGTGCTCCCGAAGATTCGCGTACACGAGCGGGAGCAGCCGCCGCGACGACTCGTCGAGTCGCGCGAGGTCGAGCCGAGGCTCGACCCGATGCCAGGCGTCGAGCGCGTCGTCCACGCACATGAGCCCGGCGTGCAGCAACAGCGTTTGATCCTCGGTGGGCCACCAGTTCCCCTGTCGCGTCATGGCCGATCGGAGTCTAGCGTGGATCGCTCCGGACGCTGACCCCTCACGCACTCCCGGCGGGGTGGCAGCGGGGTGGCCCGGCCGGCGAGGCGGAGTGGGCCCCCCGAGGCCCGTGCGCAGTGCGAAGCACTGCGATTCGGGCGAGTGGGTGACGGAGCCTCGCCGGCCGGGCCACCCCGCTGCCAGGCCCCCGCCGCCTCGCGCAAGTGCCGGGTCAACGAACGCCGCGCGTCAATGTATGCTGGCGCCTGACCCGAGGAGGTGACGCATGGTGACGATCCAAGACCTGGAAGCGTTCGGCGAGGGCTGGAACAAGCACGACGTGGACGTCCTGATGACCTTCATGACCGACGACTGCGTGTTCGAGACCACCGCCGGCAAGGAAGCCTGCGGCACGCGCTACGAGGGACGCGAGCGGGTGCGGGAGGCGTTCGCGCGGGTGTTCAAGATCTTCCCGGACGCCCACTTCGGCGACGCGCGCCACTTCGTGGCCGGCGACCGCGGGGTGTCCCAGTGGCTGTTCACGGGCACGACCTCCGACGGCAAGCGGGTCGAGGTCAACGGCTGCGACCTGTTCACGTTCCGCGACGGCAAGATCGTCCACAAGGACTCGTACTTCAAGAACCGCCTGGCGTGACGGCGGGCGGCAGCGCGCCGCGCTGGCGGGTCGGGGTCGACTCGGGCGGGACGTTCACCGATGTCTGCCTGGTCGACGAGGCGAGCGGCGCCGTCCGCGTCTGGAAGGTGCCGAGCACGCCGGACGACCCGTCGCGCGCCATCGCCGACGGCGTGGTGGAGGCGCTGCGCGAGGCGGGAGGCGACGGCGCGGTCAGCTACTTCGGCCACGGCACCACCGTGGCCACCAACACGCTCATCCAGCACCGCGGCGCCCTGACCGGGCTCATCACCACCGGCGGCTTCCGCGACCTGGCCGAGATCGGACGCCAGCGGCGTCCTCACCTCTACGATCTCCAGGCCGACAAGCCGCCCGTCCTCGTCCCCCGCGGGCTGCGCTTCGAAGTGCGCGAGCGGCTGCGTCACGACGGCCGGGTCGAGCAGCCCCTCGACGACGCGGAGGCGCGGGCGGCCGTGCGAGCCCTGAAGGCGGCCGGCGCCCGCGCGGTCGCCGTGTGCTTCCTCTATAGCTACGTGGACGGCGCCCACGAGCGCCGGGTCCGGGCCATCGTCGAGGAAGAGCTCCCCGAGGCGTTCGTGACGTGCTCGCACGAGGTCGCGCCGGAGTTCCGCGAGTACGAGCGCCTGTCGACCGTGCTGGTCAACGCCTATCTCGGGCCGGTCATGGCCGGCTACCTGGCCGGGCTCGGACCGCGCCTCCGCGCGGCCGGGCTCACCGTCCCGCCGCACGTGACCCAGAGCAACGGCGGGGTGATGTCGTTCGAGACCGCGCGCCGCGAGCCCGTGCGGACCGTGCTGTCGGGGCCGGCCACCGGGGTCGTCGGCGGGCTCGAGGTCGGCCGGCGCGCCGGCTTTCGCGACCTGATCACCTTCGACATGGGCGGCACCTCCACCGACGTGTCGCTGATCGAGGACGGCCGGCCGAAGCTCGCGGGCGAGCTTCAGGTCCACGGCTATCCGCTCAAGACGCCGGCGCTCGACATCCACACGGTCGGCGCGGGCGGGGGCTCGATCGCTCACGTCGACGCCGGCGGGTTGCTGAAAGTCGGGCCGCGCTCGGCGGGGGCGGCGCCCGGGCCGGTCTGCTACGGACTCGGCAACGAGGAGCCGACCGTCACCGACGCCAACGTGGTGCTGGGCACGCTCCACCCGCGCCATCTCCTGGGTGGGCGCATGGCCATCGACCGCGGGCGCGCCCACGCCGCCATCGGCGCACTGGCCGGCAAGCTCGGGCTCGACGTCATGGCCACCGCGCAGGGCATCGTGAGCGTGGTGACCGCCACCATGGCCCGGGCCATCCGCGTGATCTCGGTGCAGCGCGGCCACGACACCCGCGATTACACGCTGGTCGCCTTTGGCGGCGCCGGCCCGCTGCACGCGGCCCGGCTCGCCCGCGAGCTGGAGATCCCGCGCGTGCTGGTGCCGCGCCATCCCGGCATCCTCTGCGCGCTCGGACTCCTCGTGACCGACCTCAAGACCAGCTACGCCCAGACCCGGCCGACGCCGGCAACGCTCGAGGCGCTGCCCCGCATGCTGGCCACGTTCGAGGAGCTGGAGGGCCGGGCCGACGCGTGGTTCGTGCGCGAGGCCATCGCGCCGGCCGCCCGCACGCGGCGGCGCACGCTCGACATGCGCTATGCCGGCCAGAACTATGAGCTGCCGGTGGCGTTTCCCGACGAGCCGGCCGGGCCCGCTCTGCTCGACGCGCTGACCCGGGCGTTCGAGAGCGCCCACGAGCAGCTCTACGGCTACGTCGCCAAGGAAGAGCCGATCCAGGCCATCACGTTCCGGCTGGAGGCCGTCGGGGCCGTGCGCCGCGCCGAGCTGGCCACCCATCCACCGGCCTCGACGGACGTCGAGGCCGCGCGTGGCGGTCACCGCGACGTGTGGCTGGTCGAGGCCGGCGGATGGGTCGCGTGTCCGGTCTACGATCGCGAGCGCCTGGGCCCCGGCCATCGCCTCGCCGGCCCCGCGGTGGTCGAGCAGATGGACGCCACCACCGTGCTGCTGCCCGGCCAGGCCGCGACCGTCGACGCCTGGCTGAACCTGATCGTGGAGGGCTGACGCGATGCTCGATCCCATCACGGTGGAGGTCATCGGCAACGCGCTCGCGTCGATCGTCGAGGAGATGGGCGAGACGCTGGTGCGGGCGGCGTACTCGACCAACGTCAAGGAGCGCCGCGACAGCTCGACCTGCCTCTTCGACGTGGACGGCCGCACGCTCTGCCAGGCCATGCACATCCCCATGCACCTGGGCTCGCTGATGGGCGTGGTCGAGCACGTGATCGCGCGCCATCCGCTCTCCGGCATCCGGGAGGGCGACGTGTTCATCGGCAACGACGCCTACACCGGCGGCGGCACCCACCTGCCCGACATCGTGATGATCGAGCCGATCTTCGTGGACGGGGCCGTGACCGCGTGGGCCACCAACATCGCCCACCACGCCGACTTCGTCGACCGCGGCCACGCCCACATCTTCCAGGAAGGCCTGCGCATCCCGCCCGTGCGCCTCTATCGCGAGGGGCGGATCGAGGGGGACGTGCTCGATTTGATCCTGCTGAACTGCCAGGTGCCGCGGGAGCGGCTCAACGACCTGCGCGCCCAGATGGCCGCCAACCGCCAGGGCATCCGCCGGTTCCAGTCGCTCTGCGCCAAGCACGGCACCGGGCTGGTGCTCGGGGCCGGGGCGGCGCTGCTCGACTACACCGAGCGGCTCTCCCGCGCGGGGATCGCCACGATCCCGTCGGGCGTCTACGAGTTCGAGGATCGGTTCGATACCGACGAGATCCCGGACGAGAAGATCTTCCGGACGCGCATCGAGGTGCGGGGCGACGAGATGTGGTTGCACTTCGACAGTCCCCCGCAGGTGCGCGCGGGGCTCAACCTGGTGTGGACCGGGCTCCTCGCCACCGTCTACTACGCGGTGAAGACGCTGGT
>Ga0070696_100003609_pt1 | contig 10301 bp, 13 predicted proteins | sample KBSK1253metaG_FD_65474 | JGI IMG/M metagenome (GOLD analysis project Ga0070696, IMG submission 65474) | Corn, switchgrass and miscanthus rhizosphere microbial communities from Kellogg Biological Station, Michigan, USA - KBS K1-25-3 metaG | ecosystem: Host-associated > Plants > Roots >... | reverse complement strand
ATCACGGTCAGAGGCTCCCGCAGCGCGGGAGGCACGTGGGGCACCTCGGTGAGGTAGTCGGCGAATCCGACCACCGAGGCCAGCGGATTGTTCAGGTCGTGAGCAATCCCCGCGATCAGCTGGCCAATGGCGGACATTTTCTCGGACTGGATGAGCTGGTCTTGCAATCGCCGCCGCTCCGTTTGATCATCGAAGAGGAGCACGGCGGCGGACCGGTCGGTGCTGCTAATTGGCACGGCGGTAACCGCATAGGTCTGGTCGCCCGTGCGGAGCTCAACCTCGCGGCCCGCTCCTTGCTGATCCAAGGCACGTTGCAGATCGGTAGCCCACTCCGGCGGCACGAAGGCCTGCCAGGGGCGGCCGATCAGACCTGCCGGGGGCGCGTTCACCAGGTCGGCGAAGGCCCGGTTGGCCCGGCGGATTCGGCCCACTCGATCGACAATACAGAGCGCCGGCGAGATCGCGTCCACCACCTCTTGCCAGGAGCGCCGGCCGTCGTCGTGCAAGTCGACCAGCCGGGCACTTTCGAGCGCAATGCTGGCCTGGGAGACCAGTCCCTCGAGCAGGGCGAGGTCACGTGATCCGAAGCGATTCACCTCACCGCGTACCGCGACCGCTCCGGTTACCCTGACCTTTGCGACAAAGGGAGCCAGCAGCCAGCTTCCGTCACCTTCGGGCTGTGATGGAAGGCCGGCATCCTGGAGCAAAGGGTCGAGGCCGTCAGCGAGCACCATCGCTCCCCGCCGGCTCACCAGCTCCAGCAAGGGACGGCGATCGGGACGTCCCCCGGGCCAGGCGTGCACGAAGTCCAGGGTCTCGGCATCCCGGTCAAAGAGGGAGAGCGCGATCTCGGCTGGGGCGAAGCTCTCCCGAATGCGTCGAACGAGGAGATCAACCACCGAAGCGCGGCGAAGCGTCCCCGCCAGTTCCTGACCGAACGCGGTGACTTGGCGAAGCAGCGCCATCGAGCCGGAGGGCTCAGCGGATGATGGTGGATGTGTCAAGGGAGGGCTGGTCATGATTCGGGCGAATACCCGCGGCCGTCTGACGTCGGCGGACCTGCAACTGGTGGTGTTGCTGTTGAGCCGCGGCTCCGCGCACCGGAGGGCCTATCTGGAACGGCGGCTGATGACGGAGGGTCCGGACCAGTTGCTGGACACGCCCGATCTGCTCGAACGACTGCTCACGGTCAGAACGATGCTCGTCCCCTCTGAAGCGCTCTTCTTTTACGTATTGGTTCGCCATGCTCTCCGCGGTGCCGGTATTGAGGATCGGGATCTCGCTGACTACCTGGCGGCATTGCTGCTCGACTTCGGGCAGCGAGATCGCGCGTGGCGCATAGACTGGCACGACGATCAGCGCCACCGCTACATGGTGGACATCCTGGCCGATCTCGAAGCCACGGGTGGTGACCGCCGCTTCAAAGTGATGGTGCACCTGGGCAATTATGCGCTCTGGCTGGCCGGGCTCTTTCCCGATTATATCGCGGCGCGACATCTCCGCAAAGCGGGTCCGGACGTGACCTATTACGACTCCCTGGGGCGGCGCGGGTTTGAATTGGCTTCCGATCATGCCCTGGCCACGGAGTATGGCTTGGCCACCGTGCTCCGCACCGCCGCGGAACGGTTCGCCGCTCTCCGGGGCGCTCTCAACGGGATGAGCGACCGGGTACTTTTCCCAGCCGTGCATACCCCCGCCCGCGTGCTACGGGAGTTCGGCGCGCACTAGTTCCTTCCCCGCCTGTTCGATCAATGCTTTGAACAACCCTCGGTCCGGCGCCCAGTCGTCGGCGTACATCTCTTCGGGATGCCACTGGACGGCCAGCAGCCACGGAGCATCCGGCCCTCCCTCGGCTGCCTCGATCAGCCCGTCTTCACTCCAGCCCGTCGCCACCAGCCCCGGAGCCAGCTCCAGGACTCCCTGATGGTGGAATGAATTCACCTTCAGTTCGGTCGCGCCGAGCGCCAATGCCGCTCGGCTGCCTTCGGTAAGCCGCACTGCGTGGGAGCGCGCGGCGCGATCGCCCGAAGGGTTGTGCTCGGTTATTCCCGGTCGTTCGGTGGGAAGGTCCTGATACAGTGACCCTCCCATCGCCACGTTTACCAGTTGAATCCCGCGACAGATGCCGAGAATGGGAAGCTCCAGTTGCCGTGCCGTAGCGAAGAGGGCGAGCTCGAAAATATCCCGCTCCCGACTCGGCGGAGAGAGTAGGGGAGAGGGCTGGGCTCCGTACCAGGCCGGATCAATATCCTCTCCGCCGGTGAGCAGAAGCCCGTCCACCTCAGCAAGAGCTCTTCCAGCCACCGAGGCGCCCATCAGGGGCGAGAGAATCAGGGGCACGCCGCCAGCAAGGACCACCGATCGGACGTATGCCGAATTCACCCCGGTGCGGGAGCCTCCGTCCCAGTCTCGCACCACCCCGCTTATCGCGATGCGCGGCAGACTCACGGAATGGCCGAATCGGGGAACAGGGGACAGCGGGGATCCTCGATCCGGCTGGGGTCGAGCTGGATTCCGATGAGCGGCACAGTGAACGACCCGATGGCGACCTTTCCCATTTGTGGCGCCCCCTCCACCGGAACGCCCTCGTAGATCACGACTCCGCGTACCTTTTCGCGCTGGTCGAGGACCAGCACACCGTACCCCGGCTTGGCTTCCGACGGGAGATTGCCTTCGACCCCAATCAGAAGCAGCGAGTCGGAGCGGCCCACAACCGCAGGAAAGGCAGGACCGGCAACTAACCGGGCGACGATTCGCTCAGGAAGATTGCGGGGTGCTTGACTCAGCGTCTGATTAGGAATGCCGAACTGGGTAAGGAGCGCCGTGGGGCCGGCGAGCGCCGCCAGTCCGCACGCGGCGCGTCCGCCTCCGCCTCGTTCACAGGCGGCGATGGCCAGCAGGCTCGGTAACAGGAGACCCGATCGCGCCACCAGGGACCGCATCATTGGGGAATGATAGTCCACCAGCGACCCGGCAGCCATCGGCTCAGTCCCAGATTGTGTCCTCTGTCCAGGTTTCCCGGGTGATCCTCAATCCGGACGGAAAATGGGCCCGGAAATCGGCGCGGAACGCCTCCGCGTGAACCGTCAAGTACCGCTCCAGGTCGGTCGGTGACGCGGCCTGATAGGAGGTGCGGAAGCGGGTTGCGGACGCTCTCTGAAAGCTGACCCGCCGGAAGCACCCGGTCTGGTATATCCCCGGAATGTGACCGTCCCGCATATACGCTATAAGTCGCTCGGCGAGCGGTGGGTCCACCTCGAGGGTCACCTCGTAAAGCACCATGGAGGAACGATAATTCAGCGTGTGAGCAGGGTCACATCGAGACCAATCTGGTGGGCGTATGCATGCACCCGTCCCGGGCTGTCTGCCTCGTGCGAGCCGGGCGAGTGTGCATGCGCCGGACCACCACAGCAGCGCCAGCTCCGGGGATACCTTTCTCGTGGGCTGGCGTTGTCATTCAGGTCAACCGGGGACGTGAATAGGTGAGAGAGGAGAGAGGCGGAATGGACCAGGCGCGGTTCCGCGACCGGTTTGAGGCCGGGCGCCACTTGGCGCAGGCGCTCAAGCGCTACGCCGGCAACCCGAACCTGCTCGTGTTGGCGCTGCCCCGCGGAGGCGTACCGGTGGGCTACGAAGTCGCCCGCGCCCTGCACGCGCCCCTCGACATCATCCTGGTGCGCAAGCTGGGCGTGCCGGGCCACGAGGAACTGGCGATGGGCGCCATAGCCTCGGGAGGAGTGCGAATCGTGAGCGAGGATGTAACAGCGATGCTGGGCATCCCTGACCGGGTGATCGCGACCGTGGCGGCCGCGGAAGAGAAGGAGTTGGAGCGGCGCGAGCGGCTCTATCGGGACGCAAGGCCGAGCCCGAACGTGCAGGGGCGGGTGGTGATTCTGGTCGATGATGGGCTGGCGACCGGTGCCACAATGCGAGCAGCAGCCGCAGCGCTCCGGACCCAGGGTCCCGAATGGCTGGTGGTAGCGGTGCCGGTGGCTCCGCCGGAGACCTGCCAAGCGCTCCGCACCGTGGCGGATGATGTCGTCTGCGCGCTCTCTCCCGAGCCTTTTGTGGCGGTGGGTGCTTGGTACGACGACTTCACCCAGATCAGCGACGATGAGGTCCGAGCCCTCCTTCAACGCGCTGCGGAGGAGCAGGTTGGCGTGTGAAGAGATTTGAGGAGGATAGGCACTACGAGCAAACCAGTGGTGTCTCGTCGCTGACGCGCCTGGTCTCAGGAGCGGTTGGGGCCACTGCCGCGATTGCTGGGCTGAGACGTCGGGGGAGTCTGGGCAGACTGCTGACCGTGTTCGGCCTGGGCATGCTTGCCCGCGCGCTGCTCGATCGTTCGATCCACGGAGGGTGGAACCAGGAGCAGAGTGATCGGATGGACTGGCCGCGTTCCGCAACGGAGTCCACAGTGTGACCCGCTCACTTATTGGGCAGTCGCTCGCGGTCAACATCCCGGTGGGCGAGGTTCTTCTGAAGGCAGATCTCACAATCCCTCACTCCGCGACTAGTGTGGTGGTCTTCGCCCACGGCAGTGGAAGCTCCCGACACAGTAACCGCAACCGCTTTGTTGCCGCAGAGCTCCAGGCTGCCGGACTCGCCACCCTCCTCATGGACCTGCTGACGGAGTCGGAAGAATCGGTGGACGACGTCAGCGGGCGCCTCCGGTTCGATATCCCGCTGCTGGCCCGACGGCTGACGGCCGCGACCGATTGGATCACCATGGAGCCGGCGACACGGGCGCTTATGGTAGGCTACTTCGGCGCGAGTACTGGAGCCGGTGCGGCACTGGTTGCCGCGGCCGAACGGCCGGATCGGGTGGCTACGGTAGTCTCTCGAGGAGGAAGGCCGGATCTGGCGGGCGACGCGCTGGCCCGGGTGCGGTCAGCCACCCTGCTCATCGTGGGAGAGCGCGATCCCCTAGTGCTGCAGCTCAACAAGCTAGCGCTCGCGAACCTCACCGCGGCGGCGCGACTGGAGATCGTCCCAGGGGCAACTCACCTTTTCGAGGAGCCAGGCGCGCTTGAAATGGTGGCCGAGCTGGCTCGGGAGTGGTTCACGCGGCACTTAGCCGCCTGAGCCACCCCCCTGCTCGGTTTACTTCGCGCTGTCCTTGGTGGTACCAGTCTTCGAGGTGGTGTCGTACCCAGTGCCACTCTTCTTGTGCTTCTTGCCAGCCGCGTCGGACTTCCAGCCAGTGTCGGTGCCGGTGGACTTCATCGAGGTATCAGACATGCCGGCCGCGCCCGCCGAGGTATCAGAGGGTGCAGGCGCCGGTGCCATCCCGGTCGTGTCGGCCGGAGCGCCGACCGCGCCCGACTCGGGCGTCCCCGGCGTGTTCTGCCGCCCACCACCGCAAGCGGCGAGGGCGATCGCGGTCATCGAGCAAATAATCCAAGGCGTGCGCTTCATGTTTTTCAAACCTTTCGGTTGTAAGTGCCTCCCCAGCCCGAAACCCATCCTGAAGCGGCGAACCTAAGCCGGGTCCCGTATCCCACGACGTGATGCAGATCACGGCCGCCGCTCTATGCCACGGGTTCGGCGAGCCGAGCGATGGCCGCCGCGAGATTGTTACGCGCGGGGGTTTCGTAGCGCCGGCGAAAGTACCCAGTCTGATACAGCGGATCCCATCCCAGCAGCCGGCTGAGGACTCGCGCTCGACCTTCGCGGTACTCCCTGTCGGGTACCCAATCATATTCGGCGCGAATGCGACGCTCGAATTCATCGAACTCTGCAGCTGATCTTCCGAGGATTGACAGGTCGATGTCACACAGGAGACCGCCGGTGGAGTCACGGGCGGGTTCCACGTGGCGGGTGAGGAGAATCAATCGGCGGATCGCTTCGATGGTGGGGAACGCCACCCCCGCGCCCGATAGAATGTAGGTGGCCCACGCGGCGCTCTCGGCCTCGTTATCCGCGGCACGCGGGTCGTACACCACATCGTGAAACCAAATCGCGGCCTCCACCAAGGTGCGGTCGGCCGGGGTTCTCGGCGCGGCATCCAGCTGAGCCAAACAGTCCGCGATGTGCTCGGCAGTGTGATAGGCCCGGTGTGGTTCGGCGTACGCCGCCATCAGCCTGGAGTAGATCCCCTGACCAGCTCCGGCGGCGTCCAGCCGTTTCCACAACTCTTGGAATCGAGACTCCAGGTCCATGGTCGGTGGCGGTCAACCAGCGAGAAACCATTCCGCCATTGGGCGCCGGATGGGGGGTAACCAAGCGAGCGCCGCCAGCATCGGAAAGGCAGCGGCGCGCCCCAACCGCCAGGACAGGAGACCGGCGAGGCGGTCGTGCCGGCGCTTGACCCTCAGCCAACTGGTCGTGTCTAGGGTCAGGTAGGACGGCTCCAGAAGGCCGCGCGCCACGTCCTCACCGGTAATCAGGGCGGCATAGATGCCTTCGGCGGTGAGCGACGAGGCCACACCGGCGGCGTCGCCTATCAGGTGGACTTGGCCGGGAAAGTGGAATCCGCGGAACTCCACCTCGAGGGTAGCACCCTCGAAGGGTGCCCCGGCAGGAGAGACATCGAGCCCTGCCAGTCGACCTTCCAGGTAGCGCCGGAGCGCCGATGGCGCCACCATGTGCTTGGGCGCAACGGCCCCAATCGAGGTATAGGTAGCGTGGGGGAACACCCAGAAATAGCCGTTCTTGAGGGCACCCGGATCGCACTCCACCCGCAATGGCTCGAGCTGCACTCCGGGAATGTTGTATTCCGCCGCGAAGTAGGCCCGAGGCGACGGCAGATGAAGAGCACGCCGAACTCCGGAGTCCGTACCATCAGCCCCGATCAGGTGGCGCCATCGTATGCGTCGTCCATCACAGGCCACCGTCCGACCCTCGAGGTCGATCTCTCGCACAGCCACGCCGGCGCATACCTCAGCCCCAGCACTGCGGCACCAGGTGAGCTGGTACTGCCCCAGTTGCCGCCGGGGGAGAGTGTAGACCACCGTCAGCTCCTGATCCAGCGCCGCCGCTCGGCATCCGGTGAAAGCAACATGACCGACACTGCGGAGGGCGACGTCGCGCGGGAGCCCGAGCCGCTCCAGCCGCTCCATGGTCTTGAGGGTGAGTCCACCGGCGCAGGTCTTGGGGCCGATTTCGGGGCGCTTCTCCAATACCAGCACTTCGCGGCCAGCCTCGGCCAGTACCTGGGCCGCGCGAAGTCCGGCAGGACCGGCACCGACAATCAGGTGCTCAACGTCTTCCATACTGGATCTTCGCGGATGCGCCCCGCGACCTCGGCCCGTGCCGCTGCGGTTGGGTTGCGAGCCACTCCCCACCGGCGGAGCACGGAACGGGCGCGACGATAGACGTCCGAGACGGTGTGTCCCGCGGGAAGGTTCGCAGTACGAGGAAGCAGGAAAAAGTGAAGGTGACGCTGCCGCTCACCGTAGCTGGCCACATAGACCCGCTCGGGGCGGACGACATGCTCGATGGCGGCCACGGCGGCCCGCAGCACTGGCCCCAGTGCGGCCGCCTCGGCCGGCGTCAGTTCTCCGACGGATTCGCTGTGTCTTCGCGCCTTCACCATAAGTTCACCGGGGTCGGTGAAGGGGCCGGTGTGGTGACTGACGACCCAGAACTCGTCTTCATGGATAACGCCTCCCGGAGCCACGATGCGTCCCGCAATTTCAGCGCACATGCTGCAGGTCGACATCGGCAGCGTCTCCCGGGGTGGGCTGGACGGATACGCTGGTACTGTAGCCCCGCCGGATAATGCTGGGAAGAGCGGGAAGTGGGGCCGCGTGGTCGGCTTGCTTGACCCTCCCTCATCGCGCTCCTAACATTCGAACTCGCATCAGCATCGGCCTCCGTTCGGTGGCCACCCGCCGCTCCCCCGACCGGCGTTTCTCCAGAGGGGTCACTCATGACCGGTATACGGCCGCCGTGTTCGACGGGCTGAAGGCGCGGCTGGACAAGCTTCTGCGCGATCACACATCGTCCGATCACCGAGGCTACGCGGCCGGCCTGCGGGAAGCCCTGCTGGAGGCCAAGGTGGGACTGACGGCCATGCAGGAGGGATTGACCGCGTCGGAGAAGGAGCTGGAGTCCGAGCGGAAGATGCTTGAGGATGCGGAGCGCCGGGGGCGACTGGCCGCGGCACTCCCCGATGCCGAGACGCTTGCGTTGGCCCAACGATATGCCGAACGGCACCGCACGAGGGTCCAGGTCCTGATCCGGAAGATCGCCGTGCAGCGGGACGAGCTGGTGATCGCCCAGCGCGAGATCGAAGAGATGTCCGCCCAGTATCGCGCAGCAGCCGGGGGGCGGGGTTCCGATTCGCTGGAGGCCGCCTGGCGTGATCTCGAGTCCGCCGGGGCCACCCGCCCCAACTCGGACGATGTGCTGGAGCGCGAGGTGGATCAGCAGCGGCTGCAGGATGCGATCGAGGCCCAACTGGCCTATCTCAAGAAGAAGATGGGACGGGACAAGACCACGTGAAACGGGACAAGACCACGTGAAAGGTGAAAAGTGAAACGTGAACAGCAAGAGCGTGAAGGAACAGCAAGAGCGTGAAGAGTGAAACGTGAAACAGCAAAAGCGTGAAGGGTGAAACGTGAAACGTGAAACAGGATTTGCCAGGCGGAGGTATGGCATCACGATCGTTATGAGCTGTGGGTGCGCGTCTCTCTCACGCCTAACATTTTGCATTTCACTTGTCACCGTTCACTTTTCACTTTTCACGTTTCACGTTTCCCGCCTCTCCTCCCAGCAGCAGCCCACCACAGCCCCGTCCCATTTCCTCAAGCTCGCCCACACGTACAGCATCGTCGCGTTCGATTCCCTCACGGGAGACCTGGGAGTCGCCGTCCAGTCCAAGTTCCCCAATGTGGGTGGCATCGTGCCCTGGGGCCGAGCCGGTGTCGGCGCGGTGGCCACCCAGAGTCTGGGGAACACCGCGTACGGAGAGCGGGGACTCGATCTCATCGCCGAGGGCGCGACCGCCGAGGAAGCTCTGCGCATCATCATGCGAACGGACACGATGTTGCAGGATCGTCAGGTCGGTATCGTCGATGCACGGGGGAACGCCGCCAGCTTCACCGGACGTACTACCTTCGACTGGGCCGGTGGTCGGGTAGGAGCACCATCGGGCCGGGGCAACCTGGCGGGAGGGAAGGGCGAGGTGATCGTAGGCCGGGGCTACACGGCGCAGGCGAACATCATGGTCTCAGACCAGACCGTGAAGAACCTGGCTGAGACCTTCGAGCGGAGCACCGGTAGCTTGGCCGACCGACTGATGGCGGCGCTGAAGGCGGGTCAAGCCGGTGGTGGTGACAAGCGAGGGATGCAATCCGCGGCCCTGCTGGTGGTGCGGAAGAACGGTGGCTATCTCGGCGCCAACGACCGGTTCATCGACATTCGGGTCTACGATGCTCCCGATCCCATCGCCGAGCTGGAACGGCTTCTGGCGCTGCACAAGCTGCATTTCTTTCCCAGCGAGACCCGGGATCTGATGCCGATCACGCCCGCGATTGTCGCGCAACTGGAGCCGATTCTCATGTCGGAGCCGGCGAAGCAGAACGAGAAGTGGTTGTCACAGAAGCAGGGAAAGGCTACCCCCACCTTCCTCGAAGCACTCAAGAACTTCATGTACTGGGAGAACTACGACGTCCGAGTGCGGATGGACGGGAAGATCGATCGGGTGGTATTGGAGGATATTCTTCGAAAGCGAAAGACGGGAAGCGTCAAGAGCGTGAACCGTGAACCGTGAAGATGGCCGGCTTTCACCTTTCACCGTTCACGTTTTACGCCTCTCTGGAGGAGTGACTTGGCAACAGCCACGGTTCAGCCACCTCAGACCCAGGTGCAGATGGACACCCGCTTCTTCGGGCATCCGAAGGGGCTGGCCACCTGCTTCTTCACAGAAATGTGGGAGCGGTTCAGCTACTATGGAATGCGGGCGCTCCTCATCCTGTTCATGACGGCGCCGGTCGCCAGCGGTGGGTTGGGCTTCGGTACCGCGAAGGCTGGGCCGATCTACGCGCTCTACGTGAGCTCGGTGTATCTGCTCTCGCTTCCGGGCGGGTGGCTGGCGGATCGGATCCTCGGCTTGCGACCCGCCGTGTTTGTCGGTGGCGTGATCATCATGTGCGGCCACATCTGCCTCGCCGTACCCTCCCTCGCCACGTTTTATCTGGGGCTGTGCCTCATCGCCATGGGGACCGGTCTGCTCAAGGGCAACGTGAGCGCTCTGGTTGGCACGCTGTACACCCCGGAAGACCTGCGGCGCGACTCGGGATACTCGATCTACTACATGGGGATCAACACGGGGGCGTTCATCGCTCCCCTGATTA
>Ga0070696_100003607_pt1 | contig 10309 bp, 6 predicted proteins | sample KBSK1253metaG_FD_65474 | JGI IMG/M metagenome (GOLD analysis project Ga0070696, IMG submission 65474) | Corn, switchgrass and miscanthus rhizosphere microbial communities from Kellogg Biological Station, Michigan, USA - KBS K1-25-3 metaG | ecosystem: Host-associated > Plants > Roots >... | reverse complement strand
ACGACCATCGGATTTCTGGTCGTGCGAGTCAGGGGCAGCCATCACTTTCTTCGGCATGAGGACGGTCGGCGCACAGTGGTGCCTGTTCATTCTGGAGAAACGATCGGACCAGGCCTTTTGCACAGGATTCTCAGGGATTGCCGACTCCGTAGTGAGGATCTTGAACGTCTGTTATGACGATTACGCCGCCTTAGCTCGATTCCAGAAAATGGCAAACGCAACACTCGGAGAACCGGCCGTTTAGTTCCAGTGATAGGATGCACGTAAAGTACCGCCCTACGGCTCGAGGCCGAACAGCGGGCGGCGCACGTGCTTGAACGAATAGCGCGCCGGGTTGACGGCCGTGAGTCCGGGGGTATCGACGGCAATCACGCTCGCCGAAACGGGCTCGTAGGCGGCGCGCGGCGCGATGACGCCTTTTGCGACGAGAATTTTCTGGCGTCGCGGGTAGATGCCGCAGCTCACCAGTTGTTCGATGCTGCTGGGCATTTCGCGGTTGCTCGTCAGCAGGACCAGGTTAGACAGATCTGGCGTCGAGCCTTGGACCTCGATGACGGCCGAAAGCCCCTGATCGTGGTAGCGCCCGCCGCCGTGGCGGACTTCGGTCTCGATATAGCGGCCATCGCTGAGCGATTTCACCTGACCTTGAACCCGTACGGGCTCGCCGTGGAATTTATCGGTCTTGCCTCCGACTCGCGCATCGAAAGGCTTTCCCACGCCATTGCGCGCGGCTAGTTGGACCGCTTGTGGATCGGCAATCGCGACCACCCATCCCGTAGCTTTTTGACTGAGCAGCTCGCGAAGCAGGAACGTGCTATCGCCCGCCGAGCCGCCACCGATGTTGTCTCCCATATCCATCAGGGCGACCGGAAATTTATCGGCGCGCATCGCCTGGCGGACGGCTTCGGCCGCATCCGGAAATTGCACGATGAGGCGATCGCGAGTGGCCCACATCATGTCCGCCAGCCTTTGGGCTTCGCGCTGTGCAAGACCGGGGTCGTTATCAGTTACTACGATCACGCTTGGTCCCATAGCGGGCACATCGGCAAACTGATATCCGGCCGAAACGCTGGCGGCCAGAATTTTCGGATTCTGTTCGAGCCGCCGGCTTTCCCCGACGATGGGGAGCAGCGGCTCGCGGCTGGTCTGCTGATACACGATGTTGTAAATCATGGGCGGTTTTACGATGGCTTGCACCGGATGAATGTGGCCTTGAACGATTCCGGCCATGATGCGCGCCGCCTGTATGCCGCGGTCGCGCGTGTCCAGATGCGGATTTTCCTTGTAGGTGATGAGAGCCGTCGAATGCCGCACTATGTCTTCGGAAACGTTGGCGTGAAAGTCATGCGTCACCACAATCGGAAAGTTGGGGCCCAGCAATTCCCGCAGCCGCCGCACGACTTCGGCATCGGCGTGGGGATAACTTTCAGCCACCATGGCTCCGTGCAGCGCGAGCAACAATCCATCGAACGGACCGGCGGATTTGAGGCGCGCAATCAGGTCGCCGGTGAGCTTTTCGAAGGCCTCATCGGTGACTGTACCTTTCGGTGTCGCCGCCGCAGCCAGGATGGGGTACAGATCGAGGCCATGGAGGCGCGCGCCCTCAATGTATCCGCTAATTTCGTCATTGCTCGCCGACCACGCGCGTAGTGCGTCAGCCACCGGAGTCGTCGGACGCTGGCTGAAGTCTCGAAGGCCGGTCTTGGCGGGATTGAACGTATCGGACTCGTGCATGATGCTGCCGATGGCGATACGGGGATGACGGTTCTGGGCGGCGGAAGACATCGCGATGAGACAAAGTAATATCAAAAGTTTCATAGTCACGCATCGAAATAATGCCGGGCACGATGTTATCGCATTCGGAGGGACAGGTACTCCAAGACGAGTACCAAACGTCCCTCCAGACGGCTCGAAATAAATTAGGGCGCATGAAAACGCTCGCCCGACAGCCATGTGTTTTGCGATCCGGATTCCAGGCCGGGCCCTTGCGGGGGAGCGGCGGAATAGTGACGCACACTCCGGATTCGACGCAGGCCGGTTCGTGGGGAACCCGTACCTTCATTTGTGGCGGCGAACGGCGACAACCTGGCGACGGGCGATCACGTTCTACACGGCCTCACTTCGCTTGAACTCGCTGATATCCGTGTTCGGCTCGGATTCAACACTCCGGGAGCGAATGATTATGCGGCGACAAAAAATGATCTGGAAAACGGGCAGTGGCCCACGGACCTGGCTTGTATGAGCCTGGTGATCAATGGAATTCGCGCGCCGCTATTTTTCACCAGCGCGAATCAGATCAATGCGCAGGCGCCGGGCGCCGCTGCCGCGACGCATTATCGATCCAGCTCCTCGATGGTGGCGTTCGATGGCGGCCGCGACTTCTGGAGCCGCTCGGCAACCTGCTCCACCTTCCGGAATGTGCGCAAGAGATTCTGCCCCGCCAGCTTCCGCAGATCGGCATCGGACCATCCGCGGCGGATCAGTTCGGCGAATAAGTCCGGGTATTTTGAAACATCCTCCAGGCCCACGGTGAGCGGCGGCGCTCCGGCAAAATCGGCTGCAATGCCGACGTGATCGGCTCCGGCCGTTTTCCGGACGTGTTCGATATGATCCGCCACTTGCTGAAGTGTCGAACGTGGCTCGGGACCGCGGCGTTCGGTGTAATGATGCGCAATCTTCTCGCGCTCCGCATCCGACTTTACGCCTTTCTGCAATTCGTCCAGGCCGAGATGCCAGTTCGCCGTCTCCTGGGACACGAACGCGGGCACGAAGGTAACCATGACGACACCGCCGTTCGCGGGCATGCGAGTGAGAATTTCGTCGGGCACATTCCGCGGGTGATTGGTGAGCGCGCGGGCCGACGAGTGAGAAAAAATCACCGGCGCTTCCGACGTCTCCAGCACGTCGCTCATCACTTTCGGGGATACGTGCGAGATGTCGACCATCATGCCCATACGGTTCATCTCCCGCACCACTTCGCGCCCGAAATTCGTCAGGCCATTGTGCTTCGGTTCGCCCAGCGCGGCATCGGCCCAATCCAGCGTCACGTTGTGAGTGAGGGTCATGTAGCGGACGCCCAGCGCATAGTACATCCGGAGCGCACCGAGCGAGTTCTGAATAGCGTAACCGCCCTCCATGCCGAGAAGCGACGCGATTTTTCCCTTTCCGAATTCGCGCTCGATGTCGGCCACCGTGAAAGCCGCGCCGAGCTGGTCGGGATACCGGGCGAGAATGCGCTTGGCGATATCGATCTGCTCCATTTGGACGGCCGGATAGGTGATGGGATCGATTTCGCCGGGAATGTAAACGGACCAGAACTGCGCTCCCACCATTCCGGTCCGCAGGCGCGGCAGGTCGGTTTCGAAAGGCGCGTTGTCGCGGATATCAAACGCTTCAACGTTGCGAGGCTGCGTTTTTAAATTGCGAATGACCCAGGGCAGATCGTTGTGCCCGTCGATCAACGGGGTCGTCTTGAGAAGCTTTCTCGCACGGTCGAGAGCATCATCACCGAACAAGTGGAGGGCGGCGAGGATCAGGGCACAGCAGACTCGGAGCATGGAGACAATGATAACGGAGCGTGGACGGCGGTCCGTGCAAGGGCGGCGGCGTCAGGCGCTTGGCGCGCTGTATTCCTGATCGGCCTCCCGATTTTTTCCCAATAACCGAAGTGCCGCTGAAGTCACGTGAGCTGCGGTGAAGCCGAAGTTTTTCAAAATCTCTTCACCCGGCGCCGATGCGCCGTAGTGGTCAATGCCAATGATGGTTCCTTCGTCCCCGGCCCATCGACGCCAGCCGAAAGTTGACGCGGCCTCCACTGTCACTCGTTTTTTGACGGCCTTTGGCAGGACGGCTTCACGGTAGGCATCGCCCTGCGCGGTGAACAGCTCCCAACTCGGCATGCTGACCACGCGAGCGTTGACGCCATAGGTCTTTAGCTTTGCCTGCGCCTCGACACAAAGAGAAACTTCCGATCCGGTCGCGATCAGGATCACGTCCGGCACGCCACCTTCGGCCTCCGACAAAATATAGGCGCCCTTCGCTACGCCCGGCTGTTTCGCGTTACTGCGATCCAGATGCGGAACATTCTGCCTGGTCAGCGCGAATAATGTGGGACCGTTGTGCTCGACGGCAAACGCCCAGGCTTCCGCAGTCTCGTTGGGATCGGCAGGGCGGATCACCGTCAATCCTGGGATGGCGCGAAGTCCGGCGAGGTGCTCGACCGGCTCATGCGTGGGACCATCCTCACCGACGCCGACGCTGTCATGCGTAAAAACGTAGATGGCTTTCAGTCCGCTGAGCGCCCCCAGCCGGATCGCCGGTTTCATATAATCCGAGAACACCAGAAAGGTAGCGCTGAACGGCAGCACGCCGCCATGCGCCGCCATTCCATTGACGGCGGCTCCCATGGCGTGTTCGCGCACCCCAAACGCGATGTTCCGCCCGGCATAGCTCCATTCGCCACCGACCGCTCCGAGCGTCGCCGGCCCGCCGAATTCCGGGGGTTGAAAATCCCCCATGCCCTTGAGCGCCGTATTTGTCGAAGGATTCAGATCCGCCGAACCGCCGATGATATTCGGGATGCGCTTGGCGAGGGCATTGAGCGCCTCTCCTCCCGCCACCCGCGTTGCCATCGGTTTATCCGCCGGCGTCCATTTGGGGAGGCCGGCTCCCCAATCCTGCGGAAGATTCCCGCTTACGCACTGCTCGAACTCCGCGGCTTCCTTGGGGAACGCTTTCTTGTACGCCCCAAACGTTTCTTGCCAGTTTCCCTCGGCCTGCGCACCTTTGGCGCTTGACTGGCGGAAGTACTCGACAGCTTCCTGCGGCAGGTAGAATTTTTCCGCCGTGGGCCAGCCCAGCGCTTTTTTCGCGGCCTGCAGTTCTTCTTCTCCAAGGGGGTTGCCGTGCGCGGAAAAGTTGTCCTGCTTTTTCGGGCTGCCGTATCCGATGTGCGTGCGGGCCAGAATCAGCGACGGGCGCCTGGTCTCCGCCTGTGCTTCCCGGATCGCTCTGTCCACTTCTTCGGTGTCGTTTCCGTCCAGTACCGTGCGCGTGTGCCAGCCGTACGCCTCAAACCGCAGCGCGACGTCCTCGGTAAAGATGAGGTCGGTCGATCCGGCAAGCGAAATGTGATTCTGATCGTAAAGATAAATCAGCTTGCCGAGATGCAGATGACCGGCCAGCGAGGCGGCTTCTTGCGTGACGCCCTCCATGAGATCGCCGTCGCCGCAGATTGAATACGTATAGTGATCGACGACGTTGTGCCCCGGCCGGTTATAGCGCGCGGCGAGCCATGCTTCGGTGATCGCCATGCCCACGCCGTTGGCGAATCCCTGCCCGAGCGGCCCGGTCGCCACTTCCACGCCTATCGTGTGACCGCGCTCGGGATGACCGGGAGTTTTGCTGCCCCATTTTCGGAAACGTTTGAGCTCCTCGAGCGGAAGATCGTAACCGGTGAGATACAGAAGGCTGTAGAGCAACATCGAGCCGTGGCCGGCCGAGAGGACAAAACGATCGCGATCGAACCACTGCGGATTTTTGGGATTGTGTTTCAAAAACCGGGTCCAGAGTGTATAGGCCATCGCGGCGGCGCCCATAGGCATGCCCGGATGCCCGGCATTCGCGTTCTGCACCGCATCCGCGGAGAGAATGCGTATGGTATTGATACATAAATTTTCGAGGGTTTGAGTATCGGTCATCGGCAAATGGATGTTTTCCTTCTCTCTAGAGGGTAGCTCGACTGGATGGCGTTTATACTGCGCAGATTTGAGAAGTCAGAAGTCCCTTCACCGCCCGAGCGTCTTCGTCAGATACTCCACGATCACTTTGACCTCGGCGTCGGACGCCGGCGCGCCCCGAGCCACCATGCCCTGCACTGTCTCGCTCCATTCCTTCTCATTCTTCCGCTGGCTGGTGACCACTTCCACGGAATGACAACCGGCGCCGCAACTTTTCTCGACTAATGCCTTGGCGCCGCCCGCGGGCAGGTCCACGGGCGCAAACGCGCCGACTTTCGGGAGACCTCGCCGTGCTGCGGCAGCCGCGGCCACGGCTTTCGAAACCGAAACCGGCAATGGCTTCTGACGAATATCCGGGAGCGCGTAAGCCACCAAGGTATTGCTCAACCCGCCACCCAGAAAGCTTCCGCCCCCGGCTGCCATCAGGGCCACGTACTGCCGGCCGTCGCGGCCCATATACGTGACCGGGCTGGTGTGAGCGCTCGCCTCCAGCTTCGCTTCCCAGAGCATCTTCCCCGACTTCGAATCGAACGCCCGGAAACGGGAATCATTCGTGGCGCCGATGAATACGAGACCGCCCGCCGTCGCGATGCTGCCGCCCAGGCTCACCGTTCCGGTATCACGCACGCCGATTGCTTCGAGCGCCTCGATCCTGCCCAGCACGGAGCGCCACGCAATGTCGCCCGACGCCAGATCGACCGCGACCAGTTCTCCAAACGGCGGATTCTGGCACGGTATGTGCAAATCCCGATTCCAAAACCGCGCGTAGGTTCCGTATGCCGCCTTTCGCACATACTGCGAACCTTTCTTCTCCATATGGCCCCACTGCGCCACGTTCATGACATTCACAAACAGCAAGCCAAGCGAAGGATCGACCGATACCCCGCCCCAATTCCCCCCGCCCAGCGTACTCGGAAAGAAAAGTGCGTTGCCGTCGAGCGGCAGCGGCGTATACGGCACGCCAATCTTCATCTGATTTGTTTCAAACAGTTCCTTGCAAAAGCGTGCATGATCGGGCGAACGGTCATACATTTCCTCCATGCGAAACGTGTTCTTCGCCAGCGGTGGAGGCTTCACGGGAAACGGCTGCGTCTTCGAAGTCACCTCACCCGGAATGGTGGTTTGCGGCACGGGCCGTTCTTCGATCCCGTAAACCGGCTCGCCTGTGACGCGGTCGAACACGAACAGCAATCCCATCTTGGTGATCTGCGCGACGGCCGGGATAACGCGACCTCCGCGGCGGATATCGAATAGCGCCGGCGGCGCCGCCAGATCGTAGTCCCAAAGATCGTGATGTACGAGCTGCTGGTGCCACTTCTTTTCGCCGGTCCGCGCGTCGAGCGCCACCAGCGAGTTCCCGTACAGGTTATCGCCGATGCGATCCGCGCCATAGAAGTCGTCAGTCGGTGAACCAAGCGGCGCATACACAATTCCGCGCTTGACGTCGAGCGTGAAGAATCCCCAAACATTCGTGCCCGATCGGTTTTTCCAGCTATCGGGCGGCCATGTTTCGGATCCCGCTTCACCCGGCCGGGGCACTGTGTGAAAGGTCCACAGCAGCTTGCCCGTCTTCGCATCCCAGCCGCGAATGTCGCCGTACGTGCCCGTACTGGGTGAGCCCTCGCCATTGGCGCATCCTGTAATGACAACCTCGCCAAACACCGCGGGCGGCGACTGCAAAATATACTCGCCATCTTTCAGATCACCCAGCATGCCCTGCTTCAGATCCACGCGGCCTTCGTTCCCAAACCCCGGCGCGGGTTTTCCGGTCGTCACATCGAGAGCCAACAGAAATTGTCCATTGCCCGCGAACACGCGCGAATGCAGGCCGCCGGCACCAGGCCAATACGCGAGCCCGCGCAGAGCCATGGGCTTCGCGTCGTACTTCCAGAGCAGTTCACCGGTTTCGGGCACCAGCGCGTACACGCCATCCGGGGCCGTCACGTACATGACCCCGTTTACAACGATAGGCGCGGCCTCCGATCCCGGCTTGTCGGTACGAAACGCCCACGCGAGCTTCAAACGGTCGACGTTCGCGGCGCGGATTTGCCGCAAAGTGGAGTACCGCATCGCACCGGGATCATTGCCGTACGAAGGCCAATCCGTCTGGGCGAACGCGACGGCTTGACCGAACACGACAGCGGCGAGCAACAAAGATGTAAGATATCGAGTCACTTCACCACTCTAGCCGATTGACGCTGACGCGCGACTCGCTCAGACTGTAACTCCCAGATCGCCCCAGGTCACAATTTTGCCGCTATAGATCGCCTCGCGACCCATGATGGCGGTCAGTGCCGCCGTCGCGCCGATCGTGAGATCAGCGGGAGGCTTACTGCCGGTTCGAATGGCTTGAAAGAATGCCGCGAGGTGCGGTGAATCCTCTTCCTTTTGAGGCTCGCTGAGGAGCACCGGCTGGGCGCCCTTGCCTAATGGAAAAAACTGACCGGTATCCAGGCTGACTGCGCCTTTTGTGCCATAGACATTGGTGAATTGTCCACCCGCGGGAAGACCTGAGGGGTGGAAAAACATTTGCGAAAACGACATCTTGACGCCGTTCGCGTATTCATAGCTGAGCGTGTAGCCATCCATGTTTGTGCGGCCCGGCGGGTCGTTCTTCCAGAGCAGATTGCCGCCGAATCCCGCGGCCCGTTCCGGCCTGCTGCCCACCGCCCAGTTGCACAGATCGAGATTATGCACGGCCATTTCGACAATCACATCGCCGGATCGTTTCGCGTTGAAGAACCAATCGGCCGACGAAGCCTCATGGTCAAGATCCCAAGAGGAATGACGCTGAGCTTTCACCATAATGATGTCGCCGGTGACGCCGTCGCGAATTTTCTCAATCGTCTGGCGTATGAAACTGAAGGAGCGCATCTGCTGGCCGACCTGAAACACGCGGTCCGAAGCTTTGCCGACCTTCAGCAAATGCGCGATGGACTGCGGCGTGATCCCGACAGGCTTCTCGCAGTACACGTGCTTTCCTGCCTTGAGTGCCGCGACTGCCATTTCCACATGCAGGTCACATGGCGTATCGATGAATACGGCGTCCACGTCTTTGCGTTCCAGCAGCTTTTTGTAATCGCTGAACGTCGCGGGGTTATCGCGGGCCGCACTGCTGGCAGCCGCATCCAGCCGCGCCGGCTTGATGTCGCATAGCGCGGTAATCTTCACGCCGGGCTGCTGCATGATTTCCTTCAATACCCAGGCGCCCCGATTTCCGGTGCCAATCATGGCGGTTCTGATCGGTTCCCCGCTTCCCTGGGCCATCAGGTTACTACCGAGCGCGCTCAACCCGATTCCAGCGGCGCCTTTGAAAAATGTCCTTCGTTCCATTCAGTCCTTTCCTCACCAAACGCACACGGTCTTGCCGAGCAGCGCGGTTACAGTCATTATAAGGAGGGTAAGCGAACTCTTGCCAGGGAGACCATCAGAGATGCGGGGCTGCACAAATAAATTGCACTTTTTTCCGCTGCTAATTTTCAGCGCCGGCATAGCGCTGGGCGCGACCGACGGGTTTGTGTCATTGATGCCGCGGCAGGACGTGTCCGAGCTCTGGACCATCGAAGGCACACCGGCCTCGGCCTGGCGTGTGGAGAACGGCGAGATCGCGTGCAAGGGTACGCCGAACGGATTTCTGCGCAGCAAGAAAGTGTATCGGAACTATATATTCCGCGCGGAGTGGCGCTTCAAAAAAGAAGGCTGGGTGGCTAAGCCCGAGGATGAAGGCTGGCCCAACGCCGGTTTTTTCATTCATGCCGGACCGACGGTGAACGGATGGCCGATGTCGCTCGAGGTGCAAGGTCATTTCGGTGAAGCCGGCAGCGTCTTCGGAGTGAGAGGCGGCAGCATCAAGGGCGCCCGCCGCGGTCCGATCGTGAAGGACCGGATTCCGTTTGGCGATTGGGATCGTTATGAAATCACGAGTAAGGATGGAAATGTGACCGTGATGTTGAATGGCAAACTTGTCAATGAAGGTTCTGACGCCAAGCCGGCCGAGGGTAACATTTGTCTGCAGTCGGAAGGTTGGGAAGTTCATTACCGAAACGTCGAGATCAAGGAGCTTCCGTAATGGCCGGTCCCCGTTTTCTCCGCCGAGACGCTTTGAAAGTGTTGGCTGGAGCGGCGGCTGCACCGCTGCTGGCTCAGGGTTCGAGCGGCGGAGCGCCCACCAAATTTCAGCTCGCGTGCATGACGCTTCCATATTCCAATTTCCCGCTCGAACGCGCACTGAAGGGCATCGCCTCGGCCGGATACCGGTACGTGGCATGGGGGACAACGCACCAGAATTCGCCCGGCCGCAAGGAACCTGTCATCGCGGCTGACGCCCCGGCCGCTGACGGCAAACGGCTCGCCGAGCATTGCCGCTCCATGGGTCTCGAACCGGTCATGATGTTTTCCGAAATTTATGTGGCGGCTCCGGAATCGGTCCGCGTACACAGCCGGCGTATTGAACAGGCTGCCGCGGCAGGCATGCCCTTTGTGCTGACGTTCGGCGCCATCCAGGCGGGGCAGCACGAAATCTGGATTCGCAACTTGAAAGAACTCGGGCCGATTGCGCGCGGCGCGCGGGT
>Ga0070696_100003603_pt1 | contig 10312 bp, 5 predicted proteins | sample KBSK1253metaG_FD_65474 | JGI IMG/M metagenome (GOLD analysis project Ga0070696, IMG submission 65474) | Corn, switchgrass and miscanthus rhizosphere microbial communities from Kellogg Biological Station, Michigan, USA - KBS K1-25-3 metaG | ecosystem: Host-associated > Plants > Roots >... | reverse complement strand
GTGCCGAGGGCTCTGCTGGAGCGGCAGGTCCGCACTTATCTGAAGCAGGGCGCGGCCCTGGAGCGCTTCTGGCATCGCCAGGTGACGGTGGCGATGCTGATCGAGGAAGCCGAGCGTATGGCCGCCGGCAGCCGCATGCCGGCGCGGCTGCGCGAGCTGCACGCGGCGCTGGACGATGATCCCCGGCTGATCCTGGAATGCCTGGCGCGCCCCGTGCTGGTGGATCGCATGGCGCGCCAGCTCTTCGAGAGCGACCCGCGCTTCCATGCCGCGGGGCGAGGCTGGGACGAGTGGTGGGCGTCGGTGGAGGGCGACCTCGACGACACGCCGCCGCCCGCGACGGGCCCGTATCCTGTTGCGCTGACCCGGCCGCCGGCGCGGCTGGCCACGCCCGCGCAAGAGGAATCGGCGCTCTCGGGCGGCTCCTCGCTGGTGGGCATCTGCGTTCCGACCGACGCCTGGATCAGCGGCACGCTCAGCGAGAGCGCGATCGGCCGTCACCGCAGCAGCCACACGGCGGTTTGGACCGGCAGCCTCATGATCGTGTGGGGCGGCGTCTCAGGCGGCGAGGTGCTCAACACGGGCTTCCGCTATAACCCGGCCACCGACACGGTCACGCCGGTCTCGCTCACGGGAGCCCCCACCGCTCGCAAGCGACACACGGCGGTCTGGACCGGCAGCCGCATGCTGATCTGGGGAGGCACCGGTCTTTCAGGCTTCGTGGACACGGGCGCCTCGTACAACGCGGTCGCCAACACATGGACGGCGCTGCCGGTGACGGGCGCCCCGAGCCCGCGCGCCGATCACACCGCGGTGTGGGCCGTAAGCTCGATGATCGTCTGGGGCGGCACCAGTGGGGGCAGCCTGAACACGGGCGCGGCCTATTCTCCCGGCACCGGCGTGTGGACGCCGTTGTCGCAGACCAACGCTCCGTCGCCGCGCTCGGGTCACACGGCCGTCTGGACAGGCACCGAGATGGTCGTATGGGGCGGGTCGGCCCCGGGCCCGCTCGACACCGGAGCGCGCTACCTGCCCGGCAGCAACACCTGGGTGGCGCTGACCACCGCCGGCGTGCCCGCCGCCCGCTCGGGCCACACCGCGGTCTGGACGGGCGACGAGATGATCGTGTGGGGCGGGCAGGGGGCGTCGGGCCCGCTCGACACGGGCGCGCGCTTCTCGCTGACGACGCTCACCTGGATCCCAGTCAGCCAGGCCGACGCGCCCTCGCCGCGCACTGGCCATACCGCTGTGTGGAACGGAGGAGAGATGATCGTGTGGGGTGGCGCCGCGGGGTCGGTGGCCCTGGCCAGCGGCGCGCGGTACGACCCATCCGCCGACGGCTGGACGGCGCTGCCCGCGGCCGGCGCGCCGAGCGCGCGCTCCGGCCACCGGGCGGTCTGGGCCGGCACCACCATGATCGTGCACGGGGGCATCGCCAACGGCGAGGACCTGGCGGGCGGGGGACGCTACGATCCCGTCGCCGATTTCTGGACTCCGATCCCGCTCACCGACCTGCGCCCCTCGCCCCGCATGCGGCATGCGTCGGTCTGGACGGGCAACGAGATGATCGTGTGGGGCGGAACCGCGTCGACGCCCACGAATACGGGGGCGAGGTTCAACCCCGCCACCGATTCCTGGTCTCCCATGTCGACGAGTGGCGCGCCGGCCTCGGCTTCCTTTTCGCCAGTGTGGACGGGCTCGGTGATGATTGTCTGGAACGGCATTTCGGGGGGCCGCTACGATCCCATCGCCAATGCCTGGACCCCGATCTCGATGCTCTACGCCCCGGGAGCCGGAAGCGCCGTCTGGACCGGCGACGTCATGATCGTATGGAACGGCAGCGCCGGCGGCCGATACGATCCGCGCAGCGACTCCTGGCGCCGCGTCTCCACCGCCGGCGCGCCGCCTGGGCGCACCGGCCAGGCTCTCGTGTGGACCGGACGTCGCATGATCGCCTGGGGCGGCGAGACGACGCCCTTCAACTATACCAACGCGGGAGGGCTGTACGACCTCGTGACCGACAACTGGTCACCGATGACGACGGCCGGGGCGCCCTCGCCCCGGGCCGGTCCCGTTGCGATCTGGTCGGGATCGCAGATGATCGTCTTTCGCGGCGGCACCAAGGACACCGACCCTTCCTACCACGGCGCCTCCGACAACGCCCGCTACGACCCGGCCACCGACACCTGGCTGCCGATGAGCGCCAGCGTTCCGGCCGGGCTCGCCCAGGCGTTCGACATCGCGGCGGTCTGGACGGGCGGCCGCCTGCTGGTCTGGGGCGGATGGTCGGATACGATCGCCGCACCCGAGTGCTGCCATCTCTACAACTTCGTCTACTCCAACGTGGGGGGCTCGTACGACCCCGTGGCCGACGTCTGGTCACCCCTTACGGCCAGCGGCGCACCCGAGGCGCGCGCGATTCACTCCGGCGTCTGGACCGGCGAGAGCTTTCTGGTCTGGGGAGGGCTGGATTGTGACTTCAACGCGCAGGCATGCTGGAACCTGGACACCGGCGGCGTCTACGGCTCCGACCCCTCGCCCGACGGGGACGGCGACGGGTTCGGCTCGGCCTGCGACTGCGATGACAGCCGCGCCTCGGTGCGGCCGGGCGGCGCGCAGATCTGCGGCGACGGGCTCAACAACGACTGTCTCGATCCGTCCTGGCCTTTCGTGAACGGCACCAACGAGCTGGATGACGACCACGACGGGCTCTCCGAGTGCGGCGGTGACTGCGACGACACACGGGCCGCCACGCGTCCCGGCGCCGCCGAAGTCTGCGATCTGGCCAACAACGACTGCTCCGACGCGGCCTGGCCCGCCGTGCCGCCGGACGAGGTCGACGACGACGGCGACCAGTATCCGGTCTGCGCTGGAGCGGCGGTCGACTGCGACGACAACAATGCCTTCACCTGGAGCGTGCCGAGCGAGGCGCTGGATCTGACCGTGAGCGCCTCCTCGGATGCCGTCAGCTGGAGCGCCCCGGTCAGTCCCGGTGCCACGACCGTGGTCTACGACCTGCTGCGCTCGTCCACGGCCCCGGGCTTCCTGGGCGCGTCCTGCGCCGCGTCGGACATCACCTCCACCACCGCGAGCTCACCGCCGCCGGCGCTGCCCGGCGAGATCCAGTACTACCTGGTGCGCTCGCAGAACGGCTGCCCTCCGCCCAACCAGTCGCTGGGCTTCCGCTCCGACGGCACCCCCCGCACGGGCCGCGCCTGCCCCTGATCTCACCGCCAGTCCACGGCGCCGAACCGGTCGTGGCCCAGGCGGGTGTAGAAGATCCCCACCGTGCCCCGCGTCTGCGTGGCGTCGACGAGGTCGGAATAGGAAGCGTCCCGCCGCGACCAGAGATACTTGGCGGCGATGGCGTGCTTGTGATGCAGCCGCAGCGTGAGCGAGAGGTCGGCTCGGGCGATGTTGTCGCGGCCGCCGCGATTGTCGACCACGCCGGTGACGAAGTAGTCGCGCGCCGTCACGTCCAGCGACGCCCTGCCGCCGAAGATGGCGCGCAGCACGAGCGCGGCCTGCGGCGCGAAGCCATAGTGGTAGTCGCGGTCGCCCGTGCCGTGGATCGTCCCCACCGCAGCATAGCCGACCCCCAGAAGCCCCGTGGCCTGCAGCGCCATCGGCCGGGCCGTTCCCCACTGCGAGGTCGTGCCGATCGACAGCGCGGTGGTCGAGACGCGGAAGATCTGCGGCGCGATGTAGTCGTAGCTGCCGTAGAGACCCCAGACGCCCCGCTGGTGGTCGCCGATGCCGTAGGCGGCTCCCGCCAGCAGCCCGCGCGTCATGACGTTCTCGAAGCCATTGGCACTCGACGCGGTGGCCTGGAAGCTGAAGTAGTCGAACGGCCGGCGGTAGAGGTAGCCGGGCTTGCCGGGCAGCCCGTAATCCAACGAGAAGTCCAGCAACGCCTCGTCGCGCTTCAGCTTCGTGGACGGGCCCGGCTGGCTCTGGGTGGTGCCGCTCACGCCCACCTGCAGCCGGCTGTAGTAGACCGGGTCCCGGCTGGGGAAGATGGCGTCGAAGCGATCGCCGAAGAGCCACCGGTTGGCCACCACGGGCGGCGCGATGACGGCCGCCGCCGCGTGGCGCCAGAAGCCGATGCGCCCCCGGCCGTTCTCCAGCACGAGGCTGGCCATGCGGAAGAGCGGCTCACCCAGAAACGACCCGCCGATGCCGCTGGCCACCTGGTCGTTGCGCGACGGCGCGGTCGTCTCACCGGCCAGCTCCCACAGGATGCTGCCCGTGAAGGTGTAGCCGAGCGACTCCCAGAACCCCAGACCGGCCGATCGCGCCAGCTCGTGGTAGATCGAACCCTGGTAGGGATGGCCGAGCTGATTGGTGGCGAAGGGATCGTCGTCGGTCACCCAGTGGCTGTGCCAGTTGTCGCTGATCGACGAAAAGTCGCTGTCGTAGGCGTCGCCGTTGTAGAGACGCCGGTCGGTCTGGTTCAGCAGGAAGTCGAAGCCCAGGATCTCAAGAGCCGGGATCCAATGGCTCCGGCGTGCGCGGATCGCCGCCTCACTGTCATGCCATATTCCGGGCGGCCCGGGCGGCGACTCGGGTGGAGGAGCCTGAACGTTGGGATCGGCGCCGCATTGTCCCGCCGCGGCGGCCGCGAGAGCCGGCGAAGCCAGGCCCGGCAGCAGCAGCGCGGCCATCAGGAGAATCGCGGCAGAGAATCGATGCGCGCCGCCGGTCGTCATTTCGGAGTCCCCGCCTCGAGACGTTCCTCACGCGGGGATCCAGGTCGACCGAGGGATGCTAGCGGCGGCGCCGGCGCGCCGCAAGGTCATCAGGCCTGATCGGCCGCGTGATAGAGATCGGGGAACTGCACCAGCCCGACGATCTTCTCCAGCGCCTTCAGGGTGAGCTGCTTGTGCTTCCACTCCGCGGTGAGCTGGAACTCGAGCGGCAGGTCCTTCACGTCCTGCTCGAGCAGGAAGGCGAATGCCTGCAGCTTGCCGCCCTTCACCGCGCAGACCACCTTCCAGAACCGGGTGGGGAGCTGCACGCGCTGGGTCCCCACGAAGACCCGGTCGTTCTTGGCCAGCACGGGACCCGCGAAGAGACAGAAGCGCTCCGTGTCGGCCTGGGCCCCGATGAAGTTCTCCAGGTTCCCCCAGATGCCGTGGAGCTGGGAGCGGTTGAAGTTTCCGCGCTGGGGCGAGCAGTTGGTGACGTGGAAGGTGTCGCCGTTGGCGCGCCGCACCTGCGCGTAGGTCTTGCCGAAACAGACGTCCTCGCGGCGCACGATGTGCCCCTTGTCGAAGGCGCCGTTGTCCTTGTTGTAGAAAGCATCGGGGATCTGGAAGCCGGCGTCGATGCGCGGGTCGATGACCCACTTCTCGAGCTGGCCGCTGACGAGGCCGGTGAGGGCGTCGCGCGTGTAGTCCTTGCCGGTCTCGGGCCGCTTGGCCGCGGCGCTGCCGTCCACGTTCGAGGCGGTGAAGATGGCCAGCTTGCGCTCCTTGTGCAGCACGACCGTGAAGTGCTCGTAGGGTATGGCGGTGCGTCCGTCGAGCATCGGCGCGATGAGCGTCTTGTCCTTCACCTTGGGCAGCGGCGTGGACAGACCCAGGAAGCCGGGGTCGAAGCCGGCGCGCGACGTGTAGTCGGTGTCCACGAAGGGCTCCTTGAAGCCTTCGACCAGGGAGCTGTCGCCATCACCGATGGCCACGGCCGGATCGACCGCCAGCCCCCGCCCCGGCGCCACCGCGCCCGTGACGGCGCGCGCCAGGATCTCGCTGTTGAGCTCCAGCACCAGCGTGCCGATCACCAGGCGCGCCCCGGACGAGCCGCCTCCTGGCTGGATTCGCGTGTTGCTCACGATGGACCTCCCCGGGCCGTTGCCCTCATAGGCGTTGGACAGGATGTCGCCGCCCTGGCTGGCGGCCTTGAACTCCGCCAGGCAGCCGTTCTTCTCCTGCGCCTTCTGCGTCACGCAGGCGTGGATGCGGCTGACGCGGATGCCGGCGTTGGCCTTCCAGTCGACTTCGGAGTCGTCGACGTCCGACAGGTCGTCCACCTTCCGGCCGTCCTTCAGGATGAACAGCCCCTGATCGTCCTGGTTGGGAACGCCGGCGTGGTGCAGCGCCACGATCTGGAAGCTGTCGTTGAAGACGGGCGAGCCGCTGGACCCCTGCGCCGTGTCGCTCATGTACCAGATCACGTCGGGGTCCTGGTCGTCGATGCACTCGTTCTCGCGGATGGCGAACTGCCGGCGGGCGCCGCCCGGGTGCTCGATGATCGTCATCCACTCCTTCACCAGCGCCTTGCCGCTCTCGGGGATGAGCCGGTGGTAGCCGAACGCCGACAGCGGCGTCCCATCGTCCATCGACTGCGTCTCGACCGCCACCAGCGCGAAGTCGAGCGCCTCGTCGTTGAAGAAATAGACGTCCGGGCGCAGCCTGAAGCGGTAGGAGGTCTCGGGCCGGCCGGCGACGTCGAAGCGGTAATTGAACTCGGCGATCGACGGCGCCGCCTCGTCGGCCGAGCCGAAGACATGCTGGTTGGTCAGCAAAAGGCGGGGCGAGACCATCACGCCGGTGGCGCAGCCGCGCTCGTGCTCCGTCGTGGATCGGATGCTGATGCGGCAGACGGGGTAGGCCGACAGCAGCGCCCGCTCCAGATAGAACTCGTCCACCAGGTCGTTGGTGCCCAAGAGGCGCTCGAGCTCGACCCGCGTGGGCTGGGCGCCGCCGCGCCCCAGGAAGGCGACGCGGTCGACGATGTGATCCACGCGCAGGTCGCGTCTTCGTCCGGGCGCGTAGTCCATGGGCGGGCGCACCAGCGCCCCGGCGGGGAGCCGCTCGGCGCGTTTCAGCGCCGCGACACAGGCATTGGCTGGAAAGCGCATTGGTGCGCGCATCATAACCCCGCGGCGGGCTTTCCGCGCATGCCAATTCCGTGACAAATTGAAGGTCAGGAAGGTGCCCTGATTGGCGGCGGCCGCGCGCGCGTGCTATCAAATCCATGAGGCCCCGCCCCCGATCCACGCACGAACGGAGGCCGATTCCATGGAAATGATGCGAGCGTTGCTGGCCGCCGCGCTGATGGCGACCGGCCTGGCCTGCACGGCGGAGACGGCCACGCGCGCCGCCAGGGCGCCGGCCAAGGAAGGCGAGCAGTGCGGCACCATCCAGGGCATCGTCTGCGAAGAGGGTCTGTGGTGCGACCCGCAGGAGGGCGCCTGCCAGGGCCGCGATCTGGGTGGCATCTGCGTGAAGCCGGGCGACGTCTGCACCGAGGAGTACCGGCCGGTGTGCGGGTGCGATCGCAAGACCTACGGCAACGACTGCAAGCGGATCCAGGCCCGCGTGCAGAAAGACCACGCCGGCGCCTGCGAGGGGGACGACGGCCAGACCCCGCCCGCCCCGAAGCCCAGCGGCCAGTGAGACGCCGCTAGGCCGTCTCGCCCTCGACGATGCTGAGGGGACAGGCAGTGGGCACCACGCGCGTCATCTTCAGCCCCGCCTTCGCGAAAAGTTGGCGGAACTCGTCCTTGGTGCGCTCGCGGCCGCCGGTGAGGGCCAGCATGTTGATGTCCAGCAGCTTGCCCCAGTGCGGCCCGTTGCCCGGCGGGATGACGTTGTCCACCACCAGCACCTTGCCGCCCGGCGCCAGGGCGCGGCGGCACTGGGTCAGGATGGTGACGCTGGCGTCGTCGTCCCAGTCGTGCAGGATGTACTTCATGATGTAGGCGTCCGCCGCAGGCACCGACTCGAAGAAGCTGCCGCCACGCGTCTCGATGCGTCCGGCGACGTCCGCGGCGTTGATGTACGGCGCCTTCCTCGCCTGCTCCAGGACGTGCGGCTGATCGAACAGCAGGCCCTTCAGCTTCCGGTTCTTCTTGAGGATCGCCGACAGCAGATGGCCGTGGGAGCCGCCCACGTCGACCAGCACCTCGAACCGGGAGAAGTCATAGGCGGCGGCCACCGCGGGGTTCTCTGTGCCGGAGATGCTGGTCATGGAGCGCCCGAAGATCTCGGCGTCCTCGGGGTGGGCGGCCAGGTACTCGAAGACGGGCACGCCGTAGACGTCGTGGAAGGGAAGACGCGGCTCGCGCACCGCGTCGATGAGGCGCGACCACGGGTCGTAGTTGTACCGCTCCACCATCATGAGCGCGAAGTCGCGCATCGAGTCGGGGCGATCGCCGCGCAGCGTGGCGGCCAGGGGCGTGAGAGCGAAGCGGCCGTCTTTTCCTTCCTTGAACACCCCCACGCTGGCCAGCGCGCGCATCACGCGGAACAGCCGCTGCTCGTCCACACCTGTGGCGCGGGCCAGCGCGGCCGGTGTCTTGGCGCCGTCCTTCAGCAGATCGGCTAGTTTGAGCTTGGCCGCGACATGGACGAGCTGCGACGTCCAGTAGCCGATGATGAGGTCGAGCATGCGCCGGGTCATCGGAATCGGGGGAACAGGGCGAACGGCGGGCGCGGCGGCGCGCTTCCTGCGAGGCTTCGCGGTCTTTCTCTTGGGGCGGGGCATCGAGAATCTCCATCGAATGGTCGTGTCTGGTGGCTGTCACTCTAGCCGATCGATGGGCGTGAGAAAAGTGCCGGGCGCGATGGCCCCTCGCGTTGCCAGCCGCGACAGCATCAAGATCACGGAGACCCACAGGATCGCGATCAGGGGCTGGCTGAAGCGCGGCATGTTCTGCGTCACGAAGGCGTGGAAGGCGAACGAGAAGACCGCCGGCAGCAGCGCGGCCACGGCCACCACGTCGCGGCGCAGACAGGTCAGCACGAACCCGCCCAGCAGACACGAAAACATCAGGACGCTGAAGACGATCCCATGCACGTAGATGCCGCGCAGCGCCACGGGGAGCGTCACATAGATGTGGCGCCAGGGATGGCTCACGATGCGCTCCCGCGCCTCCGCCCCTTGGAGACGATCCGCGTCGACGCTGCCGTGCTCCATCGTCAGCGTGGCTGACCTGGCGTAGGCCTGCTGGTAGGCGCCCTGGGGGCTGTTCTCGTCGAGATACGCGACCGTATCGTCGTCGAAGGTTCGCAGCTCGACGTCCTCCAGGTACGCGGAGCGGGCCCAGAAGAGGAACGCCGCCTTCCACTGCTCCTGCGTCATCAGGTCGAGACGCGAGCGGATGTCGAGCACCACGCCGCCGCCCGTCGCGATGGCGGCCCTCTGAAAGCGGACGATGTTGCGGCCCACCCAGACGCCCACTGGCGCGGCGAAGCAGACCATGAAGATCAGGATGCCGGCGCGCAGCGGCGTTCTCATCGCGGGCTGCCGCAGCCACAGGACTCCGAACAGCGCCAGCAGGGGGATGACCAGATAGGCGGAGGCGGGGCGGGTGAGGGCGAGCGCGGCCAGCAGCGCGCCCGACAGGGCGAAGTAGGCACGGATCGGCCGGTCCACCGCCAGCGCCAGGCACAGGGAGAGCGCCGTGATCAGGACGCCGGCGAGATTCTCGGACAGCAGCGTGCCCGAGATGGAGATGAGCTCGTTGTCCAGGCCGACCAGGCCCAGGGTGAGGAACGTGAGCGGCGCGCTGCGGGTGAGCCGCCAGGCCAGCGCCATGGCGAGGAAGGAAGTCGCCAACACGAGCAGGAGCTGCACGCAGCGCAGCGGCCACAGGCGCGACTGCGACTCCTCCTGGAGGAACGAGTCGAGGTCGAGGTGGCGCAGCTCGGGGCTGGCGGCGATGATCAGCGCGAGGAAGAAGGGATAGGCGGGCGCGCGATGCATCCCCGGCCACGGCGGCTTGTCGGGCCGCTCGGCGCTGAGCGAGAACGAGCCATGATGGACGAGGTTGTACGCGATGGTGAGGTAGTCGCGCGCGTCGTATTTGGGCGGGTGGTCCTCTTGCAGTGTCTCGAGGCTGCGCAGCACGAAGAGGGCGGCGAAGAGTGCGAGCAGGAAGCCCGCGAGGACCCGTCTGCCGCCCGTCGCCATCGGGCGATTGTATCCGGTTCACTCGAATGTTGCGCCGACCAGGGCATCTTGCCGACGGCTTGCTCGCTCGACCCTCCACGGGGCGGATGTATCGAATATCAATACTTTACTTGACGACAGTCGATAAATATGATATTGATATTCGATATCAGGAGGTGCTGAATCATGCCCAGGTTGGCCCCGTCATCCGCCGCTCTGCCGATCGCGCACGTCGTGCTGCGAATCCTCATCGTCGTGAACTGGCTCTCCGGTGTCGCGATCCTCGCGCTGCTGGTGGTCATGCCCAACAGGCAATGGATCATGAGCGCATTCGGAATCCCTCCGTCGCCTGACGCCGACCAGCTGATCATGGGCCTGCGCGCGATTGCGGTGATCGGCCTCGCCGCGATCCCGC
>Ga0070696_100003601_pt1 | contig 10316 bp, 7 predicted proteins | sample KBSK1253metaG_FD_65474 | JGI IMG/M metagenome (GOLD analysis project Ga0070696, IMG submission 65474) | Corn, switchgrass and miscanthus rhizosphere microbial communities from Kellogg Biological Station, Michigan, USA - KBS K1-25-3 metaG | ecosystem: Host-associated > Plants > Roots >... | reverse complement strand
TGCAGCGCGGCTTCGGCAAGGGGTCGCTGATAGTCGCCGACGGCCTGCTGATCGTGCTGGGCGACCAGGGGACGCTGGCGCTGGCGCAGGCCACGCCCGACGGCTACCACGAGTCGGGCCGGTTCCAGCCCCTCACCGGGAAGACCTGGACCTGTCCCACCCTGTCGGGCGGTCGCCTCTACCTCCGGGATCAGGACGAGATCGTCAGCATCAACCTGCGCGGTTCCAGCCGCGCGGTCTCGGGGCTGTGACCGTGGCGCAGCGTCCGGCACGGGCCGTCCTCGCCGGGATCGTTCTTCTTCTCTGCTCGCCCGCCGTGATCCGATCGGCCGAGATCACGGCCGACGAGCTGCTGCGCCGTCACGCCACGGCCCGCGGCGGCGCCGAGCGCTGGAAGGGCGTGACGTCTCTGGAGATCACCGGGACCCAGACCACCTTCAGTACGCCGCATCCCTTCACGCTGCTGCGGCGCCGGCCGAATCTCTACCGTCTGGAGCAGACGGTGCTGCGCCAGCAGGTGGTCGACGTCTACGACGGCGACAAGGCCTGGTCCATCAACGGTCTGCTGGGCTACACGTGGCCTCTGCCTGCACCGCCCCCCTTCTCCGACGCCATCCGCCGCGAGGCGGATTTCGACACCCCGCTGCTGTCGCCGCAACCCGCGGCCGGCCGCGTCGAGCTGGCGGGGCTGGCGGACTTCGAGGGACGGCAGGCCTACAAGCTGAAGGTCACGCGCCCCGGCGGCGGCGAGACCTGGTACGTCGACCCGAAGACGTGGCTGGAGGTGGCCCGCATCTCGAAGACGGTCGACTTCTTCGAGGAGATGGAGAAGCGGTCGTACTTCTCGGACTTCCGCGCGGAGGGCGGGCTGGTCATTCCCCACCACATCGACATGGAGTACGGCACGCGCAGCGAGTCGCTTCAGATCGAGAAGGTGGCGGTCAACGGCGCCGTCGACCCGGCGCGGTTCAAGATGCCGCCCCCCGAGGGCATGGCTCCGCTGCAGTCGATGGCGGGCGAATGGGATCTGAAGATCGAGACGCGGCAGGGGCCGCGCGCGCCTTGGGTGGCGGAGACGGCGACCTCCAGCATCGCCGCGCGGCTGGGCGGCGGGATGCTGGAGGAGAAGCTCTCGCACGTGGACCAGGGGTTCCCGCTGGAGATCGCGCGCACCTTCTCCTACGACCGGTTCCAGAAGGTCTACCGCATCACGTCGACCGACACCTTCGCCTTCCAGCAGAACGTCATGGAAGGCACGCTTTCGGAAGACCGTCTGGTGGCCGGCAACGAGAAGACCGGCACCACGCAGACCGCCCCACCCGATCGCGTCGTCAACGCGCACGTCGTCCTGTACGAGATCCAGCCGGACGGCTTCAAGATGGATCTCGAGAGCTCCACCGACGGCGGCAAGACCTGGAACACCGACGCGAAGTACACCTACACCCGCCGGCGCTGAGGGTCGTCAGGTCCGGACGGCCTGCCGCGAGAAGATCCCGTTCCAGTCGACCCGCGCCGTGGACTGCATCAGCACGAAGAGCGTCACCACCGCGCCCACGGTGACCGCCAGACCGGTGTATCCCTCGAAGAAGAAGGCGTAGCTGAACAGCACGAGGAAGATGGTCTGCGCCGCCGCGGCCGGCGCCAGCGTGTCGGAGGCGCCGGTCACCACCCGCAGGTAGCTCACCACCAGCCCCACGCTGGTCAGCGCCGCGATGACGAAAGCGGCGTGGATGTTGATGTGATCGACCAGGTAGGCCAGCAGCAGATGGAAAGCGAAGAAGGCGCCGGCCAGGAAGAAGTAGTTCATGGGATGCAGATTCTTCCCGCTCACCATGCCCAGGATCACCAGCACCGTCAGGAAGAAGAGCAGCGAGACCGGCGCGAAGAAGGTGATCCGCGACGCCAGCGGGCCGGGGTTGAGATGGTTGGGAGGATCCATGCCGATCTTCTGTCCCGTCACCAGGCTGTCGAACCGCCAGGTGAGCTGCCGTCCAGCGCTTTCGCCAGGGATGCCGGCCACCCGCGTGGGCGAGATGCTGCCGGCCGGAAAGTCGAAGCCGTCGAAGTCTGTGGTCATCTCCAGCGCGAAGTCCTTCACCTGTGAGACGCCGGCCGGCGCGAAGGCGTAGGCCCAGTCGCCCATGCCGCGCGAGGCGTAGGCCACCCGCACGGTGGTCTCGCCGCGCGGCGCCAGCGTGAAGCGCGCCGTCAGCCCCTGCGAGAGGTCGCCGGCGAAGGGCACCTCCTGCTCGCCGACGCGCATCACGAAGCCGTCGTACAGTCCTTCCTTCGACGGGAAGGCGAACGCGACGCGCACCTGGCGCGCGGCGTCGTCCGGGTTGCGCAGGCGGTAGTCGCCGTCGAATCGCACGGTGTAGGTGTCGTACCAGAGCAGCCCCTTGCGGCGCTGGTCCAGGCTCAGCGCCACCTTCACACGGCTGCTGGCCAAAGACAGCGGCACCAGCTCGGTCCCCGACTGCATCACCTCTTTCGTGACGGGGTTGCCCGCGGCGTCCTTCTCGGTGACGAGCTGCGTCGCGGTCCGGGGGCGCTCCATCTGCGCCGCCGGCGCGAGCTGCAGGTGCCGGCCGCCCCAGAGCTGCTCGACCTCCCGCGCCAGGCTGCCGTCCTGCTCACCGGTGCGCACGACCAGCGACGTTCCCAGCACGAACCATCCCACCGTGGTGCAGGCGAAGATCAGCACGACCGCGAACAATCTGTGGGGCGTCATACGACGGGTCCTCCCGATTCCGGCGCGGGGTCGCCGGTGTCGGACTGGAATATGGACCATCGGATTCCATCTGGCTTGAGATGCCGCTGAGGGGTGGATGAGGAGCGGTTGAGATGCCGGTGACCGTGTTGTAGCTTCCGTCCGTCATGCCGCCGGACACCGCCCCACCCGCCGGGCCCCGATGACACCCGCCACTCCCCCGGGCCCCTCCCCGCCTTCCGCCCGCCTGACGTCGTTCTTCCAGGCGCTGATCGACCGGCGCTGGGCGATTCTGGCCCTCTACGCGCTGCTGCTGCCGGCCGGCGTTTGGCTGTCGCTGCAGGTGGGGAGCGACAACTCCATCGATCGGCTGATCGTTCAGAGCGACGACGAGTACCGCGCCAACCAGGAGTTCCAGCGGATCTTCCCCGAGGGGGAGCAGGCCATCCTGCTGGCCCAGACCCTCGACCCCTTCACCGGCGAGGTGCAGGAGAAGGTCCGAGAGATCGAGACGGCCCTGGCCGCCATCCCCGGCGTGAGCGCCTTCTCGGCGCTGGACCTGCCGGCCCGCGGGGGCACGGCCGGATTCCGCGCCTTCGCCACCGGCACCGATCTCTTCCGCCGGCAGGGGCTGGTGGGGCCCGACTTCCTCGGCATCGCGCTCGACCTGAAAGCCGACGGCGCCGAGCAGCGCGACGCCGCGCTGGCCGCCATCGACGCGGCGCTGGCTCCCTTCGAGGCGCGCCCCGCGCCGCTCACGCGCATCCGGCGCATCGGCGGCCCCTGGGTCGACGCCTGGCTGGAGAAGGAGACCGGCCGCGCCAGCCTCACGTACTTCCCTCTCTTCGGTCTCTTTCTGATCGTCATCAACCTCTCTCTCTACCGCTCGGTGCGGACGCTGGCCGCGTTTCTGGCCACGCTGGCGGTCTGCGTGGCGCTGGGAGTCGGCTTCGCGCATCTGGCCGGATTCACCTTCACCATCGTGTCGTCGCTGGTGCCGCTCACCATCCTGATCACAAGCACGGCCGCGCTGGTCTACATCCAGTCGCGCTTCATCGAGCGCAGCGGTGGCCGGTCCATCGAAGAGCACCAGGTCTTCACCCTGGCCAACAAGTTCCTGGCCACCACGGCCTCCATCTTCGCCGCGGCCATCGGCTTCGCGGCGCTGGCGGTGTCGGGGATCCGCCCCATCCACGATATGGGTCTGTGGGTGGCCGCCGGTCTCGTCATCACCTGGGTGGTGGTCTTCACCCTCTTCCCGGCCCTGCAGCGGATCCTGCGCGTTCCGGCGCGCGAGCCGGCGACGGGCAGGCCGCGCGCCGCCGACCGGGTGCTGGATCGGCTGCCGCTCTTCACGTGGCGGTGGCGCTGGGCCCTGCTGGCCGGCTCCCTCGTGCTGATGGCGGCGGGGGCGGTCGCGCTGCTCGGGATCCCGGGATGGCTGGCGCCCATGCGTCTGGAGACCGACTCGCTCGCCTACATCGATCGGAGCCTGCCGATCTACGAGGACACGCGCCGGTTCGAGCAGGCCGTCTCGGGTCTTTCGATGATCCAGATCCGGATCACGGCGCCCGCCGGTTCGGTGCTGCGCCCGGACCTGCTGCGCGGCATGGAGTGGTTCGGCCGGGAGCTGGAGAGCGACCCGCGCGTCGGCTCGGTGACGGGGCCCACCACGCTGCTGCGATGGGCGGGGTACATGACCGGACAGGGGGATCGCCTGCCCGACGACCCGGCCCGATGGCCCGACCTGGCGGCGCAGCTCGATCAGGTGCTGCTCGAGCAGCCCGCCGCTCGCGGCTACGTCGACGTGGCCGCGCTCTCCGACGCGCGTCTGTCGATGGTCTACCGTGGCGAGCGCTTCGCCGGCGTGGACGAGCTGAAGCGATTCGTGTCCGACTGCTGGTCGCGCGCGGCGTCACGGGTCCCGGAGATCCTGCAGTGCCGCATGCAGGTGGTGGGTCAGGGCCTGCTGCAGGCCCGCATCGCCGAATACCTGGTGCCGACCCTCACCGAGAGCTTCGCGCTGACGGCCGGCATCATCTTCGTCGCCTTCCTGGTGGTGTTCCGCAGCGGCTCGGCGCGGCTGATGGCCATGATCCCGTCGCTGTTCGCGATTCTCGTGATGTTCCTGTTCATGCGCGTGACGGGGATCCCGCTGAACGTGGCGACGATCCTGGTGGCCTCCACCGTGCTCGGGGCCTCGGAGAACGACCAGATCCACTTCTTCTATCACTATCAGGAGAAGCGCGGCGACTCCACCGAGAGCGCGCTGCGGCACGCGCTGCGGATCGCCGGACGCGGGATCCTCTTCGCCACGCTGATCAACGCCGGCGGGTTTCTGGCCCTGGCCATGTCGCGGCTGCCGCCCATGCGCCAGTTCGGCATCATCACCTCCAGCGCCTTCGCGCTGTCGATGGTGGCCAGCCTCACGGCGCTGCCGGCGGCCCTGTGGATCCTCTCGGGTGAAGCACCATCGGGTGCGAGACCGCAGGCCGCCGGGCGGGACTGATACCACCACTCCGGACTGGCTGCCTTCAGTCGGCCCGCGAGATGGTGAACTTGCCGAACGAGAAGCCCAGATCGACGCCGCGGCCGGTGCCGGTGAGCCCCAGCGAGATCTCGCCCTTGGTCATGGCCTGCGCGCCGACCGACTTGCCGGCGCCGGCGTGGGCCTCGGACTGGGCGTAGGAGCCGAACAGCTCGTCGATACCCTTCGCTCCGGTGAACTTGCCCTTGCCGTCCAGGATCTCCGACTTGCCGAAGGTGAGACCGCCGCCCTTGGTCTTGATCCGGACGGGCGCGCTCTGGCCGTTGTCGCAGGTGATGGTGCCTTCGCCCTTGGCCGTCTTGTAGAAGGCCGACCATCCCTTCAGCGTGAACGTCATCTGGCAGTCGGTGAGCTTGCCGCTGTCCTTGGCCAGAATCGCCGTGGATGAGACGCCGGCCACGACCAGCATTGCGATGAAGAGACCGCATGCACTGGTCCTGATTCTCATTCTCATGGGTGACCTCTTTTTCGAAAGTCTCAATGTCTCAATGACGGGGCGGGCCGAACGGCGGGGCTTTGTGTGACGCTGGCGGACTATAGCACAGCGTGACGCGCCTACCCACGCATGTATAATCGCCGCCGTCGTGTCGCGCGTGTTCATAAAGGAGGTGACGGGATGTCGCGAGCCGCCGCGGGAGCGCTGCTTCTCATGCTCGCCAGCGAGGCGCTGGGGTTGGCGCTGGGCCAATGGTTCTATGGGTTGTTCGTCAGCACCGTCCCACCCCTGGCGATGAGCAGCTTCAACATGAGCACATCGCACGCGGCGTTCCTGGTCTACGGCGCGCTGTCAGGTCTCGCCATCGGCGCGCTGGCCCTCGTCGCCGTCTACGCAGCGAGGTTCTTCGTGAGCGGCGAGCGCGAAGCCGACTAGGCTCTGCCCTCGCGCGCCAGCGCCGCGTAGACCGACGGTACCGCGTACAGCGTCACCAGGGTCGAGAAACCCAGCCCGCCTATCACCGCCAGCGCCAGCGGTTTCTGGATCTCGGCGCCCGCGCCCAGACCCAGCGCCAGCGGCATCAGCCCGAACAGCGTGCACAGCGTGGTCATGAGGATCGGCCGCAGCCTCACCTGGGCCGCCTCGCGCACCGCGGCCGGCATCGTGGCTCCCCGCGCGCGCAGCCGGTGGGCGTAGTCGAGCATGACGATGCCGTTCTTCACCACCAGCCCCACCAGCAGGATGAGACCCATGGCCGACGACACGTTCAGCTCGGTGCCGGTGACGAAGAGCAGCAGGAAGGCGCCGGCGAACGACAGCGGCGCGGCGGCCAGGATGACGAGCGCCGCGAGAAACGAGCGGAACTGGAAGACCATGATGGTGAAGACCAGGGCCGCCGCCAGCCCGAGCACCAGCAGGATCTGCCGGAACACGGCAAGCTGCGACTCGCGCTGCCCGCCTACCTCCAGCGTGTATCCCGTGGGCAGCGCGACGCCCGCCAGGCGCGACTTGATCTCGGCCACCGCGCTTCCCAGGTCGCGCCGCTCCAGACGCGCGCTCAGCAGCGCCATCTGCCGCAGGTTCTCCCGCATCAGCACGCTCTGCCCGTTGCTGCGCGAGACGGTGGCAAGCGCGGCCAGAGGCGCGATCTTTCCGTCGGGGCCCCGCACCGGCACCCGCTCCAGACGCGACGGGTCGAACCGCTCCGCATCCGGATAGCGCACGCGCACCGGCACGGCCCGGTCCAGCAGTCTCAGGCGCGTGGCCACAACGCCCAGCCACGCGGCGGAGAGCTGTTCGGTGACGTCGCTCACGTTGACGCCCAGCCGGCCGGCGGCCAGCGGGTCGACCTGCCAGGTCACCTCGGGGTTGCCGCGCTGCACGCCCACCAGGTCGACCACCCCCCCGACACTCTCCACCAGCGGCTCCACCTTCTCAGCCGCCTCCTCCAGCGTGTCGGGATCGTCGCCGAAGATCTTCACCTCGATGGGCGTCGGGTTGCCCTCCAGGTCGCCAATCATGTCCTGCAGGAGCTGCACGAACTCGATCTCCAGTCCCGGGGCGGCCTCGATCATCTTCGGCCGCAGATCGTCGATGACCTCCTGCGACGATCGATGCCGCTGGCCCCGCGGCTTGAGACGGACCAGGATGTCGCCCTTGTTGATCTCCGTGGCGAAGAGGCCCAGCTCGGAGCCTGTGCGCCGGGAGTACGACGCCACCTCGTCCGTCTCGCCCAGAATCGCCTCCACCTTGCGCACCAGACCGTCGGTCTCCTCCAAGGCGCTGCCGGGAGGCGACAGGTAGTCGATGACGAAGCCACCCTCGTCCATCTGCGGCAGGAAGCCGGTGGGGATCGTGAAGAAGAGCAGCCCTCCCAGAGCGCCCAGACCGATCGCCGTGAGCACCGCGAGCCACGGATGGCCCATGGCGCTCTCCAGCGTCCGCCGGTAGAACCGGCCTGCGCGCGAGCGTTCGCCGCCGCCCTCCTCGGGAGACTTCTGGGCCGCGGATCGATCGCGGCGCGGATAGGCGTGGCGCGCCAGCAGCGGGATCAGCGTGAGCGAGAGGACCATGGAGATCAGCACGGCGGCGGAAAGCGTGAGGCTCAGCGAGCGGAAGAACTGTCCCGTGACCCCCGTGAGCAGCGAAAGCGGCGCCAGCACCACCACGGTGGTGAGGGTGGAGCCGACCACCGGGGCCACCAGCTCTGCGGTGGCCTCCTCCACCACGCGGTCGCCTGTCTCGGCCGACATGCGGCGATGGATGTTCTCCACCACCACCACGGCGTCGTCGATCACCAGACCGATCGCCACCGCCAGGCCTCCCATCGACATGAGGTTCACCGACTCCCCCACCAGCTTCATGAGGAGGAAGGTGGCCAGCACCGTCAGCGGCAGGGTGATCGAGGCGACCAGCGTGATGCGCCATCGCCGCAGGAAGGCCACCAGCACCAGGACCGCCAGCAGTCCGCCGATCAGGATGGCGTCGCGCACGTTGGCGATGGCGGTGGCCACGAACTCGGCCAGGTCGTAGACCTTGGAGATCCGCAGACCCGAGGGCAGCGTCCCCTCCAAGTCGTGCATCGTCTCGTCGACGTGCTGCTTCAAGGAGAGGATGTTGCCGCCGATCTGCTGCGAGACGCTCATGGAGACGGCGTCGCGGCCGTTGCCGGTCACCAGCATCGTTCGATCCTCGGCGGAAGGGAAGACCCGCGCCACGTCCGAGACGCGCACGGTGGCGCCGTCGCGCACCGTCACCGGCGTTGCGCCGATTTCCGAAGCTGCGCTCCACAGACCGCTCAGCAGCACCAGATGCAGCTTGCCTCCGGAGGGATAACGGCCCACCGCCTCCAGCCGGTTGGTGGCCGCCAGCGCCGCGCCGATGTCCCGCACCGTGAGACCGGCCGCCAGCAGGCGCGCCGGGTCGACCACCACGGCGATCTCGCGCGTGTCGCTGGCCAGCACCTCCACGCGCCCCACGCCCGGGATGCGTGAGAGCGCGGGCCGGATCAGATAGAAGGCGTCGTCGCGCAGGTCGGCGATCGGCAGGCCGCCGGTGAGGCTGAAGATCAGCACCGGGAAGGTGGCCGGCGTCAGACGCTCAGCCACGAGGTCGATCTCCCCCGGCAGCTCGGCGCGCGTCTCGGCGATGCGGTTCTGCACCTGCTGCAGCGCCACCACCATGTCGGTGGAGGGATCGAACTGCGCGGAGATCTCGGTGGCGCCGCGGAACGTCTTGGATCGAACGCGGCGGATGCCCGGCACCTCCATGATGGCCTGCTCCAGCGGCCGCGCCACCGTCAGCATCATGGAGCGCGCCGGGATGGTGCCGCTCTCGGCCAGCACGACCACGCGGGGGAACTGCAGCTCGGGATAGATGCCGCTCGGCAGGGAGCGGTAGGCCAGCGCGCCGGCCGCCGGGATCAGCGCCGCCAGCAGCAGCACGGCGCGGCCGTGCCGGTCGGCCCATCGCGCGGGGTTCATGCGCCCGAGGCGTCGACGGCGGCGCCGTCCGGCAGACTCTCCTGACCTCGCACGATCACCTTCTCGCCGGCTTCAACACCCTTGAGGATCTCGGCCCCTTCCTTTCCGATCAGGCCGAGCTGCACCACGCGCCGCCTGGCGTGGCCGTCGCCGTCCACGGTGAAGACGAACGCCTCGGCTCCTTCGCGGACCACGGCCTGCTCCGGCACCAGCACGGCCTCTTTGTGCTCCTGCCCGAGAACGGTCACCTCCACCGTGGTCCCCACGGGAAAGCGGGTCGGCGCCGGGAAGGACAGACGTATCGCAGCCGAGCCGGTGGCGGGATCGACAGCCGCGGGGCCGGTGCGCACCACCGCCTCCTCACGCGCCGTGGACCCGGGACCGATGACCTCCCCCCGGCTCTCCAAGGTGACGCGCGGCAGGTCGGCCACGGGGACGGAGATCTCCACTTGAAGACGGGACGGGTCGACCAGACGCAGGATCGGGTCGCCGCTGGACGACTCCACCAGGTCGCCGGGATTGTGCCACCGCTTGGCGACCATTCCCGCGAAGGGGGCGCGCACGGTCTGCCGCCCGCGCAGACGCGTGGCGGCCGTCAGGGCCGACGACGCCTCCGACAGGGCCGCCTCCTGCTCGATCCGCTCGCGGCGCGCCTCCTCCACTTCGCGCCGCGCGGCGATGCCGCGCGACATCAGCCCGTCCAGACGCGTCTCGGCCGAGCGCGCCGCCTCCAGCCGGGCCCGCGCGCGGGCCACCTCGGACTCCTTCGACGCGACGTCGGCGTCCAGGGTCGGGATCTCGAAGCGCACCAGCAGGTCGCCTCGACGGACAATCTCGCCTTCCGCCTTCGGCATCTCCAGGATCCGCGCGGGAGCGGGCGTGGCCACCATCAGCTCCGCGCCGGCGGCCGGCGCGATGGTTCCCGTGACGCGCAGCGTGTCCTGGATGCTTCCCTTGCGCGCCGGCTCCACCGTCACCGCCACCTTCTCGGTGGTCTCGAAGGTCTCGTCCGGCGGCGAGGCGCAGCCTGTGAGGCACATCATGAAGGCCAGCGCGGCCGCGCGCAGCGTCACGCGTCTGCCGGCACTCATGGCAGCGGCGCTCCGATGGCGCTCTCCAGCTCGGCCAGGGCGATCTGGT
>Ga0070696_100003599_pt1 | contig 10317 bp, 9 predicted proteins | sample KBSK1253metaG_FD_65474 | JGI IMG/M metagenome (GOLD analysis project Ga0070696, IMG submission 65474) | Corn, switchgrass and miscanthus rhizosphere microbial communities from Kellogg Biological Station, Michigan, USA - KBS K1-25-3 metaG | ecosystem: Host-associated > Plants > Roots >... | reverse complement strand
GCGCGCGGCATGCATTCGGGATAGAGATCAGGGATCAGGAATCGGGTATCAGGTATCAGAGGTCGGGTATCAGGTATCAGATTCGAGTCCTCGGTTACGCGCTCGACGAGGACCCGTATGATCGCATTTCCGCAGGATGTTGAAGTGCGCTTCGACTCTGATCCCTGGTACCCAATCCCGAACTTGATGCCTGACACCCTTCCCATCGCCGCCGACCGGGCGTTGCTGCTCGGTCGCGTCTGGATTCCCGAGGTCGAAGGCCCGGCCATCGTTCGCATCGACGGCGACAACCTGCTCGATCTTTCCGGGATCGCGGCGACGATGAGCGAGCTCCTGAATCGGCCGGATGTTGCGCGCGAGATTCGGCAAGCCGACGCATTTCCGCGGGTCGCCTCGTTGTCCGAGACGCTTCGCAACTCGACGGACGAAGGCCGCGACCCATCGCGGCCGTGGCTCCTTTCACCCTGCGATCTGCAGGCGATCAAGGCGGCGGGCGTCACGTTCGTCGCCAGCATGCTCGAGCGCGTCATCGAGGAGCAGGCGCGCGGCGACGCGGCGCAGGCCGACGCGGTGCGCAAGAAAATTGCGGGCGTCGTCGGCGACAATCTTCGCAGCGTGCGTCCCGGCTCGGCGGAAGCCGCGCGCGTCAAGGACGTGCTCCTGGCCGAAGGCCTGTGGTCGCAGTATCTCGAGGTCGGCATCGGTCCCGACGCCGAAATCTTCACCAAAGCGCAGCCGATGTCATCGGTCGGGATGGGCGCTGCCATCGGCATTCACCGGCAATCGACGTGGAACAATCCCGAGCCCGAAATCGTGCTCGCGGTCAACGCGCGCGGCGAAACGGTCGGCGCATCGCTCGGCAACGACGTGAACCTGCGCGATTTCGAGGGACGCAGCGCCCTGCTGCTCGGAAAGGCGAAAGACAACAACGCCTCATGCGCGATCGGCCCGTTCATCCGCCTTTTCGACGACGCGTTCACGATCGATACGATTCGCCACGCCGAGCTCAGCCTGACCGTCGAAGGGCGCGATGGATTCGTGCTGAGCGGCTCGAGCGCCATCGGCGAAATCAGCCGCGATCCGCTCGACCTCGTCGGCCAGGCGATCGGCGTCAACCATCAGTATCCCGACGGGATGATGCTGTTCCTCGGGACGATGTTTGCGCCGACACAGGATCGCCATGCGCCAGGGCAGGGCTTCACGCATGCAATCGGCGATATCGTGACGATCGCGACGCCGTCGCTCGGCGCGCTCGTGAACCGCGTCGAATACGCGGATGCGATCGCGCCGTGGACGTTCGGCGCGGGCGCGCTGATGCGCAATCTGGCGGTGCGCGGTCTGCTGGCAAATGGGGTCAGAGCGAATTAAGCAGGCAAGGCGAAACCGCTTGCCTGCTTAATTCGCTCTGACCCCATTTGCCGCCGGTTCGTGGCGCGCGCCGCTATGCCGCGAGGCGGCGTCCCTTGAACGGCACGATGCGCTGGCGCTGTTCCCCCAGGCCCGCGATGCCGAGCGTCACGACGTCTCCTGCCTTCAGCCACTGCGGCGGCTTCATGCCCAGCGCCACCCCCGGCGGCGTGCCAGTCGTGATGAGATCCCCCGGCAGAAGCGTCATGTAACGCGACACGTCGGCGACGAGTTGCGCAACGGTGAAGATCATCGTGCGCGTATTGCCGGTCTGCCTGCGCTCGCCGTTGACGTCGAGCCACATGTCGAGGTTCTGCGGGTCCTTGATCTCGTCGCTCGTGACGAGCCAGGGACCCGTCGGGCCGAAGGTGTCGCAGCCCTTGCCCTTGCTCCACTGCGACGCGCTGCGCTTCATCTGGAACTCGCGCTCGGACACGTCGTTGACGACGCAGTAACCGGCGACGTAGCGCAGCGCATCCTTCACTGCAACATAACGCGCGGTCCTGCCGATGACAACGCCGAGCTCGACCTCCCAATCAGGCTGCGTGGATTCCAGCGGCAGCATGATGTTGTCGTTCGCGCCGATGATGCAGCTCGGCGATTTGAAGAAGACGACGGGATTGTCGGGAATCGGTGCGCCCGTTTCCTTCGCATGGTCGATGTAGTTGAGTCCGATCGCGACGAACTTCGACGGCATCGCGATGCACGGCCCGAGGCGCGGGCTGCCCCTGACGACCGGCAGCCGGCGCAAATCGACCTTGCGCAATCCCGATAACGCCACCGGTGCCAGTGCCGCGCCGTCGATGTCGTCGACCTTGCGCGAGAGATCACGCAGGACGCCGTCCGCGTCGATCAGGCCCGGCTTCTCCCGACCCGGCGGCCCGTAACGTACGAGCTTCATTGTCCATCTCCTCCGATTGAATGTTCAGATCGTCATGCCGCCGTCGCAGGAATAGACGTTTCCCGTGACGAATGCCGCTTCGTCGGATGCGAGGAACACGACGAGCGGCGCGATTTCCTCCGCTTTCGCGAGCCGGCCCATCGGCTGGCGCGCGATGAACATCTTGCGCGCCTCCGCCGGATCGGCATAGGCGTCGATTCGCTCGGCGAGCGACGGCGTGTCGACAGTGCCCGGTGCGATGGCGTTGCAGCGAATTCCCTTTCGCACATAATCGGCCGCGACGGATTTCGTGAGCCCGATTACCGCGGCTTTCGAGGTGCCGTAGGCAAAGCGATCGGGAAGCCCTTTGATCGAGCCTGCGATCGACGCCATGTTGATGATGCTGGCCGCTTGCCCGTTCGCTTCGTGATTGCGAAGCATCTTCGGCAGCGCGGCGCGGATCGCGACGTACATCGCGCGGACGTTCAGGTTGAAGCTCGCATCCCAATCCTTCGGTGCGCAATCGAGGATCGTGCCGGCGTGCACATAGCCTGCGCAATTGAACAGAATCTGCAGCGGCGGCAACTCGTCGAGCATGCGGGAGACCGCGGCGTCGTCGAGGACGTCGAGCCGGCGCGCCGCAAGGTTGGGAATCCCCTGCAACCGCTCGACTGCCGCGGCGTTGACGTCGGTCGCAATGACGGTAGCGCCTTCCCGCGCCATCGCGAGGGCGCTCGCATGGCCGATGCCCTGGCCCGCGGCCGTGATGAACGCGGTCTTGCCTTCGAGTCGTCCGGTCATGGCTCGTGCGCGCGAAACGGCGAATTCTACGCCCAATGCAACAAGCCTATTGGTGTACCCCCACGCTTGCGGCTGTCGCCGCTGCGCTTCAGGCGTACGCGGCCGCGGATCCCTGCATGAACGTATCGACGAGGAAGGCGAACGCGATGCGCCACGCGGCTTCGGCGGCGGGTGCGTGATAACTCTCGCGATCGAACGTCGCGAACGCATGCGGCGCATCAGGCAGCACGGCGAGCGTATACCGCTTGTTCGCATCCGACAACGCCTTCGCGAGGCGCGCGTGCTCGTCGCTCGCGATCGAGGCGTCGCGCGCGCCGTAGACGAGCAGTTGCGGCGCCGACAGTTCGGGCACGCGGTCGATCAGCGGCTTGCGCTTGCCGCGCGGCACCGCGGGCGCGATGCCGCCGCCGTAGAACGACACCGACGCGGCGAGACGCTCGCCGTGAACTGCGTTGGCCAGGAACGCCAGGCGTCCACCCATGCAGAATCCGATGATCGCGAGCCTACCGTCGCGCGCGCCCTGCGCGACGAGCATGTCGAGCGCCGCGCCGACTTCGCGCATCGCGACATCGTCATCGACGCCGTTGATGCGCGCGATCGCCCCTTCGCGGTCCTTGTAGTCGAACGTGTCGCCGTGGTAGATGTCGGGTGCGAGCGCCATGTAGCCGGCCCGCGCGAACCGCTCGCAGACGCCCTTGACGAAGGCATTGAGTCCGTACGCCTCCATCATGACGACGACGCCGATGCCGGGCACGCCGGTCGGCTTGGCCAGGTAGCCCGAGACGCCGGACGCAATCGAGAGAAACTCGTTGTGCAGTGCGGGCGCGGCCATGATCGGTGGAAGCCTGCTTTCGACGTCAGGGGATCGCAACGCGAAGAATGCGACGAGCGACCTGCGCGCGCAAGCGCCGCGCAGCGACGCGCTCGCCTGACGTGCACCGCTGTTGCAGTTATGCCGCGGGAGACCTGGCGATCCGGATTGGCCATACCACTTGACCACTGGACCCCCGCAGCGTAGCCTTCGCAGAATCCCCTCTGTGTCCGCGCCGGCCGTCCGCGCCGTTGCGCCATGCCATTCCAGAGCATCGAGCCCCGGCGCCTTTATCGCCAGATCGCCGATCAGATCCGTACGCTGATCCGCAGTGGTGAGTTCACGCCCGGATCGCGCCTGCCGCCCGAGCGCGACCTTGCACGCCAGCTCGGTGTTTCGCGGCCGTCGGTGCGCGAGGCATTGATTGCGCTGGAGGTGGAAGGGCTGGTCGAGGTCCGTATCGGCTCGGGTATCTATGTGCGGGCGCCGGCGAATGGCGACGCGCGCGATCCGCCGGAGGCGCTGGCCGGCCCGTTCGAATTGCTGCGTGCGCGTTATGTGATCGAATCGGAGTGCGCGGCCCTCGCGGCCAAGTCGGCGAAGCGCGCGCAGTTGCGGGCCATCGAGGATGCGCTCGACGACATGGACCGCGAGATGGACAACGAGCGCCAGCCGCTGCCCGGTGACCGGCTCTTTCACCTGCGCATCGCCGAGGCGACCGGAAACAGCGCGCTCACGCACGTCATCCGGCTGTTGTGGGACGAGCGGGGCGGCGAGCTTTTCAAGCGGCTCGAGCATCATTACGATTCGCCGCAATTGTGGCGTGCCGCGATTGCCGAGCATCGAGCCGTGCTGGAATCGATTGCCGCGCACGATTCGGCGGGCGCGCGCCTCGCGATGCAACGGCATCTCGATCACGCCTACAAGCGCTTCAGCAAGGGATGGAACGCGCGGCAGTGACGAAGAATGCTTGACGGGCCGGCCCTTGAGGAGAACGCAATGCTTGCATGCCGCATTCACGCCAAGGACGATCTGCGTGTCGAGTCGCAGGAAATGCCCGCCGTGGGTCCCGGCGAAGTCCTGCTGAAACTTGGCGCCGGCGGCATTTGTGGCTCGGATATGCATTACTTCTTCGAGGGCCGCAACGGCAGCTTCGTCGTGCGCGAGCCGCTGATCCCGGGACACGAGGCGTCGGGCACCGTCGCGGAGATCGGTCCCGGCGTCACGCGGGTTGCGGTCGGCGACAAGGTCGCGATCAGCCCGTCGCATGCCTGTGGACGCTGCGGCTTCTGCCGCCAGGGCCGTGAGCAGCTTTGCGAGGCCATGCGCTTCCTCGGCAGCGCGAGCGTGTTCCCGCACGTGCAGGGCATGTTCCGAGACTATTTCGTGATGGCCGAGCGGCAGTGCTACCCGGTCGAAGCCGACGTATCGCTCGGCGAGCTGGCCTTCGCGGAGCCGCTGGCCGTTGCTCTGCATGCCGTCAACCGCGGTGGCGGGCTGCTTGGCAAATCGGTCCTGATCACCGGGGCTGGCACCATCGGCTGCCTGACCGTGCTCGCGGCGCGCCTCGCAGGCGCGGCAAGCGTCACCGTCAGCGACATCCTCGATCGCCCGCTGGCGCAGGCGCAGCTCGTGGGCGCCGATGTGACGTTGCACGCGGGCCGCGATGCCGTCGCGTTGACGCGGCCGCAGTTCGACGTTGCATACGAAGTATCGGGCAGCTTTGTCGCGCTGAAAACGTGCGTCGCCGCGGTCAAGCGGGGCGGCATCGTCGTGCAGGTGGGCACGCTGCCGGCCGAACCGTTGCCCTTCGTCGTCAACGACCTGATGGCGAAGGAGCTCGATTTGCGCGGTGCCTTCCGCTGGGGCATCGAATTCGACTGGGCGGTCGACTACCTGTCACTGCGCCGCGTCGACGTGCGACCGCTGTTGTCGGGCCAATATCGGCTGACCGACGCCGTCGACGCGTTTCATGCCGCGGCCGACAAGAATCGCAGCACCAAGGTTCAGCTCGTGGCGAGTTGACGATTCGAAGGATCCACTGATGCTTACCCGCTCCTCCCTGACGATACGGCTGCACCCGGCCGACGATGTGGTCATCGCGCGACAGCAACTGATCGGCGGCACGATGCTGCTCGACGAAAACGTCACCGTCAGCGGCCTCGTTCCTCCGGGCCACAAGGTCGCCACCCGCGCCGTTCCCGCCGGCTCGCCGGTGCGCCGCTACAACCAGATCATCGGGTTCGCGAGCCGCGCCATTGCGCCCGGCGAGCACGTGCATCTGCACAATCTCGCGATGGGCACGTTCGATCGCGACTACGCGTTCGGCGTCGATGCAAAGCCCACGCCGCGCATCGATCCGCCCGCGACGTTTCTGGGCATCGTGCGCCGCGAGGGGCCCAACGCCGGCAAGGTCGCGACGCGCAACTACATCGGCATCCTGTCGACGGTGAACTGTTCGGCTACCGTCGCGCGCGGCATCGCCGACCATTTCACCCGCGAGCGGCTCGCGGCGTTTCCCAACGTGGACGGCGTCGTCGCGCTCACGCATGGCTCCGGCTGCGGCATGGATACGCAGGGCGAGGCGATGCAGATCCTGCGCCGCACGCTCGGCGGCTATGCGAAGCATGCGAACTTCGCCGGCGTACTGATCGTCGGTCTCGGCTGCGAAGCGAACCAGATCAGCGCGCTGCTCGGGTCGCAGAACCTGCAGGAGAGCGCGCTGCTGCGGACGTTCTCGATCCAGGATACCGGCGGCACCGCCAAGACGATCGCGCATGGCATCTCGATGATCGACGCGATGCTGCCGCACGCGAACGACGTGCAGCGCGAGGTAGTTCCGGCGTCGCATCTGACCGTCGGGCTGCAATGCGGCGGATCCGACGGTTATTCCGGCATTACCGCGAATCCCGCGCTCGGCGCCGCCGTCGATCTCCTCGTCCGCCACGGCGGCACCGCGATCCTGTCCGAGACGCCGGAAATCTACGGCGCCGAGCACCTGCTGACGCGACGCGCGGTGTCGCGCGAGATCGGCGAAAAGCTGGTGGCGCGCATTCGCTGGTGGGAGGATTACACGGCGCGCGAGCGCGGCGAGATGAACAACAATCCGTCGCCGGGGAACAAGGCGGGCGGACTGACGACGATTCTCGAGAAATCGCTCGGCGCCGTCGCGAAGGGCGGCACGACCAATCTCGTCGAGGTCTACGAATACGCGCAACCGGTGACGGCGAAAGGCTTCGTCTACATGGACACGCCGGGCTACGACCCCGTATCTGCCACTGGCCAGGTCGCGGGCGGCGCGAACATGATCGTGTTTACGACCGGACGCGGATCGGCATACGGTTGCGCGCCGTCACCATCGCTCAAGCTGTCGACGAACACCGCGCTGTGGGTGCGCCAGGAAGAGGACATCGATCTCAATTGCGGCGCGATCGTCGACGGCGATGCGACGGTCGCGGAGATCGGCGAGCGGCTGTTCCGGATGATGCTGAAGGCGGCCTCGGGCGCTGCGACGAAAAGCGAGCAACATGGGTACGGCCAGAACGAATTCGTGCCGTGGTACGTGGGTGCAGTGATGTGACGTAGGCCGGGCCGTGTCCTTGGTTGACACTTCCGGGGGCCGCCCGTACGCTGCAACGGAATGCGGCACGCAAAGCGAAACGCCGCATCGAAAATCAGAATCGTCAACGGAGGTATTGATGAAGTTCGTCACGAAATGCATGGCGGTGATGCTCGGGCTCGGCGTGCTGGGCACGGCGGCGCCTGCCGTCGCGCAGGAAACGCTCGTCGTCTGGTGGACCAAGGGGTTCTACAAGAGCGAGGACGACGCGCTCTACGCGGCGATCAGGAAATACGAGCAGAAAAGCGGCGTGAAGGTCGAGTTGTCGCAATACGCCGTGCAGGACACCATTCCGAAGTCGGTCGCGGCGCTCGATGCCGGCACGCCGCCGGACGTCGCGTTCTCCGACGTGTACGACTTCCAGGTGACCGGCAAATGGGCGTTTGACGGCAAGCTCGAGGACATCTCGGACATCATCAATCCGATCAAGAGCCGCTTCCTGCCCAACACCGTCGAGACGACGTACCTGTACAACGATCAGGCCAAGAAGAAGGCGTATTACGCGTTCCCGCTCAAGCAGCAGACGATGCACATCGAGTACTGGATCGACATGCTGAACGAGGCGGGCTTCCAGGAATCGCAGATTCCGACGACATGGCACGAGTACTGGGATTTCTGGTGCGACAAGGTGCAGCCGGGATTGCGCAAGGCCAGCGGCAAGCGCCTGTACGGGACCGGCTTTCCGATGGGCGTCGACTCGAGCGATTCGTTCTATTCGTTCCTGACGTTCATGGACGCCTACAACGTCAAGCTCGTCGACGACAACGGCAAGCTGCTGGTGGACGATCCGAAGGTCAAGAAAGGATTGGTCGGCGCACTCACCGATTACACGCGGCCGTACGTCAAGGGCTGCACGCCGCCATCGTCCACGTCGTGGAAGGACCCCGACAACAATGTCGCCTTCCACAACAAGACCACGGTGATGACGCACAACGCGACGATCTCGATCGCCGCGAAGTGGCTCGACGACGCCAACAACGCGTCGCTCCCTGCTCCCGAGCGTGAACAGGCGAAGAAGAACTATTACGAGCTGATCCGCACCGCCGGCTTTCCCAGGAAGCCTGACGGCTCGCCGATGATCTATCGGGCAGCCGTCAAGACCGGCGTGGTGTTCGCAGGCGCGAAGAACAAGAAGCGCGCCAAGGAATTCGTCGCGTTCCTGCTCGAGGAAGACAACCTGACGCCATACGTCGAGGGCTCGCTCGGCCGCTGGTATCCGGTGACGAAGGTGGCAGCCGAATCGCCGTTCTGGAAGGCCGACCGGCACCGCCTGTCGGTGTACAACCAGTTCCACGCCGGCACGGTGACGTTCGAATTCACCAAGAACTACAAGTTCACGATTCTCAACAACGAGAACGTGTGGGCGAAGGCGATGAATCGCGTCGTCAGCGAAAAGGTGCCGGTCGACAAGGCGGTGGACGAGATGATTGCCAGGATAAAAGAAGTAGCCGGTTAACTTCGAAGATTAAAAGACGGGGCGGCCGCCGCCGCCCCGTGTCCATAAGAAGTTTTCCCCAAGTTTTCCGACATGTCGACGCTCGCACTTCCGCAAATCGAGCCGGCCGCCCCTTCCGGGCCGGTTCGCAAGCGCATGTCTCCATGGCAGACCTGGGGATTCATCCTGCTCGCGCCGTACGTGGTGGTGTTTCTGGTGTTCGTGCTCTACCCGGTCTTCTACGGACTGTGGCTCGCGCGGCATCCGCAAAGCTACGTCGATCTCGTCAACGATCCGATCTTTTTCGGGTCGGTAATCAACACGCTGATCTTCCTGATCGTCGCGATCAATCTCAAGATGATGGTCGCGTTGTTCCTGTCCGGATTCTTCATCCGCACGCGGCCGTGGATCCGATGGCTGTCGGTGCTGTTCATCCTGCCTTGGGCGGTACCGTCGATCCCGACGATCCTGTCGGTGCGTTTCATGCTGAATCCGGAGTGGGGCATCGTCAACCAGGTGATTTTCCGGCTCTCGGGCGCCGACGGTCCGAACTGGCTCAACGACCGCTGGCTGGCGCTGTCGATGGCGATGGCGGTGCATGTGTGGAAGTCGCTGCCGTTCTGGACGATGATTCTCATCGCCGGCCGGCTGTCGATCCCCGGTGAGCTGTACGAAGCGTCGAGCGTCGACGGCGCAACGGGGTGGCAGAAGTTTCGCTTCATCACCTGGCCTTCGGTGCAGGCGCTCTACCTCACGTCGCTGATCCTGTCGATGATCTGGACGCTCGGCGATTTCAACAGCGTGTACCTGCTGACCGGCGGCGGACCGGCCGACTTGACGCACGTGCTGGCGACGCTCGGCATTCGTTACCTGCGTCTCGATCAGGTCGACCTGTCGATGGCCACCATCGTATGTGCGTTGCCGCTGGTGCTGCCGCTCGTGTATTTCATGATGAAGCGGCTGTCGAAGTGAAACGGACGACAGGATGAACACGCGCAAGGCACTGACCGAGGCTCGCCTGATCCTGATCGGAATCCCGGTCGCGCTATGGACGCTGATCCCGATCTACCACATGTTTCTGTTCGCGCTCTCGAGCAAGCAGGACGCGTTCTCGGGAGAACTGTTGCCCTTGCACCCGACGCTCAACAACTTTCGCATCGTCTTCGAGGAGAAGCATTACTTCCTGATCCATTTCTGGCGCCAGCTCGGCAATTCGCTGTTCATCGCCATCACGGTCGGTATCATCACGCTCGTCATTGCCGCAGCGGCCGCATTCTCGATCAGCCGCCTGAAATCGCGCGGCGGCCGCCTGGTGATGAATTGCGCATTGTTCACGTATTTCATTCCGGCGGCGTTCCTCGCGG
>Ga0070696_100003598_pt1 | contig 10319 bp, 9 predicted proteins | sample KBSK1253metaG_FD_65474 | JGI IMG/M metagenome (GOLD analysis project Ga0070696, IMG submission 65474) | Corn, switchgrass and miscanthus rhizosphere microbial communities from Kellogg Biological Station, Michigan, USA - KBS K1-25-3 metaG | ecosystem: Host-associated > Plants > Roots >... | reverse complement strand
CAGCTTCGCCGGCCCCTCGCGGCGGAGCGGCGCCGCGGCCCGGACCCGACCGGGCGCGACCACGCCGGGGTCGATGATGAGCGGGTCCGGGGCGCTCCGGCGGGGGGCGACGGGGCTCGAGGTCCGGCCGGGCGAGGTCCGGATCGTCATCGCGGCAACAGGTCCCTCCTCTGGCGCGTGAGGGTAACACCGCACGCCGCCGAGGTCGGACCACACCGGACCCCTCGGGACCGTCGCCGAGAGCCCCGCGTTGCACCGGTCGGCCTCGCTCCGGCCCGGGCCGCACCTGTCCGCTGTTCTCGGTGCCGCATCGCAACGCCAATCGTCCTATTCGGACCCAGGACCATCGTCAGGACCCCCGTTCGGCCTCTATCTTGAGGCCTCATCTCGGGCGTCGACGCCGCTCATGGTGCCGACGCCCCCGCTCTCGGGGAGCAATCATCGATGCGAACTGAAGACATCATCCTGATCGCCGTCGCGATCAACCTCGTCATCGCCCTCCTGGCGGTCTTCGTGCCGCGCGTCCGGAACCGACGGCCGGTTGCCGCGGCGCCGATCGCGTCGACCTACATCGCGCCGCGCCCCTCGGAGCCGGTCGCGGGTCCAGCCGGTCCGAATGCGAGCTACGGCTTTCGCCAGCGCTCGGCGACCGGCGAGGACGCCGGCGCGCCGTGGTTCCCGGGACGGTCGGTCACGACCCCGACCAGCATCCCGGCGACCGACCCCACGACGGGCCTCGACCTCGGCCCCTCGTGGGCCCGCTGGCTGTCCGAGGAGGAGGCCCGGGTCCAGCGGTTCCATCGGCCCGCGACCGTCGTCCTGTTGGAGCTCTCGGGTCTCGACCGGCTGGCCGATCGACTTGGTGACGAGGCGGCGAGCCGCCTGATCCCACCGATCGCCACAACCCTCCGGAAGAACGCCCGGGCCACCGACCACCTGGCCCGCCTGGGCCCGACGCGGTTCGGGGCCATCCTCGTCGAGACCGACGAGATCCGGGCGATCAACTTCGTCGAGCGGATCCGGAGCGCCTGCGACGTTTGGCTCGAGGCAGGCGCCGTCATGCTCCGCCTGTCCCTCGGCTGGGCGGAGATCAGCACGGATCGGCCCGCGGAGGTTGCGGTGCCGGATGCCGAGGAACGCCTCTTCGAGGAGCACAAGCGGACGTGGGCAATGCTGGCTCGTCAGGCCGACGAGCACGAGGTGGAGACGGGGATCCTCCAGCGGGCGCGGGCCTGACCATCGATCGCCCACCGCCCCGAGAACGCCGCCGCCGGAGACCCGGCCCGCGCGTCCGCGCGTCCGGAACGGCCCCGCGACCCGTCTTCGGTCGGGTGTTCAGTCGCGTCCGCGCCGGAGGGCTCGTCCGGGCAGCGCTCCGGTCGGCCGCCCGGAATCGACGACGGGGGTTCCGGCGACGATGACGTGGGTGATGCCGATCGGATCGCGCGTCGGGTCGTCGACGGTCGCGTCGGACCGGACGGATGCCGGGTCGAACACGACGAGGTCGGCGATGCTGCCCTTGCGGATGATGCCGCGATTCGTCAGCCCGAGACGGGCAGCGGGCGCGCCGCTCATCCGCCGAACGGCCTCCTCCAGCCCGAGGAGTGCCTCGTCCCTGACGAACTGGCCAAGGATCCGCGGGTAACTGCCGTACGTCCGGGGGCTCGGCTTCGCCCCGACGAACACGCTGTCGGTCCCGATCATCGCCCCCGGGTGGCGCAGGAAGCGGCGGGTCCCCTCGAGATGCGGACCGGGCGTGATCTCGTTCGGCCGCAGGTCCTCGTCCAGCAGGAGGTCGCAGAGGGCGTCGACAGGGTCCGTGCCCGCGTCGTCGATCAGCTCGCCGAGCGTCCGGCCCTCCCAGCGGAGGTTCTCGGGCCTTCTCAAATAGCCGATGCGGATGTCGCGCAGGCCGCCCTTGCCGGCGAACAGCTGGCCACGCGCCTTGAGGTCCTGCCGGATCCGCTCGCGGACCGCGCGATCGGCGAGGCGTTCCTTCGTCTTGGTGGGCCCACCGGCCTGGACCCAGATCGGCATCAGGATCAGGAGGCGGGTGCTGGCCCACTCGTAGGGGTAGAGGTCGAAGGTGACGTCCTGACCCTCCGCGACCGCGTCGTCGACGAGCGCGAGCATCTGGTCGGGCGTGCCCGGGAACGTCTGGCGGTGATAGAAGTGGGTGATGTGGGCGGGTGCCTCGCCCCGCCGCCCGATCTCGATCGCCTCGCGGAACGGGTCGAGGAAGCGGTCGCCGAGCGCGTAGCGGACGTGCGTGTGGTACATCCCGCCCAGCTTCGCGGCCTCGTTCGCCAGCTCCGCCAGCTCCTCGGTCGTCGCGTAGGCGCCGGGCGGGTAGTCGAGGCCGCTGCTCACGCCGAAGGCGCCCTCCTCCATCGCCTCGCGGAGTCGTGATCGCATGGCGCTCGTTGCCGCGGGCGTCGTCGGGACGTCGTCCCAGCCGAGCGCGGCGATCCGCAGGGGCGTGTTGCCGACGAGCTGGGCCACGTTGACGGCGGTGCCGCTGTCGTACCGGGCGAGGACGTCCTCGACGGTCGCCCAGTCGATCGTGATGGGCCGTCCTTTGCCGCCCGTCCCGAGCGCGCCGTCGTCGTCGCGCGGGTCGCCGTCGAGACCCGCGTTCATGTGGACCATCGCCTCGAGGTCGGCGGGGTTCGGGTACGGGACGTAGCTCAGGCCGTCGACGCCGACGACCTCGGTCGTGACCCCCTGCCGGACCTTGGGCCCGTGGTGCGGATCGGCGAGGATCATGAGCGCCGAGTGCGAGTGGAGGTCGATGAACCCGGGCGCGACGACCTGGCCCCGTGCGTCGATCGTCCGGCCCGCGTTCGGGGGCTCCTCTTGCGCGTCGAGGATGCGGACGAGCCCGCCCTCGACGGCCACGGTGCCCGGCCGCCCGGGCGCGCCCGTGCCGTCGACGATGGTGCCGCCGGTGATGAGGAGGTCGGGAGCGCTCACGGCGTCGCCCCGTGTCGCAGCTGTTTCGGTCGGCGTGACAAGGAGCGGAGGAGCCGCGTCCCGAGGGCCTCGCGTGGCCCTTCGTTCGCCCGGTGTCGCGGCCCGCGTGACACGGAGCGGAGGATTGAGACCACGGTGACTTCCCGGGCCGTCTCGTTCGCTCCTTGTCTCGGCGGGCGTGACAAGGAACTGAGAGGGCGCGATCCGGGCGCGAGCGGGGTCGTCATCCTGTGACTCACGGGCGCGGGTCCGACCAGGACTGGAGCTCGATGATGTTCTCCTCCGGGTCGGTCACGTAGGTCCACGTGACGAAGCGGCCGTCGGCCGTCTGGAGGGTCACGACCGTGCCGATCGCGCGGCCGCCCGCCGCCAGCACGGCGCCACGCGCGTCGGCGACCGACGGCACGGCGAAGGCGATGTGCTGGAAGCCGGGCCGGTTTGCGGCCGGCGGCAGCCCGTCGGGCATCGATTCGAACTGGTAGATCTCGAGGGTCGGGCCGGTCGGGCCGTGGCCGGGCAGCCGCAGGTGCGCGCCACGCAGCGCGGCTCCGGGCACGCCCGTTCCGGCGGCAAGGTCGTCGCCGCGGTAGTCGCGTTCGGGCGGGACGAGCTCGCATCCGAACAGCCGGACGTAGAAATCGGCCAGCGCTCGCCAGTCGCGCGCGATCAGGTTGACGTGGCCAAAACGGGCATCGATCACGAGAGGCCCTCCAGGCGTCGGCCGCGGACCCACGCGGCCCGGACCATGTCGGGGTGGGCCCGAAAGATCAGCCGGCCGACCAGCAGCTCGGGGTCCACGAGCAGCCCATCCGCGTCGAGGTCCGGGCCGAGCGGCGCCGTCATCCCGGGGTCGACGGCGATCAGGTCGGCCTCCTTCCCGACCTCGATCGAGCCGATGGCGCCGTCGAGGCCGAGCGCCCGCGCCCCGTCAAGTGTTCCGAGGCGAAGCCAATCGAGCGGGCCAAGCGGCGGCGCGGCGGACGGCGACGCGGGCGCTCCCACGGACCCGCCCGTCAGCGCCCGATGCGCCTGCTGCGCATATGCCCCCATGCGCATCACGCCGAACAGGGACAGCTCCGCGCCGCCCGAGACATCGGACCCCAGGCCCACGTGGATGCCCGCCGCGAGCCGCGATGCGAGCGGCATCACCCCCGCCCCCAGGAACAGGTTCGACGTCGGGCAGTGGGCGATCCGCGTCCCGGTCTCGGCCAGCCGCGCCTCCTCGCGCGGCGAGAGATGGATCGCGTGGGCGAGGATCGTCCGCTCCCCCAGCCCGCCGGCCTGGTCGTAGACGTCGACGTAGTCCCGCGCGGCAGGAAAGAGCCGACCGACCTCGGCCATCTCCTCGACGTCTTCCGCGACATGCGTCTGCCACCAGCATCCAAGGTCGCGCGCCAGCGCCGCCGACTCCCGCAGCAGCTCCGCCGTGCACGAGATCGCGAACCGCGGCGTGACCGCGTAGCCGAGCCGGCCGCCGTCGGCGCCGTGCCAGCGCCCGGCCAGGTCGGCGCTCTCACGAAGGGTCCGCTCGAGGATCGAGGACGGCTCGATCGTCGGGTCGTAGGTCAGCCGATCCATCATCACCTTGCCGAGGATCGCCCGGATTCCATGGGCCTCGGCCGCCCGGAACGCGGCCTCCATCGCGGCCTCGTAGACGACACCGTAGGCAAGGACCGTCGTCGTCCCCGCAGCGGCAAACGCCCGGAAGATCGCGGGCGCGAGGCGCTCGGCGACCGCGGGCTCGGCCCAGGAGCGCTCTGTCGGGAAGGTGAGCCGATCGAGCCAGTCGAGGAGCGGCAGCGCGAACCCGAGCCCGGCGTTCGGCACCTGCGGCAGATGGGCGTGGAGGTCGACCAGCCCGGGCAGCACGACCCAGGGCCGCAGATCGACGGCAGAGTCCAAGCGATCGGCGGCGACATCGGCGGCCGCCTCGACGGTCGTGATGCGCCCATCCGCATCGACCTCGATCAGCCCGTCCGACTCGTCTCTCGTACCGCCAACCGTGAGCGGTGTCACGACCCGTGCCCGGACCAGGAATGGCGCCGACGGCAGTTCGCGACCCGGACTCATCGGCCCGATCATAGGGGCCGCGCGCGGCGATGGAACGCCGGCGCTCATGCCGGCGTCTGCGTAGCACCGTCAAAAGGTTTCGGCCGTGCGACGAACCGTCCTCGCGATCTGGATCGGCTGCCTGCTCCTCGTGGGCTGTGACGTGCTGGATCGAATCGAGCCGAACGACGGCACCGTGCGGTTCGACAACGCTCCTGCCGTCGTTCGCGACCGCGTCGCCCTTCCGGCGTGCGGCGCGGAGCGGGTTCGCCCCGGGGTCGACCCGAACGTGGCGGGCCGACGCTGCCTGTGGTCGGCGTACCAGGAGCGCCGGGCCGCCGAGTTCGTCTCCACGCAGTGGTCGATCGAGGGCGACCCGATCACGTCGATCTACCGGGTGCTCCCCGGAGGCGCCGTCGAGGTCTTCATCGATTCCACCCAGGACGTCTGGTCGGCTCGGACATGGCTCCGTCTGGCGTGCCCGGGCCTCTCGCTCATCGAGGGTGCCCCGGGCCAGCCCGCCTTCGGTCCCGGACTCGGCTCCCAGCCCGGGGGCGAGTGCAAGGAGACGACGATCCAGTAGCCCGAGGCGCGCGAAACCCGGCTACGACCCCGGCACGAACGACGGATCGATGAGGTCCGGGACCGTGACCGGCTTCGGGACGAGCTTCAGCGACGTCATGAACGCGAGCGACTTCTCCCAGGCGGCCGGGTCGACCGCCCCGCTGATCGGTGAGCCCGCCGCGGCACCGCTCGGGCGCCACGCGTCGATCGTCGCCTTGAGGATCGCCTCCTGCTTCGGCCGCTCCTTGCCGAGCTCCGGCACCGCCGCGATCGCGGCATCGAGCCCCACCGACGGCGTCGTCGCGATCTCGTTCATCGCCTTCAGGGTCGCCCGGATGAACCCGGCGATCGCGTCCTTCTTGGCCGTGATCGTGGCCGTGCCGGCGATGATCCCCGGGCCGGGCAGCGGCGTGACGTCGTCGATCCGGAGGACATTGACCTTGGTCCCCGTCAGCTCGAGCTGGACCGGCTCGTTGTTCACGAAGCCCGTCGCGGCGTCAACGGCCCCTTGCGAGACCGCCACGCCCTGGCCGAAATCGGGGTACTCGACGATGGTCAGGTCGCCGACCGTGTGGTTCTTCGACGCCAGCAACGCCTGGAGCATGATCCACGACGAGCCGTACTTGCCCGGGATCCCGAGCTTCTTGCCGACGAGGCCGTTCGCGTCGGTGATCCCGCTCGAGGCCTTCGAGAAGACGATCGAGGGGAACTGGCCGTAGATCGTCGCGAGGTAGCGGATCGGGATGCCCTGGCTGACGGCCGGGATCACGCTCGTCCCGTCGGACAGGCCGAGGTCGAGGTTGCCGGCACCCACCTTCGGCACGAGGTTCGCGTCGATCTCGTTCTGGAAGGTGACGAGCAGGCCTTCGGCGGCGTAGTAGCCGGCCTGATCGGCCCGATAGAACGCGGCGAACTGGACGCTCGGGATGTAGCCGAGCCCGACGGTCAGCTTGACGCCGGGCGTTGGCGGCCCGGACGGACTGGGCGACGGCCCGCTCGAGCAGGCGGCGACGACGAGCGCGATCAGGGCGACGAGGGTGCGGGCGCGGAGACGGGGCACGGGTTCCTCCTGGCTGGGCTGGGTGGGCGATCTCATCAGCGAAGGCCGACGAGCCGGCGCTCGGCGAGGACGACGAGGAGATAGCAGGCGATCCCGAGCAGGGCGATCGTCACGAGGGTCGCGAACAGGAGCGGGATGTCGAAGAGGCTCCCGCGGGCAAGGTTGACCAGGACACCGAGGCCCTTGTCAGCGCCGGCCCACTCCCCGACGATCGCGCCGACCACGGCCAGCGTCACCCCGACCCGGAGCCCGCCGAGGATCGACGGCAGGGCAGCCGGGATCTCGATGGTCAACAGGACCTGGCGACGGGTCGCCCGGTACGAGCGGGCGAGCTCGAGCAGCCCCCGGTCGATCGAGCGGATCCCGACCATCGTCGCGATCGCCACCGGGAAGAAGACGATGAGCCCGCAGATGACGACCTTGGCGAGGAGCCCCGGCCCGAACCACAGCGCGAGGAGCGGGGCCAGAGCGAGGATCGGAACGGCCTGGGCGGCCACGAGGTACGGCGAGAGGAGGCGTTCGACGAGACGCGAACGCGCGAGCGCGTAGCCCGCGACGAGGCCGCTCGCGGCGCCGGCCACGAACCCGAGTGCGACCTCCACGATCGTCGTCCAGGCGTGTGGCGCGATGGTCCCGTCGGTCCAGGCGGCAACGAACCGGGCCGCCACGATTTCGGGCGGCGGCAGGATGAAGACGGGCAGTCCGCCGACGATGACGACGAGCTTCCAGAGGATGACGAAGGCGGCGAACGCGGCGACGATCGGCCAGAGCGCGCTGGCCGCCAGGCCGGCGGTGGGCCGCCCGCCCGCCGGCGGGCCGCCGAGGACGAGGTTCGCCGGCGCCGTCACGCGACTGCCTCACCGAGCTCGAGATGCGCCCGGATCTCGGCGGCGGCCCGCGACACGATCGCCTGGTCGAGCTGCTCGAGGGTCCGCGGCTTCGGAGCCTCGATCCGGACCTCCGCGGCGACGCGCCCGGGCCGCGGCGTCATGACGATCACCCGATCGGCGACGAGGATCGCCTCGGGGATGCTGTGGGTGACGATGACGACGGTCGTCCCCGTCCGCTCGTGGAGGCGGAGCAGCTCCAGGTTGAACCGCTCGCGCGTCAGCGCGTCGAGCGCGCTGAACGGCTCGTCGAGAAGGAGCACCTGCGGCGAGAGGGCAAGCGCGCGGGCGAGCGCGGCGCGCTGACGCATCCCGCCCGACAGCTGGGCCGGCCGCAGGGCGCTTGCGGCCTCGAGACCGACGAGCTCGAGGAGCTGGGCGAGCCGGGCCCTCCGTCGCTCGCGCGGCCACCCCGCGAGCTCCAGCGGGTACGTCACGTTGTCGGCCACGGATCGCCACGGCAGCAGCCGCGGCTCCTGGAAGACGAGACCGATCCGGCCGTCTGGCTCGACGACCGGGACACCGTCCAGCACCACCGACCCTCGCTCGGGGCGGAGGAGGCCGGCCGCGACCCGCAGGAACGTCGACTTGCCGCAGCCGTTCGGGCCGATCAGGGCGACGACCTCGCCCGCCTCGACCGCGAGTCCGAGCCCATCGAGGGCCACGGTCGAAGCGGCGCCGCCGGCGCCGGGGAACGTGACCAGGAGATCGTCGGCGACGAGGCGACCGGTCGCGAGACCCGGTGCGCTCATGCCGGCTCCTCCGCCAGGGTTCGCACGATCGGCGCGATCGCCGGATGCAGGCGTTTGTAGGCATCGAACGCCCGGTCATACCGGGCGCGAAGCTCGGGACGGGGCGAGAGGCGCCGTCGGACGCGGGCCATCCCCCGGATCGCCGCTGGCAGGTCGGGCCAGGCGCCGATCCCGGTCGCGGCGAGGATCGCCGAGCCGGCGACAGCCGTCTCCAGCACGGCCGGCACCTCGACGTCGAAACCGGTGACGTCGGCCTTGACCTGGTTCCAGAGCTCGCTCCGGGCCGGGCCGCCGCAGACCCGCATCGATCGAACGTCCGCCCCGGCGGCCACGATGCCCTCGGCCACGTGCCGGATCGCGAACGCCGACGCCTCGACGATCGCCCGGACGAGGTGGCCGCGGCCGTGGGCGAGCGACAACCCGACGAACGCGCCCCGCGCCGACGGATCCCAGAGCGGCGAGCGCTCGCCGGCGAGGTATGGCAGGAAGAGGACGCCGTTGGCTCCCGGCGGCGTCGCGCCGGCCTCCGCCAGCAGCGCCTCGGTCGTCGAGGAGCCGCCCAGGACGTCGACTCGGAACCAGTCGACGGCACGGCCGGTCGCGGCCATCGCGCCGCCGACTGAGTACAGGCCCGGGAGCGGCGCGATCGTCGAGAACGATCCGGGGACGGCCAACGGTCGGTCCCAGTAGACACCGAACCCGCCGGCCGCCCCGCCCGGATCCATGGCGTCCCCGGCCTTCGTCATTCCCGCGCCGTGATAGCTCGCCCACGCGTCGACGATCCCCGCGACCACCGGCGTGCCGGTCCGCAGGCCGAGGCCTGCGGCGGCATCGGTCGTCAGGCCACCGAGCGTGGAGCCGGCGCGAACCGGCGGCGGGACCTTCGCGCCTGGGAGGCCGAGCGAGTCGAGGACGGCTCCATCGGGGAACGGCTGGCCGTCGACCAGGCTCGTCGCCGCGTGGCCGGTGAGCCACATCGCGACGACGTCCCAGGTCGCGAGGTACCAGCATGTGGCGGCGGCGACGTCCGGCTCGTGCCGCTCCACCCAGAGCGCCGCGGGCAGCCCGGCCAGCGCCCAGCCCTCGAGGCCCGTCGCTGTGGCGAGCTCTGCCTGCTCGGCCCTCGATCGCGTGTCCTGCCAGATGATCGTCGGCCGCGTCGGCCGGCCGGCTGCGTCGACCGCGACGAGCGAGGGGCCGTGCCCGTCGATGCCGATCGCGACGACGTCGGCCACCTCGGCCCGCGTCACCTCGCGGATCGCGAGGCCGATCGCCGCCCACCAGGCGTCGGGATCCTGCTCGGCGCGGCCGGTCTGGGGGTCGGCGTCGGTCGCGTAGCCCGCCCGTGCCAGGCCCAGGAGACGTCCGTCCAGGGCGACGAGGCCGACCTTCACGTCGGTCGTCCCGAGATCGATCGCGAGGACGGCCGCCTCGCGCGAGGACGCGCGCGCGCTCAAGCGTCGCCACCGCCGGCGGCGAGGGCTGCGACGGCCTCCGCGGTGCGGCGGTCCGTGACCAGCGTGGTGACGACGCCGGAGCGAAGGGCCCCGAGGATCGGGCGCACTTTCGTGGAGCCACCGGCGACGCCGATCCGGACGGGGATCCGCGGCAGCTCCCGGGCATCGAACGCAATCGTCCGGTCGCGGAGCTCGTCGCCGACGAACCGGCCGTCGAGGGTGAACGGCCGGACGAGGATCTCGCCGACGGCTCCGTCGGCTTCGAGCCGGCGCGTGGTCTTCTCGCCGAACGCGGCGGCGCTCCAGACGGGCCCGCCGATCCCGAACGCCGCGACCTCGAGGCGATCCCAGAGGTCGAGAATCCGCCGCACCCCGGCGTGGGCGCAGAGCGCGGTCTTCGTTGCGGGATCATCGACCAGCCCGGGCGCCAGCAGCCCAAGTGGCACGCCGCCGATTCCGTCGGCCACCCGCCGAAACGGTTCGCGGGCCGGACCGCCGAACCAGTAGCCGCCGCAGAGCGGGACCACGGTGGCGCCGGTCTCGTGGACAAGCTCATCTGCCGCCAGGGCGTCCGCCG